>Ga0137379_10004835_pt1 | contig 12707 bp, 10 predicted proteins | sample SagtaG_18_FD_104812 | JGI IMG/M metagenome (GOLD analysis project Ga0137379, IMG submission 104812) | Vadose zone soil microbial communities from Sagehorn Ranch, Mendocino, California, USA - Sage2_L_80_16 metaG | ecosystem: Environmental > Terrestrial > Soil > Vadose zone | place: USA...
GTCGTAATGCCATGGCGCGCGCACGCGTCGCGAACCGCCGGTATCTGCGTGTCTTCGGTTGCGTAGTTGCTAAAAATTAGCGCGCGCTGCGGGCGCGCCGGAAGCAGACCGCGCGGTTTAAATCGTTCGAGATCGACGAAGTTAAGCAGCACACGGATGCGCTCCTCCGGTATCCCGTGCTCAAAAAGCAACCGATCACGACATAAATGATCTACCGCGACGTAGCGCAATATTCTTGGGAACCGCGGCGGTGTCTCTTCCCAGGGAAGCCATCCATGACAGAAATAAACGGCCGGCACTCCCGGGAAGCGTAGTAGCGCCGTCATTGTATCCAGGTGATGATGTCCGTGAATTACGTCCGGCGGCGCCGCCAGTGCATCTAGATTGTCGATGACGGGAACTGTCGCGGCCCGAATTTCCTGAGCGATGTCGCCAAGCTTTGTGCTATAGGCGATGGGGATATGTCCGCGTTTGAGCAAAGCGATTGCCAAATCGCGCACGTAGAGTTCTGAACCGCCACGGAAGTCCAGCGTGTTGTTTGTGATCAGAATCCGCATTGAGCGCATACTCGAATTTACTTCAACCATCAATCACTAGGGCGAGGTAGCAGCTTTTGAGAGAATAACCATTTTACAGCTTTGAGTGGTGCTTTTCAGCGTAACCCGATTCATCCAGTTGCAGCCAAATGTCGTCAGGATGAAGTGCCGCAAGATCGGCGTCGGGCGGCCGGACGAGAGCGAATTCGAAATTTGCAACCGCCTGGCCGGTTCTCTGGTAAGCAATCTTTACCGCTGCCTTGATTATCAAACGACAGACATCATGCGTCGGGCTGTAACCTTCAGCCGCATCGCCTGCGACATAGTCGAGTTACGATGTAGATCTGGCTGAAGATGAAACTGAGAAAGACGGTCATTCACCTTAAACCTCATACCCCAAATCTCTTAGCAGATCTCCCGCAACAAATTGAAATCGTGATCTCTCTGCCGACCTCATTCTAGTTTTCCAAGCAAAGATGCACGCCGGATCGGGGGGTTCCATTGTGCGCTGCTGCTGGCTGAGCCTCTGTGCCTGGGTGAGAAATGGAGTGCCGTCTGGTAGCGACCGTCCTTTGTGTTCTTTGAGTCGTCCCGGGACGCGCTCGTAGTAGCGCAACATGGTCTCGTCATAGTAGAGATCTATAAATCTACAAATCTTATTTAGAGTTTCTCGGGTTTTCAAGATTAGATCTTCGTAACGGACCTCAAGGTAATCTGAACTATTTGCGCCATCGTGTCGCGCCTTTAGCACACATTCTTTCCAGTGCGCAGCCTGGGTCTCAATCTCCCATCCTGGGGAGAACCACATTTTTCTAAGCGAGAGAGCCACATCGCGTCCGTCACGTATTATATGAATGAAACGAGCTTCGGGTAACACCTTTCTGATCGTGTCTAGATCCATGCAATAGAGCGGCGTCTTATCACCCCACCGAGGCTTGCCGAAGCGCGCAGCGTACAGCCGATAAAACGCTCTGTAACCTTCAGCAATGGTGAAGGGGTTAATCTGCAGAAGTGATACTCGGAAAAGTTCTTTAGGTATTTCAAAATCGGGCCAGGCCGGCATCCCAGTCGGGAAGTCGGTGATTGCGCTGAAGAATTTTCCCCGGAGTACATCACCGGTTCCCTTAAGTTCGGCGCCAATCCCCAAGAAGCCCGTCTCCGGCGGGATAGCCAGTTCGGGGTGAGCGTCCAACATGAACCTCAACAAGGTTGTTCCTGACCGTGGACAGCCCACGATAATCGGCATAGGCTGCAGTCGGCACACCTTCAAGCAGTCCTCCCTCACTCTGGGTTGCACAAGGACAACTCCACGTTCTTCAGTGACCGAGTCCTCGAACGCTCACCTTCGAACTGTATCGATGAGAATTGAAACGGCGGATTCACCAAACCTGAACGCCCTGCCCAGTCATCGTATGCTTGCGCTCAGCCTCACTGGTTCAGCCAGTGCGCTTTCCGTGGCCCTTGTTCGCGGAAAAAGAGCAGGCCAAGTCTCAACTAGCAACGTGGATTAACTATCCGCATCATAAGAAGCGATTCCTGATGATTTCGGACACTTCTCTCCTCTGCACCTTTCCCGTGGCCGTACATGGGATATTATCAATGACGAAGACTCTCTTGGGCCGCCTATACCAAGGTACTCCCTCGAGTAATCTAGTCTCTACATGACCTGCACAAGCCAGACCCACCTCCTCTCCTAGCCTCGGATCGGGAATCGGTATTACCACGAATTCCCCGTCCAGACCCAATGCCCGGAGCTCTTCTTCTATGAACAATGGACTGATAGTTTCTCCCCCGCGGTTTATCTGCTCCTTGATGCGACCCGCAAGGTAATAGAACCTCGCGCCTTCGATGCGATGGTAGTAACCTAGATCGCCCGTTCTTACCCACTCACGAGACCCTAAGGCATCGCCCCAATAACCGAGGCAATTACTGCTCGATCTGACTCTTAGCTCTCCGACTATTCCCTCATCGTCGTCGTCACCAACTCGTATTTCGACCCCCGGTAAGGCAACACCCACGGAAGGTTTTGGCAGCATCACCTTCAAGTATAGGTCGTCGGGTAAATCAACGGGCACGGTACATGAGAAGTTAGTGCTTTCTGATAATCCGTAACCCTGTATTACGCGGACGTTCCAAAAATCGAAGACACACCGCAAAAGAGTGGCACTTAGTGGAGCGGCGGCGGTTAATATGTACCGCAGGCGTGCGTGGGGCTTCCACTTCGAGTTGGCTCGGAGCAACTTCTCGAGTAAGGCCGGCACCAAGCTAACGATTTCGGCGGACTCACTGTTGATAACCTGCAGGAAGTCCCCTTCGATCCCGTCGAACATCACCCACTTGCATCTTGCCAAGTAAGTCCCGTACATGGAAAAACCGTGAGCGTTGCAGTGGTACAAGGGCAAGGGGCTGGCGTGAATTGTCTGGTCGTCGATGCCATGATGTTCGTTTACTGCAATGCTATTAGCCTTCCAGTTTTGCCACCCTAAGCAGACGCCTTTCGGCTCACCAGTGGTTCCCGACGTGTAGATGATTGTGCTTACCTGGCCGTGAAGCGATAAAGAGTCATGCTGGTTTCTTATGTTTGTAATCCCATCCTTGGTGACAACAGCACTGGCCCTGCAGTGTTCGCTAATATAGTTCATCCAAGCGGCAGACTCGTTAGGATTCATGGGAACGGCTGTCATGTGGGAACGTAATAAAGACAGGTAGGTGATAACGGCATCGATTGAATTGTCGAGGGCTACAATGACCCTATTGCCAGCTTTTAACCCGGCCTTCTCGTAGCCGGCACAGAGATCATTGGCCCTCTGCTCAACGGCATCGAATGTCAGTTCATCCCTGAACTTCCCATTCTGGTAGAAGCGTATCCATGTAGCATTACTCATAAAAGCTCAATCACTCGCAAGGCGTGCCCAGTAATAACAAAAGAAGTTCACGGACTATTTTCGGCGACGAACGTCGATGCTTATTCTCATCCTTCCTCATGGCGCTCGACGCTTTAACTGCGCGTACGGATGTCTCCGAGTCTGGAGGCTGAACCCCTTTGATCATGGTGCGATTAACCATCGGGTGTATTTCGTGGGTCGGCCCAAAGTCGCTGTCAGGGTGGTAGGCTATGACCACCATTGGATGATGAGTTGTGTTGAAGCTGTGCAGGCTTTCTGCGGGTATCATAAAAATCTGCCCAGCAGTTAGGGGAACATTTTCGACTGGTGTTATACATTCGCCCGAACCGCTGGCTATGATACCGACGCGCATGGAAGGGTGGCTGTGTTGGGTTTGTTTGATTCCCGAGTGGAAGTAGAGAGCGTTCAGGCATGGATCGCCCTTGAGAACCGGTGGTACTAGCAGGCTATCTGTACACCCATCTATATACCTTAGTCGGCCTGCTTCTTCTATGGGACCACCCACCATGAAGACGCCCTTGAAATCGAGGCGGGTGATTACAATGCCCTGCCCGCAGCCCGATAACACGCCTTCCTCAGGCAGGGAGAAGTACATTCCGCGCTTGAGTGTGAACGAGCCAATTGAAGCCTCGATAATAACCTCTCCCGAATGGACGTAGCCGAAGTGCGTGCCCTTATCCTCAAGGTGCAAAGTTCCATCGAGCCAAGCCAATAACGAACTTGGAAATTCGTCGTCGCTCAGGTCTATTAGCTGGCCATGATTCCCCTTGAAGGGAACGAAGTAATTATTTCTCATCCTGAATTGCCTCTCTCAATACCTGGAGCAGTAAGTTGAAAAATGGCCGGATGACGTACGCTCATTAATATCCAAGCTCGTTAAGGCTAGTCGATTCTATCAAGCTCGCTCGATACGGTCGAAGTGGGGTTAATAACGCCGCCCGCTCAGTCTTAGCTTTCGCGGCGGTTGGTATCAGACTCAGAGAATGAATAGGGAATTAATTATCTGAAAGATGCTGAAATTTACTTTGCTATAATGTTAGCTCGCCGTCAACCGCCAGCCCTGAGACGCTGGCCTTCAGTTCGCACGGCTTGTTTCGGGTCGAAAAGAGGGGGGAGATCTTGAGCCGAAGTCGCCTAATGAAAACCCCATCGCAATTTGTGCTCAGTCGACTGTCCCGGCAGCTCTACGAGGACTTTCTCGCCAAGGCGAAAGCACGGGACTTCTCGTTCGTCCGCTTCCAAGATTTTCTAGCTGGCGGCCGAGGGCTGCCACGGCGCTACATTGCACTTCGCCACGACATTGACTTTGCGCCCAGTTACTCTCTGGAGATGGCCGAACTGGAGCACGCCGCCGGGGTCAAGTCCACCTTCTTCGTTTTGATGAACGGCCATTTTTACAACCCCCTCCGGAGCGAGGTTATTCGTCACATACGCCGGATTCACTCGCTCGGTCACGAGATCGGATTGCATTTCGCAGTGAGTTCGGCCGTTGACGCCGACATCGACAGAGAGGTGGCGTTCCGGCTGGAGATTCTCAGCGCCGTCATTGGAGTGCCCGTGCGATCCTTTTCGCAGCATGACCCGGTTAACGCGGGCTTCGCGACGGTCAGGCTTCCGCCAGGGCACCATGCTTGTGTTGACGCCAGCCAGATGATCCGCGATAACGATCTGCTGTACGTGAGCGACAGTGCGATGATGTGGAGACGCTACACCTTCGAGACTGCCCTGGATGAGGATCGGAATCTCTGCCTGCTGGCGCACCCACATTCCTGGTTACACCCCGAGAACGACTATGTGGCTATGATCAGGGAGTTCGAATTGCAGGAAGTGCAAGCAGTGACCGACCGCTACGATGCGTTTGTCGACGCTCTCAACGGCTACTACACGCGCCGACTGAATGAGGGGATTTAACATGCTGCGCGCGACCCTTCAAGAAAAAGAGATACGTCGGGTCATCGGTCTGCCGGCCGAGGGCCAGCGTGTGGTCGATGGAGTGGCGCCACTCGATGCCGCCGAGGACCGATGCCTCTACTTCATCAACAAGAAGGTGACGACAGCTATTCGCGAATTTCTCGCCCTACGCCACGGCTGCATTGTTATCGCCTCGAGCGGTTCCGCGCTGGCAAGTGCGTTGGGTGACTGTCTCGTCTTGGAAGCCGCCGACCCACGTGCGGCGGTCGCCAAGGTCCTTGGATTCATTCAGACCGAGCGACGGCAACGACCCTGGGTGTCCAAGCGCACGATTGCGCCAAGCGCCGTCATCTCACCATTGGCCGTTGTCGAGGGTAATGTAGAGATTGGTGATGGTGCCGTCATCGAGCCGTTTTGCGTGGTGGGCGACGACGTCCGTGTCGGGCGCGGATCAATTCTCCGATCTGGTGTTAGGGTGTATCCACGCGTTGCAATCGGCGATGAGTCGGTAATTGGCGCAAACACAGTGGTGGGACACGAAGGCTACGGATTCGTGCGAGATGAGATCGGCAACAAAACACGCATTCCCCATCTCGGCGGGGTAGTAATCGGCTCCCATGTCGAAATCGGGGCACTGGTCACAGTGCAGAGCGGAACCATCACACCGACTCTCGTCGAGGACTACGCTAAGATCGATGATCACGTCCACGTCGGCCATAACGTCCGCGTCGAAAGGAGCGCGAGCGTGACGGCCGCTGTCGTGATCGCCGGTCACGCCGTAATCGCCGCCGAAGCCTGGATCGGGATTAACTCCAGCATTCGCGACGGTCGTCGCGTTGGTTCCCGCGCTCTGGTAGGCATGGATGTGTCGGTGCAACAAGATCTCTCAGACAACACAGTCGCGCGCGCGCCTCGTCCCGATGTCCGGATTCGTCCTGATGATGATCGCACAGCGATCGGATTCACAGAACGATAGCAGGGCGGTTCGGATTCTTTTTAACGAGTCTAGTCAGGCCGGGGCTTGGCATTTTTGATTGTGCGACAAGGACGACAGTCGCCATTTTGATAACCTCTGGGCGCGTGCCTACGATCGAAATGACTCTATGCCGGCTCATCTTTTGCTCTTCGACTTGGGTTAAGCAATCGGTAGATTGGCAAGAGATATCGATATTTGACTTTGCCGTACTGTCTTAACAAACGCCAGCCCAATGTACTTCTCATCTTCTCACGCTCGGCCTCGCGCTCAGCGACTTGGGCTGTCAGTGTGGCCACTATCTTATGGCTCTCGCCCAACTCGGCTATCATTGCATCGACGGCTCTCTGTCGTTCTCCGACCTGTTCGACCAACTCGAGAACTCTCTCGTGCCTCTCCGCCAACTGAGTCGCCAACGACTCGACCGCGCATTGCCGTTCTCCGACGTGGTTAGTCAGCGCCAGAACTTTCACCCGTTGCTCAGTCAATTGTATCTCCAGTGAGTCGACTGCGCCCTGTCGTTCCGTGACCTGTGCAACCAGCGCCAGAACTTTCTCACGCTGATCAGCCAATTCTGTTGTCAACGAATCGACCTCTCTTTGCCGTTCAGCTACCAAAGCAAGAACCGAGTCTATTTGTTGCTGCTGCTCTCTTACTCTGTGGGACAAGCGATGATCAAACGCGTAATTCTCCAGCAGTTTATCAGGTGGGACCTGTGCCGCTTCGTTTCCGAGCAGGCCAAGGATCCTCTCATCGCTCAAGGAGACGCGTTGTTCAAGAGCGGTTTGAACTGCGGCCCGCAACTCCGCCGACCAGCGTTGAGAATCCTCCTCGATTCTCAGCCAGCATGCTTCCTGCCCGGTAATGCCGGACGGTACCTGTGGCTTTAAGCTGGTGGGCATGAAACCGTGGATGGCGTGGAGGGCCTTCCAGACCCGCACTGGCGCCGGCCCGGCAGTCATCTCATCACGCCAGTTGGCGCGGAAGTGCAGGGTGGTCGGTTCCGGTAGGTACGCAAAGTTCTTTCGCTCTCCACCCTCGATAATCCTGGCCCACATGTCCCAGTCCGCACACGAAGGCAAGTCCGCATTCCAGTATCCATATTTGTCGAAACATTCTCGCCGATGGACGACGCATACGGAGGGGATGCCATTGTGTGTCATCGCCAAAAAGGAGTCCAGGGTCTCAGGATGGTTGAGGTTAAAGACGAGTGGCGCAATCAATCCTCGAGGAATGACCCAAATAGGAAGGCTGTAGGCGATCTCAATCTCGTGCTGTTCGAGGCGCCGGCCGAGAATTTCCAGGTGGTCAGGCAGCCACAAATCATCGTGCTGCATGTAAGCAACGAGTTCACCCCCGGCCTCTCGGAGCGCGACATTTCGATTCGCGTAGCCGAAATGTGGCGCCTTGGGGAGATCAAACCAGCGAATCCTTTCGTCCGCAAAGCCGGTGACAACATCGGCCGTCTCGTCGGCGCAGCCATCTCCTACAATCAGCAGTTCGAAGTCGCTGATTGTTTGATTCAGAACGGACCGGATGGCGAAGAGCAGGACATCCGCTCGGTTATACGTCGGTAGCAGTATGCTGAATTTCGGCCTGAGAGTTCGGTCCGCACACATCGCACACGTTACCAGCCGCGGAGATCGTCGAACTTGTATGGTATGTGGTCATTATCCAAAGGCAGACGGTACTTGTCCGGGTTGGCGTGCTCGTACTGAATGGTCGGGAAGTTTACGACCACAACGTCTTTAGCTCCGATGTTGCGGTTGGCGTGCCAAACACCTGCCGGAATGTTCAGCAGCCGGCGGCGATACTCCGAAATCACCACCTTCGCGACCAGGCCGCGCGTCGGCGAGTCTGATCGTTCATCGTAGAGCACCGTCTCCAACTCACCGAAGAGTATGAAATAGCGGTCATCATGTTTCTTGTGAAGCCCCCAGCCCTTAATCATTCCAGGGCGGACCGTGAAGCAATAGGAAAAAACGAGCGGGTCAGAGTGCCAACCCCACCGCGGGTCATACAACTCGACTACGGAGCCACGCCCGTCAACATGTGTGACTACGTCGTGAAAAGTCACGCCCGCAGGTAACCTCTCAACGCACTCGCCCTCCGGCGTCACAGTCTGCACGTCTTGATTAAGGGTCGCTTCAATCATTCTTACTGATTTCCTTTGAAGTAAAGCTCTACCCGAACCATTGTCAGGACCGGAGCATAGCATAACCGCAGGGTTTGAATACAAGCATCACTCTCAATTGGATTGACGTCTCAATCTGTGGAATGTCTCACTCTTTTGGTGCTCCATTTGGGATAAGCCTCCAATAGATGGGCCAGAAATATCGACGTTTGATTTTTCTGTATGCACTCAAAAAACACCAGCCCAGTCACCATTTCTAAGCGCGGTCTAAGCTCGCTAAAGAACTCGTAGCTCTTCTCGAAACCCGTCCAGTCCACTCGGACCTGCGGGTCGAGCTTACGCTCATTGGGCTCGACATCTATGCAGATCAGAATAGGAATTCTTCTGTTCATTCCAGTCAGTGCTCTTTAAGCTATTTCCTGCCTAGGTCTATTCTCACAGCGGAAGATCCTGAAGCGCCCATAGCCCTAAATACTTGTCCAGGGAGACCCCTCCGTGGGTTCGTTTCTCATCAATTAGTTTAAGTGGCTCGCGAAAGTTAAAGGGAAATATCTGTAGATTTAATGCCCGCCACTCACCGGTATTTATATCAGTGTTTGTATTAACGGACTTGAAGGTTGTTGCCAAAAGATATGTTGAGCCACTCTCCTTAAAATTCTGAATCGCACCGAAGATATCCTTAAAAGAAAAATGTACCAAACAGTCTCGGCTGAGAATTACGTCTACTCGAGGCAGCTTATCTCTGGTTATGTCAACATCGAGGAAAGCCCTCACGGCGTTACCATATTCGCGTTGGTTTGCCGAGATGAGTTCTGAAACCACGTCTACGCCAATGTATTGCTCTAAATCCAGTCTCACATGTTTCATCCAATTGAAATCTCCACAACCAGCATCCAGCACGGTTCTAGCGTTGATCTCTTTCAAGAGAACGGCGACCTCATCTCGAAACACTGCTGTACGGGCAACGCCTGAGCCTGGCCCGGATACTGACTCGCATTGCCCCCATGCCCTGCGATGATAAATGTCTGAAAAAATATCCTTCAAAGATGGATGACGCTGAATTGTCTCCTGAGTCCCGACGGGACTTGAGTGACAGTGGTTTTGATCCACGTTACTAATGGGAGCGGCGTTACTCTGATCGCTCTCGTGGCGTCGTTCGGACCCAAACACTTTGCGAATACTCTTATACGCTGGCAGCACAAAGCGATGTTTTATCGGTCCGTAGTGACTAAGTAAGCGCCAGCCTAACAAGTTGGTGATCCTCTCGAGCTGAGCTTCCTTAACTGCCGCCCGGGACGAGATCTCCTTAACAGCTTCTTCCTGCACCGCAATCTGCCGGGCCCATCGCTGCTGTCCTTCCTGGAATTGGATCGTCCGAGTTTGCAGAGTCTGCTCTTGTTCAACTAATCGAGCTTGCATTTGATCACATTCGGCACGTACTTGATCTCGCGCCGATTCAGCCAGGAAGGCTCTATGCTTGGCGGCATCTACTTCTTTCAAGGTTGGCCCGAGCCAGCGCAAGTAGGCTGTTGCAGCTTGCGCCTCTGTGTTCCAGTCAGGTTTACCAATGCTGATGTTTTCCTCGACAACTTCCTGATACAGCGAAATGATTTGTTCGACCGCTGCATCACAGCCAGCGCTGCTGCGTACCAGACGAGAGACCTTTGCGGCATCTTCAGCATCGTAGAGAGCAATCTGTCGTTCGATTACATCGGCGTCGAGCGGATCACGCAGCGCACGCACCCCGAAATTAAGCGGCCGGAGCCGGCCAAACTCACCAGTCGTCACCATAGGTCCCGAACCCGTTGTGTCATAGAGTATCACCGCCGCGCCTACCGCGAGCGATTCAAGGGCCGCTCTCCCCTTGGCGAAGACAAGGTCATAACGCCCAAGAATTTCTTCGGGTCGCGCGCATGCATCGCCTGCGTTTGATCCAATAACATCGACCGTAATCCCAATGCGCGCGCATGCTTCGCGCACCGATCGTGTGTGCGTGTATTCGTTGGCGTTGTTACTGAAGATTAGCGCACGTTGCGGGCGGGCTGGGAGCGGCCCACGAGGTTTGAAGCGCTCAAGATCGACGAAGTTAAGCAACACTTGGACACGGTCTTCAGGTATGGCGTGTTCAAAGAGCAAACGGTCGCGACATGTATGATCGACGGCGACGTAGCGCAGGATGCGGGGGAATCGCGGCGGATTTTCTTCCCATGGGAACCAGCCGTGGCAGAAATAGACCGCCGGCACGCCGGGATAGCGCAGCAGCGCTGTCATCGTGTCCAAGTGATGATGTCCGTGAATGATATCTGGTGTGACCGACAGAGCGTCGAGATTATCGATAACCGGAACTGTCGCAGCTCGAATTTCCTGAGCGATGTCCCCCAGCTTCGTGCTATAGGCGATGGGCATATGTCCGCGTTTGAGCAAAGCGATTGCCAAATCGCGCACGTAGAGTTCGGAACCGCCACGGAAGTCCAGCGTGTTGTTTGTGATTAGAATCCGCATTGAGCGCATGTTCGAACGGGTTTACTTGAACGATCAATTACCAGGGCGACCCAGCGGCTTTTGGGAGAATAATCATCTCACAGTTTCTACGCGTTCTTTTCAGCGTAACACGAGAGCGCCGCGGCGAGAGGCTCTATGTGCTGATGATAGCGAAGCACGCGCTGATAGTAGCCTGCCGCGACCTGCTTTTCACCGTGGTCCTCATAAAAAGGGCGTTCGCCATTCCAACCCCGGGTGTCACAGCTAGCATCGACTCGGTGCAAGCATTCTATCCTGTACGCATCGGCCGATTCTCTACTAAGTGCAGCTAAAACTTCGCTCGTAAGTGCGGCGTATCCTTTCGCCGAAGCCAGTTTTCGCGCAAATGCTTCGTCATCCAGTTGCAGCCAAATGTCGTCAGGATGAAGCGGGGCACGATCGGCGTCCGGCGGCCGGACAAGAGGGAATTCGAAATTTGCAACCCGCTGGCCGGTTCTCTGGTAAGCAATCTTTACCGCTGCCTTGATTATCAAACGACAGACATCATGCGTCGGGCTGTACCCTTCAGCCGCATCGCCTGCGACATAGTCAATGCGCTCAGCGATGAAAGCTTCGGCAAGTTCTTTGGCGAGCCGGATAAAAAGGTCAAACTCCCGATCGAGGATGGCCGCGTATGCCGCGCGGTCTGTAAGGCGCCCGTAAATGCAACCCAGCTTCGCTCCGGTCTGATTGAGTATCTCTGTAGTTGACTTCAGTCTCGATTGGTTCGTTCGGCCAGAGCCATCGGTGAGGACAAAGACGAATGGTCGTACAAGTTCCAGCCAGCCGTGAACTATCAGCTCGTGGCCGGGATGAGCTATGAACAGAGCCGCGCGAGCGTTGGAAGACGTAAACTGAGTCTGGCCGCATGAACTTGTCATCGAGTTACGATGTAGATCTGGTTGAAGATGAAACTGAAAAGACGCATGTCCTGCTTCCGGTTGAAATTTCGCAGAGTGGCCTGTTCCATCAAGAGTTTCTGGTGCCGTGTGCTTGACGTTTAGGATACCATCAGCACGTGCGAAGAGGACAATAGCCTCCACTATCCGGCATCCCTGCGAGCGGATAATCTAATGATGAGTATTACTAGTTACTTTGAACTCTACAAATGAAGAGCTTATTGACCGATATGAATGGCTGGAGCGCAGGGCGTCTGAACTCAACTGGGCGCACACACGTAATACCTGAAAAACGATGAGAGTGCTGTTTACGGGGGCTTCATCCGTGCCCGGGCAACGGGTGCTGGAGCAACTATTGGCGCGCGAGAATGTTTCCGAGATTTGGTGCGCCCTGCATAAACACGATGTCGCGCTGGACCACCCGAAACTCCGCAAACTCGCAATGGACGTGACCTCGCAGGTTTGCCTTGATACGATACCGCGACCACTCGATCTCGTGATCCATTTCGCAGCTGTGACTCACGCGGTTGACGAGGCCGCATATTGGGAAGTTAATCTGCAGGGAACAAAACGTCTGGCTGAGCAGGCGCAGGCCTTAGGCTGCCGGCGCTTCTTCTATGTAAGCACTCGCTGTGCGGTAGCGGGCAATGGCGCGTACGGAGAGTCAAAACTCGCTGCCGAAGAAGCATTGAAAAAAATGACCTGGGACAGCTTATTGATCCTGCAACCGGCCGAGTTGTATGGCGGGGGCAGTCGTGAAGGTCTCGATAAGTTCGTGTCGTTGGCTGCGCGTCTGCACGTCGTTCCGCTATTATGGGGAAATCAAAA
>Ga0137379_10004836_pt1 | contig 12706 bp, 12 predicted proteins | sample SagtaG_18_FD_104812 | JGI IMG/M metagenome (GOLD analysis project Ga0137379, IMG submission 104812) | Vadose zone soil microbial communities from Sagehorn Ranch, Mendocino, California, USA - Sage2_L_80_16 metaG | ecosystem: Environmental > Terrestrial > Soil > Vadose zone | place: USA...
AGCAGCTGATCCGGCAGGGCGGATATACCGAGGCGCGCTACGTCGCCGAGCAGCGCCGGCAGATGGTGCGCCGCCAGCTCGCGGGTTCCATCATCGGCGACACGATCCTGCCCAAGGCCGCGGTCGAGGCGGCGGACCGCTATCACAACGAGCAGCGCTCGATCGACTATGTGCTCATCGACCGCGCCAAGGCCGGCGAGGTCGCCCCGCCCGCGCCCGAAGTGCTCGCCAAATATTTCGAGGAGCGCAAAATCCTTTTCCGCGCTCCCGAATACCGCAAGATCGTGCTCCTGCCGCTGGTCCCGAGCGAGCTTGCGCAAACGATCGAAATCTCCGACGAGGACGCCAAGGGCGCCTACGAGCAACGGCGCGCCCGCTACGGCACGCCCGAACAGCGGCATATCCAGCAGCTCGTGTTCTCGAATGCGGACGACGCCCGCGCGGTCGCCGACCGCTTCGCCAAGGGCGCAACCTTTGCGCAGATCGCAGCCGACCCGGCTTATGCCGACAAATACATCGATCTCGGCCTGATGGCCAAAACTGCCCTGATCGACCGGGCGGTCGCGGACGCGGCCTTCGGGCTCAAGGTGGGCGAAGTGAGCGAGCCGGTGCAGGGGCGGTTCGGCACCGTGCTCGTCTATGTCGACAAGGTCGAGCCGGAGAAGACTCGGTCCTTCGAGGAGGTCGCGGCCGAGCTCAAGCAGGATCTGGCGGTCGAGCGCGCCAGGGCAAAGGTGAGCGATCTCTACAACAAGATCGAGGACGAGCGCTCGATCGGGAAGACGCTTGCCGAGACTGCCGAGAATCTGAAGCTCGCGTCCCGCACCATCGAGGTCGACCGCTCCGGCCGCGATCCGTCCGGAACGCCGGTGAAAGATGTTCCCGATTCCCAACGCCTGCTCCCCGCCGCCTTCGCAGCCGACCCCGGCGTCGAGAACGACCCGCTGCAGGTTGCGGGCGGCTATGTCTGGTACGACGTTTCCGGCCTCACACCTGCGCGCGAGCGCACCCTCGACGAGGTGAAGGAGCAAGTCCAAGCACGCTGGCATGACGACGAGGTTGCAAGCCGGCTGAAAAACAAGACCAACGAAATGCTGGACAAGCTCAAAATCGGAACCGCGCTCGCCGACGTCGCCAAGGCCGAAGGGCTCAAGGTCGAGACCAAGTCCGGCCTCAAGCGCGCGAGCGGGGACGCCGCCCCGCTGTCGGCGCGGGCGGTCGAGACCGTCTTCCGCACCGCCAAGGACGCGACCGCGACCGCCGAAGCAATGCAGCCGGGCGCGCAAGTGATCTTCCGGGTCACCGAGGTCGTGGTGCCGACGACCGACCTTGCCTCGGGGCAGGCCAAGCAGATCCAGGAGACGCTGAACCGCTCGCTGCTGCAGGACATTTACGGGGAATACCTCGCCCAGCTCGAAGATGAGATCGGGGTCACGATCAATCCGAGCGCGCTCAGGCAGATCGTCACCGGGACCAACACGCCCACCGACGACGACAACTGACGTCGCCATGCAGATCGAGCCGCAGGCAACCGCGTTCGGCAAACGTTACGCGCGCGGCGAGGCGCAGGTCGTGTGGACGACGCTCGTCGCCGACCTCGAGACCCCGGTCTCGGCCTTCCTCAAGATCGCCGGCGCCCGACCGATGAGCTTCCTGCTCGAATCGGTCGAAGGCGGCGCGGTGCGGGGGCGCTACTCCATCATTGGGATCGAGCCCGATCTCGTCTGGCGCACGCTGGGCAGGCGGGCGGAAATCAACCGCACTCCGCGACGCCCCGGCAACGGCTTCATCCCCTGCAGCGAGGCGCCGCTGGCGGCCTTGCGCACGCTCGTCGCCGAGAGCCGGATCGAACTGCCGCAGGCGCTCCCGCCGATGGCGGCCGGGATTTTCGGCTATCTCGGCTACGACATGGCGCGGCTGATGGAGGAGCTGCGTGCGCCCAATCCCGATCCGATCGGGATCCCCGATGCGCTGCTGATGCGGCCGACCATCGTGGTCGTGTTCGACGCGGTCAAGGACATGATCACAGTCGTGACCCCGGTGCGCCCGGAACAGGGAGTCTCGGCGAAGACCGCGCTCGCGCGCGCAGGCGAGCGGCTCGCCGCGATCGTCGATGCCCTCGACAAGCCGCTCGATCACGGGGCTGCCAACGGCAAGGCGGGCCCGCTGACCGTGCTGCCCGGCTCGAACACGACGGCGGCCGACTACGAGCGGATGGTGCGCGCCGCCAAGGACTACATCGTCGCCGGCGACATTTTCCAGGTGGTGCTGTCGCAACGCTTCGAGGCGCGGTTCGAACTGCCGCCGTTCGCGCTCTATCGCGCGCTGCGGCGGGTCAACCCGTCCCCCTACCTCTATTTCCTCGACTATGGGGATTTCGCCGTCGTCGGCTCGAGCCCGGAGATTCTGGTGAAGGTTGCGGGGGGCAAGGTGACGATCCGGCCGATCGCCGGAACGCGTCCGCGCGGCGCGACCCCGCACGAGGACAAGGCGCTCGAAGTCGAATTGCTGGCCGATCCGAAGGAACGGGCCGAGCACCTGATGCTGCTCGATCTTGGCCGCAACGACGTCGGCCGGGTGGCGAAGATCGGCAGCGTCAGAGTCACCGACCAGTTCTTCATCGAGCGCTACAGCCAGGTGATGCACATCGTCTCCAACGTCGAAGGCGCGCTCACCGAGGAGCATGACGCCATCGACGCGCTTGCGGCCGGCTTCCCGGCGGGCACGGTTTCGGGAGCGCCCAAGGTGCGGGCGATGGAGATCATCGACGAACTGGAAAAGGAGAAGCGCGGCCTCTATGCCGGCTGCGTCGGCTATTTCTCGGCCGCGGGCGAGATGGACTCATGCATCGTGCTGCGCACGGCGCTGGTCAAGGACGGCGTGATGTATGTGCAGGCGGGCGCCGGCATCGTCGCCGATTCCGATCCCAAGTCCGAGCAGCAGGAATGCGTCAACAAGGCCAAGGCCCTGTTCCGCGCCGCCGAGGAGGCCAAGCGGTTCGCCAGCACGGCAAGGCGGGGGCAGTAGCCGGGAGACAGTCGGACTAGCGAGTCATGAGCGACCAACAGACGACGAAATGGAAGCATGACGGGGTGCGGGTCATTCCCGGCCATTCGCTCGATTCGAACACCCCGCAGACGCCGGGCATGGACCGCAAGGCGGCGATCAATTTCGCCCGCGCCGGAGCGCAGAAGCTGTGGGCGGGGACGGTCAGCATCGAGCCCAATGCGAAGACCGGCGCGCACCATCACGGCGAGCTCGAGAGCGTCATCTACGTGGTGCGCGGCAAGGCGCGCATGCGCTGGGGGGAGCGGCTCGAATTCACCGCCGAGGCCGGCCCCGGCGATTTCATCTTCGTGCCGCCCTTCGTCCCGCACCAGGAGATCAATGCCAGCCCGAGTGAGCCGCTCGAATGCGTGTTGGTGCGCAGCGATAACGAAGCCGTCGTGGTGAACCTCGACATCGAGCCGGCGGAGAAGCCGGAAGTGGTGAAGTGGATCGATCCGATCCATCGCGGGTGAGCCCGCATGGCCCGTAGGATGGGTTGAGAGCGAAACCCATCATCTTTCGACAACACGAGCTCTCTCGACCAATCGTACCGGTTCCACGAGTTCGATGGGTTTCGCTTTGCTCAACCCATCCTACGGGTTGCTGCCTCCCCACATTGCGCTCGTAGCCCAACGGTGCTACATTGACAAGCATGGCAAAAACACAGACCGTCCGGGCGCGGGTTGAGCCCACAGTCAAGCGCAACGCCGAGGCCGTCCTCAAAAAGATTGGCCTCACGCAGAGCGAGGCCATCACCCTGTTTCTCACTCAGGTGGCCCTTCACAAAGGCCTGCCGTTCCCCATCCATGTTCCGAACCGACAGACACAGCGCGCCATCAAAGAAGCCCGCGCGCGCAAGAACCTTGAAAGCTTCGGCAGCATCGAAGCATGGAAAAAGAAGGCGCGTTCGCTATAGCATCGCAGCATGCGGCGAATCAGTCAGCGAACGGAGTTCCGAAATGACCTCAAACGACAAAAGCGCCGCGGCAAAGACATCGAGGATCTGATTGCTGTCGTCGAGCTCCTAGCGCAAGACGGCACACTTCCGCCCGGTTATCGCCCGCACCAACTGACCGGTGAATGGAAGGGGACATGGGAGTGCCATATTGAGTCGGATTGGCTCCTCATCTACGAAGTGACCGCCAACGAAGTCGTGCTCATTCGCACCGGCACCCATGCCGATCTCTTTTAGCGATGCGCGGCCGAGGTGCTGTGGCTGTGTCCGCACCGGCCTCACTCGGCCTTGATGTTCGCGGCCTTGATGATCGGCCACCATTTCTCGATCTCGGCCTTATGGAAGGCACCGAGCGCCTCCGGGGTCTGCTGCTCGGATGGCGGAATCTCCATTCCTTGGGCGGCAATCCGCTGCCGCACGGCCGGGTCGGTCATGGCGTTCACGGCAGCGGCGTTGAGCTTCCCAATGACGTCCTTCGGCGTGCCTTTGGCCACCCAAAAGCCGTGCCAGGTGGAGACATAGATCCCCGGCACGCCGGCTTCGTCCGCGGTCGGAACTTCGGGCGCCGCAAACCAGCGGGTCTTGGCCATCACGGCATAGGCCTTGATCTGCCCGCTGCGCACCATCGACAGGTCGTTCGCCGCCAGGTCGCACATGAGGTCGATCTGTCCGCCGACCAAATCCTGCAGCGCCGGGGCGCCGCCGCGATAGGGCACGAGCTGGAAGCGGGTGCCGGTGCTGTTCTGGAAATGGATGCCGCAGAGATGCGATGCGCTGCTGGCACCGGTGGTCCCGGCCGACGCTTTGTCCGGGTTGGCCTTGAGCCAGGCGATCAGCTCTTTGAGATCCTTCGGCGGCAGGGACTTCTTTGCAACGATCCAGTACGGAACACTGGGCAGCAATGCGACCGGCTCCAAATCCTTCAGGAGGTCGTATTGAAGCGGGTAGACCGCGCCGCTCGCGACATAGGACGACCAATTGCCGATGCCGAGCGTGTAGCCGTCGGGCGCTGCGCGCGCGACGCGGGCGACGGCGAGCGTCCCGCCCGCGCCGCTCACGTTCTCGATCACCAGGGGTTGACCGAGCGATGTCCTCATGTGCTCGGCCAGGACGCGGGCCAGCGCATCCACCGCCCCGCCGGGAGGGAGCGGCATGATCATGGTGATCGGGCGCGACGGATAGACCTGCGCCGCCGCGCTCCCGATGGTTTGCAAATGGGCGGCAAGCGCGAGGGCCAGGAGCAGGGCCAGGAGGAGAGGTTGTCGTTGCACGGACATTGTCCTCGGCGAGAATGATTGCGGAGCCACAGCATAACGGCCGCGGCGACGCCGCGCGAGAGCTTTGCGGAAGACGGCCCTGCACAAGCGGCCCGCGAACGGGCGGGTCGATTGCCATGGTGCCCTGGCGATTGCCGCATTCTGGCAAGCGATCGCGCGGGCTGGCGTGAAACTCTAACCGCGCACGCCAGGCCAGCAGCAAGCTTCGAATTCGCTCATCGAAATTTGTGGAATATCAGCAAGAGCGCCCTTACTCCATGGACACGCCGCTCGCCTTGATCGGGCCAGCCCATTTCTCGATCTCGCTCTTGACGAAGCCGGCGAGATATTGCGGGGTCGCGCGCTCGTCTGAAACTACGGCGGAGCCGAGTTCCAGGATGCGCGTGCGTACCGCCGGCGTGTGCAGGGCTTGCACAACCGCGTTGTTGAGCGTCGCCACGATGGCGTCGGACGTGCGCCTGGGCAGGAAGAGCGCGGTCCAGGCATAGGTCTGCACGTCGAAGCCCTGTTCGAGTGCGGTCGGAAGGTTCGGCATCACCGGCGAGCGCTCCTTGGTCAGGATCGCCAGCGCCTTTACGGCGCCGCCCTCGATCTGTGGCTTGGCCGTCACGATCTGATCGCACTGGTAGTCGATCCGGCCGCCGACGAGGTCCTGCATGGCCAGCGCCCCGCCGCGATAGGGCACGTGGGTGGGATCGACCCCGATGATATGGTTGAGCACGACGCACGCGATATGGGACGAGGCGCCCGCGCCCGGCGAGCCGAATTGCATCTTCGCCTGATTGGCCCTGGTATAGGCGACGAACTCCTGGAAATTGTTCGGCGGCAAATCCTTGCGTGTGATCAGCGTGACCGGAGTCTCGGCGATCAGCGCGACCGGCGTGAAATCGGCCGAGGCGTCATAATGCGGCTTCTTGTAGAGCGTCTGGTTGTGGGCGTGGGTGCCGACGCTGCCGATCCCCATGGTGTAGCCGTTGGGCTGGGCGTCGGCGACGCGCTTAGAGCCGGTGATGCCGCCGGCGCCGCCGATGTTCTCGACAATGATCTGCTGGCCGAGAATCTCGCTCATGCGCTGCGCCATGAGGCGGCCGAGCACGTCCTGCGGCCCCCCGGCCGCGAAGGGGACGATCATGGTCATCGGTCGCGTCGGATAGCTTTGCGCACGCGCGATGCGCGATAGAGCCGGCAGCGCGGCAGCGCCCGCGGCCAGTTGCAGAAATCGACGGCGGGGAAGTTTCATGATGCCCTCGCAGAGCGGTTTTGCAGCCGCAGATTAACAGCGCGTCGCATGCGCCGCGAGGGCGTTGTCGCCACCGCTCCTCGATGAAATTGCCTGGTCAGTCGGGTTTGATGCCCGCGGCTTTGACGACCTTGCCCCACTTCTCGTCGGTTTGGACGCTCTTTGATGCTCAGCTTCCGCCAAGCATCCAATCCTCAATTGTGTTGGGGAAAATTAGAGTGAATGACCGCTGTCCGGTGCATCGCTGCGGTAATCCACACGCCAGGACTCGCGGGACCGTTATACACAACTTCGTCTCAAATAACGGGTTCCTCGCTTGCATTTCTAGATTTCCCAGCCACGGCACCCTCGCCCCAGGCACTTAGCACCTAATCCTCATCGAGATTGTTGTGGATGGGCGCACTCTGTTCTCTGCAGAGGAAGCGAATCAGCGTATCCTCCCGTACTCTCCGGAAGTTATGCACAAGGTTATCCAATATCGACGCGCCGCGCGTCAGGGAACCGTTCGATGACGTCCCACATCGAGATGCTGAGGATTGCGCAGGACCCCGTCGCGGTTCGCTCGCTGGCCAAGCGCCTGATGGCGATTCCCAATCACGTCTGGACCGAGTGGGAAGTCGACTTCCTGGAGAGCATGGCCAAGTTCAAGGGGCCAGACCTCCTCACCATGCGCCAACGGGAGAAGCTCGTGGAGCTACGGGACGACGCGGAGTACCTGACCCACTACCGGGGTCTGAGCATCAAGATTCTGAACGACAAGTGCTTCCTCGGGCGCAACGACCTGGACCTACCAGACGCGGCGTTCATCGAGGCCCTCAAGGGCCAGCCCTCAATCCAGAGGCGCAAGCTCGGTCGGTTCCTGCGCTGTTGCCGCCAGTTGAACGAGCTTGAATCCCATATGTGACGAGAGTGGTCCTGTGACGAATACATTCGACGACGACGCCGGTCGAGGAAGCGCGCGCCCGCCCATCTCCAAGACGCTCCGGTTCGAAGTCTTCAAGCGGGACTCGTTCACATGTCAATACTGCGGTGAACGGGCACCAGACGTCATCCTCCACTGCGACCACGTGAAGCCCGTCGCAGAAGGTGGCACGACCGACATCCTGAACTTGGTCACGGCGTGCGTCGACTGCAATCTTGGCAAGGGAGCGCGCAAGCTCTCCGAGAATGCGGCGCTCTTGAAGCAACTGAAACAGTTGGATGCGCTTCAAGAGAGGCGCGAAAAAATGGAAATGATGTTGGCATGGCGCGACGAGCTAGACCAACTCGATGAGATTCCGCCGCTGGAGTTAGAGAAGCGCTGGGACCAACTGACGGGATACACCTTCACGGAGACCGGCAAGAAGAAGATTAAGAAGCTAATCAATCGGTTCGGCCTCGACGAGGTCTCCGCAGCGATGAAGGTCGCGGTCGACCAGTACGTCGAGAAGGACGATGATGGCGCAGTCACCCGCGAGAGCGTGGAGATAGCGTTCGACTATATTGGCGGGATTGCCAACGTCCGGCGCGCCGAGCAGCGTGAGCCCGGCACCAAGCAGATGTTCTACATCCGAGGAATCCTGCGGAAGCGGCTCAACTACTGCCCCGAGTGGAAGGCGCTCGCTCTAATCAAGGATGCCGCTCGGAGTGGCGTCTCGCTCGACCTCCTCGGGCAGATTGCCAGGGAAGCGACCTCGTGGACCAACTTCTGCGAGATGGTCGTGGACGCCGCCAACGAGGTGACGGAGCACAATCGCGCGAACGAGCAGCAGCGGGCACGCATGCTCGGAGAACTTGAGGCGGCGTTCGGACCCGCGCACGCGCCGGAGGCGCTGGACCTCGTCCTCAGAGCATTGGCCGTGGGCATGTCCGAAGACTATCTGCTGACAATGACGCAGTGCTCCGACTGGAAGAGGTACAGCGCATGGCTCCAGTGGGCGACCGACTGGTGGAGTCGATTCGTCCGTCCAATCCAGGATGTCCTAGGCGAGGCGGTCCCGACCGACCAGGGGCTCGGCCTCATCCTCTCAATCATGCTGGACCTGCACATGCCGCACGGTCGCATCCTCGCCGCCGCGGGCCGGCTTCGTAGTTGGTCGCGCCTGGAGGCGTGGCTAGAGGACGCGTACGACAAGCTGTGGGAAGAGCAGCAGCGCGAGCGCGACGCGGAGGTGTTGTCCGACGCGTCCCTTGGGTCGGCTGGATTCCGCGACCTCGGGGCCAGCGTCCCCTAAATCGCCCTCCCTGGGCCGTGTGGACGGCTCCGGCCCGCCGGTGCTACCTAGGGCCGGAAAACCGCATGCTCTGGGACGAGCGCCACGCGCGGGGCACTCTCCGGGAGTGGCGACGCAAGATACGCCGATGGAAGGCCGGCTTCTGTGACCATCATCCTCATCGACAACTACGACAGCTTCACCTTCAACCTGTTCCACTATCTCGGTGGGCTGGGCGCGGAAGTCGTCGTCCATCGCAATGACAAGGTCGCGGTCGATGACGTGACCGCGGCCGATCCCGACGCCATCGTGCTCTCGCCCGGGCCCTGCACGCCGAACGAGGCCGGCATCTGCCTCGACCTCATCACCAAGGCCGCGCCGTCGATTCCGATCCTCGGCGTCTGCCTCGGCCATCAGGCGATCGGGCAGGTTTTCGGCGGCAAGGTCGTGCGCGCGCCCGTGCCGGTGCATGGCAAGCTCTCCCTAATCAAGCACAAAAGCGCCGGCGTCTTTCGCGGCATCAACGGGCCGTTCCAGGCGACGCGTTACCATTCGCTGGTGGTCGAGCGCGCGACCGTGCCGGCCGATCTTACGGTGACGGCGGAGACCGATGATCGATTGGTCATGGGCCTCGCCCATGGCAAGCTTCCCGTGCACGGGGTGCAGTTCCATCCCGAAAGCATCGCCTCGGAGCATGGCCACCTCATCCTGCGGAATTTTCTCGACCTCGCGGCGGCGTGGAATGCTTCGACCGGCCGGCGTCCCGCGCGCAAGGCGCAGGCGCGCAGCGGCGCGGCCCAGTGAGGGCGCAAACGGAGCGTGAGCTTGACCGACGACTTCAAGGCGCTCATCGCCAAGGCCGCGACCGGCGCCTCGCTCACGCGCGAGGAGGCCGCGCGCGGCTTTGACCGCATGATGTCGGGGGAGGCTACGCCCTCGCAGATGGGCGGCCTGTTGATGGCGCTGCGCGTGCGCGGGGAGACAGTCGAGGAAATCACCGGGGCGGTGACGGCGATGCGCGAGAAAATGCTGCGCGTCGCCGCGCCGCCCGATGCCATCGATGTCGTCGGCACCGGCGGCGATGCGTCAGGCTCCTACAACATTTCGACTTGCGCCGCCTTCATCGTGGCGGGCGCGGGCGTGCCGGTCGCCAAGCACGGCAACCGCGCGCTCTCCTCGCGCTCGGGCGCGGCCGATGTGCTGGGCGCGCTCGGGGTGAAGATCGAACTCGCGCCGGAGGGCGTCGCGCGCTGCATTTCCGAAGCCGGCATCGGCTTCATGTTCGCGCCCGCGCACCACCCGGCGATGAAGAATGTGGGCCCGACCCGGGTCGAGCTCGGCACCCGCACGATCTTCAACCTCCTCGGTCCGCTCTCGAACCCGGCGGGCGTGAAGCGGCAGATGGTCGGCGTGTTCTCGCGCCAATGGATCGAGCCGCTGGCGCAGGTGCTCAAGAACCTCGGCTCCGACAGCGTCTGGGTGGTGCACGGCTCGGACGGACTCGACGAGATCACCACCGCCGGCCCGACCGCGGTGGCAGCGCTCGAGAACGGCGCGGTGCGCAGCTTCGAGATTGCGCCCGAGGACGTGGGCCTCAAGCGGGTGAAGCCCGAAGCCTTGCGCGGCGGCGACGCGAGCGAGAACGCGCAGGCGCTCATCGACGTGCTCAAGGGCAAGAAGGGTCCCTTCCGCGATGTCGCGGTGCTCAATGCCGCGGCCGGGCTCGTGGTCGCGGGATGCGCCAAGGACCTCAAGCAGGGGGTCGTGCTGGCGGCCAAATCCGTCGACTCGGGCGAGGCCGAGGGCCGGCTCGACCGCCTGATCGCTGTTTCCAATGGATGAGGCGATTGATGGCCGACATCCTCGCCAAGATCGAAACCTACAAGCGCGAAGAGATCGCGGCGGCCAAGCGCGCGCGCTCGATCGGCGAGGTCCGCGAGACGGCGAAGGCGGCGCCGGCGCCGCGCGGCTTCCTCGCCGCGATCGAGCGCCGATTGCAGGCGGGCGACTACGCCTTGATCGCCGAGATCAAGAAGGCGAGTCCCTCGAAGGGCGTGATCCGGGCCGACTTCGATCCGCCCGCGCTCGCGCGTGCCTATGCGGCGGGCGGCGCGACTTGCCTGTCGGTGCTCACCGACAGGCCTTCGTTCGAGGGCGCGCCGGAACACCTGGTGGCGGCGCGGGAAGCGACTAAGCTTCCCGTGCTGCGCAAGGACTTCATGTACGATCCCTACCAGGTGATCGAGGCGCGGGGTCTCGGCGCCGACTGCATCCTCATCATCATGGGGGGGGTCGATGACGGGACCGCCAAGAGCCTGGAGGAAGAGGCACTGCGCTGGGGGCTGGACGTGCTGCTCGAAGTCCACGACGAGGCCGAGCTTGCGCGGGCGCTGAAGCTCAACTCGCGCCTGATCGGCATCAACAACCGCGACCTCAAGACCTTCGCGACCACGCTCTCGGTCAGCGAGCGCCTCGCGCGAATGGTCCCGCCCGGACGCATCATGGTCGGCGAGAGCGGCATTGCCGCACCCGCGGACCTCGCTCGCCTCGCCCGCGTCGGCATCAAGGCCTTCCTGGTCGGCGAAAGCCTGATGCGGGAAGCCGATGTGGAAGCCGCGACCCGCGCGCTCCTCACGCGCAACCAGCGCCGCCTCGGCGCGGCGGAGTGAGCGGTGGCGCGCGCGCAAAAACTCACCCACCTCGCCAAGGGCGGCGAGGCGCGCATGGTCGATGTCTCGGCCAAGGCCGCGACCGAGCGCGTGGCAATCGCCGAAGGCCGGGTCGTGATGGCGCGGGCGACGCTCGATCTCGTGCTCAAGGGCGACGCCAGGAAGGGCGACGTGCTGGGCGCCGCACGCATCGCCGGCATCATGGCGGGAAAGCGGACGCACGAGTTGATCCCGCTCTGCCACCCGCTGCCGGTGTCCAAGATCGCGGTCGAGATCGAGCCCGACCGGAAACTGCCGGGCCTCATCGTGCGCGCAAGCGCCAAGGTGACTGGCCAGACCGGTGTCGAGATGGAAGCTCTGACCGCGGTGTCGGTCGCCTGCCTCACCATCTACGACATGGTGAAGGCGGTCGAGCGCGGCATGCGCATCGAGGGCATCCGCCTGATCGAGAAGAAGGGCGGGAAGTCGGGGCACTACAAAGCTGGGAAAGAGTAAGCCGTGGCATTGATGTCGGTCGCGGAGGCGTTGGCGCGGGTGCTCGAAGGCGCTGCCCCGCTCGCCGCCGAAGCGGTGCCGCTCGCCGAGGCGCATGGCCGCGTGCTTGCCGATGACCTTGCGGCGCTGCGGACGCAGCCGCCGGCCGATGTCTCGGCCATGGACGGATATGCGGTGCGTGCCGCCGATGTCGCGAGCGTCCCCGCCAAGCTCAAGCTGATCGGCGAAGTCGCGGCCGGGCATCCATTCGGCGGCAGGGTCGGCGCCGGCGAAGCTGCGCGCATCTTCACCGGCGGTGTTGTGCCGGACGGCGCCGACACGGTCGTGATCCAGGAAAACACGACCCGCGAGGGCGGAACCGTCATCGTGACCACGAGTACCGGCAAGGGGAGGAATGTGCGCGGCGAGGGCCTCGACTTCGCGCGTGGCGCGGTACTCCTCGCCAAGGGCCGCCGCCTCACCGGCCGCGACCTCGCGCTTGCCGCGGCCATGAACCATGCGACCGCGCCAGTGCATCGCCGGCCCAAAGTGGCGGTGCTCGCAACCGGCGATGAGCTGGTGATGCCGGGCTCGGACCCGGGCGTGGGCGAGATCGTCTATTCGAACGGCTACGCCACCATGGCACTGGCGCGCAGCGAGGGCTGCGAGGTCATCGATCTCGGCATCGCCCCGGACCGGCTGGCGGAGACCGCGGCGGCAGTGCGGCGCGCCCGCGACCGCAGCGCCGACATCCTGGTCACCTCGGGCGGCGCTTCGGTCGGCGACTATGACCTGGTGCAGAGGGCGCTCGCGACCGAAGGGCTTACGCTGTCGTTCTGGAAGGTGGCGCT
>Ga0137379_10004837_pt1 | contig 12705 bp, 10 predicted proteins | sample SagtaG_18_FD_104812 | JGI IMG/M metagenome (GOLD analysis project Ga0137379, IMG submission 104812) | Vadose zone soil microbial communities from Sagehorn Ranch, Mendocino, California, USA - Sage2_L_80_16 metaG | ecosystem: Environmental > Terrestrial > Soil > Vadose zone | place: USA...
GAGGGCGAGGTAGATCTTCTCGACGCGGCGCGCGCGGAGCGCCGCGTGGAGCTCGTCCCAGGCGGCGCGGTCGCGCGCGAACACGACGCACCCGCTCGTCTCCTGGTCGAGCCGCTGCACCGCGCCGCCCTCCCGCGGATCCGGCGACGCCTGGACGCACTCGGGGTAGCGTGCGACTACCGCGCTCGCGAGCGTGCCGCGCTCGCCCGCCGTGAGCGGGTGGACGGGGACGCCGGCGGGCTTGTCCACCACGACGAGCCGCGGGTGCAGGGCGAGCACGCGCAGCGGCGCGTCCGGCTCGGGCGCGGGCGGTCCCGCGACCTCCTCGAGCTCGATCTCGACGCGCGCCCCGGGCACCGCCGCGTCGCTCGCGCGCGCGCGGCGTCCCTCCACCCGCACGTCGCCGAGCTGGAACGCGCGCTTCACGGCGGCGCGCCCGGCGCCGAGCGCGTCGGCGACGGCGCGGTCGAGCCGGCCTTCGGCGGAGTCGGGGAGTCGGAGCTCGCGCTTCACGCGCGAGAGGCTACCCGAAGAAGACCTCGGCGACATCGTAGAGTCTCGGATCGACGAGGTGCAGCTGCCGGGTCGCCTCCTCGAGCGACACCGCGACGATCTCGTCGCCGTGGAGCGCGGCCATCGTGCCCCAGCGGCGATCGCGCACGAGGTCCGCCGCGAACACGCCGTAGCGCGTCGCGAGCACCCGGTCGCGCGCGGTGGGCGAGCCGCCCCGCTGGGTGTGGCCGAGCACGGTCACGCGCGACTCGATCCCGGTCCGCCGCTCGATCTCCTTCGCGAGGAACGCCCCGATCCCGCCGAGCCGGACATGGCCGAACTCGTCGAGCTCCGCCGCGAGGGTCTCGTCCTTCCCCCGCTCCACCTGCGCCCCCTCCGCCACGACCACGATCGAGAAGCGGATCCCGCGCGCCTGCCGCTGCATCACCCAGGCGCAGACCTGCGCGAGGTCGATCGGGCGCTCGGGCACGAGGATCACGTCGGCGCCGCCGGCGATCCCGCTGTGGAGCGCGATGTGCCCGGCGTGCCGGCCCATCACCTCGCACACGATGATCCGGCTGTGCGCCTCGGCGGTGGAGTGAAGCCGGTCGATCGCCTCGGTCGCGATGGTGACCGCCGTGTCGAACCCGAAGGTGTAGTCGGTCCCGGAGAGGTCGTTGTCGATCGTCTTCGGAACGCCGACGACGTGCAGCCCGATCTCGTGCAGCTTCTTCGCGACGCCGAGCGTGTCCTCGCCGCCGATCGCGACGACGGCGTCGAGGCTCGTCCGCTCCACGGTCCGGAAGACCGCCTCGACCCCGCCCTCGCGCCGGAAGGGGTTCGTGCGCGAGGTCCCGAGGATGGTGCCGCCGAGGTGGATGATCCCCGAGACCGCCTCCCGATCGAGCCGGAAGTGGTGCCCGTCCACGAGCCCGCGCCACCCGTCCCGGACGCCGACGAGCTCGAACCCGTGCTGCTCACCCCGCCGGACCGTCGCGCGGATGACCGCGTTCAGGCCCGGGCAGTCGCCGCCGCCCGTCAGGATCGCAACCTTCATCTGGATCGGACCTCCGCCATTGCCCCGTCTGACGTTGGCCGCTGCCCCCTCCGGGCGCAACGCGCCGCGGCCGGGGTGCGCAGGAGAGGTCGCGGCACGCGCTCGCTCGGGCGGCCCCCCTCTGCCCTGCCCTCTCCCCGGCGGGGGAGGCGATCGCAGAGGTCATCGATGACGACTCGACTCGAGCTTCCCGTGACCGCCGACCGGATCCGCGCGCTGCGGGTGGGGGAGGAGGTCCTCGTCTCGGGCCGGGTCGTGACCGCCCGGGAGTCGGCCCTCCGCCGGCTCGCCGGCCGGCCCGCCGCGGTGGCGCGCTCCGTGCTCGAGGGGCGGTTCGTCTACCACTGCGGGCCGGTGGTGGCTCCGGACCCCACGCGGCGCGGCTGGCGCTTCGTCGCGGCTGGCCCCTCCCCCTCGCTGCCGGCGGAGCCCTGGCAGGCGGAGGTGATCGCGAGCTACGGCGTGCGCGGCGTGCTCGGGAAGGGTGGCATGGGCCCGCGCACGCTCGCCGCGCTCGCCCTGCACGGCGCGGCCTACCTCCACGTCGCGGGCTCGCTCGCGGTGACGCTCGCGCGCCGGGTGGTGCACGTGCACGGCGTGCACCTGCTCGACGAGCTCGGCGTGACCGACGCGATCTGGGAGGTCGAGGTGGAGGACTTCCCCGCCGTGGTCTCGATGGACGCCCACGGCGAAACCCTCCACGGCGCGCTGGGCGGGATCGCTACCGATCCCGCTGGCGCCGGCGCGTGACCATCCGCACCGGGCCGTAGAAGAGCTGGCGCTCGGTGTAGACCCTCCGCCCGCGCCAGTCGTCGGGGCGCGACGCCGCCGGCCGCTCGAGCCACATCCGCGCGCGGACCGTGCCGTTCGCCGAGAACGGCGCGAGGATCTCCTCGGGCGCGATCGCGAGGTAGCGCTCGAGGAGGGTGCGGACGCGCCGGTTGTACCGGCCCCGCGGGAGGCGGGAGTGGCGGCGGCCGCGGTGGAGCGTGCCGTCGAAGCGGAGCGACGCGTGGTAGAGCTCGTGGAGGATGGTCTCGATCCGCTCCCGCGCGCTGGACTCGAGGAACCAGAGCGGGCGGAGCGTGATGACGTAGAGGATCTTCCGCCCCTTCACGCGGATGAGCGGCTTCTCGCGGGCGCCGAGCCCGGTGCGGGCGCGCGTCTCCTTGAAGTGGGCGGGGCGGATCGTCGCGCGCGACGCGCGGCGGGCCTCGCCCGCGACCACCAGGACCCGGTTCGCGCGGACGTGCGAGAGCTCCGGCACGCGCGCGGCCACGTCGCGGACGAGCCGCTTCACCGCGAGCGTCACGTTCAGCCGGAACACCCCGGTGAGGATAGCCCGAACTTCTCCGCGGGGTGACACTCGCCTCGCCTCCGCTCGGCTCGCGCCCCCCCGATCCCCCCGCTCGCTACGGTGCAGCCTCATCCGGCTGCCCCTGCGCTCGCCGCGCAGAGCCGCGGGCTCCTCACGCTTCGTAGGCTTCCTTGTCGGGCGGCGATCGGGCCGCTACCATGCGCGCACCATGGTGCCGCTCCTCGCCCTCGCGCTCGCAAGTCTATCGGTCGCCGCGCTCCTGCTCGCGCGCCGTGTCCGCGTGCTGCTCGGCGAGGTCGCGGACCTCTCCGCCCGCGTGGACGGGCTCGCGACGCGGCTCGCCGCGGCCGAGGACGGCGTGGCGTTCGCGGCGGAGCGGGCCGAGGTCGCGGAGACGGTGCTCCTCGAGAAGGGGCTCGCCGACGAGGAAGACCTCGAGGCGGCGCGCAGCCGGCCCGAGGGTGCCGCCGCGGGCGAGCGCCACGACGGCGAGCTGAACTAGCCCGCGGAGCCCCCCGCTACTTCTCGTACTTCGGCTTCTCGGGGTGCCTGCGGTAGACGAGCACCGTCCGCCCGAGGATCTGCGCGACCTGGGCGCCGGCCGCGGCGCCGAGCCGGCCCGCCGCCTCGAACCGGTCCTCCGGGCTCTCCGTCCCGACCTTGACCTTCACGAGCTCGTGGACCGCGAGCTGCTGGTCGAGCTCCCGGAGGAGCGCGTCGGTCACCCCCTCCTTCCCGACCTGCACCACCGCGGAGAGGTGGTGCCCCGCGGCGCGGAGCGTCTTGCGGAGCTTCGAGGACGGCATGAGGGCGCGCTTCTTCGGGCTGGTCGGGGTGGGCATTCGCTATTTCCGCAGGAACCGGAGCTCCTGCTGCAAGTCGGAGTGCTCGGGCGCGACGTCGAGCCCGCGCTTCAGCTGCTTCTCGGCGAGCGCGAGGTTGCCGGCGAGCTTCGCCATCTGGCCGAGGAAGAGATAGCCCTGGGCGCAGCGCGGGTTCCTCTTGAGCCCCTGCTCGATCGCGACGGTCGCCGGGCCGACCTTCTGCTTCTTGTCGGCGGCGAGCAAGAACTCGCACCAGGCCTTCCACATCCCGAACTCGGCCTCGTCGGTGTTGAGCTCGATCGCCTCGTCGAACTTCTTCAGCGCCTCGTCGTAGCGCCGGGCCTTCACGAGCAACGTCCCCTGCTCGAAGACCTTCTCCGCCTCGAAGATGCGCGCGACGTCCACCTCGGCGGTCCCGCCGGTCCGGAGCTTCTCGAGGTACGAAGCGCGCGACCCGTCCTCGGCGAGCACGGACCAGGCCGCGCTCATCTTCCCGAACACGTCGGCGCAGAGCTTCCGCACCTCGGGCTCGGCGCCCTGCGGCACCGCGTCCGGGTGGTACGCCTTCGCGAGCTGGAAGTACGCGAGCTTGATCTGCGCGCCGGTCGCGTCCTGCTTCACGCCGAGCACGGCGAAGTGGTCCGCGTCCTCGAGCTTTGCCCGGAGCTTCTCGAGCGACGCCGGGTCGAGGGCGGGCTTGGGCTGCGGGGGCGGCGTCATCGCCGGCTTCGGGGTGAGCGCCGGCTTCGGCGCCGCGGACGGCGCGCCGGGCTTCCCCGCGGCGGGCGCGGTCGGCTTCGCGCCGGGCACGGGGGTCGCCACCGGCTTCGCCGGCACGGGGGTCGCGCCCGGCTTGGCGGGCACCGCCGCGGCGGGCGGCGGCGCGGGTGGGGGCGGGGCGCCCTTGCGCGAGGCGCCGAATGCGAGGAGCTGCAGGTCGCCGAGCAGCACCGCGACCCGCAGCACCGCGAGCGCGTCGGCGGGGTTTGCGATCGCGAGCTCGGCCGGGCTGCGCACGCCGTCGAGCTGCGCCGCGGCGCGGGCCTCCTGCGCGGTGAGCCGGAGGTCCTCGAGCCCGAACCGCCCGCCGATGCGGGAGGCGACGCGATGCTCCTTATCGCCGAGCCGGCGCAGGAGCGCGCTCGAGTCGAGGCCGCGCACCGCGGTGCAGAGCATCTGGAACGAGGAGCCGAGCGGGAACGCGCCGGGCGGCGGCGGCGCCTGCGGGTTCCACGACCACCCGCCCGTCTCGACCGCGAGCGCGCGCACGACGACGCGCGTCCCGTGCTCCTGCAGGAAGCCGGCGATGTCGGCGGGGTTCACGAACCGCGCGGCGAGGAGCACGGCGACGAGGTCGCCGCCGGCGCCGGCCTTCGCGGCCTCGGCCGAGGCGAGCGCCGGGGGGGCGATCGCGCCGCGCTCGACGAGGAAGCGGCCGAGGTCGTCCTCGGGAGCAGTGGACGACGCGTGCTCGACCGTGCCGCGCCGGAACGAGAGCGCGTAGGTGTGCTCCTCGCCGGTGACGGTGAGGCGGCCGGTCGCCTTCATCGCGGCGGCGAGGCCGAACACCGCGAGCGCGGTCTCCTTCGCGAGCGACCCCTGGTGGGCGAGCCCCGCCGCGATGGCGGCGTCGGCGCCGACCTCGAGCGCGCCCATTCCGTAGCTCGTCCCGCCGGGCGGCCGTTGAGGCGGCGCGGTGGGCAGAGCGGGCGCCTGCGGGGCCGGGGGCCGGACGGACGGAGGGCGGTAGCCGTCCGGAACGCGATCGAGCTTCGGCGGCCCCCCCGGGGGCGGCGCGCGCTTCTTCTCCTCGCTCACCGGTCGGTCAGAGTACCACCGTCTCGCGGTACTCGCCGAAGACCTCGCGGAGCGCGTCCGAGATCTCCCCGAGCGTCGCCTGCGCCTTCACGGCGGCGAGGATCGGGAGCATCAGGTTCTCCTTGCCCTTCGCCCCGGCGCGAACCGCCTCGAGCGCCCGCGTGGTCGCGCCCTGGTCGCGCGCCGCGCGGACGGCCGCGAGCCGCTTCGTCTGCTGCTCTTCCAGCGCCGGGTCCACCTTCATCACGGTGACGGGCGGATCGTCGGCCTTGAACGCGTTCACGCCGACGACGACCTGCTCCTTCGACTCGACGCGCTTCTGCCAGGCGTAGGCGGCCTCCTGGATCTCGCGCTGCACGTACCCCTTCGAGATCGCCTGCACCATGCCGCCCATCTCGTCGATCTTCCGGATGTACTGCTCCGCGCGCCCCTCGATCTCGTCGGTCGCCGCCTCGACGACGTAGCTGCCGCCGAGCGGGTCGATCACGTCGGCGGCGCCGGACTCGTTCGCGATGATCTGCTGGGTGCGGAGCGCGATGCGCGCCGACTCCTCGGTCGGGAGCCCGAGCGCCTCGTCGCGGGAGTTCGTGTGGAGGGACTGCGTGCCGCCGAGCACCGCCGCGAGCGCCTGGAGCGTGACGCGGACGATGTTGTTGTCGGGCTGCTGCGCGGTGAGCATCGAGCCCGCGGTCTGGGTGTGGAAGCGCAGCATCGTCGAGCGCGGGTCCTTCGCCTTGAACCGGTCCTTCATGATGCGCGCCCAGAGGCGCCGCGCGGCGCGGAACTTCGCGACCTCCTCGAGGAGGTCGTTGTGCGCGTTGAAGAAGAAGGACAGGCGGCCCGCGAAGACGTCCACGTCGAGCCCGGCCTTCACCGCGGCGTCCACGTAGGCGATGCCGTCGGCGAGCGTGAACGCGACCTCCTGCACCGCCGTCGAGCCCGCCTCGCGGATGTGGTAGCCGGAGATCGAGATCGGGTTCCACTTCGGCATCACCTTCGCGGTGTACGCGAAGATGTCGGTGATGAGCCGGAGCGACGGCTCGGGCGGGTAGATATAGGTCCCGCGCGCCGCGTACTCCTTCAGGATGTCGTTCTGGATCGTGCCCTGCAGATCCGCGGGCGCGACGCCCTGCTTCTCGCCGACCGCCTGGTAGAGCGCGAGCAGGATCGCCGCGGTCGCGTTGATCGTCATCGACGTCGAGACCGTGGCGAGCGGGATCCCGTCGAGGAGGGTCGACATGTCCTCGAGCGAGTCGATCGCGACGCCGACCTTGCCGACCTCGCCGCGCGCGCGCGGGTGATCGGAGTCGCGCCCCATCTGCGTGGGGAGGTCGAACGCGACCGAGAGCCCGGTCTGCCCCGACTTGAGGAGGTAGTGGTAGCGCTTGTTCGACTCCTCCGCGGTCCCGAACCCGGCGTACTGGCGCATCGTCCAGAAGCGGCCGCGGTACATCGTCGGCTGCACGCCGCGGGTGAACGGGTACTCGCCGGGGAGCCCGAGCCGGTCCTCGAGGCCGGGCTTCACGTCGCTGGCGTCGTAGACCGGGTGGACCGGGACGCCGGACGTCGTCTCGAACCTGGCGCGCCGCTCGGGCGCCTTCTTCACGGACTTTCCGTACGTCCCCTCGAGCCAGCTCTTCTTGTTCGCCATGGTCGTCTCCCAGGATCGGTGCGAGATCTTGCCGGGTAGGCGCTGCGCGGAGCCGGGACGATACCCGTGCGGCACGTAGCGCGTCCAGAGTCCGAACACGGCGCGTACGCGCGACTCGAGCGGAGGAGCAGCCGAAGGAGGCTGCCCCGGAGCGAGCGGGGGGATCGGGGGGGCGCGAGCCGAGCGAAGGCGAGGCGAGTGTCCCCCCGTGGAAACTGGGGGGTTCAAGATCGCAGCGTCCGTCCCCACGGTGGCGTGGTGCCCTGGGAGAACCTCGAGACGGGCCGCTCCGCCGGCGACTCCCGGGACCCGCTCGCCGCAGCGCTCGCGCGGCTGCTCGCGGTGGAGCCCGGGGAGCGCGCCGCGCACCGGCTCGTGGGCGCGCTCGCCGACGCGCTCCCGGCGCTGTCCTGCGCGGCCCTCGTGCTCGAGGGCGAGGGCGGGAAGCTCGAGATCATCGCGGGCGTCGGGCTCGACGACGGCGCGGGCGCGGCGGGCGGAGCCCTCGCGGAGGAGGCGCTCCGGGCCGAGGGCGTCCGCCTCGCCCCCGATCCCGGCCCGCCCTTCCCCGAAGGCACCCGGGCGGGCGCCGCCGCCCGCATCGCCGTGGGGGAGACGCGCGGCGCGTTCCTCGCCGGCACCAGGGAGGAGGGGCTCGACGCGCGCGCCCTCCTCGTCCTGCGCGCCGCCGCGGACCGGGCCGGCCTCCTCGCCGAGCGCGAGCGGCTCCTGCGGCTCGGGCGCGAGGCCTCCGAGCGAGCGCGCCGCGTGGACGAGGAGTCCGAGCGGCGGCGCCACGCGGTCGACACGATCCTCGGCGTCGTCGGCCACGACCTCCGCAACCCCCTCGGCGCGATCCACATGTCCGCCGCGCTCCTCCAGAAGCGCGGCGCGCTCGAGGGCTGGCAGGCGCGGACGATCGAGCGGATGCGCTCGTCCGCGGGGCGCATGGCGCGGATCATCGCGGACCTCCTCAGCTACACGCGGACGCGGCTCGGCGCCGGGATCCCGATCCGGCGAAGCGGCGCGGACCTCGCCCAGGTCGTGGGGCGGGTGGTGGACGAGCTGCGCGCCGGCAACCCGGGCCGCGAGATCACGGTGGTCGCGCGGGCGGCCGATCTCTCCGGTCCGTGGGACCCCGACCGGCTCGAGCAGGTCGCGTCGAACCTCGTCTCGAACGCGGTGGACCACGGCGAGCCCGGCACGCCGGTCCAGGTCGAGCTCGAGGCGGACGCGGCGTGGGCGACGCTCACGGTCCGGAACCGGGGGGACACGCCGCCGCCGGAGGTGCTCGCGCACCTCTTCGAGCCGTTCTCGCGCCCGCCCGACGAGCAGAGCCGCAAGGCCTCCGGGCTCGGGCTCGGGCTGTTCATCGCGCGCGAGATCGTCCGCGGGCACGGGGGCGAGATCGCAGCGCGGATCGACGCGCCCGAGATGGTCGTCACGGTCCGGCTGCCGAGGTCCGTTGACGCGGGAATCGGCGGCCACTAGGACTGTCGGGTGGGCTCGGGGAGATTCGCCATGGCGACGCACGCCCTGGCCGTGCTGGCGCAGTCGCGCGCCGGCTACCCGTCCGCCTACGTCGCCTCGAGCATCAACACCCACGCCGTCTTCCTGCGCCGGGTCCTCGGGGAGCTCGTCTCGGCGGGCCTCGTGGAGGTGAGGGAGGGCCGCGCCGGCGGCTACCGCCTCGCCCGCCCGCCCGAGCGGATCACCCTCGCCGAGGTCTACCGCGCGGTGGAGCGCGAAGGGCCTCTCGCGGCGAGCCCTGCGGAGCCGAACGCGCGCTGCCCGATCGGCGCGGGGATGCGGCGGGCGTTCGAGCGGACCGCGGAGGCGGCAGAGGAAGGGCTCCTCACCGCGCTCGCCGAGGAGACGGTCGCGGATCTCTCCCGCCGGGCGCTGCGCTCCGGGCGGCGCCGGTAGCCGTCCGCGGAGCCTCCGCGGACGATCTCCCGTGATCCTCCGGGATCGACGCACCGCGTCCTTCGCGCGCGCGTAGCGGACAGGTCCGGTCCGATTCCTCTGCACGCCAGAAGCCCTTGCCGCGTCTACTGGAACTTGTCAAAATCTGGCGCTTTTTTCCGAAACCGAGGAGCGCTCCCGCATGTCCACGAAGACGGTGAAGCCGATCCTGCAGAACCCGCTCGATCCGCCGGAGAAGGTGGAGTTCAACATTCCCGGCGAGATCGCGCGCACGACGGGCGGCTACGAGGAGGCGATGAAGGAGGGCTGGGACCTCGTCCAGCGACCCATCCGCTCCGTCCCGCTCGAGCAGATCGAGAAGCAGCACGCCAAGGGCCGCATGACGGTCTGGGAGCGGCTCCGCGTGCTCTCGCCCAAGGATCCGACCGTCCTCTTCTCGAACTGGGGGAAGAACCTCGACGGCGCGTCGCTCGTCACCACCGTGCTCGACATCGGGGGCCGCGACGTCGCGGTGTACGGCCACGACTTCACCGTCCGCGCCGGGTCGATCGACGCGACGAACGGCACCAAGCTCGCCCGCCTCTTCCGGCTCGCCGGCGAGAAGGGCATGCCGCTCATCGGGATGAACGACTCGGCCGGCGCGTTCGTGCCCGCGGGCGTCGGCGGCCTCGACGGCTACGCCGAGGCGTTCACCGCGCTCCGCAAGATCAGCGGGGTCGTCCCGTCGATCATGTGCATGTTCGGCTTCAACGCCGGCGGCGGCTCGTACCTGCCGCGCCAGGGCAGCTTCGTCATCCAGCCGAACGACACCTTCTTCGGCCTCACCGGCCCGGGCGTCGTGAAGTCGGTGCTCGGCGAGGACATCTCCCCCGAGGACCTCGGCGGTCCGAAGATCCACGGCGCCTCCGGCGTCGCCGACCTCACCGTCGCCGACGAGCTCGCCGCGCTCCGCCAGGCGGTGCGCCTCCTCAGCTACCTCCCGGACAACAACTCCATCGCCCCGCCGTTCCAGGAGACGAGCGACCCGATCGACCGGAAGACCTGGGAGATCAACACGCTCCTCAAGAAGGCCTTCAACTCGCCGACCGGCTTCAACACGCCCTTCGACGTGTCGGTGATCATCCAGCAGGTGTGCGACTACGGCGACTACTTCGAGGTCCAGCCCGAGCGCGCCAAGGAGGCGGTCACCGCCTTCGGCCGCATCGGCGGGCACGTCGTCGGCTTCGTCGCGAACAACAGCGCCGTCGCCTCCGGCCAGATCGACTGCGACTCCGCGGTGAAGATCGCGAGGTTCGTCCGCTTCTGCAACATCTACAACATCCCCATCGTCTTCATGGAGGACACGACCGGCTTCCTCCCGGGCCGCGAGCAGGAGACGCGCGGCATCGTGCAGGCGGGCCGCTCGATGCTCGACGCGATCGTCGACGTCCGGACGCCGCGCATCCTCCTCATCGTGCGCAACGCCTTCGGCGGCGCGTACGCCTCGTACAACAACTACCCGACCGGCGCCGACCTCGTGCTCGCGCTCCCCACCACCCGCCTCGCGGTGATGGGGCCGGCGGGCAAGGAGTTCGTCTACAAGGACGAGCTCCGCAAGATCCGCGGCCAGGCGGCCGAGACGGTGAAGAAGGGGATCGTGATCCGCACCGCCGCGGGCGAGGAGGCCGCCGCCGCGAAGAAGGACTCCGAGAAGGAGGCGGCGGAGTGGCTCAAGGCCGAGGAGGCCGCGCTCAACCGCCGCTACGAGAAGGAGCTCATGAACCCGAAGGAGGGCCTCGCCCTCGGGTCGATCTCCTCGCTCGTGATGCCGACCGACCTCCGCAAGGTGCTCGGCGAGTCGATCCTCTTCTTCCTCCGCCACTACAAGCCGTCGCCGATGAGCGGCCCGCAGCGCGAGTTCCACTGAGAGCGAACTGCGCCCGCCCGCTCCTCACCGCTCACGTCTTTAGGTCAACCGGGATCATCTGACTGGAGATCGACCGATGGCTCAGAACACGGACTGGTACAAGGACAACCCGCTCACGCACCGCGACCGCCGCCTCGGGCGCTCCGCCTCGGCGTGGGCCCGCTCGTTCGCGTGCGAGGACCTGAAGCCCCTCATCGTCTGCCGCGGCCCGATCCGCAAGGAGGCGATGGACGTGTTCGAGGAGATGGGGATCACCCACTACGGGATCCTCCTCTCCGAGAAGGACTCGATCGTCTTCGCGAACGCGCTCGCGCCGGAGCTCCGCCAGCTCACCGACACGAGGCGCGTGCACCGCGTGCCCGACTACTCGGGCGCGTCGAAGGAGGAGCGCGTCGAGCGCATGAACCAGATCGTCCAGATCGCGAAGGACAACGGGTACGACTCCGTCTTCGCGGGCTACGGCTTCATGGCCGAGGACGAGGAGTTCGTCGCCACGCTCGAGCGGGCCGGCCTCAAGTTCATCGGCCCGAACTCGACCACCCAGGCGCGCGCGGGCAAGAAGGACGAGGCGAAGCGGACGGCGGTCCAGGTCGGCGTCTCGACCACCCCCGGCGTGAACAACGCCACCGCCCGGACCCTCGTCGCGAAGCACAAGACGCGCGAGGCGCTCGTCGCGCTCGCGAAGGCGAACGGGCTCGAGCTCGACGCCAAGGTCGTGAAGGACGCCGCCGCGCTCGAGGACCTCGCCGACCAGATCCTGATGGCGTCGTACGCGAAGGGGCTCGACCTCTACACCATCGAGGAGCTCGGCGAGCAGGTCCGCAAGGAGGCCGCGGACATGTTCAAGAAGTTCCCGCAGAGCCGCGTGCGCCTCAAGGCGATCGGCGGCGGCGGCGGCAAGGGCCAGCGCATCCTCGGCGGCAGCCTGCTCGCCGTGAAGAGCCCGACCGCGAAGCAGATCGAGGAGGCCGCCGGCGAGGCCCCTTCCCTCACCCGCGAGGTGCTGAACGAGGTGAAGGCGACGGGCGTCGGCGACAACAAGAACGTCCTCGTCGAGCTCAACATCGAGCAGACCCGCCACAACGAGATCCAGCTCCTCGGCAACGGCACGTGGTGCGTCTCGCTCGGCGGCCGCGACTGCTCGCTCCAGATGCACGAGCAGAAGCTCCTCGAGATCTCGGTCACGCAGGAGGGGCTCGCCGCCTCGATCGCGAAGGCGGAGAAGGCCGGCAAGAAGGAGGAGGCGGCCGCGCTCCAGACCGACCTCGAGATCCTGAAGCGGATGGAGGACGACGCGGCCCGCTTCGGCGCCGCGGTCGGCCTCGACTCCGCGTCCACGTTCGAGTGCATCGTGGACCGCGACCGGTACTACTTCATGGAGGTGAACACCCGGATCCAGGTGGAGCACCGGGTGACGGAGCTCTGCTACTCGCTCCGGTTCACGAACCCCGACGACGCGAACGACTCCTTCGTGGTCGAGTCGCTCGTGGAGGCGATGGCGCTCCTCGCCCGCCACAAGGCGCGGCTGCCGAAGCCCACCCGCATCTCGCGCTTCGCGGCGTCGGCGGAGGCACGGCTCAACGCGACCGACTCGTCGCTCTCGCCGCACGCGGGCGGGCTCATCCGCTACTGGTCCAAGCCCATCGAGGGCGAGATCCGCGACGACCAGGGCATCAGCATGCCGAACCCCGACACCGGCATGTTCATGCGGTA
>Ga0137379_10004841_pt1 | contig 12700 bp, 12 predicted proteins | sample SagtaG_18_FD_104812 | JGI IMG/M metagenome (GOLD analysis project Ga0137379, IMG submission 104812) | Vadose zone soil microbial communities from Sagehorn Ranch, Mendocino, California, USA - Sage2_L_80_16 metaG | ecosystem: Environmental > Terrestrial > Soil > Vadose zone | place: USA...
CATGGCAGCTATCAGGGAACAGGAGACGCCAGTCACGCATGCCCAGCAGAGCCGCTCAACCCGCAAAACCCCAGCTCGCGCCACCCTTGACACGACCCCGCTCCTTCAGGGATGAATAGCTACCTTGTTCTGGTCGCAGGTGCTGGACTTCGTTGAGGATCCCGGCGACCCGAACGAGCCCGGCCACGAGGAATGCCTGATCACCTCGCGCGACGGCAGTCAGATGCTGCTGTTCATTACCGTTCGCGACGGCAAGCAGGGGAAGAACCGGGTCCACTTGGACCTGCAGCCCGCGGACTGCACCCGCGAGCAGGAGGTCGAGCGAGTTCTCGCGCTGGGCGCGTCGTATCTGGCGGACCATCGCCGGCCTGATGGCAGTGGCTGGATCACCCTGGCCGACCCTGACGGCAACGAGTTCTGCATCCTGTCCAAAGATCCAGCTGGTTCGGGACCGACCACCTGACGTGGCGGTAGCTCATACAGCACCTGCATGTTCGGACCCACGAATACGCCGCACGCCGTATGCGGCAGATGAGGATGCTGGCCGCAGGTGCGCGCCTACGGAGTCGCCGCCGAGCGGAGTGTGAGCCGGAGCGTGTGACCGTGGCTGGCGAACTTGCCGGAACCTTCGGGAACGCCGGTGACGACGTCGAAGACGACGGCGCCGCCGTCGCGGTGCTCGCGCACGCTGGCCGCGGGCTCGGCTATGGCCCCGATGAGCGCCCATGCCCGCCGCCGGATGTCGCGGCGGCTGTCGCCGGGGCTGTACTCTGCCGCGACGTCCAGCACGCCGTCGTCCCGGACGCAGCTATCGAGGAGCCGTAGCCCTGCCACATTCGCATCACGCAGGTGGGGTACCAGGTGGACCTCGGGTTCTTCGGTGACCCAGCCTGGGCGGCGGGCCAGCACCGCAAGCTCCTCGAGGGCAGCAGCGAAGACGCTGGAGTCGGCCACGCCTTCGAGCCGGCTGTCTGTGTCCCATCTCTTGCCGGCGTCAGCCGCATCTGTCATCGTCCAGCTCCTGGCCCGCATGTCTTCCCGCCCATCAGTTAAGCAGGGCGGCACTGTCCGGAGTCCGGCGGCCGCGTCCGATCCGGAGCCAGGCCGCCGAGCCGCACTCCTGGGACCGGATGTCCTCGGAGCGGCAGATCCGGCCGTTTCGGGTTGAGGTTCGCGCTGGGCTGCGCGGGGTGGCTCATTGCAGGTCGGCCGGGATGCAATCGGCAGGGTCGATCGGTGTGGGTCGGACGCGGCCATCGTTCGCGCGAACGTGTGCCAGCAGGTCGGACCGTGTCCACGACCTGACGCGGCGTAGACCCGCACGGCGGGTTGTGCGGCCCGTGAGTGCGTCGCGGTCCAGGGGCTCAGCAGCTAGTTGGTGGAGCATCCCGCCGGCGGTCTCCGTGACTTCGCCCCCGGACAGGCGACCGAGGATCAAGCCGCGGTACGGCTCTCCGTACCATGCCCACCACAATGGGTATGGCGGAAGTCCCATCCAGCCTTGAACTCGCGCGGGCATGATGGGCCATTCGGTCTCGCCATCCGACCACAGGGACCGGCCGTTCCAAATGTTGCCACGGGTGACCTCGGCCGACGCGAAGAAGGCGTGAAGGTCTTCGGCAATCGCCAAGAAGAACCGCCGAACGGCCTCGCGCCAACGCGGGTCGGCTGCCAGCGGCTGGTAATGCAGATTGACGCTCATGTGCCAGATCGGACGTGGGTGTTGCTCAGCTGGCCCTGCCCACATCGAGCCCGAGATGCACGGTGGCGACGCGGTGAAGAACAAGGTCGAGGTGGCGTCGCGCCACGCGTTCGCGAACCCGTCGTCTCCTGCTTCTGCGAGCTTGCCTTGGAGCGGCTCATACTCCCCGAAGCGGCGTGGGAGTGCTTCCGGGAGTAGCCGTCGACAGATTGCCGGGTACCGCGCGCCGAAGTCAGCGCCGACGAACATTCTGCGGGTGTACCAGTCCAGATTGATGACCTTCACCCGCTCATTGCGTGCCGGCGTCGCTGACGTCCGCTCAACGCCGCGAGCCCAGATCTGGTCTGACTGCTGATCGGCGACCACACCACGGAGCGCCTGCGCCAAGCTTCTCGCGAAGCGAACCGCATACGGAACGTCCGCATCCGCCGAGCCTTCCACGGTCACATGGAACACGTGAGTGACGCCAAGCAGAGTCGCCGTCACATCTTCCGGTACGTCTTCGGCTTCGAGGTCGAATGGTCCGTCCACCGTGAAGCAACACCGACGCCTCGCGCCGCGCACTACGGAGTACCAGCGTCGCGCCGCGTCGAAATCCGCAACCTCCAGTCGCGGTATGCGAGCGACCAAATCGCGCAACTCTGCAGCGCTGAGCGCGGCCGCCGCGTACACGTGGAGGTCGTACGACACGCGCCTATCCTTGCAGATTCGCAAGCCAGCAGCGGCGTGTCCCGAGATCACTTTAGGCATCCGGACATCGGCATGAGCGGTCGAGTAAGGACGGATTTCCAGCTCGCGGAGACGACTACGGCACTGCGCCATAACGTTCCTTCTGGTGCGGCACTGACAGCTACGCTGATCGGCACGGTGCGACACATATCGAGCCATCGTTGCGCTCGGCGACGAGCAGGAGGCGCTTACTGGGACCGATGGACTGGTTCTGCTACATCGCGCTGCGGAACGTCCCGTGGCGCCGAATCGGATCCCGCGCCGGTCGCGCAGGTCGGGCACGTGCCTGGGCGCTTCCAGCAGGTCCTCCGGCGAGTGCCCGCAAGCGCGGGACCGCGGCGGCCGAGCAGGGCAAGCTGGCCAGCGGCCAGCACGATAGGCGAAGATGGCATGGCAGGCACGGCTCCCGGCGAAGATCACGAAGTTGGGCAAACCTCATGATCACTGCCGGGCCGTGCCTGCCCACGCAACCACGCGATCACGGCGTGTCGGGCAGATCCGCGCTGCTCAGGACACCATCAATCGACTATGCAAAGGCCGTGCCCGGGGCGGCCGGCAGGCCGGCCGCCTCGGGGGCGTGTCGGCTCGGCTTCCAAGGCCGCTCGCAGCGACGTCAGGGCCCGCCAGATGTGTCTGTTCACCGCCCCCACGCTGATGCCCATGACGGCCGCGGCCCGCGGACCCGGCCGCCCGGCGTAGTACCTGAGCACCAGCGCCTCGCGCTGCCGGGCCGGCAGCGCGCCCGGCGCCGAGACCACCACCGAACGCTGCCACGATTCCAGCGCGCTGTCCTCGGCGCTGGGGATGTCAGGCATCCACGCCGGGGACAGGTACCGGCCGGCGACGGCCCGGTGCCGGAGCACCGACCGGGAACGGTTGATCACCGACTGGCGCAGATAAGGCAGGGCCTGATCGGCGGCCCGGAGCCGCCGCCAGCCGCCAAGCATGGCGACAAGGCAGTCCTGGACCACATCCTCGGCCAGGGCGGTGTCGCCGGCCAGCGGCGCCGCCAGGCGAACCAGCGGCCGGTAGTGCATCTGGTACAGGGCGGCGACTGCGTCCTCATCCGGGCCGGGCTTTACCCGGACCGTGGCTGCCGCAGTACCGGCGGAAGCTGGGTCAGGACCTCGCGCTGGCCCCGTCGGCGTCGCATCCACTGGTGTTGCCTCCCCAGCCGGGCCGGTCAGGCGGCCCCTGCTACCCGCGGCCGGGGCAGCTAGTCAAGCTTCGCAATCACGGTCACTGAGCGCGAACGGACCGCAGGCAGGCCAGCTGCCGGATCCCCGGCTCGGCGCGCGTAGTGACCCTGCCAAGCGGATGGCTCGCCGCACCCTGATTACCCCGTTACGTGTCTGCCTCATGTGTCTGGCTGGGCCTCGGGCTGCGGGCTGGCGCCGCTGTCTGTGGCGGGCCGTGGCGGCCTGGCCGGCACGGGGAGGGCAGGGGAGGCTGGGTTGCGGCGGCTGGGATTGGACCCGGTGACATGGAGGCGCGTGCCAGCCTGTCGTCCAGGGGAGCGCCGCGCCCGGGGCGCTCAGCGGCCGGGGATCCCCGTCGCGGGCTCTCGCCGTAGGCGCCGTCGCCGGGTCAGGATGATGGCCGATCCTGGCGCTGCCGGCGCGGCGGTGCTGGCGGTATGACCTTTCCGGCGAGTGCGTGAGCGGCGGGGATCACCACTAGCGTGCCGTCGCGGGTGCGGACCGCGAATGATCCGGTGTCGACCTGTTCGAGAATGCCCACCACGTCGGTCCTCTGCGTGCTGCCGGCTGGGCCGGGCCGCCAGCGGATCACGACCCGCTGGCCGACGTCGGCGGGTGTGAGCCGGACCTCGAGCCGGTAGCGCATGCCGGCCATCTCCTTTATGCGCCGTCTGCGGCGCGGTCACCGCCCGGTGACGATGTAGCCGGCGACGTATTCGGTGTCATAAGGTAGCGGTCCGGTTTGGCGGCGCCGCCCGGGGGAGCCGAGCTGGTCGAAGAACGTGGCGTTCCCGGCGGTGAACCGCGCCCGCTGTCCGGGGACGTCGTCCTGCTAGCAGATCGCCTCGACCGGGCAGACGGGCTCGCAGGCACCGCAGTCGAGCATTCGCCGGGGTAGATGTGTCGAGCATCCGCTCGCCTTCGCAGATGCAGTCGACCGGGCACTCCTCGACGCAGGACTTGTCCTTGACGTCGATGCGCGGCTCGGCGATCGCGTACGTCACGGTCAGTTCCGCCTCCGTCCGTGACCTGCCTGGTCTGCCGGGTGAGGGGTGGTGCTAGCCGCCGATGCGGGACATCTCGACTTTCGGTTCGTGCTGCTGCGCAGGCCTGGTCTGGGTGGCGCGCCGCTCGGAATAACGGTCGGCCCGCCGGGTCCAGATGGCGCTGATCAGCTCACGCAGCGCCAGGTCGCTGGTGCCGCCGCGCAACGGGCCGCGCAGGTCGTGCCCGGCGGCGGCGAACAGGCACGTGTAGAGCTTGCCGTCGGCTGACAGCCGGGCGCGGGTGCAGCTGCGGCAGAATGGCTGGGTGACCGAGGCGATCAGCCCGATCTCACCGGCGCCGTCACGGTACCGGTAGCGGCGGGCGACCTCCCCGGGGTAGGCCGGCTCCACCGGTTCGACGGGCCACTGGCCGCTGATCAGCGAGATGATCTCCGCGGCCGGGACGACGTCGTCCAGCCGCCAGCCGTTGGTGGTGCCGACGTCCATGTACTCGATGAACCGCAGCACGTGCCCGGTGCCGCGGAAATGCCCGGCCATCGGCAGGATCGACTGCTCGTTCACCCCGCGCCTGACCACCATGTTCACCTTCACCGGCGCCAGACCCGCGGCGGCCGCCGCTGTGATCGCGTCCAGCACCCGCGCGACCGGGAACCTGGCGTCGTTGAGCGCCATGAAGACCGCGTCGTCGAGCGAGTCCAGGCTGACGGTTACCCGCCGCAGGCCGGCCGCGGCCAGCGCCGGGGCTTTGCTCGCCAGCAGCGCCCCGTTCGTGGTCAGGGCGATGTCCGTGATGCCGCCGATCCCTGCCAGCATCGCGACCAGCTTCTCCAGGTCACGGCGCAGCAGCGGCTCGCCGCCCGTCAGCCGCAGCTTTCGGACCCCCAGGCCAGCGAAGATACGCGCGACCCGGGTCAGTTCCTCGAAGGTCAGCAGCTGATCCCTGGGCAAGAACGCGAAGTCCCGGCCGAACACCTCCCGGGGCATGCAGTAGGTGCAGCGGAACTGGCACCGGTCGGTGACCGAGACCCGCAGGTCGCGGATCGGCCGGGCCAGCGTGTCCGCCAGCGCCCCGTCAGCGACAGCCATCACCTCACCTCACCGCCCGGCGAACCCAACCGCCTGGTAGTGCCGCAAGCGCAGCCACCTTCGGCCTCCCAGGCGGCACACCGGAAGTCCAGTCGCCGTCACCGTTCAGGCTACGCGCTTCCGGGCGCGGGCCAAAGACCACGGCATCGCGGTCAGCGCTCGCGGCCGGATCCCGGCCAGCGTATTGGAGCAGTACCAGGCCGCCGCCAAAGACGTTGAACAAGGCAGAGTCAGCCGACTGCCCCGCGCCCGCATTAAGTACACGGTCACCGAGCGTGAGCGGACGCGATACCCGCCGTCGCGCGTACCGCCGACTCGGGGCGCTTGAGAGTCGTGCCGGCTGCCTCGCAGGCCGCAACGCATATATCCAGTTATGGGCTTGGCCGCGGTGGTCACCGGGGTCCCTGGCGTGGCCCGCCTCGGAGTCTTCGGCCGGCTTGGCGGAGGTGATCGGTGGCACTATCGCGCTGGTTCCAACCGGGCCGATACGGTCGTGACGCTTGGCTGAATAACCGCATGTCCGGGGCACCGTTGACCGGTGCCAGGACCATCCCGGCCAGTATAGGGACAAACGCCAGCGCGGGGCCCGTGGAGAACCTGGACCCGGCTCGCTGGCATACCTGGACCACGAGAACAAGATCCGCAACGTCGCTGCGATGTCGTTTCGGGGCTGCCGGATGGCTACGGTGAATGATCCGCCCGACGGGGCTGGGTCTGGGCTGGGTCAGATGACCGCATGGAATCCAGGCCGGGCGAACCCTCTGGCACTCAGGGGCTTCCCGCCTTCTGGCGACCGTTTTGCCCGTTACGGCCCCGGGACTGCGCTCGGGTTGCCGGACAGCAGTTTCCATGGCGTCATCGCGCTGGGCAGCCCGGCATTGCCTGATCACGGCGTGGCGGCTGGGATCAGCCATCCGCAGTAAAGGGAGGGGAGCCTTGCCGTCACGGCAAGGCTCCCCGGGAAGGGACCCGCGGGCGCACTCAGAAGAGCGACCACTGGCCGGGTCCGGACCCGTACTTGATGCTGTGCCGCGGGTAGGTCGCACCCGAGGGGCTGAACACCGTCAGGTGAAGCTCGTCCTCGGCCCGCAGCGGCGGTACCTCAGCCTCGGCCTTGCCGGGGTCGATGGAATCCCAGGTGGCGGTCACCATCGCTGGCTTGATAAGTCCCTGGTGGTCACGGAACTGGACGATCTGGCCGAGGTGCATCCTCGTTGCCGTCGTCATGACGTACGCCTCCTTTGAGGCTTGGGAATAGCACCATTCTGTGCTTTCTTTCCTTTGTTCTTTCCTATCGTCTGGGGCGAGGGGATGTCAAATCGGCCGCACGTCATCGCGAGGCGGTGCTTCCGCCTTTTCCCAGCACTATACGGCCTCTCACCGGCCACAGAATTTTCACCGCTAACATCCCGCGTAATATTTACCTTTAAGGGGCCGGTTTCCCCGTTTTCCGACACGAAGCCAAAAGCGTCGAGCGTTTTCAGATGCCGCCAGCGGACGACAAGACCAGGACTGGCAGGGGCTGGTCACAGCGGTTGCCGCTGTTCTGCCGCTGAAGCCTTGTGGCCCATGCGGTTAATGACCGCCTATTTCCGCCGCCCGAGGCTGCGAAGGTGCCCGGCAGGAGCCACCGTGCCGGATCCCGGCCTGAACGGTCCAGAGCCGGCCGCGGGTGAGCCGGGCGGCGCTGGCGGCGAGGAAGGCCAGGGGTGATTGGCACTGGCGCAGGCAGGCGTGCTTGAGCGGGGTGAGCTGCCAGAGGCCGGCCGCGGCGGGCATGACAGCGCCGGCCCGTACCGCGGCGGGACCCGGCGACGGGTAGCGGTGCTCGAGGCCGGCCACGACGGCATGGGCGCCGAGGCCGGCCACGGCCCAGTCGGCCAGGTACCCGGCGATGAACCCGACGGCCGCCAGCCGGGACCGGCCCGAGCGGCGGGCCCAGCGGCCGACGGCCAGCACGACAGGCGGCGCCGCCGGCAGCATCATGGCGGCCATCATCACCACCCAGGTGAGCAGGAACAGCCCGAGCGCCACCGGCGCGCCGCCCCGCATGCCGCCGGTGGCGTGGCCGGTGAGGACCCGGCGCGCATGCCGGGCACCGGCCATCGCCCGGTGGCGAGCCAGGCCGGCCGGCAGCCCGGCCAGGGCGGCCAGCAGGCCCCGCTCCCAGCGCCGCGGCTGGCTGCCGGCCCCGGCGGCGGCCGGGTGTTGCCGGTCATGGGGTTTGCGGCCCGGCCCAGTCGAAGGCGAAGTGCTTGCTGGACCGGCCCGACCGCTGCCAGCGGAACCCGAAGCCGTCGGCCCGGCCAGCGCCTCGCCGCGCGCCTGTACTCTGCCCGGGATCCGTGCGGTCCACCAGCCAAGGTCGCCGGCGACCTCGAACTCGATGGGGGGGCGGACTCGACGCCCCCGCATGTCCCCGGCCAGTTCGGCGAACTGGGCTGGCCACCCGCCGGCCTGGCCGGTGAAGATCGCCTGCAGGGCTCCCCGCCGGGCTTCGTCGGCCCGCTGGCCGGAGAAGACCCCCCAGGGCCGTCTTCACCCTGCCCCGACCAGATGTTCCCGGTGAACGGCCCCCAGGCCGGGCGCGTTCAGCCCGTCGAGGACCACGTCGCCGTACCGGCCCTCCCGGATGTGCCAGACCAGGGTTCCCCCGCAGTCCCCGAAGGCCGGGGCCCGGGCGAAATAGCAGGGGCAGGGGATGGTGCGCTTGCACACATCGAACCAGTCCCCTCTCAGCCGCCACCGCGGCACATCAGCCACCGCCTTCTCCCTCCTTGCCCGATCCGCTCCCGCCAGCGGTGGCCGGGGCGGCGCGGGCTCCCGCCGGCCGCGCCTTGGTCAACCGGACGGGCTTCAACAACCACGGTGCCGCTGCTCGCCAGACTGCCCGGCGTGACGAAGTCGGCGTCCATTCCGGGCCCTCGTCGCGTGATCTGGCTGGGCCGGCGGTCGCGGAGCGTGAGCGGGCACGGCAGTTACCGGTTCCCGTGGCCGGGCGGCGGGCCGGCCGTCCTGCATCTCGGCGGCTGACTGCCGGCGGACCGGGTGCTCGTCCGCTGCGACTTGCCCGTGGGGACCGCCTCCCGCGTCCGGGCCGCAGCACAGTGAAGATCGCGGCGGGCGCGCGGGTGATGACAGTCTTGCCGGGACCCGGTCTTGTGGTCTGCGGCTTGCCGGGCCGGCCGCGGCGGGCTCGCGCATGCGACCGCCACGCGGATCGTGCCGGCCCGGCAAGCCGCGTACGCGATCGGGCGCCCGAGCGTGCCGACGCGAACGGCGAGCGCGGCTGCGTCGCCGAGGTCTCGGCCCCGCGGCTCGAGGTGCGCATCGCGCGGCCGCGTGCTTGGAGAGCATCCGATCCAGCCGGTGCTGCTGGCGACCGGCCTTGGCGCCGTCAGGGACTTCTACCACGACCTGCTGGGCTTGGAGATCCTGAGCGAGAGCGGCCGGATCCTCGTGTTCGGCTGTGGCGGCGGGACCCAGCTGGCGGTGACCAGGAGCACCACGGGGACCGCGGACACGCAGACCCAGGCGACCTGGCTGGTGAAGGACGTGCGGGCGGAGGTGGCCTGGCTGCGGTCACGCGGTGTCAAGGTCGAGGAGTACGACCTGCCGGGGCTGGCGACTCGGGACGGCATCGCCGATATCGGGTTTGCCTGGGCGGCATGGATCGTCGACCCGGCGGGGAACACGATGGGCGTCGCGCAGATGAAGGCGTGAGGCAACCACCGCGGCGCTCCCGGGCCGAGGGGCACGCATACCGGCGGCGTTCATGCCGGGCCGGCGGGAACGCGGGCCATGTCCGGCGCGCACAGCGTGTGCCCTGCACCTGCGCGGCCTCATCGAAACGGGCGGACAGCGTGAGGAACTCCGTGGCCCAGCCGCTGCTGACGGGGATCTCGGCAACGGTCCTGCGAGCGAAAGAGGAATCGAAGGTGCGCCCGTTCCGCTTCACCAAGCGACCGGCCTGCCACGACCTTCTCCAGGAAATGTCAATCTCAGGCCATAGCTCACCGGCCTCGTCCGCGAGTCGCCGGCCGCCCGATGCCGAGTGCCATAACAACCGTTCTGGCGGGGCTGCGGATGTGACGCGGTTCCGGCGGCCGACAGCCAGGTCTCGCTGAGGAACGCCTCGGTCACCCTGGATGACCGCGCCTGCGACGGCTCGGCGCCCGCTCGGCGCCCGGAGCGATATATTTACTACTGAGAACTATTTCGATATGAGATTGGTTAATGCCGGGCTATCAATGATGGGCGTGCCCGGAGCCGTTGGTTGGGTCGCCGGTCGCGACCGCTAGATCGTAGTGCGCGATCTGCGTGGGAGCGCTGGCTGGTGTTGTTCGCCTGGCCGCTTACGACCTGATCTACGGAAGCTAATCTCACCGGGTGCGCACCAGCTGGCCTGCAGGACTCATTCCGGACGTCGGAATCGGGTCGGAGACTAAAGGGCGGTGACCCGGCGGCACAGGGGGTATCGGCAGCCCCACAGCCACCGATAACCTCTGGTGCACCTGAGAAAGAATATGGAATGTGTGGAAGATTGGTCTCGACACGAACCTCGCGGCAGGAGTAGCGTTTTACGCGAGTCTGGCCGGGAGGGAGCTGTACTGCGCGCCGGGCAAGCGGGTTTTATCCGGACTCACAACCTCTGGTCGGCGCGGATCATTCACGTCACATCGACGCTTCCATTTGGTTTGTCATGCCTACCTGAGGCGGTGATTCGAAGGCTGCCCCGGCCGGCGGCATTTGCGCGCCAACCGTAGCAGGCGCACCAGGTTATGGACCCGCCGGTGATGTGACATGTGGGAGACCAGGGTTCCCCGCCGGGGGACCCGTTCAAGGGGTGTTATGCGTCGACTTCTGATCCTTACCGGAGCATTCCTGAGCGCGTTGGTCGCCACGCTGGCTTTCGCGCTGCCGGCAGTGGCGGGCAGCCCGCATTTTGTGGGCACTCCAACCGTCACGGTCTCGGGGAGCACGCTGACGGTCCACGCGAAGGAAGCCGGCCTCGGGGATGAGGCACAAATCGTAGCGGTGCTCTCCGGCACTGCCGAGTGCATCAACGGAGGCGGCCACAACCCGAGCGCCAGCAACAAGACCTCATTCTCGACGTCGAGCACGGTGCCGGTGCAGAACGGCAAGGCGGATTACACGATCTCGGTGACGGCCACATTCAGCCCGTCGTGCAGCCCGCCGATGACCGTCCAGTTCACCTCGGCCTCACTTACCGACACAACGAACAACCTCTCGGTGACATTGATCCCGTAAGAGGAGCCGTGCACGCTCACCGAGATTAGGGCGCACGAGCAAGGGGCGGCTGCCGGCCGCCTCTTCCTCGCACGGTAATCCTCAGCTCCACCAGGCCGAACGGCCCGGGGATGGATCTTGGAAGAGGCCGGGCCTGATTAGAGGTAGCAGCGGCGCACGGCGTGCTGGCGCCCAAGATCACGTGCCATTAACGTGGCATTAACCGAAGAGATCACCGGTCAACTACAGCTACCCGCGGCCAGCGGCTGCGCTACGACACCGCCGTCGCCTTCGGCATCACCTGCAACCGGCTGCGGGACTGGGACGGCGACGGGAACCACCCCGGCTACGCGCTCGGCTGCTGGCTGCGCGAGCACGCGGACCAGGTGTGGCTGTTCGCCACCGCGTTCGAGGTGGAGTGGACGACCAACTCCGCCGTTATCTGAAGTCGCCGTTGGGGTGTCCTCGATGTAGCTAGAGGCGCCTTCGAGCTGCGTCGTTGACACGTTATCTGAAGTGGTGTCCACGACGCACCTGAAGCGGTGTCGCCCACCTGACCTGCGCTGATCTGCTTGTCGATGCTGCTCTTTGGTTGCTCCTCGCACGGGGCCTTCGTCGGCGACATGTCCACGACGCAGAACCGCCGCCCCGCCTGGGCTTCTTCCAATCGGACTTCAGATAACCGCCGAGCGCGCGGTTAAGGCCCCAGGCGCCACCAGGCCGTCTCCGGGTACTGGCACACGCAATCCACCCTGGGCCGCTGGTGCCGCACCCGCAGCTACCTCGACTCCGCGGCAAACCACGGCCTGACCGCGCTGGATGCCATCGGCAACGCCCTGGCCGGCAAGCCCTGGCTGCCAGCCACCAAGCCCGCCGTGCCAGCTGCCGCCTGAGAACTCGGTCCCGGTCCAACCCCCGTGAATGGACACTGCCCGGGGGTACCGGTGTAGGAATCGGGGTTTCCGGGTGTGGTGGCCTCGGCTTCTTTCGCCCAGGCGATCAGGTTCGCGTGCGCCGCGCTCGCATCCCGGCGGCACGAGGCACGCCGGCCGATGCACACGGCCGAATGGGCGTGCGCATCGGCAAGACTAGCAGAGTGAAACAGCCCGGAACCGGGTCGCATCCGCTATCGGCTGGTCATAAACCGACCCGGTCGCGTCGATCCACCACGATCGCGTTTCACTTTTCGAAGGGCGCTCGACGCGGTGAACATCCCACGCCTTCATACTGTCACGGTAGCGACACCTCACCAGGGCGGACCCGGCGGCCGGGCGGTGAAACCAGCAGCGCACCTGGCGGTCGCGGGCATCCGCCCCCGCCACGGCCATCGCATCCTGTGGCCATGCGGCTCCAGAACCCCGAGGTGCATCCGCGGCGCGATCACCGCGCCCAGGCAAGCTTACGGGTGGTCTTCTTTCCTTCCGCGGGCGCATAATGGCCATCCTGGACAGGTGGCGTCAACTGGTCAGGGAGGATCAATGAGAAAACTGCTGAGCAGCACGTCGCTGGCGGCGTCAATCGTTGCCGTCGTGGGGGTGGTGGCGCTGCCTGCGTCTGCCAGCCGGACCCACGACCCGCTCGTGTCTGTCGGAAGCCCGCTGACCCCGTTCTCCGAGAACAAGCAGAATGAGCCTGCACTGGCCGTCGATCAGCATCACCCGAACATCCTGGTGGCGGGGGCGAACGATGAGATCGACGAGGAAGCCTGCAACGCGGGCGCCGACACG
>Ga0137379_10004855_pt1 | contig 12683 bp, 13 predicted proteins | sample SagtaG_18_FD_104812 | JGI IMG/M metagenome (GOLD analysis project Ga0137379, IMG submission 104812) | Vadose zone soil microbial communities from Sagehorn Ranch, Mendocino, California, USA - Sage2_L_80_16 metaG | ecosystem: Environmental > Terrestrial > Soil > Vadose zone | place: USA...
ATTGTATCGACAGAATGAAGATCAGTTTTTTTCTCCTTCATCCTTCCTAATTCCTACTTTCTTAGTAAAGACGTTTGATCGAATGAAATGACAACGCATCTCGCGTTGTCATCCTGAGCGAAGCCGAACGGGTGTCGGCTGCGAACAATGAAGTGGCGGCGGAGCCTGCCCTGAGCTTGTCGAATGGGTCAGCCGCAAATCTGCTTGGGGGAAGCACACGTGCCTCGCGTGTTGGTTCCGGCGCCTCGCCGAGACGGACTTTTGCTCTGTGTCATACTTTTCTGTATTGACTTACATTGCGCCACGCGCTTTACTTTGAGGCATGGCGGATACAGCCAAAGCAGAAACGGTTTCGTTCACGGTTAAGGGCCAGGTGGTCATTCCACGCAGAATCCGCAAGGAGTTTGAAATCGAGAATGGCACAAAGGCAGTCGTGCAGACAACGCCGGAGGGAATCTTGCTGAAGCCAATCACCGGCGCGGCGATCAAACGCGCGCGCGGCATTCTGAAACGGAAACCGGGCGAAAAACCATTCCGGCAATGGTGGGCGGAATACAAAAAAGAGGAAAAAGTATTGGAAGAAGCGAAGTATGCCCGGCTGCGTTCTCGATAGCTTCGCGCTTATCGCCTACTTCCGAGATGAAGCCGGCGCGGACAAAGTCGAGAACTTGCTGCACAAAGCCGCAACCCATCACGAGCCGCTGCACATGACCGAAGTGAACTACGCGGAGGTGCAATACATCATTATTCGCAAAAACGGATTGGCGGGTTGGGAAACGGCGGCTGCAAGTCTCGTCTCGTTGCCGATCACGTTTCACCCGGTCACGCGCGAACTGGCCGACATCGCGGCGCGAATGAAAGCGTCTCATCGGATCAGCCTGGCCGATGCTTTTGCTTCCGCGCTCGCCAAGCACCGCAAATGCGAACTCGTTACCGGCGATCCTGAATTCAAAGCAATCGAAAGCGAGCTGAAGATCGCTTGGTTAAGATGAAGGCCAATGCAGCCCGATCCTCGCGACTACGAAATCCGCATCTGGTATTCGGCGGAAAAAGGTGACGAATGCTTCGTCGCCCAGGTTGTCGAATGGCCCCGCCATCATGGCGCACGGCGACAAGCAAGAGGAAGCGGCCCGCCAGATTCAACTCGCACTGGAAGGTGCTTTGGATCTCGCCGAGCAAAGCAGAAAAGCTTGCCGGCCGGCTCCCCTGCGCAGTTCCGTGAGCAAATAACGAGTACCTACATTGCCCGCCAAGCGTAGCACTTCTCAAACGGCGACCGTTACTCGCAGGAAGGTTGCAGGGATGGAGGTGGCATCCTTGCTTTTGTTCTGGCTCTTGAACAGCTCTTCCAGCTCCTTCTGGAGGTCAGCCGCTCGGCCGTTCTTTCCTGCGGCGTCGAATGCGTTCATGGTCGGCCCGTAGTATCTCCTAAACTCATCCACGAACGCCGACGGTGTTCCGGGGTAGTTGAAGGTAAACGTGTCCCGCGCGAAGGAGATATCGTCTTTCGAAACTCCCGCCGCGGTGAAACGCTCGATGACATTGCTCTCGACACCCCACGTCATCGGGCTAACGAAACCTTCCGGCGGCGGCGGCGTGTAGCTTGAGCTGATCTTCAATATCTGCGCCACGAGCGTCGGATCGTTCGGAATCCAGTTGCCCATCACGATCCGACCTCCCGGGCGCGTCACGCGCACCATCTCTTTGGCGACGTCGAACGGCTTGGGCGCAAACATCGCGCCGAAGACACTGACGACCAGATCAAAGCTCTTGTCCGGCACCTGCTCGAGATTGGAAGCATCGCCTTCCTGAAACTTGAGATTAGTTAGGCCGTGCTCCGCTGCGCGCCTGTTCCCAGCCTCGACGAGGTTCCGCGCGATATCGACGCCCAACACGTCTGCGCCGAGTTTCGCCGCCGGCAAAGCTGTGGTGCCATCGCCGCAACCGAGATCCAGCACCTTGAGTCCTTTCGTGATTCCGAGTCGCTGCACGAGCGCCTCTCCGCTCTCGCGCATCGTGTCGGCAATCCGCGTGAAATCGCCTTTTTCCCAGAGCGCTTTGTTTGGATTCGCAGGAGCATTCATAACTGCGATCTTATCGGCTGACTTGTGTCGTTCGCAAAGTAATTGGATTCGATCATGAAAAATTTGCCGACACTTCACTTCATAATTTTTCCTTCTTACTTCTGCCTTTCTATGGTCCTTCATCCTTCCTGGTTCCTACGTTCATTGTGGAGACATGTGTCCGAAATTGTCTGAAAAATTCTCGCTATTGTTTTTGCGCGAGGGAGGCGACGATTTTTTCGAAGCGCGGATCCCCACGCAATGGATCCCATAACGGATCTAACTGGAGCGAGCCATAGCTTAAATAGCCGGGAATACTGCTCGCGATGCGCAATTGCTCGAAGGCGAGCTCTTTCTGCCCGACCCACCCATAGATCACCGCCAGATACTGCACTAACTGCGCGCCATCAATCGAATCCTTCGTCACCGGCAGCAATTCAACCGCTCGCCGGCCCACCCGAACCGCGTCTTCCTTATTTCCGAGAACTGCATCGATCATTCCGAGCGCACAGAGAGCCTGCGCGTAGTCCGGTTGCTGACTTACGACTCCTTCAATTTCCTTCCGGGCTCGATTAAACGCGTCCCTCGCCGACGCAACCTCACCGCGCAAAAGCGCCACGCGCCCCTCGCACCAGGCGCGAGGAAAAGGCGTGTCGCCATGACAGCCATTGGCGTCAAGTAAAGATAACGCTCGTCCGGCCGCACTCGAGTCCCGCTCCCATAGGGCGAGAAGAAGCCATTGATCAACGACAAGCTTAATCGCGGCAGGTTCATCGGCGATAATAGCCTGAATCGTGGAGTCCAGTGGCTTTGTGTCGGCCCGCCAGTCGAGATCGACGCTAGCACGTTGGACGCGGACGCTCACATCCTTGGGCGCAAGCGCGACCGCACGATCCAATGTGGCAGCAGCATCTGCGTACCGCCGCAACACTGTGTAGGTAAGAGCAATCTGTTGCAGAGTAAAAAAGTTTTGCGGATCCAACTCCACTGCGCGTTCCATGTTGTGCGTTGCTTTATCCCAGCGTCCCTCCCGGCGGTCGATGTACCCCGTCAGCAGAAATGGAAGCGGATCGTTCGGCAGGGCTCGTCGCGCGGCGGCCAGTTGCTGCCGGGCGCGATCATAATCGCGATACCCCCAATAAAGATGTTTCGCCATTGCAAGGTGAGCTTCACCGGAGTCCGGACGTAATCGCTTCACCGATCGGATGGCTGCGTCGGCCAAGTCGAGGCGCTCTTGCGTGTGATCGAACTCAAGCAAGTACATTTGGTCATGGGCATGGGCGAGTTGATAATATGCGAGGACAAATGACGGGTCCCGCGCCACCGCCTGCTCGAGCAACCGAATAGCCTCAAGAAGCATCGAATCCTTAGGTTCGTTAAACACGGCCTTCTCAATCAAAAGTTTCGCGCGGAGATAAAGATCGTAGGCCGCGAGATCAGATGTCGGTTGCTCTTCGATTGCGGCTTTCTCTTTTGGTGAGAGTTTCGACTTCAATTGAGAGACGATTTGTTCAGCTAATTCGTTCTCAATCCCAAATACGTCCGCCAAATTCCGGTCGTAGCGTTCCGCCCAAAGATGCGCGTCGGTTCTGGCATCGATCAATTGAGCACTCACGCGGATACGATCGCCGGCTCGCTGAACCGTTCCTTCCAAAATATGCGCAACACCCAAAGCGTTAGCGATTTCACGAAGGTTGTGCTGAACACTATTTTTGTACTGCATTACCGACGTGCGACTGATGACTTTGAGATCAGCGACCTTGGCCAGATTCGTCCGAATCTCATCTTCAACGCCATCAGCGAAGTAAGCGTTCTGTTTGTCATCGCTGAGATTCTCGAATGGAAGCACTGCGATACTTTTCTCAGGAATGACCGCGTTCTCGCGCCCCAGTGTGCGGTGCACGGCCAGATCGGCCGACTTTCGAACGGAAATCTCATACAACGCCAAGACTGCGATAATCAGGGTAACCAACCCGCCGCCCACCAGCGCGATTCTACGCTGTCCGGTAAGAGTAGTTTTCGGCAGGGGTCTACTAACCGATTGCTTGCATCGGTCCGGCAGGGCTGGATTTCCCACTTCGTCATTATAAAAATTTACGAGGCTGATCTTATCGCCGTGTTTCATTTCACACTCGCCAATCTCGTGTAAGAACGGCTGCCAATGGCGATATTCCACGAGATCGTCGGCAGCGCGTTTTGAGAGCAGGATGTGCCCCGTGTCGCCGCAGTTCATCACTCGCTGCGCGATATTGATCGCAGCTCCGGCAATGTTCGCTTGATTGTTTACATCGACAACGCGGCTAACCAGCCCGCTGTGAATCCCCATACGCAAGGGAAGCGACGGGACGTCTCGCAACGCTTTGCTGATTTCCAGCGCACATTGCGCGGGCGCTTCGAGGCTGCCCGAGAAAACCAAAGCCATGCCATCACCGGTCGGCAATCGCACTAGGTTGCCGGCCGCATCTGCCCTCCGGAATTGATCGCTCTCTTTTACGAGGCGGTTGAGCGCATCAAACACTTCGCGCTGCTCGTTGATCAACAGTTTGGAATAACCGACGGTATCAATGAACAAAACGTGCGCAATTTCCAGTTCGCTTTCCGTTTTGACCTCTGGGGACATACCGCTTGGGTCACTCGCTTCATTATCGCGGCTCAGCCGGCTGAGTCGACATTAATCCTATCTTGAAGACAAACACGAGCAGACGCGGATAAACAAACGTTGATCAAAATCCCGCGCGAAATCTCAAAAAATGGAAGGTCTCTCTCACACGCGCAAATTCCCAACGCGGACCAAATGCCGCGACGTTGAGGACAATCATGACCAGTGCAAAGAGATACATCCCCATCATTAATCCAATCGCGACGTGCATCGTGATGACACAAATCAACCAAATATTGCGCGTCCGTTTACTCCAAATCAGAACCGGATAACCAATTTCAATTAGCCACACTGAAATCCCCACAACCGGAAAGAGGTCCTTCCATTTCACCAAAATTTCAGGCGAGATAATGTTGAAAGGCGTCTGGGTGAGCGCGCGCCAGAGGCTATTGCCGTTCCACCAGCCGGGTCCAGCGCACTTTGCCAGACCTCCAAAGAGATAAATGATGCAGAGATGAACCTGCAACACCCGGCGGAAGAGACCCAGAAGTTGCGGATTCTTTAGCCTTACGTTTCGATATTTGTAATCCACCGAACACATATCCGGCAGCGGTGAGAGCATCAAATAGAAGAGGCCGATTGTCGTAAAGTTATCCATCCCATACGCCAAAAGCCCTCCACTTTTGACTGCGCAGAGATGAAAAAACCACGTTAAGATCGCGGCGGTTCGGCTGAAGAGTCCGACGACCAGGAAACAAGCAGCACAAAGTAAACAGAGCCAAGCCGCATCCAGTATTAACGCTTCGCTTAGCCCAAAATGGCTTCCAATCTTTACCAGCCAGCCCAATCTGGGAATAAACCAACTCTCGCCTGAGAGCACGACTTCAGATAGGTCACGGCTGATTAACCCGCGGCCAGTCCCCGCGAGAAGATAATTCCAATCGCTGCGCATCGACAAGCAGTAAAGCAGTACTTGGATGGCAAGGCCGATGCGCAGAACGGTAAGCCATTCATCAGATTGGTTCGGGAAGAAGAAACCAATTATCCGTTTCCAAGCTGCCTGCATGTAGATTACGGCTGATGTATTGGAACCGGCTTTGGCTCAAAAGTAACATCGTAGGCGTAGAGGACTTGGTAAGATTCCCTCTTTCCGCGCTCGAACTCTCTCGCTGTGGGAAAGTCAACCGTTCCAAAAACGGCGCGGATCATGGACACATCGCGATGTTCACGCCAGGCCGCGTAAACGAGGAATTTAATCAGGCCTTCTCGGACAACGCCGTCCTCGACCTGTCCGATGAAGTCCAAAAGGCTAACCAAATGCAGGCCGGCAGAACTAGTGTTTACGCTGGGCGTTTCATATTCAATCCGACCGTCGTAATAGTGTAACTCGAAGACAAGCTTGTAAGCGCTAGGCACGTGTGGCGCGAAAAAGCCGTAACCGGCCTCGATCCCAGCCGCATTGAGGTATGCGCCAAAACCCTGACGGAGCGGATTCGACTTCGGCAGGTCTTGACCGATTAACGCAGTTGTTACGCTTTCAGCTTCTCGCCACGAGCTGTCGAGATTGCTCGGAAAAATAGTGTGTCCTTGTGAAAGAACGAAAAAAGTGCCGCGGCAAGAAACAGTCAGAACTAGAACCAGATGAAAAATGACACCAGCTAGATAAGCGGCTTTAAAACCCAATTTAATCAGAGGCCGGCCGTGTTCAGAAAGTCACGCAACTGCTTGGTGTTGTCGAACGCAGCTTTTTGCGTCGAACTACCATTAAACTTGTCGGCGGGACAAGGAGGCGGAGTCGGAACCGGGAGTGTCCCCACTGGGGGATCGTTTTCGTATTGGACTCTATAGGTATCGGATGGGCGTGCCTTCAAGGCAGCCATTAGTTTACCTTTGTCGACCTTGGCACATACCATCACAAGATGAAACGGAAGATCTTGGTCAGTCGCGCTGGGCGTCGGCGATTGAGCCGATACGAAAATTCCGACAATCGAGACTAGGCAGATTGCCGAAATGACAACGAATTTCATTTTAGGGGATTTCATAATTTATCCAGGTTTGACGAAGAATAGGCCGATTAGCAAGCGCAAAAGCGCCGCGCGTGACCACTTCAGCGACGTGACCTTCTTACTTCCCGCGCGCTAGCGCGGCGGCGGCGGCGTCCAGCCGCCGACACCGAGCGCAGTCAGCACGATTTCCACTGCCAGAGAGCAAAGAATGAGACCCATTACACGGACGAGAACGGACGCTCCCTGGCGACCGATCACCCGCAGAATCGCATCGGAAAAAAGCAGCAGGATGTAGGTAATGAAGAGCACCACCACAAGGACAACGCCGGTTTCGACCCGCTGCGGCACCGTATAAACATCGTTATCAGTTAAGACGATCACCGCCATCATCGCGCCCGGTCCGGCGATGGAAGGCACTGCCAGCGGGAACACCGCGAGGTCGCGCCCCTCCTCTGGCGATCTTTCCGTTTTCGCATCCATTTTCCCGAAAAGCATCTGCACACCGAACAGGAACAGAATGATGCCGCCGGCCACTTTGAGCGAGTGCATGTGAATGCCGATCGCGTCGAGAATGACCTGGCCGGCGGTCGCGGCGACCACGAGGATGATAGTAGCGTAAATGATAGCGCGCAGCGCCGTCAGATGCCGCTCTGCCCGGGTAAGCGCAGCGGTCAACCCGGCGAACAACGCCACATTCCCGATTGGATCGATCGTCGTCCAGATGGTAGCGAAATCTTTGCTAATCTTGATCAGGAGAGGAGACATGTGTCGGAAATGTGCGTTTAGCCTTATACCAACGGCGGATCAAAGGCGAGGCAATGATTAAGCCGCTCTTCATAATTTTCCCTTCTTACTTCCCGTCTCCTTCATCCTTTCGCAGGTCCTTCTGCCTTCTGACTTTCTTGTGACGCTTTGAACGGATGAAGTGATGGTTGCGTTCGCAGTTGACACTGCGACCGTCTGACGTGCAGGAGGAAGCAGCCACTGGCGCCGAGCCTCAGGTGCCGCAGCAAATCGCGTTATCTGCGCTCGAGCAGGAGGTTTTTGCAGCACTGTCTGAACGGAACACCAAGCTCGCCGATATGTATCTCGGCGGTCTAGCGGTGTTTCAGCAGGCCGGAAATCCAGACCGCGTCGCCCTCTCGGCGCATGATTTTCGTGAGCTTATGGAAAAGGCGCCCCAGTATCTCGATCTCAGCATTCCGTCGAAGAGCCGGCCTTCCCTCAACCAGACGGTGATTGATTACGCCAACAAATGGGATGGCTGTAAGCGTAAATCACAAAATCATTGCGACGGGAAATGGCAGGGCGAAATCGATGGGCACCTAGGTCAATTTTTGCAGCACACCGAAACGTTCGTGCGGTTTTATAAAGACACTCACGGCGCGTTCTCGCGCAATGACATCAGGAAGATCGAATACTTCTTTCCCACTCCAAAGTTCATTCCCTTCTGGAGCGCGGCCCTCTCCGCCGTGACTAAATCGTGGTAGCTGATGATGTCGTCGACTTCCATCTCAAGCAGAGTCGATCAGAATTGGGCTCGCTTAACCAGATAGATCGGATCCGTCAATTCCACTGTGGAAGTATGACGAGCGAACGGTCGAAAGTGAAGTCGCACGTGTTACAACCTCCGCATTTGACGATTTCAGCCGGCCGCGGTACGACAAGCTATGGCGCATAAGTGTACTTCGCGTGGTTGTGAGTTTTCTCTTCCGGATAGCTATCCGCTGCCTAAATGCCCATGGCATATGGTACCTGGGCGCGGGCCAGTAAAAATTGCAGCGGCACTGGCCGTTGCCGCCGCTGGTCTGGGTGGTGGTCTTGCCTATAAAAAGTTCAAGACCTACTTGCACGAGAAGCGGCTGCGTAAAGAACGCCGGGAACGTCGCCAGCGCGCTGCGTCCGCTTCCGAACAGGAGCAGAAAGTCCGTGCTGTTCGTAACGGAGCTGCTTCAAAGTCTCGGAAACGGCCACGAAAGAGAGCCGCGACGAAATCGAAGCCGCTGGAGTAAGATCGACCTGCCTTCGCACACCGCTTCGGCATGGCAGGCAATCGGTGATCCGGGGCGACGCCGAATGCCAATCGCAGCCCTCGGCGCGTCCAAGCCCTCAAGCCAACAGCCGCGTCACTCATGCATCATAAGCCGCTTATGATAGACGAATTCACTATGCAACAGGTTCGCCACGGCGAATCCCTCCTCTGGCGGACGAGACGCCACACCACTTAAACCCTCCTACGCTTCTCTCATCCATCGTAAGCGGCTTACGATGGATAAACGGAATAGTGACGATGTGGACACGTGACGAGTGATGAGCAGTCGATAGAGATCAGACGATGTTCGGCGAAGGCGAACGCGCCCTGGATACAAGAAACGGTAAAAGCCGCGTTGAGGTGCTGGGGCTGCCGTTGGACCAAGAAGAGTGAACTGCCGCTGGACACGCCGTAGCCTTTGCGGGGTAGCGAAGAAAATGTTCGACCGAATGAAATGATGTGGTCGAGAGAAAGCCCCTCCTAGTTGTCCCTTCTTACTTCCGACTTTCTTGTGATCTCTGCTCGAATGAAGTGAGTTCGGTTAACGAGACAACGTGCGGACAACGCCGGTTGAGTTTCGAACAGTTACTCCTTCGACGTAGTCGTGAACGTTTGGGACAGAGTAGTCAACCGCGAGTTCAGCTACGGCCTTGATGCAGGACCGCCGTTTTCTTGACCAATCATTAAACGGATAATCGCAGATCCTCCGGAACGTCTGTGTTCCGCGAGGCTGCGGCATTGGCTTCGTCGCTCCTGAATTTATCGGACAAAGCCAGATCTTATCGCGATAGTCGCTCACCAGGCGACGAGTGTTCACTGTAATTACACAATGATTATCCGACCGGTTGAAGCGAGCTGTCAGCAATCTGTTCAGGCGTTCTTCAGTAGGCCAGAAAAACACTTTCCTGTTCAGGGTCCGGTACCACTCTTCAGGCGTCATGTCGGTTAGCGCGCGCACTAACCCTGCATCATCCATCGGTTTGTTGTCCCGAATCGCTGCTTCTCCGTATCGTTTGTGATGCACAGTGATGCTGTCGTTGCGACGATTTGCCTCCAACGCCTCGCGGCTAGAGCCCCTCACCTCAAAGAGATCTAGCAAAGCAGACGTACTGAGTAGACCATGGCGCTTGATGCCAGGCCAGGCTTTGACATGCGCCATGTGATATAAGCGCGGGAAGGTGCTAATCAATTCGTCCGCATTCATTAGCCACGTTCACCATGGTAGGCAGACGGAGCGTCTGCCCTACAATTTATACGTCAATTCAACCATGCATCATAACCGGCTTATGATCGCGCGGCAATACGGTGGCGTAGCTGCAAAAATGGACGTTCGACTGTGAGAAAGAGAATAGAGGCGACGATGTAGACGCAGAGTTCGACGCCGAGAAGCGCGGGCGCGGAGGTGAGATCGATGTTGTGATTTGTGCAGAACTGGCCGACCGCGTGAATGACGAGTTTCTGAATCAGGTAGGCGCTGTAGGCGATGCTGGCGATGAAGGCGGCGCCGGGAATTGCAACTCGACGAAACGGTAATCGCGGACTGACCATGCAAACAAGAAGCGCGGCCATGCCGACGGCAATGAGTGGGAATTGCCAGACGCAGGCAAAGAGGGTGAGGTTTTCGGTTTCGCCGAGATACAATGCGTAAGCGATTAGCCCGAGCCCGGGCAGCCAAAGCCAGGGTGCGCAGTTGATGAGGCGTTGCCACCATTCGGGTCGGAACCTTTCGATCGCGGCGAGGGCAACGCCGAAGACGAGCGGATCGAGGCGGGTCCAGGTTGGGTAATAGATCCAGGCTTGAAACGCACGGAACGAAACGCCGCCGTCGATCGACGGATTCTTCCAAGCGAGAAATGTGCGGAGCAGGATTCCGCCGAAGACGATCAGGCATGGAATGATGATGGCCGCGCGCGGACGGCGATAAAGAAAGAGCAAGAGAAAAGGAAGCCCGAGATAGAATTGATCCTCGACCGCGAGCGACCAGGCGTGCGAGAACGCGGTCCCGCCATGAAGCACGATGTTTTGCACCGACAAAAGAAATTTCCAGAGCGGCTGTGACATTTCGGAATATTCGCGCCACGACGGCAACAAAAAATAAATCGCGAGGACCACGAAGTAGGCCGGCATGATCCGCAAGACGCGTCGTGCGAAGAAGCGCCCAAGCTTGATCGATTGTTCGCGTGCGAGCGGGGCGAGCAATTGGCCGCCTATCAGATAACCACTGAGGACAAAGAAAAGATCGACACCGATCCAGCCGAAGCGGTCCACCCGGCCGGGCAATTTGAATCCGAAAAGCGCCGCGTGATAAATGACGACAACAATGATGGCAAGCGCACGGAGAAGATCGAGACCCGGCTGACGTTGGCGATTTCGAAAGCGCGGATCGATTTCGAGCTCTCCACGGCGAGTCTTCGACCGGAGAGACGTTGTAGTGTCCCTCATGAGCTCAGACAAGATAGAAGTTAGACGTTAAGAAATGAATCAACCGAATTCTCATTAATGATAGTTCGGTGATTGGGCCGAAATCTTTCGCTTATTTGCGTCAGTTTCGTCGAAGTAGGAGTTAAGAAGGACGAATTAAGAAGTCCGAGAATCACCAGGGAATGACCTTTCGATCCCTCCAAAACTTGCCGGTCTCGTTTTGAGGAGCGTCGGCCGCGAGCCAGACAATGCCAGACGCGCCTTCGGCGACTGAGCGGGTGGCGTTGGCGCCGCCCATGTCGGTCCGGACCCAGCCGGGACAGACAGAGTTGATCGCGAACTTCGGTAACGCGGCCGCGAGCTGTACGGTAACGCCGTTGAGCGCCGTTTTCGAAATGCAATAGGCCGGTGCCCAGCCATCGGCGCCATCGGCCAATTGTCCGCCGCCGCTGGAGACATTCACAATGCGCGGCGCGTCGCTCTTTTTCAGGAACGGGACGAACGCCTGCGACACCAGCAGCGCGCCGAGGGTGTTCGTGCGCAATGTGGTCTCGAATATTTCCGGCGTGATAGTCAGCACCTCCTTGTCGTCATCGAGCAGAATGCCGGCGTTGTTCACCAGCGTATCGAGGCGATCGCTTTTTCTCGAAAATTCTTCCGCCGCGCGCCGAATGCTGTCCGGTTTGGAGACGTCGATCTTCAAAACGGTGATCTCGCCATAGTCTTCCTTCACACCTTCGGTGCGAAGTTTCTCGGCTGCTGCCTCGCCGGCCTTTTCATTGCGCGCGCCGAGGAAAACATGAAAACCTTTGCGCGCCAGGTCCCGCACAACTTCAAACCCGATCCCTTTGTTCGCGCCGGTCACGAGCGCGATGCATTGCTCTTTTATCATCACTCACCCTCACCTCAATCCTCTCCCGAGCAAGAAGAGGAAAGAGCCTATCAGGAAGCTAGGAATCCAGGAAATGGGAATGACGCGATGGACGGAAAAGCCGCGCGGCAGCGGAGAGCGGATGCGGGAGCATCGCGAATCAAAAGCAGGAAACCGATTTTTGAAAAAAAGGATGGCGTCTGACAGAGACGCCCTACAAAAGCCGCTTACGCTTGCATTTCGGGTCACACTTTTTGACGCAGACTGTGGGGGAATGTGGTCGCGTTGTCAGGCCCGCCTGCGCTTTAATTGGCGCGCCGTTGCTGGTGGCGCGCGACTTGCAGACGCACTCCAATGGAATAGACGAGATAGTAGCCTATTAACCCGGCAGCGACCGCCAGGGAAAGCTCCGTTCCGGAGGTGGTCATCAGCCAATTTTGATCGTCGGGAGCGCTGCTGCCGGAGTGCATGGCGTGCCACCAGCCGTAGACAAAACGTGCTGCGATTGCCAGCGTGACGACAAGCGCGAGCCAGCGGCTCGGAGTGTAGAAAAATCCTTCCGGTTGGCTTTCCCAACGGGTGACCGCCAAACCGAGCAAGCCAAGAATGGCTCCAAAACACATACCAATCAGAGCAAATCGAAAGGCTGTCCCGAGCCAGAAGGAGATCAGGAAAGTAAAGGAGAGAAAGA
>Ga0137379_10004868_pt1 | contig 12664 bp, 10 predicted proteins | sample SagtaG_18_FD_104812 | JGI IMG/M metagenome (GOLD analysis project Ga0137379, IMG submission 104812) | Vadose zone soil microbial communities from Sagehorn Ranch, Mendocino, California, USA - Sage2_L_80_16 metaG | ecosystem: Environmental > Terrestrial > Soil > Vadose zone | place: USA...
AAACCCGGGTCGCCCATCCTTCATTACCGACGGCACGCTCGATGGGAATGCCCATCCCGCCGTTGTCCTCATCATCATGGATGTGGACGGCGAGCCGGCGTTCCGCTGCTCCGGCACCCTCATCGCCCCGAAGGTCGTGCTCACCGCGGGACACTGCGCCGGGGAGCCCGGCGAGTTCAGCGGCGTCCGCATCTTCACCGAGTCCGACGTGGAGAACGGGAACAACAACTACCCGTTCGCAGGCCCCAATACGGTCGAGGCCGCGGAATGGCACGCACACCCTCTCTTCACCGAGAGCGCGTTCTTCCTGCATGACGTCGGGGTCATCGTGCTGACGAAGGCCGTCCGGCTCGCGGCGGGCCAGTACGGCACCCTTCCGGCGGCCAACCAGCTCGACGCTCTTGAGCCGCGCAACTCCACCCGGTTCACGGCCGTGGGCTACGGCCTCCAGCGCATCAACCCCGCCTTCGTCGTGGCCGAGAAGATCCGCATGAGCGCCGAGCCGCACCTGATCCAGATCAACACCGGGTTCACGGGGGACTTCTCGCTCCTGCTCTCGAACAACGCCTCGACGGGTGGCACCTGCTTCGGCGACTCCGGCGGGCCCAATTACCTCGGCACGAGCAACCTCGTTGCCGCCGTGACCTCGTTCGGGCTCAACGGGACGTGCGGCGGCACCGGGGGAGTGTTCCGCCTGGATCGTCAGAACGTATTGGATTTCGTCACGCCGTTCCTGAGGTGAGCTCCTCGTCCAGGAACGATCGGCAGCGATGCGGGCCGTAGGACTGAGCTTCGCCTACGCGCCCGTGTCGCGCATGACCGGGCTCGATCTGGACGCGCTCTGGACGGTGTACTCGAGCTTCTTCGACACCGAGCGCTCCTCCTTCGACGAAGCGGTGCGGCGCGCGGACGAAGTGGTGCGGTACCGCGATCCGGCCGATGGACGCCTCTGCGGGATGGCGCTTCTGTCGGCACGGGCCGCCAGCCACGAAGGCCGCGCGTTCCGCGTCCTCTCGACCAGCGCGGTTTGCCTCGAGCCGGCTTATCGCGGCCTCAACGCGGTCCAGCGGTTGGGTCTGTCCCGCCTCGCGCGCGAGCGCGTCCGCCACCCGTTCAGCAACGTCTACTGGTACTTCGATACCTTCAGCTACAGGAGCTACCTGCTCCTCCCCCGCAACCTCGCCGAGTATTGGCCGCGGCGCGACCGGCCGACGCCGGCCTGGGAGAGCGGCGTGATCGAGTTGCTCGCCCGGCGGCATGGCGGAGAGGCGTGGAGCAAGACCACCGGGATCATCGGGCCGCAGGGACGTCGGCTGCGCCCGGGCGTCGCCGACGTCCCACCGGATGACCCCGATCCGGAGGTCCGGTACTTCCTCGACCGCAACCCGGGGTATGCGGCAGGCGACCGGCTCCCGTGCCTGTGCCCGCTCAATGCGCGCAACGTCGCGGCGATCGCCTGGAGGGCAATCCACCGCGGCGCCCGCGGGGGCACGTCCGGGATGATGCGGCGCTAGACGGCCAGAACGACGGCGGGATCAGAGCGCAGCGACGCAGTCGATCTCGACGCGTGCCCCTCTCGGGAGCGCACCCACCTGGACCGCCGCGCGCGCCGGCGGCGCACTCTTGAAATAGCGCCCGTAGGTTTCGTTGACCTTCGCGAAGTCAGCCATGTCGGCGACGAAGATCGTCGTCTTCACCACCTTGTCGAAGCTGGCGCCGCCGGCCTCGAGGACCGCCTTCAGGTTCTCCATCACACGCTCGGTCTGCACGCCGACATCGCCCTGGACGGTCTGGCCGGTCGCCGGGTCGAGCGGGATCTGACCCGACACGAAGAGGAAGGAGCCCGGACTGACGCCGATGCCCTGGCTGTAGGGGCCGGTGGCCTTCGGAGCCTGAGCGCTCTGCACGGCGCCAGCCCGACCGCCGCCGCGGGTGGCGGCCACGCACTCGATCTCGATGCGCGCTCCCCGCGGCAGCGCGGCCATCTGCACGGTTGCGCGCGCCGGTGGCGTCTTCTGGAAGTAACGTCCGTACGTCTCGTTCACCTTGGTGCCGTCGGCCAGGTCGGCGAGGTAGATGTTCGTCTTCACCACATCGTCGAAGGTGGCGCCGGAGGCCGCGAGGACCGCTTTCAGGTTCTCCATCACGCGCTCGGTCTGCGCGACGATGTCACCCTGCACCAACTCGCCGGTCGCCGGGTCGAGTGGGATCTGGCCCGACAGAAAGACGAAGGATCCTGCGTTGACGTCGATGGCCTGGCTGTACGGGCCGATCGCCCTCGGAGCCTGCGCGCTCTGCACCGCGAAAAGGCCCGGAACCGCCGAGGCGCTACCGCCCTTGACGGCCACGCCCTCGATCGCGACGAGCGCTCCGCGCGACAGCGCGGCCACCTGCACCGTCGCGCGCGCCGGCGGCGCACTCTTGAAATAGCGTCCGTACACCTCGTTCACCTTGGCGAAGTCGGCCAGGTCGGTGAGGAAGATGGTCGTCTTCACCACGTCATCGAAGGTGGCGCCGCCAGCCTCGAGGACCGCTTTCAGATTTTGCATGACGCGCTCGGTCTGCTTCACCACGTCGCCCTTGATGAGCCTGTCCCTCACCGAGTCGACTGCGATCTGACCGGAGAGGAAGAGCACGCGGCCGGCGGGCGCCTGGATCGCATGGCTGTACGGTCCGATCGCCCTGGGCGCATTGGGGCTCTGCACTGCCCTGCGCTCGACAGGGCTCGCAACCGGGGCGGGAGCAGCAGGCTCAGCGATCGCTGGAGCAGCGGGTTCAGGCGTCGCCACTACCGCAGGTTCAGGGTTCGCGGCCGCCGCAGTCTCGGGGACGTTCGCACTCTGGTGGGCGCAGGCGACCATCGCGACTGCTGCCAAGGAAAAGATTCGCATGGATGGGTCTCCGTTTCTCGTCGTGAATCGTGATCACCGTCTCACGGAATCCTCTCGTCGATCTCATTTTTGTCCTCAGGCATCGCGCGCGTCGAGTGCGCCGCGCGGCGTGGTTGTAGGACATCGTGGTTCGCATCGTCGCGGCCCCGTAACGCTGGGCATGTAGATTTCGATAGCTAGGAAAATGCCGCGCCTCAGCGCGATGGCGTTTTGCAGCTCGTACACGATCGCCGATTTCCCGGCGCCCGCGTGGCCTGAGATCAGCACCAGCTCGGACCTTCCAGTCCGGGCAACGCGCTCGAACGCCTCGACCAGCGCACGCGTTTCGTTCTCGCGCCCGTACAGCTTATCGGGGATGAGGAGCCGGTCAGGCACGTCGTCCATGCCCAGCGGGAACTCGTCGACCCGTCCAGCGGAGCGCCACTGTTCGAGGCATCGCTTCGGGCCGCCGCTGCTCCGAGGCGAATGCCACCACGAGGAACGGAGCGTCCGAGCCGGGCCGCCGTCCACGGTACAGCACCGTCTCCGCGTCGCGTCTGACGACCTCCCCCTGCCAGCCAGAAGGGAGCATCTTTGTACCGTTCCCGTCACAGCCCGAAGCCGGAGAAGAGATAGAACGAGGTCCCCTCGTCCGAATGCACCACGGTGGCCTTGATCGAGGAAGCGAGCTGGAAGTCGATTCCCGAGGCGAAGACTCCCAGCCAGACGCCGCCGCCGTACCCTGTGTGCCACTGGGAAGAGCTCTCACCCGCGACGAAGACGCGTCCGGCGTCGGCCAACCCCACCAGACCATATCGAAACGGCAGAACGGCGTTGAGCTTCCCGAGCGCGACCTGCAGCTCCGCGTTCCCGACCAGCGACGCATCGCCGGCGAACCGGTTCAAGTCGTAACCTCGCAGCAAGCTGCCGGTCGATGCGCCGGTCAGGTCGAGCGGCGAACGCTGCGCGGCGCCGCCGATGAACGCCGACTCGAAGAACGGATAGTTTCCCCAGTTACGCTCACCGGCGACGCGCAGGTCGAGAAGCATGTCGGTCAGGACGTGGCCGCCCATGGCGGCCGAGACTTCCCCGCGCAGCTTGCTGAACGCGGCGGGGTTGCTGAATATCTTCGGGGTGTGACGACCCGTCACCTGGAGGGAGAGCCCGCGCCGGGAAACGAAGATTCCCGTGCGGGTATCCAGGGCGAGGCCCACCTCGGCGCTCGCCAACGTCATCCCGCCGCTCCCCTCGGGTCGTGTCGTCGCGAGAACGCCTGAGTCCTGCACGCTCGAGGCGTGCTTGAACAGCGCTCCCAAGCGCCCGCGGAGCGGTCCGGCGAGCGGGACCTCGAGCACCGGATTTGCGATGATCAGCTCCTGCCTCACATCGTAGAAAGACGCCGACGCGAGCGCCGGATCCCGCGGCGTCTCGTTGCCGATCCCGTAGAACTTCGCCACGTCCATTCCGGTGTAGGCGAGGTACACCAGCCCCCGCACGGGCGAGCGGGTCCGCACGTCGGCACTGTATTCGAGGCGAGGCCGGTTCGTGCCGGTCGACCATGCCGCTCCGAAATTCATCACTGAGGAGAAGGGATCGAGCTCGAACCCGTATCCCGTCCGTTGAACGAAGCCGCCCGCGACGAGTCCCCGCGTAGAGTCGTAGGACAGCTGAGGATAGAAGAGCCGGTCGCTTCCCCAGTCGCGGAAGGTCTCGTAGTGCGCCGTGCGCGCCGCCGCTTGCGGGTCTTTGCGCAAGAGGGCGGCCGCGCTCACCGGGGGATCCGCAAGCGGTGCGTAGAGGGTGATCGCGGACGGCTGCGAGCTCCGGTCAGAGACTTCGGCAGTCCGGGGCGGAGCTACGACGCGGACCGGAATGGTCCGATCCGCTCCGCCCTCGACCAGGATCCGGTCCGCGCTGCCCATCGTGTACAAGCGGACTTCCGAGGTTTCCTCGGACAAGAACGTCCGCCGGAAGAACGGAACGCTTGCCCGTTCTCCGGTTTGCCCGGCGCGCGCGTAGATCGACACCTCGACCGCTCCGCTCGCCTGCCGCTCGATCTGGAAGTCTTCGCCGTTTTCGGTGCCGCGCACGTCCACCCGATCCGCCAGGAGCCGGTAGAGCTCCCGCGAGGCTGCAGGCAGGGCATCGCGCCGGCCACGGAGGGCCCTCTCGAGATCCGCACCAGCTTCCGCGTACATGGCCGGCGGGAGGCGATGAACGGCATCCGAGATGACGGAGTCGGTGAGCTTCGCGACGAGACCGTTGGCGACGGCGTCCCATTCTGCCCTGTCGAGCGTCACCAGGAATCGCCGGTCGGTATACCGACCGGCGAACGTCAGCTTGTCGATGGCCGGATAGCTCGAGCCGAACCCGGCCAGCTGCTTGGTGTAGTACTCGGCGACGGAGGGAACCACACCGTCGAATCGGCTGAACGCCTGGTCGCGGTCGCGCGGGACCGGCTGCCAGATGCGCTCGCCATCGTGGTCGAACCGGACCCAGCGCCACTGATCGATGTGGCGATCCCAATCCCCCACCAGGACGTCGATCAGGCGGGCACGAAGATAGGCGCGCGCGTCCACGCGCTCGTCGCTGTGCTGCTCGAGCCGCTCGAAGAGGGTCAACGTGTCCGCGATCTTGCGGGCTCCTTCGAGCCTGCGCTCGATCCGTTCCTCCAGCAGGCCGAGCGTACCTGCCAGGTTGCGGAATTCGCCCAGGCGCGGATCGTCCGGCAACACCGCGAGTTGCGGCGTGGCATGGAGGACCCCTGCGGCCTCCAACAGAGGTGGAAGGACGAGCGCGCCGCAGGGGTGCGCGGAGCTCGTCTCGTCCTGGTAGAGCTCTCCAATCAGGGATTCTCGCGTGTCCGGGTCGAGGACGCGGGTTGGATCCTTGTCGACCGATCGGAACGCCCAGGTACGGCCGTTGCCGCTCTTGAAGTGCAGGTTCTTCGTCTCCAGCCCGCCGCCGAGACGATCCGGTTGCAGACCGCCGTCGAAGGTCTCCAGGTCGAGGACCGGCACTTCGATCGGGGTGGTCCATGCCTCGCGCCAGTGTGCGCCGAGAAAGAAGCTGTAGAGCCCACCTGCGCGGTAGCGGGCGCCCGGGGCCACGGTCACGGTACGAGCGGGCTCGCCGGCAGCGGTCGCCCCCGCGCCAACCAGACCTATCACCACGATCAGACCTGATCGTCTCCCCATGCCTTTGGCCCTAGAAGAGCATCCAATAGCTCATCGACCGTCCATCCCCTCCCAACGAGACCCCCGTTTCCGGCGCCGAGCCGTTCATGCATCGACGACGAGCGGTACGCAGCCAGGACAAACGCAACGTCGCTGATGGTGCCCGCACGCGAGCGGCCCTCCGGCGACGAAGCGCGCAAGGCGTTGCGGACGCCGTCGTCGAAAAGGACCGCGCTGTCCCAATGCGGCCGATCGGGTGCTTTCAGGAAGAGCAGCAGCGCGGTGAGGCTGCCCGCCAGACCGCCGATGGCGACACCCTCTTTCGGGCCGATCCACCGCAACCCCGCAGGCCAGCCGGACGACAGGTCCAGGCGCTCGCCGGCCGTGGCCGCCGGCGAAGCGGCGGACAGAGCCAGCGCGGTCCAGACCGTGCGCGGACTGGCTGCACCGCGCAGGTGTTTCGATGGCATCGGTGCCTTCACTCACCGCGACGCTTGGCCGCGCTCCAGGGTGACACCACCGATCATCGCGGCGAGCGCGCGCCGGCCGCCGACGTGTCCCGCGCTCAGGCTGTGGCCGATGCCGCCGATGACGCGGGCGCGGCTGACGGTGCCGTCGACGAACTGCACCGCCACCAGATCGCTGGTCTGCACCACGTGCGCTGCGGTGAGGACCTTGCCGTCGGCCGAGATCAGCACTCCCGAGCCGAGCCCCGAGAACCGCACGAATCCGGCCTGCGGCATCGGCGCGGGCGTCCTCTCCACGGTCCGGACCTCGACCACCGACGGATTGACCCTCCTGAACAACTCGCGCAATGGCGCCGCTTCCGAGATCGCCGGCAGCCCCATCCACGCGAGAAGAAAAACGACCGTGAGCCCCCTCATGTCGTCACCCCGGTTCCGGTTGCGTCGCCGCGCGTCAAGGCGCTGACCCGAGGGTCTCTAATCGCGCGAGGAGATGTTGGCCAGCCATGCATTGGTACCAGGCGACCCGGACCAGCGGATCGCATCGATCCGGCCGCCCAGGCATCGACTCTGAGTCAGATAGGAGGGATCGATGTACCCGACGAAGAACGATCTGCCCGAGACGACGCGGCGGGAGATGATCGACCTGTGCAACGCGCGGCTCGCCGACGCCATCGACCTGCAGACGCAGACCAAGCAGGCGCATTGGAACGTGAAAGGTCCGCATTTCATCGCCTTGCATGAGCTGTTCGACAAGGTGAACGCGGATGTCGAGGACTACGTCGACCTGATCGCCGAACGGGCGGTCCAGCTCGGCGGAGCGGCGGAGGGCACGGCGCGCTCCGTCGCGAAGCGATCGACGCTCGCCGAGTACCCTCTGAAGACCGCGACGGGGCGGCAGCACGTCGACGCCCTCTCCTCCGCGCTGGCGGCGTTCGGCAAGATCATCCGCAAAGCCATCGATGCGAGCGATCGGATCGGCGACGACGACACCAACGACATCTTCATCGAGATCTCGCGAGGCGTGGACAAATGGCTCTGGATGGTCGAAGCGCACCTCTCCCCGGACGAATAGCGGGTACGTGGGCGGCGCGGCACCGGAGCTCCTCGTCGACCTGCGACGTGGTCAGAGAGTACGAAGACGGTGGCACGCCCTAGGATGCCCTTCTGATCAAGCGCCTCGAGCGTCTCGCGCAGAACCCCGCGAAGCGACTCCACCCTCGTGGCTGCGAGCTCTCCGCGCTGGGGCATCGGGACGGAGAGGTCACCGATAATGCGCGATCGGTCAAGTGGGCGCACGGCCCCGCGGTCGTTGACCGAGAGCCCTCCGACGCGATGACTTCGCAGCGCCGCGGGCCTTCGCCTCATACAGCGTGCCATCGGCCATGCCCAGCAGCGCGTCGATCGTTTCGCCATCTCGCGGGTACACGGCCAAGCCCACACTGACGGAGACTTCCGGCATCTCACCATCCAACGCCAGTCGCTCGGCGATGCGACCCGCCACCAGCCGGGCAGCCGCCGCCCCGCTCTCGGGAAGGAGCAAGGCAAACTCATCTCCGCCGAACCGCGCCGCCGTGTCGACGACTCGGGAGGAAGCCCGGAGGGCATCCGCCACTCGACAGAGTGCCTGACTGCCCACGAGGTGGCCGTGGCGGTCGTTGATCTTCTTCAGGCCGTCCACGTCGAGGAACAAGATCGCAAACGGTCGCTGGGTCCGCTGCGACCGCTTGATCTCTCCATCCAGCACGTGCATGAGCTGGCGGTGGTTGGCCAAGCCGGTCAGGGAATCGCTCAGCGCCAGATGCCGCAGCCGCTCTTCCACTCGCCTGCGTTCTGAGACGACGGCGGCGAGGGACAAGGTCATCACGGCCATGACGCCGATGAATGCTTGCAGCAGAAGGAGCGACTCGTTTGGCGTTTTCTGCACGAAGGGGCCGAAGCCGTGCAAGGTGCCCCAGATGGCGATCCCGGACAGCACGAGGATTGCCGTCGCGGCTTCACGCTGTCCGAAGCGAAACGAAGCCCAGATGAACAAGGGAACGCAGAGAAATGCCAACGGCTGGTTCTTGATCTCGGACGGGAAGAGTCCGCCGAAGATGGTCAGTCCCGCTAGAGAGAGACACGGGAAGAGGACGGCAGCCTCGAGGATTCGACTTCGAGTCCATCGAACACGGCGGCGTGTACTCCAGAGCACCAGCGCCGGGGCGACCACGAGATCGCCCACCGCGTCCCCGAGCCACCACGTCAACCACACGGATCGGTAGTCTGTCCAGCGGGCGAAACCGCCAACTGACAGGCTCGTCACGCCAATGGTGGCACTCACCATCGTGCTGAGGGTCGCGGCGAGAGCGGCGAGCAAGAAGACGTCTCGGGCTCGATCGAACGCGGCGCGGCCGTTGGCGAACCGGTTCACCAAATACGCGCCGACCAGTCCTTCGAGCGTGTTCCCGAGGCCTATGCCGATCGAAGTTGCCACTGAGCCGGCGGTCGTCACGTTCGCCAGGAATGCGCCGAGGAAGATGCCCGGCCAGACCTGGTACCCGAGGCTCAGGAATGCCGCTAACGCGATCCCCGTACCAGGCCAGACTGGCGTGGCGCTTGCTTGCACGAAAGCGAGCTTCAGCCCGAGCTTGGCTGCCACGAAGTACACGGCAGCCAGGGTCGCGAGGATCGCCACGCGCCTGGGAAATCGTGCCTCCATCGAGGCGGAGTCTTTGGGACATGGGTCTGTCGCTTCTGTGACGTCCGCCACAGATTCCAGGGCTCGTCACGTCCTCGACACATTGCGAAGGAAGGTCGTTCACAGGTGAGCAAGACCGGCGCGCTCCCTGGGAGCGTTTTGATGCGCGCGTGCTCTCCGTCCGCGCCGAGACAGACCCATCGGTAGAGGCGCGTAGATCCCGTGCGCCAGTGAACACGAGCCGGGTCGGACGGAGTTCGCAGCCCACGGGACAGTGCCTAGCGTTCGCCTGGGCCGGAGGGGGTGGAGGGCCAAGCAATGTGGGGTAACTTATGTAGCAAAATCGCAAGCTTGACTCGAACGTGCCGCCGGTCGGTCCCGTTTGCCCGCCGAGGGAATGCCGCGGGGCACAAGGGTGCCCGCGTTCCGTCGTCCCGCCTGCTGATTCACACCGAGGCGTTTACGAGCTCGACGCCCAAGTCCGGGGAGCCGTCCAGCCCAAGCGGCAAGTGGGGCGACGGCGAGCTCGTCCTCGTGGTCGACGATTTCCAGGACGCGCGCGAGATGTACGCCGAGTACCTGGAGTACGCCGGGTACCGCGTGGCGACGGCGGCGAACGGCGCCGAGGCGGTGGAGAAGGCGCTGAGCGAGCGACCCGACGCCATCCTGATGGACCTGTCGATGCCGCTCATGGACGGCTGGGAGGCCACCCGTATCCTCAAGGCGGACGAGCGCACGCGCGAAATCCCGGTGCTCGCGCTCAGCGGACACGCGATCGGCTCGGAGCCGATCAAGAGCGCGGAAGAAGCCGGCTGCGACGACTTCGTGCTGAGGCCCTGCCCGCCCGAGGACGTGGAGCAGCGGATCCGGCGCCTGCTGGGCGGCAGGGGCAAGCCGTGATCTGCTTAGGTCTGAATCGAGCACATCTCTGAAAACGAGTACGCAGTCGACAGCAAAGCAAGCTGGCCGCAGCCCAGGACTGTGGATGAGCTCGAGTGAAGCGCGCGGCGCATCAGGCGTGCGAGGCCGTTGCCTGTCTCGCCCACGTACATCTGACCTGCGCCGGGAAGCAACGACCAGTGCGCGGCGCGCACGACGCAGGTCGACTTGACTTCTAATCGTGCTGCGCGTACCGGCGGCCCTGGATTTGTTTGGGGGACGCAACTCTCCCCCGACGCCCCGGCGCGGCTGCGCGAGATCGCCCCTCTCTCGAGTCCAGGAGGTGTTCACCGGCGCGGCGTGCGTGATGCCTCGCGAGGCGAGACATGAGGCGCTGAGAAGCGAACGCCGCTCCTTCAGCCGGCCATGACGGGACGGCCAGGAGGGCTGTAATGAGATCTCGAATGGTTCGCAGCTCGCTCCTTTTTCTGGCGACCGGGTTTCTCTTCGTAGCCACTCTCCCCAAATCGAGCGAGGCCCGGGTCGTCCGATTCGTAGTCGAACAGCGCCGTTCATTCGCGAGCGGAGCGACGTGGGGACCGAGCGGACCGTACGAGCGGCTCGACGGCACCGCTTACATGGAGGTGGATCCCCGCGATCCACTGAACGCGATCATCGTCAACCTCGACAGGGCACCGAAGAACAAGAGCGGGATGGTCGAGTTCAGCTCGCCGTTCTTCATCCTGAAACCGGTGGACATGACGCGCGGAAACCACAAGCTGTTCTACGGCATCAACAACCGCGGCAACAAGATCGAGTTGTCCTTTCGTATGTTCCCGACGAACCCGAACGCGAACAACAACGACCCGATTACCGCCGCAGACGTCAGCGACGGGCTGATGTTGCGGCTAGGCTACGCCATCGTCGATGCGGGATGGCAGGGTGATGTCGCTCCTGGCAACAACCGGCTCTTCCCTGACTTCCCCGTGGCCACGCAGCCCGACGGAAGCCCCATCGTGGCGAACATCCGGATCGAGTATTCGGATCGAACCATCCCGGACGCAGGGACGTTTACGTTGAATCTGAACGGGAACGCCAACTTCCGTTCCTACGAGACCGCCGATGCGAACACGGCCCGCTCGAAACTGACGATCCGCAGCGAAGTCAGCGGGGCGAAGACGCCGATTCCCTCCGACCGGTGGGCCTTCGGGCGTTGTCCGGCAGGGCCGGCGAGCCTCGTGCCCACGACGACCGACATCTGCCTCTTCGACGGCTTCCGCTCCGACAAGCTCTATGAACTGATCTACCCTGCCAAGAATCCCATCGTGATGGGCCTGGCGCACGCCGTCACGCGAGACGTCGGTTCATTCCTCCGGTACCGGACGCACGACGATTTCGGCAACCCGAACCCACTCGCGTTGAGCGCCTCCGAGGTCGGCATTCGTCGCGGGTACTCGTCCGGGACGTCGTCCACGGGGATGTACCAGCGCGAATTCCTCTATCTCGGGTTCAACGAGGATGAAGCCCACCGCAAGGTGTTCGACGGCGTGACCGTCTATACTGCGGGCGCGCACCGCCTCTTCGCAAACGTCGAGTTCGCGGACCCGAACATCTACTCGCGGCAAGACGATCGACATGATTTCCTCTCGTACTCGCACGCGCCGATGACGTTCGCGGTCACGACCGATCCGATTTCGGGGATCCACGATGGAATCCTGAAGCGACCGGCGACTGATCCGCTCGTCTTCCAGATCGACGGAGAGGCTGAATTGTGGCAGTGGCAAGGAGTCCTGAATGTGATCGATGGTGCGGGTCAACGGGTCCCGGTCCCGGACAATGTGCGGCTCTACCAGAACTCGGGCTTCTCGCACATCAACATCGCAGGCTTGCTCAGCCCGCCCCAGTCCCCGGGCATCTGCCAGAACCTTCGCCACGTGGCGCTGAACACCGGACCGTCGCTCAGGGCGCTCACAGTTGCGATGGACGCCTGGGCCGATCAGGGGATCGAGCCGCCGAAGAGCACCTACCCAGGGCTCGAGGGCAATCCGGTTGTCACACTGAGCGAGTACCGCGCGACCTTTCCGGCAATCCCGGGATTCGTCGTTCCGACGGTGCTCAACGAACGGGAGATCCTGAACTTCGGCCCGGAGTTTAGCGGCGTGGGTGGGCGGCTCACCGTGCTTCCGCCGCTTCTCGGCCCGCGGTATCCGAACCCCCTAGTACCCAAGCCGGACAAAGACGGGGTCGGCCTCGGCGGTATCCGCCCGATGCAGGTGCGCGCCCCGATCGGCACCAACACTGGCTGGAACGTGCGTGCGCCAGGTCATCGCCCGCCAAACCTCTGCGGGCCGGGAACGAGCCCCGGATCGTACATGCCCTTCGCAAGGACGAAGGCCGAGCGGCTCGCGAACGGTGACCCGCGCGAGTCGCTTGCGGAGCGGTACAAGGACCACGCCGGGTTCGTGAAGGCGGTCGAGAAGGCAGCGAAGGAACTCGTCCACGAGCGGTTCCTCCTCGAGGAGGATGCGGAGACCTTCATCCGCGCCGCCGAGGCGAGCGACGTGCTGCGGTAGTCATGGGAGGCCGGCGCGCGGG
>Ga0137379_10004869_pt1 | contig 12663 bp, 11 predicted proteins | sample SagtaG_18_FD_104812 | JGI IMG/M metagenome (GOLD analysis project Ga0137379, IMG submission 104812) | Vadose zone soil microbial communities from Sagehorn Ranch, Mendocino, California, USA - Sage2_L_80_16 metaG | ecosystem: Environmental > Terrestrial > Soil > Vadose zone | place: USA...
CACGAGCCCAAGGAACTGGCTCTTCAAAGTTTCATGTCGACTCTCAACGTTTGCAAGGAACGCTTGAGAAATTGAGCGAGTTCGGCCGGAATCCCGAAGGCGGTGTCACTCGCATTGGTTTCTCGGCGACCGATCTGGCCGCTCGCGAATACGTCATCGGTCTCATGAAGCAAGCAGGCCTTGAGGTTCGCGTCGATCCTGCGGGAAACATCTTCGGCCGGCGCGCTGGCTCGGAGAAGTTGCCAATATTGCTTTTCGGCTCGCACATCGATTCAGTGCTGCACGGCGGAAACTTCGATGGAGACGTCGGTAGCATGGGCTCCATTGAAGTGATGCGCGCGCTCAACGACGCAAGAGTGAAGACCCGCCATCCACTGGAAGTAGTCATTTGGACGAACGAAGAAGGCAACCACTTCGCCCTGGGCACGCTGGGTTCCGGTGTCGCCGCTGGACTGCTGGGGCCGGAAATCCTCGGCCGCAAGGACGACCAGGGACTGACCCTAGCAGATTGGCTGCGCCGTTACGGTCAGGACCCGTCTCATCTTACTGACGCACGCATTCCGAAAGGAGCGCTGGCGGCCTTTATCGAATTGCACATCGAACAGGGCCCTCACCTTGATGAAGCAAAAATCCCCATCGGGATCGTACAGGGGATCGTGGGCATCAAGAGATCGGATTGCGTCGTCACGGGTTTCGCCAATCACGCAGGCACCACGCCGATGAATCGCCGGAGGGACGCCCTTGCGGCCGCTTCAAAGGAAGTCCTCGCCGTCCGTGAGGCAGTGCGTGCGGAAAACGGCCATCAAGTCGGCACGGTCGGCTATATGAAGGCGGAACCTGGAGCCGTCAACGTCGTACCTGGCCGGGCTGAGTTCCCTGTCGAACTGCGCGATCTCGATGCCGCGAAAATAAAGCGCATGTGGGAGCATATCCAAGTGAAATTCAAGCAGATCGACAAGGAAGAGAACGTCGTGACGCTCTGCACATCAGTAGACGATACGGAACCAGCTCCGACGGATCCCGCCCTGCAGGCCGTCATCCGTGACGCCGCGAAGTCCCTCGGCCTTGCCACCATGGATCTACCCAGCGAAGCGGGGCAGGACTCCCAGCAAATTGCCAAGATTGCGCCGATAGCCATGATCTTCGTCCCCAGCACCGACGGCATCAGCCATTCCCCGAAGGAATTCACTTCTTGGCAAGACGTAGCCAACGGTGCCGAAGTTCTTTACCGTGTGGTTTTGCTTCTCGATGACCGGCTGAATCGCAACTGATTCTCCGAGCGGATTCCTGGGTATTTTCAACCACCTCATCACCTGCCTTCTTATTTGAATGATAAGGTAATGCCTTGCCGGTGATCCGGACGGAGTGGCCTTCACGCACTAACCGGTGCTCCCTCGCTTCCAACCGAAAGGGACCAAACTCATAAACGACGTTTGTACGCTCTGCGTGCATGGTGCTAGAGATGCATCCAATCAATCATTTAAGCTTCGCTAGGAGATTCTGGAAGCGCGGGTCGTCGCGCAAGATATCGTAATCTGGGTCGTGTTCCACCCAGTCGCGCTTGCCCCAGCCTCGCGCGAATACGCGCTCCAGTAACTCCAAGGCTTCTTCCTTTTGACGTAACTTGGCGCGCAGACACGCTGCGTTGATTAAAGTGCCCATGTCCTCTGGATAGAGTTCGAGCGAACGCTGAGACCACTCCAGCGCGCGCTCCTTCTGACCGTCCTCAAAAAGCGCCCCCGAACCAAGGGAAAGAGCCCTCCCATCGATGGGATTCAATGCAAGGTTGAGTTCGGCTCGACGAATGCCTTCGCGTACGGCTGCCTCTGATTCCTCCATGCGTCCGAGCATCCGGAGAGACTGCGCCAGAAGCATGGGGCTTTGAAAGTCCTCCAGACAAAGTTCCCCGGCCCTGCGAAAGAGTTCTGCCGACCGTTGTATGTCTCCGCAGGCAAAACTTGTGCGGGCAAAGTAGTAGAAGGCGTCGAAGAAGTGTGGATTGATCTGGATAGCGGCTTCAAATTCCTGTGCGGCTTCGTCATAACAGTGGGATAGCGAGAGCGCGAAGCCTCGGGCCACGTGAGCATCGGCAAGTCCCGGCGCAATTTCCAGCGCTCTTTGACTGGTGCGTTCCGCCTTGGTGCGATCGGCTTCTTTCGCGCCAAACCACTCGTATAGCGTGGCATGCACCGTCGCCAGACCCGCTAGCGCCGGCGCGTAGCTGGCATCCAGCGCGATCGCCTGCTCGAACATTTCGGCGCTTTTCTCCAACTCCGGCTGTGTCAAGCGAGGGAGATGCTGCCGTCCGCGCAGGTAGTATTCGTAAGCAGCCACACCAGTGTGGGGCCGCAGCAATGCCTGCTTCTCACGCCCGCTTAAATCGCTCCCGCGCAGGGACGTCGCGACGGTCTCGGCGATTTCGTCCTGGATCGCAAAGACGTCGTCGAGCTTGCGATCGAAGCGCTGCGACCACCGGTGATAGCCCGTCGCCGTTTCCACAAGTTGGACCGTCACGCGCAGGCGATCGCCCGCTTTGCGAACGCTGCCTTCGAGCAACGTCCCTACGCCGAGTTGCCGCCCGACCTCGCGCACGTCCGCGCCGGAGGCACGGAATTGAAACGAGGCGGTCCGAGAAGCCACCCGGAGGCCGTCTACGTGGGTGAGAGCGTTGATCAGTTCCTCCGCGAGGCCTTCGCAAAGATACTCCTGATCGCGACCGGGACTCATGTCCACGAAGGGAAGAACGGCAATCGCGAAGAGATCAGGTGCCGGCAGCGGTGAACCGGCAAGCTCTTCGCGAAGCGTCTCCGACAGTCTGCCGATGAAACGGTACCCGACACGCGGGACCGTTTCGATGTATTGCCGTCCGGTGGCCTTTTCTCCCAGTGCCTTGCGGAGCGCAGAAATATTGCGGTCGACGTTGTTCTCCTCCACGGTAGTCTCTGGCCAGACGACGTTCATCAGGTCACGTTTGGAGACCAGCGTTCCGTGGCGCTCCACAAGGAAGCATAGCGTTTCAAATGCCTTGCCGGTGAGCGGGACGGAGCGGCCTTCGCGCACCAACCGGTGCTCCTTCACTTCCAACCGGAAGGGACCAAACTCATAAACGACGTTTGTATGCTCTGAGATCACGTGTCAGAAAAATGCCAGAAAAAAATCAGCCGCACCAAAGGACACAAGCGCCCGTTCGGAGAGTAAATAGACAGCGTCGGGAGCCGTTCTTGGGCGCTTTGAGATTGTAACCCACACGCGACCCGCAGGAGGATACATGCTCGGTCGAGTCACAGCCTTTGTTTATGGCGTCGCTTGCTATCTCGTGTTTTTCGCGACGTTCTTATACGCCATTGGTTTCCTGGGGAATTTCGCGGTTCCGAAGTCCATTGATTCCGGGCCGCACTCGCCATTCGTCCAGGCTCTGGCGATCAATGCCGCATTGCTAGGACTATTCGCTCTTCAGCACAGTGTCATGGCGCGCCGATGGTTCAAGGCCGCGTGGACGCGAATCGTGCCCGCGCCCGTCGAGCGTAGCACCTATGTACTGTTTTCCAGTCTCGCTCTGCTCCTGCTGTTCTGGAAATGGCAGCCCATGGGCGGTGTGATCTGGAATGTCAACGGCTCCTTCGGACGACTGGCTCTGAATGCCCTGTTCGCCGCCGGCTGGCTGACCGTCCTGGCCACGACCTTTCTCATCAACCACTTTGATTTATTCGGACTGCGCCAGGTCTGGCTGCACCTGCTAGGTCGTACTTACAGGGAGATCGGATTCCGCACCCCTGGCCCATACCGCTACGTGCGGCACCCTTTGTATGTGGGATGGCTGCTGGTGTTCTGGTCGGCCCCGGTGATGACGTTTGCGCATTTGGTTTTCGCAATCGCCACCACCGTGTACATTCTAGTAGCGATTCAATTCGAGGAACGCGACCTCGTCCAATTTCACGGAGAATACGCAGAGTATCGCCGCCAGGTGCCGATGATTCTGCCCACCGGTTCCTCTTTGCGGCGGGTAACGACCGAAGTGCGCCAGACCACCGCGAAGCAGGCGGGTTAACTTATCTGCATCAGCTCGAAGAGGCATCAACGATAAGCATGAGTAAAGACAAAATGTTTTCTAAAATCCGGAATGAAGCGTCAGCCCCTGATACGCAGCTTTCGCGGTATCGCGCCTTGCTTTATTTCGTAGCATCCCGCTTGCTCGAAGATCGCCAAGGAGCCGAGGAGGCCGTGGAAAACTGCCTCCTCGCCGCCACTCGTAATCCCCCAACGTTCGAATCGGAAGGCGCTTTCCGAAGCTGGCTGCTCAGAATTCTGATCGAGGAGGCTTTGCAAATTCTCCACCAGGAAAGGAGCACGTCGACAAACCTTCTCGAACCGGTCTGCGGGGACTGAAACCCTACAGATGACGGCGCGGCCAGTCAAACCACCTTAGGAGCTCATGAAGTCCCGCGGCCCTCGATTCTTTCTCAAATGAGATGTTCTGAACCGGCGAAATGGAACCTCCGGCTGGGTCAGTTTGCATGTCCTTACGAATCTTCTCGAAGCCCGCTATCGCCGTTTTAACTCTGGCCTCTGTAGGAACCGTGATGTATCGGAAGCTTTACCAGGACCGATGTTCGAGGACCCTGGGCACTTGGCCGTGGCGCCTAATCGGTCAAATGGCTACTAGTACCGTCCCCAAACACAAAAATCTGCCGGTCTCCGTTGAAGTCGGAATTTCAGGAGATTATTATTGGGCTGTCCTCGACATGGAAATCTGAAACAGAAAGGCAGCTCGTCGATGGAATCAATTGCACAATATAAGCGCGACGAAACGTGGGCACCGACCGAAAAGAAGTTGGCAAGGATCGCTTTTGACAAGGCATTCGAGAGGCAGTGTACGGCGATCAGTCAAGAAGCAAAACGAATGCTGGAGACTACGACTGTTCCATCTGACATCTTTCGGGTTCAAGAATATCTTACGGAGCAGAGAAGGATTGTAGATCGACTTTATGATTACCGGTATTCACGGCTTTTAGAGGTTTTCGGGAGACTGCTATCGGATGGATGGGTAAGGGAGAGTGACCTTAACGGTCTCCAACCAGAGAAAATTACCAAGATTAAACACGCAGCAAGTTTTTATAGCCAACAGTAATCTTTAGCCTCGCTCAGTCATTTTCTTCAGCTGAAAAGCGGGTTCGATACCGATCCGATCATTCACGGCCTCGCGAAGTCGTTGCTTGCATCCGAGGACGCTCCGTCGCAAGCACTACGGCGCTCTCTACTTGAAGGGATTCAAGACGGCCACGTCGAAGTGCGCGAAATCACGTTCGTTCCGAGTGGCTACGGTGAGACCATGAACGCGAGCCGTGGCGGCCATCATGGCTTCGCAAGCTCGAAGACTTTCGCGTGCAGCACGCGGTGCACTCGCTCGCCGTCGATCTGAAGACACATCGTGTGTATGTGCCCGAGCAGGAGGAAGATGGAAAGCCCGTGGCACGTATGGTGGTCTATGAAGCAGTAACGAACTGAGAGGATTCGGCAATTCGCAACGAATGTCGACAAAATTAATACCGACCGCACTCAAAGTTCTGTCACGTGACGGGTGGCTCCTGTTCGTCACCAGATTTACTCGCTTGTTCGCATATGGCTCGCTGTCCGTCATTCTGGTTTTCTATCTGATTGGTCTCGGACTTACGTCTGCTCAGGCGGGCCTGGTCCTCACTCTCACTTTGGTTGGTGATGTGGTTGTCTCGCTTTACCTGACAACTCGCGCGGATCGGATAGGGCGACGGCAAATGCTGATTGCCGGCTCGATTCTAATGGCCGCAGCGGGTTTAGCCTTCGCTTGCACTAGCAATCTGATTTTTCTGATCCTCGCGGGCACCATCGGTGTCATCAGCCCAAGCGGCAATGAAGTCGGCCCTTTTCTGTCGATCGAACAAGCCGCTCTGTCCCACATCATTCCGGCCACAGCCCGGACGGAAGTTTTCGCGTGGTATACGATGGCCGGCTCTTTGGCGACGGCATTGGGTGCGCTGTTCGGCGGCTTCGTCACGCAGGCACTGCAGCACGCCTCCATGACGCCTGTGGCGAGCTACCGATCCATAGTGATTGTCTATGCCATTTTCGGGGCCGTTCTAGCCTTCCTCTTTGCGCGTTTGTCCGCATACGTCGAAGTGAATCCGGCGGATGACAGCACGGTTGGCACGGCAACCACGCGGTTCTTCGGTTTGACGCACTCACGAAACATAGTTCTGAAATTATCGAGCCTGTTTGCTCTCGATTCGTTCGGTGGCGGATTCGTGGTACAGAGTTTCGCTGCGTATTGGTTCTACCTTCGTTTCGGCGTCGAACCTAGAACGCTCGGCGCGATTTTCTTCTGGGCGAATCTATTCGCCGGAATTTCCGCGCTGCTGGCTTCCAGGCTGGCGGTGCGCATCGGTCTCGTCCGGACCATGGTGGTCACACATCTTCCGTCCAATATATTGCTGATTCTCGTTCCGCTAATGCCTACGCTTTCGCTCGCCATACTGGTGCTGCTTCTCCGCTTCAGCATCAGCCAGATGGATGTCCCCACGAGGCAGTCCTATACAATGGCGGTCGTTCCAGCCGAAGAACGTTCCGCGGCTGGGGGATTCACGGGAGTCGCACGCACCACAGGCGCGGCACTTAGCCCGCTGTTTGTGGGATTTCTCTTTGCGAAGCCTTCTTTGATTAACGCTCCCTTTTTTATCGCTGGCACTCTCAAGATCGGCTACGACCTTCTGCTCTACTACTCGTTTCGAAAAATCCGCCCTCCCGAAGAATGCTAGCGAGGAGCATCGAGAACTTCGCAAGCCGCGCCAAGGTTTCAATTCTGAAGCTTGCAGAACCTCGGCATCTTCCTCAAGGGCGATCTGATCGCGATCAAGCTTCGCTGGACATTTTGCCTCTAGACAGACGACCATAACCCGCGGCATACGCGCTAAAGTTCGGCAGTTGGTTCAGGCTTACGTCAAAGGCAAACACGCTAGCCGACAGGAGGAACTAAAAATGAAGGAGATTCGGTCGAAAAGGTTTCGGATGGTGGCGCTGGTTCTCGCAATGAGCTTGCCCATTGGTTTCAACGGGCCTAGTGCGGCTGAAGCAAGGCTGTCCGCGCAAGCTACGCAGACCGGCACTGACAAACCATTCGTTGTCGAGTACTACTACAAAGCAAAGTGGGGACATGCGGATGAATTCATCACCCTCTTTAAGAAGAACCACTATCCCGTACTGAAGAAGGAAATCGAACTGGGAAGAATCCTGGAAGTGCACGGAACCCAGCCGCGTTTACACGGAACCGAGGACGGCCGCTGGGACTATCGAATCACGATCGTCTTCAAGAATGCGTCCATCGCGAACGACAGTTTCGATTCGTCTGGAATCATCAAAGAGCTTTATCCGGATCAGGAAACCTATAAGAAGGAAGAACAACGACGGTTTGAAATCCTCGAAGGGCATTGGGACCTTCCTATTAAGGAAGTGGACCTAGCCGGCAGTTAGAGTACCCGCTAGTCGGCGCGGCGCGATTCACGTCCATCTCCAGGCCACTTGTGACTTTATTTTCTGGTGATGAATCTAAGCGGATGTGTCGGCTAAAATCGTCACGCCCGCCCAAATACCAAGGTGCATTCCGCCACAGTTTGAGCGGTGCCGCCAGCTCAGATTTTCACGCGCCGAAATCGATTCACCCGTGCCGGCCTGCAACCTCAAGTGAGCTAAGATTCAATCGAAGGAGACATGAGCATGCCTTCCGCCTCCACCACCGGAACCGCCAAAGCCACGGAGTCAGCGCAGCCACTTTCGCCAGAGGAATTGCGTAAAGTTCACGCGTACTGGCGCGCGGCGAACTACATTTCCGTCGGGCAGATTTATCTCTATGCGAATCCCTTGCTGCGCGAACCGCTACAGTTGAAACACATTAAGCCCCGGCTTCTCGGCCACTGGGGCACGACTCCCGGACTGAACTTCGTCTATGTACATCTGAATCGCCTGATCAAGGAGCATAGTCTCGATGCCATCTACATCGCCGGACCGGGACACGGTGGCCCCGGCCTTGTAGCGAATACATATCTCGAAGGCACATACAGCGAGGTCTATCCGCACATCTCGCAGAACGAAGAAGGCCTGCAGCGTCTCTTCAAGCAGTTCTCGTTTCCCGGTGGAATTCCCAGTCACGTCGCGCCGGAGACTCCTGGCTCGATTCATGAAGGCGGCGAACTTGGCTACTCGGTTGCACACGCTTATGGAGCCGCGCTCGATCATCCCGATCTGATCGTTTGTTGTGTGGTCGGTGACGGCGAAGCAGAAACCGGACCGCTGGCAGCAAGCTGGCACTCAAATAAATTTCTGAATCCGGCCCGCGATGGCGCAGTTCTGCCGATTCTCCATCTGAACGGCTACAAAATTGCCAATCCGACGGTGCTGGGCCGCCTAAGCGACGCAGCGCTCACGCAACTATTTTCCGGCTACGGTTATAAACCATATTTTGTCGAAGGCCGTGAGGCGGATGCGATGCATCAGCTCATGGCGCATACGCTTAACAGAGTTCTGGACGACATTCGCAGCATCCAGCACGCTGCTCGCAGCGGAACTTCGGCCGAACTGCCCGCGTGGCCGATGATTATTTTGCGCACGCCCAAGGGCTGGACCGGCCCAAAAATAGTGGACGGCAAGCCAGTCGAAGATACCTGGCGCGCGCATCAGGTTCCACTCACTGACTTCGCGAAACATCCGGAGCACATCAAAATGCTCGAAGACTGGATGAAAAGTTACAAACCGGAAGAACTTTTCGACGAAGGCGGCAAATTTGTCCCGGAGCTTGCGGAACTGGCGCCTTCTGGCACCCAGCGCATGGGCGCGAATCCCCACGCAAATGGAGGGTTACTCCTCCGCGACCTCTCGATACCGGATTTTCGCAACTACGCTTTTAAGGTCACTAAGCCTGGCACCGAATTCGCTGAATCCACGCGCGCGTTGGGCCAGCTTCTGGGCGACATCATGCGGTTGAACGCTGGCAAGCGGAATTTTCGCGTGTTCGGGCCCGACGAAACCGCGTCAAACCGCCTCGATGCTTTGTACGAAGCGACCGACAAAGTTTTCATGGAGCCGCTGCTCAAAACCGATGAACATCTCTCTCAAAACGGGCGCGTCATGGAAGTTCTGAGTGAGCACATGTGCCAGGGCTGGCTCGAAGGGTATATTCTCACCGGACGTCACGGACTGTTCTCTTGTTATGAAGCGTTCATCCACATTATCGATTCCATGTTTAACCAGCACGCAAAGTGGTTGAAGGTCACGCGCAAGATTCCGTGGCGCCGTCCGATCGCCTCACTCAATTATTTGTTGACCTCGCACGTCTGGCGCCAGGATCACAATGGATTCAGCCACCAGGATCCCGGCTTCATCGATCACGTCGTCAACAAGAAAGCGGAGATTGTCCGCGTGTATCTTCCGCCCGATACAAACACACTTCTTTCTGTGGCTGATCATTGCCTGCGCAGCCGAAATTATGTGAACGTGATCATCGCGGGGAAGCAGCCCGCCCTCCAGTGGCTCGATATGCAGTCCGCGATTGAGCACTGCAGCGCCGGCCTTGGCATCTGGGAGTGGGCGTCCACCGACAATGGCGTCGAGCCTGACGTCGTTATGGCCTGCGCCGGAGATATCCCGACGCTCGAAACTCTTGCCGCGGTTGCGTTGCTTCGCCAGCATTTTCACGACATTAAAATCCGCGTCGTGAATGTCGTCGATTTGATGACCCTGCAAACTTCAACGGAACATCCCCACGGGCTTCCCGATCACGAGTTCGATTCCATCTTCACCACGGACAAACCGGTGATCTTCGCGTTTCATGGCTACCCGACACTCATCCATCGCCTCACCTACAAACGCACAAACCATGCGAACTTTCACGTGCACGGCTATCGCGAGGAAGGAACCACGACAACTCCGTTCGACATGACTGCGTTGAATCAACTCGATCGATTTCACCTAGCGGGCGATGTTGTAGATCGTGTCGCTCGATTGCAGCCCGTGAACGCACACTTCAAACAACTGCTGCGCAACAAACTTGTCGAGCACGGGCAATACATTCGCGAACAAGGCGACGACCTTCCTGAAATCCGCGACTGGAAATGGCCGTTCTAAATGAAAATTCTGGTGCTCAATTCCGGATCGAGCAGCCAGAAGGCTCGCCTCTACGATCTAAAGCCGCCGCTGCCGGACGATCCACCGGAACCGCAGTGGGATGGCAAACTCGAATGGCGCGACGATCGTGCGACGTTTGAAATCCGCGCTTCCTCCGGCGCCGTCTCAACGGAAAATGTGCAGAAAAGCGATCGCCCGGCAGCAACTGCACAGTTGCTCGGCGAACTGGTCTCGGGAAAGACTCGTGTGCTTGCGTCGCTCTCCGAAATTGAAGTCGTAGGCCATCGCATCGTGAACGGAGGACGTTCCTCGAACCAGCCCACTGTGATCACCGCCGAAGTCAAAGCTGCGATCGAAAAGATGTCCGTCTTTGCGCCCCTGCACAATCGCCTGGAACTCGAAGGAATCGCATTGATCGAGAAGCTCTGCGGCACTGTGCCTCAAATCGCCGTTTTCGATACCGGCTTCCATAGCAAGTTACCCGAAGCCGCCTCAGTCTATCCCGGCCCTTACGCCTGGGCGCAAAAGGGAATCCGGAAATTTGGATTCCACGGAATCAATCATCAATATTGCGCACAACGCGCTGCTAGTTTGCTAGACAGGAATCCCGCTGACCTAAAACTCATCACCTGTCACCTTGGCAACGGTTGTTCTCTCGCTGCGATTAGCGGTGGCCAAAGCATCGACACCACTATGGGCTTCACGCCGCTCGACGGTCTGATGATGGGCACGCGTTCTGGTTCCGTCGATCCCGGCATCCTTACTTACTTGATGCGAGAAGAAGATCTGAATGGCAAAGTGCTCGATGAGATGTTGAACTCCAGATCGGGACTTCTGGGAATTTCAGGAATTTCTGCTGACATGCGCGAAATCACCGCTGCAATGCAGTCGGGCAATCCACGCGCCCAACTCGCGTTCGACATGTTTGTGCACCGGTTGCGCGCGGGTATTGGCTCAATGCTCGCCTCTCTCGGCGGCGCTGAGGCCATCGTATTCACGGGCGGCATTGGGGAGAATTCCTCTGAAGTCCGCGGCGCTGCCTGCAGTCATTTCACTTTTTTGGGCTTGGCGCTCGATTCCGCAAAAAACGCCGCCAATCCTTCCGACCAGGACATCGCTACAGCGGAATCAAAGGTGCGAGTGCTCGTCGTGCGTGCGCAGGAAGATTGGGCCATCGCACGCGAGTGTTGGAAGCTCCTCGCACGCGAACCGTGAGTCCTGGCGGCGAAAGGTTACTGCGAAATTGTCCTTCGCGGCATGGCTCACTTGCTGCGCTTGAAAAATTCCACCTGACGCAGTCTTTTCTTTGCTTCTCCGAGAGTTTTGTACGGACCTCCCAGATTTTTTCCTTTGCTGGAAAGTACTTTGTAACCGCTTTTCACTTTTTTGATCATGACGGTCCTCATGCGCTCCTTACTGCACCTTCAGGCTTGCAAAAGCCTTACAGTCACACAACCCGCAATTCAGTGTATGCAGGCTGCCGCCTGGTCCGATTTTACGTTCCTCTTCGCGAAGCGTATGCTAGGGCCCGACGCGAAGGGAGACCTTTCAATGAAGCTTGGCGTGTTCACGCCCGTTTTTGTGAAACTCACTCTCGACCAGGTAGTGGCGAAGGCGCGATCTCTTCCCGGTGTCACCGCGATTGAAGTCGCTACAGGTGGCTGGCCTGGTAAAGACCACGTGGACGTGGACTCGTTGCTCGCAAGCCCACACAAGGCCGAGGATTTTCGCAGCCAGATTCAGGACGCCGGCCTGACCATCAGCGCGCTTTCGTGCCACGGAAATCCCATGCATCCGAATCAAGCCATGGCACGCGAACACGATGGCGCGTTCCGCAAGTCGGTACGCCTTGCGCAGTTACTCCGCGTTCCTGTCGTGGTCACTTTTTCCGGTTGTCCGGGCGACAGCGATGGGGCGAAGTGTCCCAACTGGATTACGGCACCCTGGCCTCCGGAATTCCTGGAAACACTCGAATGGCAATGGGACAAAAAGGTGATTCCCTACTGGCAGGAGGCTGGACCGTTTGCGGCAGACCATGGAATCAAAATTGCCATCGAACCGCATCCCGGATTTGTCGTCTATAACGTGGAGACCGCGCTTCGTTTGCGTGAAGCTGCGGGGAAAAACATTGGCGTCAATTTTGATCCGAGCCATCTCTTCTGGCAGGGCGTCGATATTCCTGTGGCGATCCGCGCATTGGGCAACAGCATTTTCCATATGCACGCAAAAGATTCCGGCCTGAACACGCAAAATATCGCTCGCGACGGTGTGCTGGATGCAAAAAGTTATCGTCAGATGGCCGAACGGGCTTGGCTATTTCGCACGGTAGGTTGGGGACACGGTGAAATTGTGTGGAAGCAGATCGTCAGCGCGCTTCGGTTGGTCGGTTACGACTATGTGATCAGCATCGAGCACGAAGATGCGCTCGCGTCCGTCGATGAAGGTTTGGAATCGGCCGCCGCATTTCTTTCGCGCATCGTACTGCGCGATCCTCCCGTCGAACCGTGGTGGACGTAA
>Ga0137379_10004870_pt1 | contig 12663 bp, 10 predicted proteins | sample SagtaG_18_FD_104812 | JGI IMG/M metagenome (GOLD analysis project Ga0137379, IMG submission 104812) | Vadose zone soil microbial communities from Sagehorn Ranch, Mendocino, California, USA - Sage2_L_80_16 metaG | ecosystem: Environmental > Terrestrial > Soil > Vadose zone | place: USA...
AGAGCGCGGCGATGGATGCGCGCGCGCCGCTCTCTGCAATGTCGCCGAGGGTATAGCGCCGTGTGACTTCGACTTCGATCGCGGTAAAGCCTGCCTCAGCGAGCAGTTGCCGGTACGTCTCTTCCTCCAAAGCGCCGGCGATACAGCCGGCCCATGCCTCAAGGTCAACGCGGATGACCGGCGGAATATGCCCCCGAAAGACAATATCGGAGACGGCAAAACGCCCGCCGGGCACGAGGACGCGGAAGGCTTCGCGCAGCACCTGCCGTTTGTCCGCGGATAGGTTGATGACGCAATTTGAGATTACCACGTCAACGGCGTTTGGCGGCAGAGGAATATCTTCGATAACCCCTTTGAGAAAACGCACGTTCTCTACTCCTGATTCGGCCCGGTTGCGCTCCGCCAGCTCAAGCATGGCGTCGGTCATATCCAGGCCGTAGGCGAAGCCTGTTGGTCCTACGCGCCGCGCTGAGAGGAGCACGTCGATACCGCCGCCGCTGCCAAGGTCAAGCACCTTCTCCCCCGGTTTCAATGCCGCCAGCGCCGTTGGATTGCCGCACCCGAGAGAGGCAAGGGCGGCTGTCAGCGGTAACTCACCAAGCTCGGCATTACTATACAGGTCGCTGCTCACGGCGTCACCAACGCCATTCGCGGTAGCACCGCAGCAATCAGCGCCACAGCAAGAAGCAGCTACAGGTTCTTTGGCGTTCAAAACTTCTAGAGCGGTGTGCCCGTAGCGCTCGCGCACGGCTTCGCGCAACTGTTCATCATTCGTTGGGGTGGTTGTCATAAATTAGTTTTCCTTTCGGTGTGAGTCGATTCGGCCCATTACAGGTCCAGTGAGAGGGCGAGCACAAGGCATCGCCCCTACTATGGACGGCCTGGCAAGCTCCATTTTAGCTTCTACACTATAGACGGTGTTCACCCAAAAAGGATGCACAGGGCACTGCTTATGTACAGCCGGTGCAACCCTCTTGATTGGCGCAACAGCTACATTTCGGCTGGTAATCAATCACTCTGCCCCGCCGGTCAAACTCGAAATGGCAACAGTCCAGCAGCATCGTCTTGAGTTTTTCTCTTGCCCGCTGCACTCGTGATTTAGCGCCGGAGAGTGAGAGTCCGAGTCTTTGCGCAAGTTCCCGCTGCGTCAACCCTGCATATTCGGTTAAAAGCAGGGCCTCCCGGTAATCAGGCGGAAGGCTGTCAACCATCACTTTGATGCTGGGAATCAGTTCTTTGACGATATCATCCTCAGCGGCTGGCTCTTCTAGAAGAAGGGGCGCTTCTGACAGTTCTGCGGTGGCTCTATGTTCGCGGTAGTAATCTGCGATGGCGTTGCGGGCGATCTGGTAAATCCAGCTCTGGAGCTTCTCTTCGTTGCGCAGGGTATCGATACGAGTATGAATCTTGAGGAAGACATCCTGGAGGATATCTTCGCTACTGTGTTCATCTGGCACACGTCTGAGCACGAACTGCTTGAGTTTGGGGTGAAACTCTTCCCAGACTCGTTCTGTTGTCATGACCATAGCTATTCATCCTTTTTGACTTCATGCCTGCGCCTGATATATTGCTATTTTACATCATTGGTGACCAGGCAAAATGATATGCAGGCGTAATAATCAACATAGAGAGACGTGAAAATGCGCAAAAGGACGCAAACGCAACTTGACGTTTTCTGAATGATATGCTATGATTTACTAGTGTGGATGAGACTGCAACCATCCGAATCCCTACTGTGATGCAGAGTTTTGCAGTTAGACAATGTAGTCTATCGGAGATGAAAGAGAACTTTTCCAAGTATTTTAGGAGGGATCAATGTCGGCCACGTTCAGTTACGCGAACATCTTGCACACAGTAGGTCAGGTGCTAGACCAGATTGGTGTGAAGAGTATCGCAATTCAAGAGGAAGAGGATGGTCTCTTCATAGAAGGGTTCGATAGCGAGGGCCAACTCCAGGTTCAGATGCGTTATGATATTCCTGCTCTTTATGACCTGGTGTCCCGGTCAGAGGGTGGAGTAGCAGAGAAGCACACTTCAGAAACGGAAGGTGTGCTCCATCGTTTTTTAAGGAATTACGAGCTGGCTGTAGCATCCCGTTAAACTGATTGATAGTATTTACTTGAGCAGACTAGTAAAAGAACCGGGGAGAGACCCCGGTTTTTGTACAATTGGAAGAAGCAACAATGGTTAAGCTCGCGGCAGGTGTTTGTTAGTCATTGCATAGCCAGCGTGTTCCATAGATACGCATACTCTCAATCACGTCGCAAAGGTCCTGTCCTCTGGTAGTGAGAGAATATTCCACACGAGGAGGCACCTCAGCGAATGTTTGTCGAATGATGATACCTTCTTCTTCAAGAGACCGCAAACGCTCGGAGAGAGTTTTAGGGCTGATGCCGCGCAGGGAGCGTTCGAGTTGATTAAATCGTTTGACGCCGGAGGCCAGATCACGGATAATAAGCAAAGTCCACTTGCCACTGATTATTTCAGCAGTACGGGCAATGGGACAGACTGTCACATCGATGCGATTTGTTTTTGTTAGCGCCATTATTTTATACGCTTTTGCAAGCCCTTTCTTAAGAAACTATATCATAGTAGTTACGTAAAGTAAAGCGCAGACCACTCGACTTTACCCATAAAGTATGATATGCTTGCTAACAGTTGGAGGATACACGGATTTGAACAGGTTAGACCTCTTCTTGCCAGTAGTATCTGAGCACCTGAACAATTATCATAATTCTTGGCCTGCGCGGTTTCTCCCTATGAGAGGAGAAGATAATGCCCGAAGATATTGCTCTATTCATCGATTTTGAGAACATCCGTTAAAGTATGTTGAATATCAAAAGGAGGGAACCAGATCACAAGGAACTTATTGCGGTTGACCGTCGCTATGGCACTGTTATGGTAGCCCGCGCTTATGCGGACTGGTCTAGACAACCGGAACCATTTAAGGGAAGCCTGACAGCAGCAATGATCGATCGTGTCGATTGCCCTGCGAAACAACGCGATCGTATCCGTATGGGAACGGTTCATTACTCAGGCAATACGCCTACAGGCGCGCCCTCGGACCAGGGAAGTAGCGGCTTCCCATCAGGTTCGTATCCTGCGCGTCCATGGTCTACTGGCGTGACTGGGAATTCTGGGCCACTACCGGCGCTTACCCCAAACGCTGGCAATGACTGGACACCATATCAAGATGCGCCTCCTTCCACGCCGGGCGAACTTGATGAGAGCCAGGCGCCAATTGACGAACAGCCACTGCCCGAGGAGGGGAACTACGACCCGGTTGATTACCCGCAAAGCGAAGCAGCCCGCAGCGCTTTACCCTACCAGAATCCATATGGTCAGACACATCCATCCGGACCTTTAGGGCTGAGTAATACGGGACCGCTCGGATATTCCAATGCTCAACACAGCGGCAATACTGGTCATATGCCCGCCATCAGCTCAAGTGGATCGAACACCATCGTACAAAGCACCGTTGTACAAAGTACCGTCGATTTAAATATGTTGATGGATATTATTGAAACTGTTTTTGACCGCCCTACCATATCTACATTCGTCTTGATGACAGGCGATAAAGATTTCACACGTATCAGTGCTCGCTTAAAGTTGCGTCTAAACAAAACTGTTATTGTTGTAGGTATACCAGGAACCGTCAGCCGAGATTTAATTAGCAGCGCGAATCAGTTCGTGCCATTAGTGCCAGGCGGGAACGCTGGTGGAACGGGCTTTCCTCCAAATACGGGGGGAGGATTTGGGCAAGTGTCCTCTGGAAACACCGGAAGCATGCCCGCGATACCCTATGCCGGGTCTACAACCACGTCCAGTTCCCAACTTCCGGCGTACGGAAATGGGACACCGCCAATGGATGCTCTCGATCCACAATTCTTACAATTCCTTGACTATATCGATCGAAACTGGTCCTGGCGAACTATTATTGGCGTCTCCAATTTTATTGGGGACCCGGTGAACCCGAAAAATCGTTTTCGTGGTCGGTTGACGCGCGAGTCAGCACGGGAGCTACTCAATAGCTGTATTCAGCAAAGTATACTGATTGTTCATACAGACCCAACTGGCGCTGAAGATTTACGGCTCAACCGCTCACATCCGGGAGTCGATGAAGTGCTCCAGCAATTTGTTCGCTAGCTGAAAACAGTTGCACGGTGGCCGGGCTATTCCCTTGAATGCCCGGCCACTTTCTTTCATTTTGACAAAGGAGTTACCGATGGAAGAGTCTCGTATTGCATTTTTCCAGCGATTGATCGCCAGCCCAAGCCCGTCCGGCTTTGAGCAACGCGTCCAGCAGGTTATACGTGAAGAAGCGCAACAATATACTGATGAACTCCGCACAGATGTACACGGTAACGTCATTGCGACACTTAATCCAGGCGGCAATCCTCGCGTAATGCTGACGGCTCATTGCGATGAACTGGGATTTCTGGTGCGCTATATCGATGATAAAGGCTTTCTCTATTTTGCCCCAATTGGTGGGTTCGATCCTTCAACGTTACCTGGCGAACGCGTGCATATTCATACCGCGCATGGCCCGATACTCGGGGTGATCGGTCGCAAACCAGTCCATCTATTACAAAGCGAAGAACGTGGTAAAGCGCCTAACATGTCGGAGTTGTGGATAGATATAGGCGTCGCCGACAAGGAGGAAGCGCAAGGGCTGGTCGCCATAGGCAGTATCGCTACGCGCGCGGCTCAACTCGAGACACTGCATGGAGACCTGATCGTTTCACGCGCACTTGATGACAAATCCGGAGTGTTCACAGTTCTCGAAGCGATGCGCCGCCTGCACGAGCAGCGCGACAAACTCAAGGCAAGCGTCTTTTTTGTCTCCGCGGTACAGGAAGAGGTAGGACTGCGCGGCGCTCATACCAGCGCCTTTGGCGTTGATCCGCTGATCGCGGTCGCAGTCGATGTAACATACACATCCGATCACCCTCAAACCTCTAAAAACGAGATTGGCGATATGAGGCTCAATGGCGGGCCAGTGATTACTATTGGCGGACGAATCAACCCGCGTGTCTATGACAGGTTGTTAGCGGCTGCTGATGAGGCAGGCATAGCCTATCAGATTGATCCCCAGGCAGCTGGGACAGGCACTGATACTGATGTGATTCAGGTTGCTCGCGCCGGCGTGGCCACGGGGCTTGTCAGCATTCCCTGTCGCTATCTTCATAGCGGCTCAGAGATTGTCTCGCTCAAGGATATTGATGAGATTGCGGAGCTTCTTTCGTGTTTTGTGCTTGCGCTAGATGCAGAAACGAACGTCATACCATAATTATGCATTCAAAGTTCATTGCATGCTTGTTCGACTGCGGCGACGGTTTTTGCCTGGAGAACTTTTTGGGCCAGGTCTGAAAGTTGTTGGGCCGAGCGCCGGGCAAGGGCTGCCCTGACGGCGGGGAGAGCGGTTGGCGTCATACTCAATTCGTCTACGCCCAGGCCGACCAGTAGAGGAGCAAGGCGAACATCGCTGGCGATTTCTCCGCATACCGCGACAGGTTTACCGGCCAGCCGCCCGGCTTCAGCTACCTGAGCAATGAAGCGCAGCACAGCGGGCTGCATGGGATGATAGAGATGAGCAACGGCGGCGTTGGTGCGGTCGCAGGCCACAGTGTATTGCAAGAGGTCATTCGCGCCGATGCTAAAGAAATCCGCGGTTGCGGCAAGCTCTGAAGCCATCGCCACAGCAGCAGGCACCTCAACCATGATGCCAATAGGAGTGCGCTGCAGGTAGGAGGGGAGAACGATTTGGCGCTGTTGAAGCTGCTGGTAGACGCGGTCAACAATTTCTCTTGCTGCGCTGAGTTCTTCAACGGTCGTTATCATGGGGAACATGATGTGTAGTTCTGTCGCGGTCTCAGCGGCGGCCAATAAGGCCGCCCGGAGCTGATCCTCGAGTAATGACTGATAGGCCAACGATATACGGATGCCTCTCAATCCCAACGCGGGATTGGCTTCGGCTGCCATGCCAATAACGCTGCTGAGGGCAGGCATCGGTTTATCCGCGCCAGCATCGAGTGTGCGGAGGACTACCGGCCCGCTCTTACGCGAGGCATCGTCTCCTTTGAAGGCGCGAAACACCTGCGCGTAGATTTTGCGCTGCTCATCTTCACCAGGAAGAGTAGAAGCGGTGGCGAAGAGAAACTCTGTACGCAGTAAGCCTATACCCTCGGCCCCCCATTGGCGCGCCGCAACAGCCTCAGCCTCGCTGCCAATATTAGCCTGCAGGTAGATGCGCCGCCCGTTGATATGCGCCTCCGCGCGCTCCTGTTGGGCAGCTTTTTTGAGCGCAGAGCGCTGCAGTTGTTGCGCCTGCAGGCGCTGCGCCAATTGAGCGCCCACCTCCATGCTGGGACGTTGGTAAAGCAAACCGTTATCAGCATCCAGCCCCAATTCATCGCCAGAATGGATTACCTGCAAGACGGCCTGATTCAGACCAGCTACGGCCGGAATGCCAAGCGCGCGCGCCAGAATGGCGGCATGCGCGGTTGGTCCTCCCTGGGTGGTGACGATGCCAAGCACAGTATCAGGTCGGAGTTGCGCGGTATCTGATGGGGTCAGGTCTTCAGCCAGTAGAATAACCGGCTGCTTCAGCGCGCTCAAGTCCTGTTTTGCGGCAGCCTGATCGAGTAATTGCTGAAGCGCGCGACCGACAGCATCGCGCACATCGGCTGCGCGCGCAACTAATAACGAACTATCGAGGGACTCCAGGGTGGTGGCTTCCTGTTCACCCGCGAAGGCCAGCGCGCCAGCGGCATCGATATGCTGCTCTTCAATAACTTGCAGCGCCGCTTCCAGCAACGCAGGGTCCTGCAGCATGAGTGATTGTGCCTCAAAAATCGCGGCCTCACTCTGACCAACGCTTTTCTCTAAACTTGCCGTCAACGCGTGCAACTCACCGGCCGCGGTTGATAAAGCATGACGCAGGCGCTGCTGTTCAGAAACTACCTGTGCTATGGAAATGGCGCGATGATCTACCGCGCGCAAGGGAGGGATACCTGATTTGTAGAGGAGAGCAGAGCCGATGGCCACGCCAGGTGAAGTCGGTATACCCTGCCATATGCCCTGTGTGTCCTGTATTTCTCGCGGCGCAGGAAATGGAGGCGTCGAAGGCTCTACGCTGATTTTCTGTTGCGCTGTGGTATCTTCAGGAAGCTTATGTTGCGACGCCGCTTCTGCGAGCGCTGTTTCGTAGAAGTTGGCACGCACCAGTTCACTCAGCGCCTCAACAGCAGCCTGTGCTTCCTCTCCACTGACGCGTAGAGTTATGGTATCTCCGTTGCGTATACCCAACGAGAGAACGCCAATGATACTTGTGGCATCCGCCTGACGACCACGACCTGCAACCTCTACGCGAGCATGAAAGCGTCCCGCGGTCTGGACGAAAAGGCTGGCAGGGCGAGCGTGTAAGCCTGTCGGGTTGGTCAGGGTGAGCCGGGCCTCCAGCAATGCTGTTTGTTGTAGCAGCGGAGAAGGAGGAGGAGGAAGAGGAGCGACTTCGTCGGGTTCCTCCCCGGTTGCGCTGAGGGGTTTCAATAGTTGTAGCTGCGTTGCATTGGCTGTTTTTTCTGCTGTTTGCTTTACTTCTGCCAGCGCGCGCCCGAGCGAAGCTTCGATGGCAGCCGCGACAGCGCCTTCCACCAGGGGAGCGAAGCTGAGCAGAACGCGATCATGCTGCTCAATGTCCAGCATCTCCAGCGCCATTTCGGCGGCCAGTATCGCGCTTCCCAAATCCAGCAGCACAAGCACGCCGTCTGGGCTGTCAACAGACTGAATAGCTGCCGTGATTTTATCGACAGAGGTGCCGAGGATATCACCGGGGCCGCCTCCTGCCGGGGCAATAAGGATCTTACCCTGGGTCATCTGTCCAGCCAGCTCGGCGACGCCAGCGGCCAATTGGGCGCTATGTGAAACGATAACCAGCCCTACGGTCATGGATCAATGTACCTTTATAGAGAAATACCGCGTTGAATGCTTACACAGTCTCCGCCAGACAGCGCAGTATGAGCCAGCTTGATGTTGCGCCAGGGTCCTGGTGTCCGATGCTCCGCTCACCGAGGTAGCTGGCGCGGCCTTTGGTGGCAAGGAGTGGAATGGTAGCTTTCATGCCCTCTTCAGCCGCCTGAGTGGCGCGTAATACCAATTCCTGCAGTGTTACACCTTCAGCAAGGGCCTGTTTAGCGGCTTCCACGGCAGGAGTCAAGGCATCCACCATGGTCTTTTCGCCGGTGTGCGCCTTGCCGCGAGCCACGATGCCGCCTAAAAAAGCATCGAGCATGGATACGACATCAGCGGCATCAATTTCTTGCTTCCCTGCGACGGCGGTACCGGCCCGTAAGAACGCTGTCCCATATAAAGGCCCGCTCGCGCCCCCCACTGTTGAGACGAGGGTCATACCGACCGTCTTTAATTGGGTGGAGACGTCCATCTCTGCCATCACAGGAAATTTGCCACTGACGGCCTTGAAGCCGCGGTCCATGTTTATGCCATGGTCGGCATCGCCAATAGGGGAATCAAGTTGCGTGAGATATGCAGCATTTTCGTGTAACACATCCGCAATACGTTGTAACCAGCGCAGGTTGTCCTCATTGGTCATGAAGCATAATCCTTCCTTCATACAACACAACATGCCGAGAGTGAAGGCACGTCCGGGGCGAGCACATACACCACCAGGGCGACCATACCAGCGGGGCGAGCACACACACCACCAGGGCGACCCAAGGGTCGCCCCTACGGTATATGGACGCGCGGGATAAACGCCAGGTTTGTGTTTACATGCCCCAGCGAAGCCCGGGGGTGTGCACGGGCGCATCCCAGTATTTTGTTAATTCGTCGTCGAGGCGCACCAGGGTTATGGAACAACCGGCCATGTCCAACGAAGTAATGTAGCTGCCAACCAGTGAGCGCGCGATCGAGATGTTTTTGCCACTAAGGATGCGGTTAAGCTCGTCGAACACAATATAAAGTTCGATCAGCGGCGTACCACCCATGCCATTGACGAAAGCCAGAACCTGTTCACCGGACTTGAGGCCCAGGTCATCAACAACGGGAGTTACCAACATTTCGGTTATTTCGGCAGCGGAGGCAAGTTTGGCGCGGCGGCGTCCCGGCTCACCATGGATACCGATGCCGATTTCCATCTCGTCTTCGCCTAAGTCGAAGGTGGGCTTGCCAGCGGCAGGCACGGTACAGGAGGTCAGGGCCATACCCATGCTGCGGCCATGGTCGTTCACCTTGCGCGCCAACGCGGCAACCTGATTTAGCGATGCGCCGGTCTGCGCAAAGCCGCCAACGATCTTTTCCAGCAGTACTGTCACGCCAACACCACGTCGTCCCGCCGTCCAGGTGCTATCCTGCACAGCGACGTCGTCATTGGTAACAACACTCGCAACCTCGATGCCGTCGGCTTCAGCCAGTTCGGCGGCCATCTCAAAATTGAGCACGTCACCGGTGTAATTCTTGACAACGTGGAGTACGCCTGCTCCGCCATTGACGGCGCGGGTGGCAGCAAGCATCTGGTCTGGAACGGGCGAAGTAAAGACGGCTCCAGGGCAGGCAGCATCAAGCATACCGAAGCCGACAAACCCTCCGTGCATGGGTTCATGGCCACTGCCGCCGCCCGAAATAACCCCCACTTTGCCTTTTACAGGCGCATCTTTACGCACTATAACTTGCTGCTCAATATCGACGCGCAGCAGGTCAGAATGGGCAGCCAACATTCCTGCCAGCGCCTCTTTGACGACATCTTCAGGCTTATTGATCAATTTTTTCATGATCTCTCCTTCAGGGAACATAGTAACACAAAGGCAATGCAACGCAAAGCGTCTCGCTGCCTCTATGTTTTACAGCATAGAGAAGTAGGGAGACAGCTTACGCCACTCCTACTCCAATTTTTTCGGCGGCTATTTGCGCCTCTATCGCACTACGAAAAGTATCAACCAGAGATTGTTGTTGATCTGGAGACCACTGATGTTCCTTTGCCATCAGCGCGGCGACTTCATCGACGACGCCCAAACCGCGCCGGCGATCTTCTAAGGTGATAGAAGTACGGCGCGCCAGCACGTCATATGGCGTCATTGCCATCTCCTGACGACATGCAAATATCACTTCGGCTCGAATGTAGGGCAGGTCATCGATGAGAAGTTGAGCGAGTGACGGGTCATCTACGATCAATTCCAGCAGCGCGACCGCCTCTGCCCCATAGTTCCTCCCCAGGTGTGAGAGCGTTTGAGGGCTGAGTCCCAACATGGCGCCTTTCTTTTCCAGTTCGCTCTGTACGACCGGCCAACCAGCACTCCCTTGTAATGGCAATGATTGAGTAGGGTGTAAAAGGGGAGAGCCATCACGACGCTTGAGCACATCCAGAGTATCCTGGGCCATACGCCGGTAGGTCGTCATTTTCCCACCGACAATCGTAACGAGTCCAGATGGGCTTTCCAGTACAGCATGCGTACGCGAGACCCTCGCGGTAGAACCTCCAGCTTTGCGCGGGCTTACCAGTGGACGGTAACCCGCGTAGGAGCTGATAATGTTATCCTCGGTCAACGTCACGGAAAGATAGCGGTTGAGGTACTTCAGCAGATAGACGATATCCTCCCTTGAAGCCGTTGGATGATCGAGATCGCCTGAGCCAGTGTCTGTCGTGCCAAAAATCGCGCGCGATTCCCACGGAACGATGAAGAGGATGCGCTTATCTTCGGTTTCTGGTAAGACAATCGCCGCGTCTCCCAGCTTGAGGTCTTCACGGGAGAGCACCAGGTGTACGCCCTTACTCGGCTCTATGCGTACGAGGGACTCAGTGCCAGTCAATGCCTCAACTTCCTCGGAGAACACCCCTGTCGCATTCACGATATGCCGGGCATATAGCAGCAGGTCCTGATTGCCAATGCGATCATGAACACGCGCACCTTGTATTTTCCCCTGTTCGGAAATAAAGGACGTGACTTCCGTATAGTTGGTGATTACAGCCCCTTGTTGAGCAGCGGTACGTATCAAAGCCATGGTAAGGCGGGCGTCATTCGTCTGCGCGTCATAGTACATGTAGCCATCCTTCAGGCCCTCGGAGACAAGGGCTGGAGCCAGCTTCAGTACGCCCTCGCGCTTCAAACGACGATGTCGTTTGATATTATAGCGCCCGGCCAGACCGTCATACATCCAAAGCCCCATACGCAGGAGCAGTCCCAAGCCAATGCCTCCCGGCGTGGTAAACGGCATTCCAACGGGATGACGATCACCTTTATACATAGGCAGGACAAAGGGGACCGGGGACACCAGAAACGGGGCGTTTTGTAAGAGAATACCCCGCTCAACGAGCGCCTCATGCACCAGAGAAAAATCAAAATTCGGCAGATAGCGAATGCCTCCATGCACCAGTTTCGTCGATTTGCTACTCGTGCCGCTGGCAAAATCGATTTTCTCGACGAGAGCGACGCGATAGCCGCGAGCAGCGGCATCCAGGGCAACGCCGGCGCCCGTGACGCCACCACCGATGACGAGAACATCGAAATGTTCGCTATCCAATTTGCTGAGATTGTGCGCGCGCACCGATGAAGATAGAGAGTGCATGGCAACCACGAACATACGAAGCTGAGAAAGAGAACGCTCGCTATCTTTCGACAGGTCCGTATGTTCGCCCTTTCGTGTGTTCTCTAAAGACTATTCGTGAGACACCTCGCGCACAGCCTCACCTGTTGTCACGGTGTCGCCAGACTTGCCCAGCATCTTCGCCTCAAGAACCTTACCGATGGTAAAGTCGTAGATGAAGGCGCCGACAACACCTCCGGTCAGTGGAGCAACAATGGGGATCCAGAAGTAGTAATTGTCCGCGGAAAAGCTGGCTCCGTTGCTCACTATAGCAATCCACAGGCGCGGGCCGAAGTCGCGGGCGGGATTGATGGCATATCCAGTGTTGAGGCCGAAGGATGCGCCAATCGCTACGATCAAGAAGCCGATAATCAGGGGGTTGAGGTTTGACTGGACGGGCTGGTTCCTCCCATCGACGATGGCCAGGATCAAGCCAACGAGGAGGGCAGTCCCCAAGAATTCGTCGCCGAAGGCCCCGAACGTTCCAACAAACGCCTTAGGAAAGGTGTAAAAAATCCACCCGTAACCATTCCCAGTAGTTTGCTGGGCAATCTGGCCGATGGTCAGATGATTCACCGCCAAAGCATGGACGAGTGCCCCTTGATAGACAAAGTAGAGGATGCCCCCGGCGACGAAAGCGCCGGCTATCTGCGACACCCAGTAGGGGAGCACTTTGCCCCAGGGGTGCCTTCTACTCGCGGCGAGGGCGAGGGTCACCGCCGGATTGATGTGCGCCCCACTAATGGCTCCGGCGACATAGATACCAAGCATAACGGCCAGACCCCACCCAAGGATGATGACAATCCACTCGGTCGCGAATGGAGTCGGGGCATTATTTGCGCCTATGTTAGAATAGAGGAAAACGGTCGCCACTACGCCGTCACCGAAGAGGATCAGGACCATTGTGCCGAAAAACTCGCCGACCATTTCACCATAAATGCCTGCGAGCGCTGAAGGTTTAGCTACAGCTTGACTTGCCATAGATACTCACTCCTAATCTGTGCTGGAGATATGGCGGAGAACTCGGAAGTTTACCGCCTCAATCCAAAAAATGATAATAAGTCA
>Ga0137379_10004874_pt1 | contig 12658 bp, 11 predicted proteins | sample SagtaG_18_FD_104812 | JGI IMG/M metagenome (GOLD analysis project Ga0137379, IMG submission 104812) | Vadose zone soil microbial communities from Sagehorn Ranch, Mendocino, California, USA - Sage2_L_80_16 metaG | ecosystem: Environmental > Terrestrial > Soil > Vadose zone | place: USA...
CCCCCGCAGCCGGCACGGCACCACCAGCCTGGGAAACTGCGTCCTGCTGTGCAGCTTCCACCACCTCATCCTGATCCACCGGTGGGGCTGGACCATCACCCTCAACCCGGACGGCACCACCACGCTCACCAGCCCCGACGGCCGCACCCTGCACAGCCACAGCCCGCCCGCCACCGCCGCCTGACCGGCGGCGGCCAGGCCTCGGTGTCGGCGAATAGAGTCAGTCGGCGAATAGAGTCAGACGTCATGCGGCTCACGGTTCTCGGAAGCTGCGGCGCGTGGCCGGAGGCTGGCCAGGCATGCAGCGGGTATCTCATCGAGCACGACGGCTTCCGCCTCGTTGTCGATCTCGGGTACGCGACGTTGCCGCGGCTGCCCAACGTCGGCGTCCGGATCGAGGCCGGCGGCGCGGCGCTCGCTTACACCGGCTTGCCCGAAGACGCGGACCGCTATCTGTCCAGCGCCCGCACGGCTGGTCAGTCGGCGGCGCGGGCCAGGGTCCGCTGGCTGCTGCTGACCCACCTGTGGCCTGGCACCGACCCGGCTGCCTCGCAGGCCGTCGCCCGCGGCCAGTTCGACGGGGACGCGGGCGTAGCCAGCGCGGGGACGGCGGTCGAGGTCGGCTAGCGTACGTTGGCTGGTATGGAGTCTCGTTTCGCCTGCCACGGCCGGCGCCGGAAGCTGAGCCGCGCGAGCATCGCGGCGGTGTCGCGATGACGGCCGATCCGTACGCCACCGGGCTGGTCGAGCGATCCGCGGCGGCTTATGCCTCCGGAGTGCCCGAGCAGCCGGCCGACGACGGCTTCTTCGGTCCGGCGAGCGTGACCTGGCGGACGGCCAGTGACCTGTCCGCGCCCGTCGCCGGCCTGCGCGCGCTGATGACGCAGGCGCTGCACCCGCTCGCGATGGCCGGCGTCGACCAGCACAGCGGCTGGCGCGAGGACCCGGTCGGCAGGCTGGCGGCCACGTCCGGCTACCTGGCTACCGTCAGCTTCGGCGAGAAGGCGGCGGCGGAGCGGGCGGCGGCTCGGGTACGCAAGATCCACGAGTACGTCAAGGGCGTCGACCCGGTCACCGGCCGCCCGTACGCGGCAGGCGATCCCGCCCTGCTGCTCTGGATACACGCGGCCCTGGTCGAGTCCACGATCGTCGCCAGGAACTGGTTCGGCACTCCGCTCGAGCCGGCCGACGCGGACAGCTTCGTGGCCGAGATGGTGGTCGCGGCCGAGCTCGTCGGTGTCCCGCGCGGCATGGTTCCCGCCACCGCGGAACAGCTCGCGGACTACATCGCGTCGATGCAGCCCGAGCTGGCTTGCACGCCGGCCGCCCGCGAGTCGACAGCCTTTCTGCTCGACCCGCCCGGGCTCGACGAGGACATGGCCGAGATCTGGCAGGACATCAGGTCAGGCGTGATCGCCTCGCTGCCCGGCTGGGCCTGCGAGATGTATGGCTTCCGGCCCGAGCCCATGGATGATCGGCGCAGGAACGAGATCCGCCAGGCGCTCGGCGTGCTCGATGCGGTGTTCCTCGGCGAGCCGGGGGTCCTCGAGGCGAGGCAGCGGATCGCGGCGCGGGTGCGTGCCACCCGGCGCGCATGAGGCGGCTGATCGGGACCGCCGTGGCCGGCGGGGTCGTGCTCGCCGGCCTGGCCGTTGCGCTGCGCCGCCGGTTCGGGCCGGTCCGGCTGCGGCGCGGCGTCGCCGCGCTGCAGCTCGTCGCGCGCGGCGGAGCCCGCTATGCGAGCAGCGCGCCCCGGCTGTTCGCCGCCGCAGGCGAGCAACGCCAGCGGCTGCGCCAGGATCTCGCGCTGGAGACCGCCGAAGACGTCGCTCAGACGCTCGGGGCGATGAAGGGCGTCCTGATGAAGATCGGCCAGATGGCGAGCTACGTCGACGAGGGACTGTCGCCCAGCGTGCGGCGGACGCTCAGCCGGCTGCAGGACAGCGTCCCGCCGATGAGCGCCGAGCTGGCGGCCGGGGTGGTCGAGGCCGAGCTCGGGATGCCGCCAGAGCGCGCGTTCGCGCAGTGGGATGCCGAGCCGATCGCGGCCGCGTCGATCGGCCAGGTGCACCGCGCGATCACCCGGGACGGCAGGGCCGTCGCGGTCAAGGTCCAGTACCCGGGGATCGCCGAGGCGATCGCCGCCGACCTGGACAACGTCGCGCTGCTGCGCCGGATGCTGCGGATCACAGCGCCGGCCCAGGACGTCGACGCGCTGCTCGCCGAGCTGCGCGAACGCGTGCTCGAGGAACTCGACTACCGGCGCGAGGCGGCCAACCAGGCGCTGTTCGCCGAGTTCTACCACGGCCATCCCACCATCTGCGTGCCCACGGTCGTCGGCAAGCTGTCCACTAGGCGGATGGTGACCAGCGAGCTCGCGGTCGGGGCCAGGTTCGCTGACCTCGCCGAGATGTCACAGGGCGAGCGTGACCTGGCCGCCGAGACGATCTACCGGTTCGTGTTCAGGAGCCTGTACGAGCTGCACGCGTTCAACGGCGACCCGCATCCGGGCAACTACCTGTTCCACGGCGGAGGGCGGGTCACCTTCCTCGACTTCGGGCTGGTCAAGCACTTCGCCCCCGACGAGCTGCACCCCTTGATGCAGATGGCGCGCAACCTGTGCGTCAGGAACGACCCTGAGGAGTTCAGGCGCAGCATGGAGCTCGCCGGGTTCCTGCGTCCCGGCGCGCCGCTGCGCACCGAGGACGTCGTCGAGCACCTGGCCGTCTTCTACGCCACGATCCGCGAGCCCGGGCCGCTGACCATCCAGCCCGACTATTCCACCGCCGTCGTCCGCAGGTTCTTCGACGTCAGCAGCCCGGTCGCGGAGTACGTGTCGATCCCGCGCTCGTACGTCGTGCTGCAGCGGATCAACCTGGGTCTGTTCGCCGTCCTCGGCGAGCTGTCGGCGACCCGCGACTGGCGGTCCATCGCCGAGGAGATCTGGCCGTTTGTCCAGGGACCGCCGTCGACGCCGATCGGCGAGGCCGAGGTTGCCTGGCGAGCGAACCGCCGGGTGCCCGTGCCCTAGCCGGGCGTGATGCGGGCAAGCTGCGCGCTGCCGTCGAACGGTGACTACCAGGGACGATGACACCCCCGGTCCCGGCTATCGCGCACCTGCCCCATTCGGCAGACTGAGGGATAGTTTCGCAACGAGGACCAGGAGGCGGTCGATGACGCAGCAGGCCAGTCGGGCGGCCGGCGAGACGCTGAGCGCGGTACTGGCGCATCCCGACCCGGCGAGGCCGGCGCTGGTCGCCGGAGAGGACGGCGAGGTCCTGAGCTACGGCCAGCTCGCCGACCGGGTCGAGTACGTGGCGGGTTGCCTCGCCGCGGCCGGGGTCCGGCGCGGTGACCGGGTCGCGTTCACGCTGCCGAACGGGCCCGACGTCGTCCAGATCCTGCTGGCGATCACGGCGGTCGGCGCGGCGGCGGCTCCGCTCAACCCGGCCTACACCGAGAGCGAGTACGCGTTCTACCTGACCGACATCGCGCCGAGGTTGCTGCTGATGCCGGATAGCCGCCCCGCGGCGGCGGTCGCCGCGGCACGGGACTGCTCGGTGACCGTCCTGACCACGCGGGCCGGCGTGGGCGAGCCGCCGGTGTTTTTCGTTGAAGGTAAAGAGCTTGTGCCCGTGACCGGCTTCGAGCCGGGCCAGCCCGACGACGCGGGAGTCGTCCTGCACACGAGCGGTACGACTTCCCGGCCGAAACAGGTGCCGCTTGCCCAGCGCAACCTGATGGCATCGACCAGGACGGTCGCCGCGCACTACGCGCTCGGGCCGTCCGACGTCTCGTTCTGCGTGATGCCGCTGTTCCACGTGCACGGGCTGGTCGCATCGACGTTCGCGGCGCTGGCCGGCGGCGGGTCGGTGATCGTGCCGCGCCGTTTCACGCCGCGCGGGTTCTGGCCGCAGGCGCGCGCGAACGGCGCGACCTGGCTGTCGGCCGGGCCGACGCTGCACCAGATGATCCTCGACCGGGCCGACGAGGCGGGGCCGCCCGCGACGCTGCGGTTCGCGCGCTCGTGCAGTTCGGCGCTGTCGCCTGCGCTGATGGAACGGTCCGAGCGCGGGTACGGGGTGCCGATGCTCGAGGCCTACGGGATGACCGAGGCCAGTCATCAGATGGCATCGAACCCGCTGCCGCCAGGCGCCAGGATTCCCGGCTCGGTCGGCGTTCCCACCGGCACCGAGATCGCGATCGCCGACCCGGCGGGGCGGCTCTTGCCCGAGGGCAGCGCGGGCGAGGTGGTCATCAGGGGGCCGGGAGTCATGGCGGGGTACGCGAACAACCCGGCTGCGACCGCCGAGGCCTTCTTCGGCGACCGGTTCCGCACCGGCGACCGCGGCGTGCTCCGGGACGGCTACCTCTACCTGGAGGGCCGCCTGAAGCAGATGATCCTGCGGGGCGGGGAGAACATCTCGCCGGGCGAGGTCGAGCAGGCGCTGCTGTCCCATCCCGCGGTGCGGGACGCGGTCTGCTTCGGCGTGGCCGACGAGAGGTACGGCGAACTGGTGTCCGCGGCGGTCACGTTGACCGCGCAGGCGGCAGGTGACGTGCGGCCCAGGGACCTGACCGAGCACTGCAGGGAGCGGCTCGCGGCGTTCAAGGTGCCCGTCGCGATCCATGTTCTGGACGAGATACCGCGCACGGCCACCGGCAAGATCCAGCGCAGGCGGGTCGCGGAGTTCGTCGCGGGCGGGCCGGACGAGGTGCACGGGCCGGGCAGGCCGGACGGTCCGGGCGGGCCGGACGGCGGCGGCGGCCGGGGGGCGTCGTGAAGTTCGCGGTGCTCGGCGCCGGGGCGATCGGAGCGTACGTGGGTGCCGCGCTGGCGCGCGGCGGCGCCGACGTGACGCTGATCGCGCGCGGGCCGCATCTGGAGGCGATGCGGCGCGGCGGCGTCCGGGTGCTGTCGCCGCGGGGCAACTTCAGCGCGCACCCGGCGGTGACCGGCGAGCTCGCGGCGGTGGCCGGCGCCGACGTCGTGTTCGTCGCGCTCAAGGCCTACAGCCTGCCGGAGATCGCGCCGCGGCTGGGTGAGCTGCTCGCGCCGGGCGCCACCGCGATCTGGGCGCAGAACGGCATCCCGTGGTGGTACTTCCAGTCGCTGCCCGAGCCGCCTGGAGGCGCCGACGGCGCGGGCGACGCGGGGGGCGCGGGCGCCGCCGGGACCGCGTGGCTGGAGAGCGTGGATCCCGGCGGGATCATCGCGAAGTCGATCGCTCCCGAGCACAACGTCGGCTGCGTGGTCTACTGCTCGACCGAGATCATCGAGCCGGGCGTCGTCAAGCACATCGAGGGGACGCGGTTCACCATCGGGGAGCCGGACGGCTCGAAGACGCCGCGGTGCGCCAGGATCTCCGAGGCCTTCGCGGCCGGCGGCCTCAAGGCGCCGGTCGAGACCCGGCTGCGGGACCAGATCTGGCTCAAGCTGGTCGGCAACGTGGCGTTCAACCCGATCACCGCGCTGACCCGGGCAACGCTCGGCGAGCTCGGCACCACTGCCGAGATGGTCGAGCTGCTGCGCGCCATCTTCGCCGAGTGCGCGGCGGTCGCCGACCGGCTGGGGATCAGGTTCCCGGTGTCGCTCGACCGGCGGCTCGAGGCCGGTCTGGCCGTCGGCGACCATCGGACGTCGATGCTGCAGGATCTGGAGGCCGGCAGGCGGCTCGAGCTCGACTGCATGACCGGCGCGGTCGTCGAGCTGGCCGGCCGGCTGGGCGTGGCCGTGCCGCACGTGCAGACCGTGCACGCGTGCGCGACGCTGCTCGACCGGCTCTCCGAGACCGAGCCCGGCCATGACGCAGACCGGCATGAGGAGGCCGGCGGCGAGTACCGCGCCCGCCGCGCACGGTGGCGCCGTGCGTGACCAGCAGCCTGACCAGGTCGCTGGCCTGCGGCGATCGCACCAGTAGGTCCTTGCGCGCGTTGGCCTCGACGAACCTGTCCGTCGGCGTGTCGGCGAGCAGCCGGCCGCGCCCGATGGACAGGTGGTCAGCGGTCAGCGCCATCTCCTGCACCCGGTGCGGCTTTAGGAGACTCCCCGTGCTGAGACGCCCGGTGCTGAGACGCCCCGTGCTGAGCCGTCCCGGCCGGACGGTGCAGGGTGACACGCTTGCCCGGGCGCCGGGTAGTCGGTCATGGTGGATGTGCCGGCCGCCGGGGTCTCCGAGATCGACTCGGACAGGCAGCCGCGCGGCCTGTGATTTCGCTGCCCCACGCAAGCGGAGGTGCGTACCCGTGACCGGTCGGCTCCTGATCTCCGAGATCCAGACGCCCGCGCTGGTGGTCGACGCTGCCGTGCTGGAGCACAACATCGCCGAGATGGCCGCCGCGCTTCCCGGGCCGCGGCTGCGCCCGCACGTCAAGGCGCACAAGTGCACAAACCTGGCCAGGCGGCAGGCGGTCGCCGGGCATGAGGGATTCACCTGCGCGACGATCCGCGAGTGCGAGGGCATGGCCGCCGCCGGGCTCGGCCAGGATCTCCTGCTGGCCAACGAGGTCCTCGACGCCCGCCGGCTCGGCGCGCTGATCGCCGGCGGCGCGCGGGTCACCCTGGCGGTGGACTCGCCGCAGACGGTCGAGGCGGCGGCCGCCGGGGGAGTGCGCGAGGTGGTGATCGACGTCAACGTCGGCCTGCCGCGCTGCGGCTGTGACCCGGCCGCCGCCGGGAAGGTGGCCGACCTCGCCAGGAAAGCCGGGCTTGAGGTCCGCGGCGTGATGGGGTACGAGGGCCATGTCGTGGGCCTGACCGACGCCGCCGAGCGGGCCGAGAAGACCAAGACCGCGATGGAACTGCTGGTGACCGCGCACGCCGACGTCGGCGGGGACCTGGTGTCGGCCGGCGGGACGGGAACGTACGCGTGCAACATCTGGGCCAGCGAGATCCAGGCTGGGTCCTACGCGCTGATGGACACCGCTTACGGCAAGCTCGGGCTGCCGTTCGGCCAGGCGCTGTTCGTGCTCGCCACGGTCGTGTCGAGTACTGCCGAGCCAACGGGCGGGTCTTCCACGGGGGAATGGTCGGTCGCCGACGCGGGCCTGAAGGCGTTCGGCATGGACCACGGCAACCCCGAACTCGAGGGCGCTACGGTGTGGTTCTGCTCCGACGAGCACACGACGTTCTCGCCGCCCAGGCCGGTCGGTGACCGGGTACGGTTCGCGCCCGGCCACATCGACCCGACCATGGCGTACCACGAACGCGCGTACGTGTGCTCCGGCGACCAGATCGTCGACGTCTGGCCGATCGACCTGCGCGGCTGGTAGCCGCCGCCCCCCGGTGAGTGCCTGGTTTGCGCTCTCGTGGCTGACAACCGCCGCGCGCCGCTGGAACGTCTGTTACGTGTTGACGTGCCGATTGCCCCGTGTGTAACGTTCCGAACATCTACTGCGCCGCCGTCGCGCGGCGAGCAGAAGCGAGGTGCTCAGTGACGACGCAGGCCACCTATGGCGCGGCACTCGACGCTGGCGAGCGGGCTAGGCGGATGGCGCTGGGCAGCGAGGCGGCCCAGCATCTCGCCGACGCCGGGGTCGGCATGGTCGCGCTCTGCTGGGTGGACAATGCCGGGATCACCCGGGTCAAGGCCATTCCGCTCGGACGGCTGGAACGGGCGTCGGGATGGGGCATCGGCATGTCGCCGGTCTTCGATGTCTTCGTGGTCGACGACTCCATCACGACCAGCAAGCACATTGGCGGTCCCAGTGGCGACCTGCGGCTGATACCCGACCTCGGCCGGATCACCCCGCTGGCCGCCCAGCCTGGCTGGGCGTGGGCACCGGTGGACCGGTACACCCAGGAGGGCGCCAGCTACGTCGGCTGCTCGCGGGCCTTCGGCAGGAAGATGGTCTCCGCGGCATCGGCGCGGGGGCTGACGGCTCAGGTCAGCTTCGAGTTGGAGTGGGCGGCCGGGACCGACGCGGGCGGCACCTTCGTTCCGGCCTGCGAAGGGCCGGCCTACGGCATGACCAGGGTCATCGAGCTTTCCGACTACTCGCGCGAGGTCGTCGAGGCGATCGAGCAGCAGGGCATCACGGTCGAGCAGTTCCACCCCGAGTACGCGGCCGGCCAGCTGGAGATCTCGGTCGCGCCGCGGGATCCGGTCGGCGCCGCGGACGACAGCAACCTGGTCAGGCAGACGATCAGGGCCGTCTCGCAGCGGCACGGCATGCAGGCGTCGTTCGCGCCGTCGGTCGTGGCCGGAGGCGTCGGCAACGGCGGTCACGTCCACCTCAGCCTGTGGCGCGGCGGGCAGAACCTGCTGGCCGGCGGTCCTGGCCGGCACGGCATGACCGCAGAAGGGGAGGCGTTCGCCGCAGGCGTGCTGTCGGCACTGCCGGCGCTGGTCGCCGTCGGCGCGCCGAGCGTTGCCAGCTACCTGCGGCTGGTGCCGTCGCACTGGGCGGGCGCGTACCAGTGCTGGGGCAAGGAGAACAGGGAAGCCGCGCTCAGGCTGGTGACCGGCTCGTCCGGCGAGCAGGACGTGCGGGCCAACCTGGAGGTCAAGTGCTTCGACCTGTCCGCCAACCCGTACCTGGTGATCGGCTCGCTGCTGGCGGCCGGCCTGGCCGGGATGGGCGGCGGCGCGACGCTGCCCGGCGAGATCGATGGCGACCCGGTCGGGCTGCCCGAGAGCGAGCTTGCCGATCGCGGTGTCCGCAGGCTGCCGCAGTCGCTCGGCGAGTCGGTCGGCGAGCTCGAGGGCTGTGCCGTCCTGCGCGAGGCGATGGGCGAGGCGATGTTCGAGGCCTTCCTCGCGGTGCGCCGTGCCGAGATCGAGTTGTTCGCCGGCGTCAGCCCCGCCGAGGTGGTCGCGCGTACCCGCTGGCGGTGGTGAGGCGGTGGCACGGCCGGCCGGGCTTACCGAGCCAGCGGAGCTTGCCGGGACGACGGGGCTGACCGTCGCCGAGCGACTGCAGGTCAGGCTCGCCGAGCTCACGCCGGCCGAGCGTAAGGTCGCCTGCGTCCTGATGGCCGAGTACCCGGTGCGCGGGCTGCAGCCGATCGCCAAGCTGGCCGCCGCGGCCGGGGTCAGCGCCCCGACCGTCGTGCGCCTGGTCAGCAAGCTGTCGTTCGACAGCTACGCCGGTTTCCAGCGGTCGCTGAAGTCGGAGGTCTCGGCCCGGCTGTCGTCACCGCTGGCGATGCACGCCGAGCGTTCGGCCGGCGACCAAGAGGACGCGCTGAGCCGGTCGGAGCGGCTGTTCTGCGACGGCATCAGGTCCAGCTTCTCGCGGCTGCCGCGGGCCGAGTTCGAGCAGACCGTCCGGCTGCTCGCCGAACAGCGCCGCAGCGTGACGCTGATTGGCGGCCGGTTCAGCTCGATGCTGGCCGAGTACCTGGGCGCGCACCTGCGGGTGCTGCGCCCGAACGTGCACGTGATCTCGTCGGCCGCTGACGACCGGACCAGCACGCTGCTCGACGTCGGACGCCGTGACATCCTCGTCGCGTTCGACTACCGGCGCTATCAGCACCGCACGGTGCGGGCGGCGGTGACGGCCAAGAGCCAGGGCGCCACGCTGATCGCCTTCACCGATCCGTACCTGTCGCCACTGGCGGCCCACGCCGACGTGATCCTGACCTCCAGCGTGCAGTCGCCGTCTCCGTTCGACGCCCTCACACCCGCGGTCGCGCTCGTCGAGGCCGTGGTCGCGGCGCTCGTCGACCGCCTCGGCGACCAGCCCCTGGCCAGGATGGCCAGGTACGACGCGCTGTACGAGGGGATCGTGGACGCCGCGGACAATACCGAGCCAGTCGGGGAGGAACAGTGACCACAGCAGAGCCGTTGCCGCTGATCGACCACCACGTCCACGGGGTGGTCACAGCCGACCTGGACCGCACGGCCTTCGAGCTGCTGATGACCGAGGCGCCAGGTCCGCCGGCCCAGGGTACGACCACGTTCGACAGCCAGCTCGGCTTCGTGATCCGGCGCTGGTGCGCCCCGGTGCTGGATCTCGAGCCGTCCGTCCCGGCCGACGACTACCTGCGGCGGCGGGCCGAACTCGGCACCGCCGAGGTGAACCGCCGCCTGCTCACCACGGCCGGCGTGGCGCAGTGGCTGATCGACACCGGGTGGCAGGGTGACCAGCTCACTACTCCCGAGCAGATGGCGGTGGCGAGCGGCGCCCCTGCCCGGCACGTCGTCAGGCTCGAGGCGGTTGCCGAGAAGGTGGCCAGGGCCGGGACTGCGGCCGCGGCCTGGGCGACGACGTTCGCCGAGGAACTCGCGATCGAGACGGCGTCGACCGGCGCGGTCGGGTACAAGTCGATCGTCGCCTACCGGTTCGGCTTCGACTTCGATCCCGTCCGGCCGGGCTCGGCGGACGTCGCGGCCGCCGCGGGGCGCCTGATGCGCGCGCTCGAGACCGATCCGGCGGCGCGGGTGGCCGACGAGGTACTGCTGCGGCACCTGATCTGGACAGCGATCGACATCGGCAAGCCGCTGCAGTTCCACGTTGGCTTCGGAGACACCGACGTCCGGCTGCACCGGTCCAACCCGTCACTGCTCACCGACTTCCTGATCGCCAGCGAGTCGGCCGGCACACCGGTCATGCTGCTGCACTGCTACCCGCACCACCGTGAGGCCGGCTACCTCGCCAACGTGTTCTCGCACGTGTACATGGACGTCGGCGCGATACTCAACCACGTGGGGGCGCGGTCGGCGACCGTCCTGGCCGAGGCGCTCGAGCTGACGCCGTTCGGCAAGATGCTCTACTCCTCCGACGCGTTCGGCCTGCCCGAGCTGCACTACCTCGGCGCGATCGGGTTCCGCCGCGACATCGCCAAGGTGACAGGGCAGTTCGTGGCCGACGGCGCCTGGTCGGCGGCGGACGCCGAGCGGGTCGCCGCGCTGATCGGCTCGGTCAACGCGAACCGGGTCTACCGGCTGTGAGGCGGGCTGGGGAGGTGGGTGGGGTGACCAGCACGGCCGTGCCGATCGCCGAGCTGGCGGCGCAGCTGCGGGCCGGGCTGGCCGCGGAGCTCGACGCCGCGGTAGCCCTGCGGCACGAACTGCACGCCGGCGCCGAGGCGTCCGGCTCGGAGCACAGGACCGCGGCGAGGGTCGCGGCCGCGCTCGGTGCCGCGGACGCGCCGGCCGTCGCCGGGACCGGGCGGCTGATCCGCATCGGCAGGGACGAGGGCCCGTGCATTGCGCTGCGGGCCGAGCTCGACGGGCTGCCGATCGCCGAGCAGACCGGTGTCGCGTGGGCGTCGCGGACCGGCGTGATGCACGCGTGCGGCCACGACGTGCACCTGGCCGCGCTCACCGCCGTCGGCCGGGCAGCCAGGGCGGCCGAGCTGCGGGCCGGCCTGCCGATGCCGGTGCTCGCCGTGCTCCAGCCGCGGGAGGAGACCATCCCGTCAGGGGCCAGGGACCTCGTTGCCTCCGGGGCACTCGAGGCGCAGCTGCCGAACGCGATCGTGGCCGTGCACCTGCAGCATCAGCTGCCGCTGGGAACCGTTGCCGCGGCGGCCGGCACGGTCAACGCGGCAACGGACGACATCGAGATCAGGGTCGACGGAGTCGGCGGCCACGCCGGGTATCCGCAGCTGGCGGCCGATCCCGTGGTTGCCCTGTGCCAGACCGTGCTCGCCCTCCAGCATGCGGTCAGCAGGCGGTCCGACCCCACCCACGCGGTCGTCGTGTCGATCGGCATGCTCGAGGCGGGCCAGGCCGCGAACGTGATCCCCGCCGCCGCCGTCGCCCGCGGCACGCTGCGGGTGCTCGACGAGGCCGACCGGCCAGGCCTGCACCAGACGGTTCGCGAGATCGTCGAGCACGCCTGCCTGGCCTACGGCTGCCGCGGCTCGGTGACGATCGAGGAGGGCGAGCCCGCGCTGGTCAACGACGAGGCGCTGACGATCGCGACGTGGCCGTGGCTGCGCGAGGCCGGGTTCAGCGTCGACACCGCGTTCCGCTCCTGCGGTGCCGACGACTTCTCCTACTACACCCGCGGCGGGCGCGCGCTGATGCTGTTCCTCGGCACCGGCGGGCCGCACGCGCTGCACCATTCGTCGTTCCTGCCGGCCGACGAGATGGTCGGGCAGGTGGCCAGCGTGATGCTGGCGGGCTACCTGGGGGCGGTGAGCCTGACCGGGATCGACGCCGAGCAAGCCGGCCGCGCGGCGGCCGGGACAGCGGTACAGCCGGGATAGCGGCACAGCCGGCCAACCCCGTCGGCGAGAGGAGGTTGTAACCAGATGCCCGTGACCACAGACGAGCCCCGGCCAGCCTGCCGCGTCCGGCGGCCGGACTCGCGCCAGGCCAGCCTGCCCGGCACGGTTCGCCGGACGGGTGCGTTGCCGCGCCGTTCGTCCCTTCGCAAGGAGGTGCCGATGTGTGACGACTCCGCGGCCCGGCATCAGCCGGTGCCGGCGCTGCGCGACTTCGAGCCGGCGGTGCCGATCCGGCTCGAGCCCGTCGACTCGGTCGAGTTGCTCAGCCTGATGGACAACGTCACCGACATTTCATGCCGGACCAGGGGCCGGCCAAGCGGGTCGGGCTTGCCTTCGGCGCGACCCGGCCGGCCGCGCTGATGCGGGACGGCTGGGCGCCCGACCCGCTGATCGCCGAGCACGGGTTCTCGGTGCTGGTCACGGTCGTCTAGGGCGGCAACGCGCGCCGGATCCTGTTCGACACGGGCACCAGCCCGG
>Ga0137379_10004885_pt1 | contig 12648 bp, 11 predicted proteins | sample SagtaG_18_FD_104812 | JGI IMG/M metagenome (GOLD analysis project Ga0137379, IMG submission 104812) | Vadose zone soil microbial communities from Sagehorn Ranch, Mendocino, California, USA - Sage2_L_80_16 metaG | ecosystem: Environmental > Terrestrial > Soil > Vadose zone | place: USA...
GCCGAGGATCAGCACGGCGCGTCCGGGATTGGAGCCGCCAGAAGCTACCGGGAGTCCCGGGATGGGGGTCAGTTTGCCTGTATTGTGATCGATTTTGAAACCGCTAATGATGCCTTCACCCGTGGTCGAGGCAGTCGCCGTACCCGTCACATACAAAAAACCGACGGAATAACTCTGGACGCAAGACGTGATGCTGAGGACGACGCCAACAGAGAGGGCGCTCATCAGAAGAGCCTTGCCGAATTTCTTGAACTTCATGCGATTCCTTCATCCTGGTTCGGCGTCCGCCGCCAAGTTTGCTAGTTCCACAGCAGAGCTGGGTTGGGATGGGTCCCTGCTGCATTGTAAAAGGCGAGGGTACGAAATGCCTAGTTTCGGTGCGATGGGGATTGAAACCGGAGAATCCGGCCTGAGTCGCCCAGAATTCGCACAAATCGCTTCAGCATGATTCCCTCGTGCTGTTCGGTTCGAGATACGGATGCATTTTGGACGCAACGGCGACGGGAAACGTCAACGGAGCGGCCGGAATGAGACATGCTACCGGGCGATTGGCCGGACCTCGGCTGACAACCCGGTTGGCACTCGCGGAAAAATTGCTGGAGGCAGCAGTGGCCCCAGAGTTGGATCGATGCGGTTACCACACCCGGCAGGATTTGACCGGATACATTGGCTGACCCTTTTTACAATTGAAGGCTTTGCCAAACTCATCGAAGTTCTGCACCGACCCATTCGTACGCCAACGGCCGGGCGAGTGGGGATCGGTGAGCGCAAGCTGCCGGGACGTCTGCTCGGTCTGGTTCTGGCACCATACCTGGGCGAAGCCGATGAAGTATCGCTGCGCTTCGGTGTAGCCGTCGATCTTGTCGTTGATGGTTTTGCCCTCGGCAGCAAGCGTGTCGAGCAGGGCCATGTAGGCGATACGGAGGCCGCCGTTGTCGGCGGTGTTTTCACCGAGGGTAAGCTTGCCGTTGAGATTCTGCCCAGCGATCCCGTCGTGTGCGGGAGCAGCCTCGAATCCGCTGTATTCATCCGCTTCGCAATCGGTGCGCTCGGTGAAGGCTTTGCGGTCTTCGGCGGTTTGCCACTCGCGCAGATTGCCCTTTCCGTCGTACTTCGATCCGGCATCGTCGAATCCATGCGTCATTTCGTGCCCGATGACTACGCCGATCCCGCCGAAGTTGACCGCCGGATCAATTTTGAAGTCGAAGAACGGAGGTTGGAGGATGCCGGCGGGGAAGTTTATGTCGTTCAGCGAAGAGTTGTAGTAGGCGTTCACGGTGGGCGGAGTCATGCCCCACTCTTTCTCGTTGACCGGCTTGCCAAGGTGGCCAAGGTTCCAGTTGCGCGCGAAGACCGCAGTGCGGCGCATGTTGCCGATAAGGTCGTCGCGGCTGACCTTTAATGCCTTGTAGTCACGCCATTTTTCGGGGTATCCGATCTTGTTGCGAATCATGGCGAGCTTCTCTTCGGCCGCTTGTTTCGTGGCATCGCTCATCCAAGGCAGGGTCTTGATGTCGTCCCCAAGAGACTTCTCGAGAGCAGCTACGAGCTTGTCCATGCTGTCCTTAGCGGCGGGCGGAAAGTGGTTCTTCACCCAATCTTGGCCGACAGCTTCTCCCAACGCGCCGTCGGTCATGGCAGTGCACTGCTTCCAACGGGGCGCGGGCTCCTTTTGGCCGGAGAGAGTAGCTCCAAAGAAGGCGAAGTTTTCATCGAAGAACGCCTTGGGCAGGTTGTTGGCCGAGGTGTGGATGGTGTGCCAGCGCAGATACGACTTCCAAGCGTCGACCGGCTCGGAGGCGATGAGCTCGTTCAAGGCTTTGAAGAAGTTGGGTGTTGCGACGTTGAGCGTTTCGAAGTGACCGACCTTGACGTCCTTGAAGTAGGTCGCGAAGTCGAAGTCAGGCGCCAGCTTCTGGAAGTCCGCGACCGAGTAGATGTGATAAACGTTCTCAGGGACACGCATCTCAGTCCGGGGCATAGAGGCCTTGGCCAGCGCCGTCTCAATCTTCACCACGGACGCGGCTTCATTGGCCGCCTGCTCGGCCGTATCGCCCGCCAGGATAAACATTTTGGTGAGGTGCTCGACATACTGCTTGCGGATTTCCTGGAAGCGCTTGTTGTCTACCAGGTAGTAGTCGCGGTCGGGCAGCGACAAGCCAGCTTGTGAAATCTGCGCAATCTCCTTTGAGGAATCCTTATCATCCTGTCCGACGCCAAAGCGGAAGAGCGGCGCGACGCTGCCTTCAGCAGCCAGGGCGCCGACAAGCGGCGCAAGGCCGTGGCTATCTTTGAGAATGGTGATGCGCTGCAGCGAGGGTTGAAGCGGCGTAACGCCCTTCTGCTCGACCAGCGGGGTGTTCATGCAGGCGGCAAAGTAGTCGCCATACTTCTTTTCCAGCGGATTCTTAGGATTCGCGGCGGCGGCGTCCAACTCCTGCCAAAGCAGATAGCGATTGCGCTCCTGAAGCAGCGAAAACGACCGCGCCCAGCGGACCTGATCGGCGGGTATCGGATTCTCCTTCACCCAATTGCCGCATGCGTACTGGTAGAAATCCGTGCACGGATCGGCGGTCTTGTCGATAGCTGAAAGGTCAAAGCTCTTGATGGCAATGGGCGGTGTGGGCTTGGATTCTTTGATCGGCTGCGCCGCAGGAACTTGCGCCAGAGCCGTTCCGGCCGCGAGCAAAAGGGAGGGAACAAGGCTAAAACGGTGCATGAACTGTCCTCTTGATAAACAGGTCGACCGGCCAGGCTCATTGGCTTAAAGAGCGACAAGAGGAGGGCCCGGAAGAAACCTGAAGCAGCAAAAAGTTGAACCGGCTGCGTTGCAAGCAGACTACCAAATTCACGTATTCGATGGCTCAGCGAATGCTTGTGCCGGTGGTTTGGTTGATTTGCTACACTCCGGTTGCGGTTTCCCTCATGGAGAAAGTCGAATGCTTTCAAAGCAAAAGCTAGCGGCGTTTGTGTGCCTGATGTTCGGCGCGATCGGAATGGTCGTGCACGGGACTTCCCAGCAGTATGAGAAGACCGCCACGAAGCGCACGCTGGTGCGCGCAGGGCACCTGCTGGATGTGAAGACGGGCAAGCTGATGGACGCTCAGACCGTCGTCGTGTTGGGCGATACGATTCAGTCCATCGCGCCTACGGCTTCGGTCCAGGCGCAACCGGGCGATGTGGTTCTGGATTTGAGCGGCATGACGGTGATGCCGGGGCTTATCGATGTGCACACGCATCTCAACTACGACACGGACTTCGATCCCTACCACGAGTTGATTAAGACCGAAGCGAAGCAGGCCATTAACGGAGTGGCGAATGCACGGACTACGTTGCTGGCGGGCATCACTTCAGTGCGCAACGTGGGCACAGACAGCTACGCCGACGTGGACTTGCGAGACGCCATCAATTCTGGCCAGGTGCCGGGACCTCACATGCAGGTGAGTGGGCCGGCCTTGGGAATCACCGGCGGCCACTGCGACAACAACCTGCTGCCGATCGAATATCACGTCGTTGGTGAAGGAGTGGCCGACGGCGTTGCCGCTGTGCAGCATAAGGTTCGGCAGAACATCAAATACGGCGTCGACCTGATCAAAATCTGCGCCACCGGCGGCGTGCTCTCGAAGGGCGATGATCCGCAAGCCTCGCAGTACACGCTCGAGGAGATGCAGGCAATCGTAGCCGATGCTCATCGCCTGGGCCGCAGGGTGGCCGCACACGCCCACGGTGCGCAGGGAATCCTGTGGGCCTCAGTGGCCGGCGTGGACTCGATTGAGCACGGCAGTTACATCAATGATGAAGCCATTGCTGAAATGAAAAAGCGCGGCACCTACCTTGTTCCCACCCTGTATCTGGAAGACTGGATGCTCGAGAAGGGTCATTTACCGCCCTTCTATCACCAGAAGATGGTGGATGTGAGCGCAGTGGCCAAGGGCAACATCAAACACGCGATGCAGGCTGGTGTAAAGATCGCCATGGGCACCGACGCAGCCGTTTATCCGCACGGGCTGAATGCCCACGAGCTAGATGTGTATGTGAACCAGCTCGGCATGGCTCCTCTGGCTGCTCTCCAAACCGCCACGATCAATGCCGCCGACCTGATGGGCTGGACAGCCAAGACCGGAACGCTGGAGGCGGGTAAATGGGCGGACATCATCGCGGTGGAGAAGAATCCGCTGGACGATGTGCGCGTACTCCAAGACGTGAAGTTCGTGATGAAGGCGGGCGTAGTTTACAAAGGTGGCGATATCGAAAAGAAGTGAGTGCGGCGATTTATGGCGCGAGGGGAAAAAGGTCTAGGCACTGCGCTTGATGCGGGCGGTCTTCATTGCGGCTGCATGGCGCCTTTGACTCTCGATCTGGTGTATCGAGAATGCAACAGCGGGCTTGCCTTCGAAGAGTGAGCGCTCACCATCCGAGTCCAGTTCGCGAGGTACGACCCACTCTGTCGAGTGCTGAACTTTTGAGGCGGCGCTGGCCGTGAGCCAGAACTTGATCGTCAAGAAGCTGATTGGAGGCACAGCAAGCAGGAGGAATGCGAACAACTCCAGATGAGCACGGACAACGGATAAGTCGGCACTTAGATTCGCAATATCCATACGGCGGACCTTTTCTTGCTTCTTGCCACCCGCTTGCCGGATCAGGACAACACAATTCTGATTGAGGTCCGCGAGTGATTCTCAAACATTAAGGTTGTTATCGGATTGCCGCAATATGGCTTTAGTGCCAGTGTCATGGCCCTATAGTGTTGGAAGATAAGGGATAAGGGTAATTAGAAGCCCGTTACCCGGATGGAGCTCCGGGGTAGGACAAACAGAATCAATGAGATTGAAAAACGAGTGGAGGCCGGTCACGTTACTGAGGTGGGACCGGCCTCGGGTCACTGCGCGGGCATTTACTGGGTATTGCCGAAGAGATCAGACATCAGTTTCACGTTTTGGTCGGCGGCGTGGTTGATGTACTGCAGACCGAAACCGGCTTCGAGCGTTTTGAGAAGCGAGAAGTGGGTGTACTTCACGTTGCTCTGCAGGCCGGTTGGAGCATAGTTGGTGTCGACAATCGTGACCACCTGATTGGGCAGACTGCTGTAGTCGTTCTCGTCCCACACCACGACGATCACGTTGGTGCCTTCCTTCCACACCCTGGACGCCTTGATCGAGTTGATGATGGTGTGCAGTCCCGCGTCGCCCTGGGCGATAGCGTTCTGGTCGACGGAACAACCGGTGCCCATCTCGCTCGAGCCGCGCGCGTGCTGATCGTGGCACTGGTTGGGAGCGATAAAGGCGAGGTCGGGCACTTTGCCGCTGGCCAGGTCGGCGTAGAGGGCATCGAAGCCGACGATCTGTTTCAGGCTGAGTTTGTGGTTCTCGCCTTCTTGAACATTGGCGAAGTAAGCGAAGGGGTTGTGCTTGACGGCGTAAAGTTTCGGCATCCCCGGTTCGGCCTGTGTGACGTCGGAGACAAGCCCATCACTATTGTTTACGCGATCTGCGCCATAGGGAGGCAGGTCTTCCTGGTAGGACTTCCAGGTCCTGCCCGCTTCGACGAGCTGGTCCGCAATGGTGATGCCGCGGGTCTGTGCCGGAGCGAAGGGATCGTTGTATACAGGCTCTTCGGGAGTGCCTTCATTGGTCGTGTCCACGGCTGGCGTGGCGGCATCCATACCTGCTCCGGAGATGGGACAGGTGTTGGTCGTAGCCGTTTCGTCGGCTGCGACCCCACTCTCGATATTGGGCACGCAATTCGCGTTGTGCCAGTCTGGAGCGTCGTCGTTGAGAACCCCAAAATTTGAGCCGCCCACGATTTCGAGGTAGTTGGTAAGACTGGGGTGTCCGACGGCAAAGTAGTTGGTGGCGAGGTTGGCGGATTTCGCATAGCTGTTGATGAACGGCGCATTGGCGTTGCCGATGATCTGGCTGTAGTGGTGGTTTTCCATCAGAATGACGAACGCGTGATCCAGACGGGGAACGCCGCGGTCTTTGTCTTGAGCCAGCATGGAACTGGCTGATAATGCGGCGATACTGAGCGCGAACGCTGTACTTTTGAATCTCATGTTGATCGACCTCTCCTGATTTACGAAGTTCTGTTGGGAGTGTGGGCAAATGGGGAAAACGACAAAGTCTTTGCGGTGTGTTAAACGGTTAATGCCGGCCGGCTTGCGGACGGAAAATCTTTGCAACAAGGGAAGGTATCCGGGATACTGCTTCCGGAAAAAATATAGGCAGCGGACATTACGTGGGGATGAAGTTATGGAGAGGGAGAGGTTACAGGCGGGTGAACGTTTGTAAAAACTTCCCACAGGCGGGCAGGAGGGATTAGCAAACCAACTTTACGACTCGACAACCGGTAGTGGGTCAGTTTGAATTTTGCCGCCCGGCCTATAACGGTCGAAGAGACGTGTAGACTAGACGGTTCTCTGCGGTGATGAAGGATATCAAATGCTCTTGATTGTCGGTACGGTAAGGATTCCTGCGGGCTTGTTGGACGCAGCGCGACCAATTATGGCAAACATGGTCGAGGCCAGCAGAGCAGAGACTGGATGCGTGGAATATTCATATGCCGTGGACGTGCTTGATCCGGGCCTCATCCATGTAAAGGAACGCTGGATGCATCGGGCGGCGCTCGACGAGCATTTCAAGTCTGCTCACATAGCGAAGTGGCGTGCAAATTGGCCCTCTCTCGGTATCGGGGAACGAAACTTATGCCTGTATGAGGTTGGAGAGCCTAAGCCAATCTGACCTCGTGGCGGGTTCACGGCCACTGCGGAAAGTCAATGTGACCCACTACCCGACGACGGTGGTTCTTTACAGCGCCCCGTGGGCCCTGCCACACTGATACGTGGACACCCAGACAATCGTTATTCTCGATTTTGGCTCGCAGTATACGCAGCTGATCGCGCGGCGCATTCGCGAGCAGAACGTCTTTTCGGTCGTGCTGCCATGCACGGTACCCCTTTCTGAAATTCAGGCTTACAAGCCCATCGGCATCATCCTCTCCGGCGGTCCATCGTCGGTTTATGACGCGGATGCGCCGGAAGCCGACCCGCGCCTTCTTGACCTGGACGCGCCGATGCTGGGCATCTGCTACGGACTGCACTTCATCGTGCATCATCTGGGCGGCAAGGTGCGTACCGCGCCGAAGCGGGAATATGGTCATGCCGAAGTAGCTTTGGAAGACAACACGACGCAGCTGTACGCTGGCCTGCCGACCGCGATTCAAGTCTGGATGAGCCACGGCGATGAGGCCCTCGAATTGCCGGCTGGGTTTCGCCGCACGGCTGTCACATCAAATGCCTTGGCCGCAATTGCCAACGAAGAGCGCCGCATCTGGGCAGTGCAGTTTCACCCCGAGGTGCATCACACGCCGAAGGGGGCGCAGCTGCTTCGAAACTTTGTATTCAATATCTGCGGGGCCAAGGGAGATTGGACTCCGGCGCACTTTATCGAGACCACTGTCGCCGGAATTCGCGAGAAAGTCGGCAGCGGACACGTTATTTGCGGTCTCTCCGGGGGCGTGGACTCATCGGTTGCCGCAGTGCTGGTGCACAAAGCGATAGGCAGCCAACTGACCTGCATCTTTGTGAACAATGGCGTGCTGCGCAAGAACGAGTTCGCCAGCGTGCAGAAGAATCTGCGAGACAAGCTCGGCCTGAATATTGTTGCCGTGGATGCAAGCGAGCGGTTCCTCGCGCAATTGGCTGGAGTGACCGACCCTGAGACGAAACGGAAGCGGATTGGTGCGGAGTTCATCGCAGTGTTCGACGACGAAGCTACGCGCATCGCCAAACAGAGTGGCGGAGTGGATTGGCTGGTGCAGGGCACGCTCTATCCAGACGTTATCGAGTCGAGCAGCGTGAAGGGGCCGAGCCAGACCATCAAAAGCCACCACAACGTGGGCGGACTCCCGTTAGGAATGAAGCTCAAGCTTATTGAGCCGCTGCGGGATCTCTTCAAAGACGAGGTGAGGCGCATCGGGCGCGATATGGGAATGCCGGAAGATGTTCTGGGTCGCCAGCCGTTCCCCGGGCCAGGCCTCGCCGTGCGTATCCTCGGTGAAGTGACGCCGGAGCGCGTGGCACTGCTGCAGGAGGCGGACGACATCGTCGTTTCAGAGATCAAGGCCGCCGGCCTCTACACAAAAATCTGGCAGAGCTTTGCGGTGCTGCTGCCGGTGATGAGCGTGGGCGTGATGGGCGACCAGCGCACCTATGCCTACACCGCCGCAGTGCGCGCCGTGCACTCCGAAGACGGCATGACCGCAGATTGGACTCCGCTGCCGCACGAGGTGCTGAAGCGCATTTCAAGCCGAATTGTGAACGAAGTTCGAGGAATCAACCGTGTAGTCTACGACATCACGTCGAAGCCGCCGGGCACCATCGAGTGGGAGTGACTTGCCGTCACGGGCGGGCGCGCTTCGCGCCATTCGTGCTGCTGCACGGCGAATGAACTTTCCGGAGCGGGATCGGCAGCGCTGGCATGTGCACAAGCGGCTAAGATCGAGGTGCGGTGGCGGACTTCAGCGATGCTTCTCCGGTTTCGGAATGAAGTAACCGCGTCGCGCTTCTAACGTCGTATCTTTCCGATCGACTTTGACCTTCAGACCATGGAAAGAGCCATTTGGCTTCACGCCATCAAGAGAAAGTTCAAGCACATAGATACATGCCGGCGTTTCCGTCAGTTCCTTCAACCCCGCGTTGAGGTCGTTGCTGTTGTGAAAGTAAGTGCCGCCGGTCCCGTCGGCCATTTCCGCCAGCGTGTTTTCGGCCAGCCTCATCGAACTGCGATGGTAATCGGAGTTGACCTGCAGGCTTGGACCGGACAACGCAGGGCTTTTCTCGCTCGCGGTCATTTCAGTTGTATACAGTCCGCGCGAATCGAGTGTGCTGATGGTTACGTTCGACTGCGCTGCGATGTCAATAAGACGAGACTCTGCGCTCAGTGAGTCGCGTTCAATGTTGAGGAAGCCGGAAGACACAAGGATCAACGTACGCTGTCCCGGCAGCGGGGCCATTCTGCGAACGAGGTTCGCAATCAAGGCGTAAGTGGATAGCGCATCCTGACGCCCGAGACTCAAAGCATGGCTCGCCGCCGATTCGATCAGGTTTTCAGCCACCGTAGCGTTTTGACCTTGAAGATCCTGGGGCCGACTTACCGCGGGGTTACAGTTGGCGAACTTTCGAGTTGCATCCTGGATGGCCACGGGGTCGTGCTTGTTTTCAATGAGGTCGGCCTGGTAGTAGTCGATTCTCGGGCAGTCCATTGCTTCAGAAAGGAAGAGGCTGCGGGACTGCAGTTTCGCGATTGCGTCCTGCAACTTCGCACGATCGCGAGTCAGGCCTGTGTTCACGCTTCCGGAGATGGAGACTACCGCTGCCATATCTGTGCCAGTCAGTGCGGGGGCAATCACGTTGGCGCCTGCTTGTCGGGCATGCATCAGGTTTTCGATGCTCATGTGCATGTCGTCGAAAAGAAATACGGTGATGCGCTTGGGAATGACAACCGAGTCCGGTGCAACAGGTGAGGGAGCAGTCGATTGAGGAACTACTTCTGTGTGTCCTTCTGTCGCACCTCGCCGCTCTACTAAAAATCCCGAGATGGGGCGCGGTTTCCCCTGGTCGAAGACTTGAAAGTCTTCTTTCTTGAGGTCCGACAGAACGCGTCCATGCGCATCGCGGACTACTACCGGCACCAGCACCTTGTTGACGGAAAGTTCCAAACGAAAGGATCCCTCCTGGGACTGATCGGATTGGTGAGCCACAGCGACAGAGCAGCAGATGCAAATCAAACAGGCCGCACCAAATACTCGACGTAGGGGCACAACTACGTTCATCCCTAACCCTTTCGGCATTTGCGGTTCAGTGTTCCGCAGGCACTAACCCAATCATAGTCTGCGGTCCAGCGCAAAAGTGGCGAGGTATGGATTCGGGAGTCTGGGCGGAAACAGCCCGGTCTACTGGGCCCCTGGCGTCAGTACCGGAGCGCGCAGCGGGGTGGTTTCAATCTCGATGCGGGTGTCGCGGGGAAAGGCAACATCTCTGCCTGAATGCAGGAAATTGTCGTAGATAGAAAGGCCGGCAGCGTAGTATCCGATCCCAGCGGCCAGATTACGATTGCCCGCGGCTACGCCAACGATGCGGCCCACCAATCCAAAGCCATTCGAGGCAACACCGGTCTGTGCTGTCAGGTGGCCATCCTGATCGAGAGCGCGGCCCGCCAGCATCGTCAGCAGCAGCGGGGCAATGACACTGGATTGGTTGCGGGGGGTGATGGTGCCCTCGGCGTCGAGGGAGAGGTTCTGAGTCTTCTCCGTCGCCGCTCCAGCCAGGGACCCTTCAACGGATCTGTCGAATCCTTCGGGGAAGCGAACCTGTTGGAAGGTGAAGCGCAACTTGCCATTCCGGCCGAAGGACCGGGCCGCTTTGGCTGTCGAGACTCTACCAACCAGCGTGGAGCCCTGAGGAACCACGAGCTGTTTGTCGTGATCGAATACCGGCTCCACGACAAGGGCTTCGACCGCGTCGCCCGGCTTTGCGGTCGCCGAAGTCAGGTCGCGGACGAGCGTGGCGTGGACGGCCCAAATCTCCGACTTGCCCGGCGGAGGAGCAGCGGGGGCGGGATCAGACGTGGCTACCGGCGTATTCGGTAATGCAAGGGGCGCGGTCAGTTCGAAGGACCAGGCGGTGTGCGCATCGATCCTTTGCGGATGATAGGGCAATTGGTGATAAAGCAGTTGCAGCGCGCGGTCGCCTCGGCCGGGAGCAGTAATGTAGGACACTCGGTCGTGCATGTTGCTCTTGGCTTGCCCCCACCCGCGTGAAATGAACGACTGCTTCGGCGAAGCGCCGGGCGCGGATAGATGCAACACCGGTGCGCCATCCGCCGCAGTGGTTGCAGAAATGGCTAACGGCCCGGAGGGCAGCATCAACTCATCGAACTTCACTTCTGCGGTGTGAAAGGGCGTGAAGTCCCCTCGCAGCCGGGCATGCCACCGTGCCTTTATGTCGGGCTGGAGCGCAACCACCCGGCCGCGGAGCGGAGTGTTTTCGGGCACGGCCAACTTTCCTTGGGCATAGATCGGGTGCATCAAGTGCGCTTCGATGGTCTCGCCAGTCTTCAAAGGAAGGTGCTGGCTGATCTCCACCTGTAAGCTCGTGCCCTTGGGAAGAATAGGCCTTTCTGATTTCAGTGCTGGAGGCGCTGACGGTAGAGCGGGAATTTCGGGCTTGGGTGGCGAGCGGTGCTCAAGAGTCTGTGCACCGGCGAAAGCGGCAAAGGCCAGAGCAGCGGAGGCCACAGCCATGGAGAATCGGAAGCTTGCAGGGGAAGAAGGTATCAACATTGGCTCCGGCTTAAGGTCTTGAGTGATAAGACGCTGTCGACGATGAATCGCGAGCGTTTAGTCACCGGCGGGTTGGGGGCGAAGTGCGGAGATTTCGCGGCTCAGCGCGTCAAGACGCGCCAGTAACTCGCTGTGTCGCTTGTCGTCCGACGACGGATTGAATGCCTCAACATAAAATGTGCCGCTGGGCTCGAGTTCGCAGCGATACACTTGGTGGAAGTCCTCAAAGCCTTGGCGATGAATGACGTCTAGGAGTTCTTCGCGGGTTAACGCCTCGCGCTCCATTGCACGAAGGTCAAGCTGGCCATCGCGGATCAAGACAGCGGCTCGGCCCTCCAGCGCGCGCGTGAGCCGCGGCGAACGGAAGAGAACACGCGCCACCAGCCAGTTAATGCTCAACAGGCTGATCGCGCCGATCACACCGCCCGTCACTGAGTTATCTTCGCCGATGATCGCGTTCTGCACGGTGTTGGAGAGCGACAGCAAAACCACCAGGTCAAAGGGATTCAACTGCGCCAGTTCGCGCTTGCCGAAGAGGCGCAAAAGCAGCACGAGCACCAGGTAGACGACGATTGGGCGAAGCAGCTTCTCGACGATCGGAAGCGGCATTTGAAACATGTGGTCGAAGACAGGTGTGAGTACCATGCAACCGAGGATAGCGTGGAGGCTATCGCTTTTCCAGCCGAATTACGACATTCACGTCGTGCGTCTGCGGGTCAGCCATGGCGTTATAGGAGACTTTCACTCCCGCGAGCGAGCGCTTTAACACCGGGTCGTGCTCTTGCACCTTGGTGATGAAGTTGCCGACGTAACTTTCGTCGAATACGTCGCCCGGCAGCATCTGCCAGTTTCGGATCAGGAGGCTGCGCATTTCGTCACTGACGTTGTCGAATTTGACGAAACCCAGGTGATAGACCGGGCCCGGTTCGATACTGACGTCGTAATTTGCGGTGTTGGTTGCGTCATCGAACTGTGGATTAGGCGTAACTTTGCAGTCCAGATTGCCTTTGGACTTGTACCGCCATGAGAGGGTACTCCAGATTGTCCGCAGCCGTACGCCTTCGATTGGACCCCCGATTTTTGGATTGAGAATCTTCGATATTTCTTCCTGCGTGAGCGGAGTGCCATCCGGCAGATGAATCGTACCGACCTTGTAGACGTGACCCTCCTGAATGGTTAACGAAAAGGGAACGAGGATAGACGAAGGGAGACAATTAGGGAACCCGACCGGGCGGCGGCTCGCACCCTTACGGCGGCAAATCCGCGATCGCGATAATAGTTCTCGAGCGCACGCTCAAGGCTGTTGCCCGA
>Ga0137379_10004890_pt1 | contig 12644 bp, 8 predicted proteins | sample SagtaG_18_FD_104812 | JGI IMG/M metagenome (GOLD analysis project Ga0137379, IMG submission 104812) | Vadose zone soil microbial communities from Sagehorn Ranch, Mendocino, California, USA - Sage2_L_80_16 metaG | ecosystem: Environmental > Terrestrial > Soil > Vadose zone | place: USA...
ACCCAGATCCTCGAAATTCGGGGGGGATTGACTGGGTGGGACGGCTGACCCCTATCCTGCAAAGAACTGGCGGACATCTCGCTGAGCGCGGCACGATTTCACCGTATCTCGTGGCGGCCGACGCGATGATTAGCGATCACAGTTCCGCTGCTTTCGAATATTTGCTTTTGGATCGTCCCCTAATCCGCATCGAGATGCCCGAACTGCTTGCCAGCACCAATATTCACCCCGATTACGTAGCTCTGCTGGCCGAAGCCTCCACTAGCGTTCGGAGTGTTCCACAGGCAGTCTCTGCTGTAGAATATTCGCTATCAGATCCGAATCGGCTTTCCGCGCGGCGCAGAGTGGTTTCCCAGGAGTTGTTCTACAAGCCCGGCACAGCGACCGGGCGAGCAGTATCTGAGCTTTACGAATTGATGGAGTTATCTCTTCCTATGTAAATCCTCCATAAAAAGAGGAAAGATTTTTCCACTTTTGCGCAATCTGTTTGAGTCGCGATGACTGCCGGTGCAAATGATGAGTTGATTGCCTCTGTAATCGATGTAGTGCATTGGCGGTAGACAACCAACCAGGTACTCTGGACGTCTGACAAGCTGGAACCCAGCGCGCAGCATAAGCTTGTAGACGTTTAGGGAGATAGACATCGGGTTCTCCTAAGGCGGGGGTTTACCGATACAGAGGAGAATCCCCGCTGTCGGACTCGCGCCACCTGAAAAGTAGATTCCAAAATCTGTTGTAAGTGCTTTATGATCGTAAAGAAAGCTTGGACACCGCTGTTCGCGTTGGCATTACTCCTCTCCTTAATCCCGTCCGCGTCGGCCACAGAGCGGCTTTGTGATGCTTCGTTTGAAGACTGCCGCGCGCCCCTGCTTCAGTTTATTAAGAATGAAAACAAGGAAATCGATCTAGCTTTCTGGTTCATGGATGACACGAACATCTCGAATGCGTTGATTGCGGCTAAGCAGCGAGGCGTTACCGTCCGTATGCTGGTGGACCCCCGGGCAGACGAAGGACATCCGACAAATACGAACATTCTTAACACACTAGCTTCCGATGGATTTCAAATGCGGCAGAGGGTGGCGAATGGAATCCTGCACTGGAAAATGATGTTGTTCTCTGGCCAGGGCGTGGTGCAATTCAGTGGCGCTAACTACAGCGCGGCGGAACTCAAGCCCTTCACCCCATACGTAAATTACAGCGATGAGGCCATCTATTTCTCGGATGACGCAAATGTAGTTAACAGTTTCCGCACCAAATATGATGATTGGTGGACGGACACAGTAAGCTTCAGGGACTACGCGAACACCTCCGGCCTTACCCTCACCCGCGCCTATCCAAAATACCTGATCGATCCCGAGATGGATTTTCTGCCTACTGCGGTTTGGCAGAACAATTACGGAACTCGGTCACAGGGCGCCATTAATGCGGAAAAGGTGAAGCTGGATATCGATATGTTCCGCATTACGAACGCCGCCATCACGGATACAACCATCAGTGCATTTACCATTCACGGCCTCCCCATTCGCATGATTGTCGACTCCTCGGAATACCGCAATCCCGCTCGTGTGTGGGATTCCTACAACGTAGATCGGCTGTTCATGGCAGGCATCCCGCTGAAAATCACCAAGCATCAGGGCCAGAACCATGAAAAGTCGCTGCTGTTGTACGGACAGGCGATGACGATCTTCGGTTCCTCGAATTGGACCACGCCTTCCTTCAACATCCAGCAGGAGCATAATTATTTCCCCTGCAGTGCACAGCTTGCGGCATACACGTCAAAGGCCTGTTTTTATGCGTCTCCCCAAAAGCCATGGTTCCTCCAGTGGTTTCAGAATCAATTTGAGCGCCGTTGGAACTCAAAAACGGAATACAAGGCTTTCGTGCCCTTGGGACCTGGTGTTCCCGGCTACAAGAACCCGGTAAACGGCGCCACTTCAACCTCAACGAGTGTCACTCTGATTTGGGAAGGCGGTCCGTGGGCCCAGCAATACGACATTTATTTTGGCACCGCGAGCAATCCGCCGTTGATCGCCTCGAATGTTGTCACAGGGCAGCCGGAGGATCCCAGTGGACCTCTCACGCCCGAAACTTTCAAAGTGTCAGGTCTGACACCGGGAACAACGTACCGCTGGAAGATCGTTTCAAAAACCATGGCCAATCTCACTGCTGCTGGTCCAATTTGGTCGTTTACTACTGCAGCGATCACCCCGGGAACCGGCGCCATGGTGAGCTCGATTACTCCCACCTCCGGACCCTCCTCGGGTGGAACCGCAGTTACGATTACCGGAACAAATGTTGCGGCAGGCGCAACTGTCAGTTTCGGCTTTGCGACCGCCACCAATGTTGTCGTCGTGAACAGCACGACGATCACGGCCACGACTCCTCCGCATGCGGGCGGTACGACCGGCGTCACCGTCATCAACAAGGCAGGAGACACAGGCACGCTCTCCAGCGCGTTTACCTTCATTGCGCCGGTGGTATCAATGGCGCCCAGATTAAACCTGCTCTCGCCCGCCACAGGTTCTCCCGCAGGTGGCGACGCAGTGGTCATCACGGGAATCAATCTGGGTTCTGGAGCTACGGTTACGTTTGGCGGAGCTCCGGCCAAAGTGATCAGTAGCAATCCCGTCTCAATCAACGTCACGACGCCTGCTGGCAATCCCGGGCCCCCCGTCGACGTTGTAGTTATGAGAAATGGCCAAAGTGGCACATTGAAGGCGGCTTATACGTATGCCGATCCGCCGGCGCCCCCCACTGTGGCTTCGGTTTCGCCCCCGAGCGGTACGCTTAACGGAGGCACTACGGTCACCATCACCGGTACGGGATTCAACAAAGGAGCGATTGTGACGTTCGGCGGGTCCATGGCGACTACGATTGCTGTGGTGAACGGAACAACCGTTCTGGCCACAACGCCCGCTCATGTCGTTGGGGCTGCCGACGTTGTGGTCACCAACATTGATCCTGCTACTGGCGTCATTGACAGCGGAAGCGGCAGCAACACGTTGCCTGGTGGGTACACTTACACCACTGCCCCATCACCAGCTATCAACGCAGTTTCACCAAATACGGGCACCGTCAGTGGTGGCACTCCGATCATCATTACTGGCTCAAACTTCGTGTTTGGCGCCAATGTATTCGTGGGCGGGCAGAAGGTCACGGTGCAGACAACTACGGGTAGCTACATCTACGCCACCACTCCCCCAGCGGGGAACGGTACGGGAAATGCAGATGTAACAGTGCTCAATCCTGATGGGCAGAGCAACACGCTTTCCGGCGGATATACGTATCAATAAATTCAGAAGGAAAGAAGGGGCAACGCATGGCGTCAGGCGTTGGCCTTTAGCTTGCTCGAAAACCCACTTCGCGGGTGCTCTAATTGACGTTAAATGTAACTGACATGAAATTGTGATCGGAGGGTCTAACTCCTTCATCGTCGGTCGTGCCGATTTTGACTACCACTAAAGCCGCGGTACCAGGGGCACGCTGATCCGGAATGAATCCTGCGGTCACGGATACGCTCGTCGCTCCCTTGGAATAAAACACTTGATCAATGCGGCTTCTTCGCGTTCGCGTATAAACGCTTGGGGGATTATCGGGATAAGCCGTCGCCGTGACCTTGCTTACCGCCGTATCCCATCCACCGTAATAGTGCTCGAGAATAATGTCCACTTCTGGAGTACCGACCTGAGAATTGAAATCACCGCCGATAAATCGCGGCTCAGGAAACTTGGAGGCGAAGGCAACCAGCTCGTTCGCTTCCACTTGCCGTTCCGAGCTCGAATCTTTTGGCCACTGAAAATGGGTAGCGAAAAAACTGATTAGCTTCCCGTTCACGCTGAGAGTCGCTTCGGCGATTGGCATTTGATAGCTCATGAAGTATTGCGCCGTGCTAACTATCGGCCATTTGGAAAGAATCATGACTCCTTCAGCACAGCCGGGATACTTCGGTACGTAATAGCTGTACCAGGTGAGTCCAGTCTTCTGCTTCATGAGACCAGTAATGAGCGAAGGATCGTTGTAGCCTCCAATCGCCTCAACCAGCGAAGCAACGTCAGGATTCAATTTCACCAGCCAATCCGTGGTGCGATTTAGATTGATGATGTTGTCCGTACCATGTCCCCCGTATGAAATATTGGCTTCCACGATCCGGAATTTGATGCTCGAAGCCGTTCCGCTGACCGTAATGAGGCTGGAAGCACTGGCGGTAGCCCCAGTAGTGTCCGTGACAGTCAATTTGGCCACGTAATTTCCGGCGCTTTGATACACGTGAGAGGGCAACGCTTCGCTTGACGTCTGGCCGTCGCCGAAGTTCCAGTTGTACCTGAGTGATGAAGCACCGGAGACATTTGCTGTGAAATTCACGCCCAGCGGCGCAGATCCTGAGCTGGGATCGCTGGCAATCGTGACACTTGGCGCTGTGATCGCGGGTGCGTTTGCCGCCAGAATAGTAGTGTCATTAACCCGCGCACCCGGGGCACTCGAAAGGTAGCTCTGGGGAGACAACACCACCTGGTCAATCGAGAGCCCGTCTTCCCGCACCTGTACTCGGATGGTGTGCGTGCCCGTGGTTTGAAAATAAATGTTATTTCCTAAGCCGCACCAGCCATTGTCCGCCCAGCCCCATCCCTGCTCCGCAGCTCCCGTGCATGCTTGCAGAACAACTGCTTCGCCCGAGGTCGTGCCAATACGATCCACCGCAGTTCCGCGGCTGGTCACGCTGTCGGAGAATTGCACGTAAACCGAATCATTGTCGTAGGAATTGTTCGCAGCCTTGCCGCGAAGCCAGAAATGATACGCTTGCCCCGAATATGCGGGAAATGTCATTTCAAAGTAATTCGCCGGGCTGGCCTGAGGAGACATAATCTTTGCCGAGCTCAGGTTGGGGTTTGCCATGGCGTAACCGCCAGCCGCCGTTGCATCAGCAACCACCGCCCACGTGCCCGCTCGTACCGTTGCCTTGGAAGCGTATAAGACGATATCAGTGCTTGCGTGCGCGGGAACCAGAGATGGAACCAGCAGCAGAAAAGTGGCCGAGATGGCTAGAATGGGAAGAGAAATCCGTCGAAAAACTGCCACTTTCCGCCTCCTAGCAGTGACCGTCACATGCCTTTCCCGCACCCTGCTTAGCGCAAGAAGGGCTCGTGCAAGAGCTTGACTGGTAACTGCTTGAGTTTGCGACGGTCCTGCTAATGCCGTCGAGATCACGATGGTGCACCCATCCCTTACGCCCAAATCCACACCCGGGCGAGGACGGTGCGCAACGAAGTGGCGGAACTACCACTGAACTACGGCTTTGATTGATACACTGGGTTCTGAGCCGGCGAAATTCGATTCGCGAAAGGATCGCGAATCTACATCAGTTCGTATCGTCAGACCCTGAACCCTACGCCGAATCGAACGAAGTAGACGAAGCAGCTGCTGGATATGCGGCATGGTAAGCGTACTTACGCAGACGGCAATAAGGCAAACGACTCAATTAATATTAAGTTGTAAACAACCTGGGTACTTATGAAATGAACCAGAATTAATTCCCTAGTTAAGAGTCCGGAAATGCAAACCGACGTCTCGGTCGTCCTCAGCACCTACAATCGCAGCTCCTTGCTTGCGCCGGCGTTGCAGGCGTTGTTGGCGCAAAGCACCGCTGCTCCGAACTACGAAGTTTTGGTCGTCAATAACAACTCTTCCGACGGAACCGCGGAATTGGTGCAGTCTTTAGTCACATGCAACCCGGGGAAATTGCGCTACCTCTTCGAGAAGAAGCAAGGTCTCTCGTACGGACGAAACGCCGGAATCGCGGCGGCGTGCGCCCCGATTATCGCCTTCACTGATGATGATGTGCGCGTCTCTCCCGACTGGGTAACTCAGATTAAGCTGGAATTCGATGCCCATCCCAGCATCGATTTCTTGGGAGGCAAGGTTCTGCCACGTTGGGTTTCACCCCCAGCGCCGTGGCTTACTCGCGAACACTGGGCTCCGCTCGCCTTACTCGACTATGGCGACCAATCGTTCTATGTCGATGCCGCCAAGAGGCTTTGCCTGATTGGCGCGAACTTCGCCTTTCGCCGCCGGGTCTTTGATGAACTGGGAATGTTCAAGACAGATTTCCAACGGGTCAAGGACGGCATCGGTTCACTTGAAGACCATGAAATGTTGCTCCGACTTTGGCATGCCAACCGCAAAGGGCTTTACTCGCCTCAGATCATTGTAACCGCAGAGATCGAACCGGAGCGGTTGCAAAAAAGCTATCATCGCCGCTGGCACGCAGGCCACGGCAGGTTTTATGCGGCATTGCGTGATGAGGAGATAGAACGATCGGACATCGGCCGAATCTGCGGCGTTCCGGCCCATTTCTACCGGCAGGCGCTGCGCACTGGGCTGGGCTGGATCGCGTCTAGTCTGGGCAATCGACCCGACGAGGCATTTTCCCACGAGCTTCGGCTCCGCTATTTTGTAGGCTTTTCCGGCACGCGATGGCGCGAGTTTTTCGGACTGAAGCGACAGCCGCGATGCCAATAGCGGTCGCTCCATGAATACGTGGCGCCGTAGAGGTGCTTGCCGCAGAAGAACCCAACTAAGTCCCACATCTGGAGCTCGTCAGCAAAATTCTCAGCAGGTTTGTTGTTGAAGCTTACGATCCCGTTTAATATCCGCCACAGGGCTCGAATAGCTCTTCCGAAAAGGTAGCGCGGAATGCCCAGCAGATACGTTGCCTCCCTGGGCTGCCACCGGTCGAGAACCCCGGAGGAAACGCCGCGCCAGAAGTGCCACGCACGAAAATATCGTTTCCTCAGCCGTTCAGGATGGATATAGTGATAAACAATCAGATCGGGGACATACATTCCTTTTGCCTCCGCCGCGAGTAGACGCCGATACATGTCGGTATCTTCATCGGCTAAAGGGCGTTTCCCCTTGCGGCCCAAGTCGACCGAATAGAGGCCAACTTTTTGCAGTACCGCTCGCGACACGACAGCGTTCCCGCCCATCAACTCGGCGTGGCTTGTGCCATATGCGTGCATCGATCCCGCATCTACAACCCCAATCACTCCCCCGTGATCGCGCGGCAGCCACGGTGGCGGTGCGCCACCCCAATGCGGGACATAGGGACCGCCAATGAAATCGACGTCGCCACTTGAAAACATTTGGTAAATGCAGCGAAACCAGGATCTACCAACCTGTTCGTCGTCATCGATCATGGCGATAAGATCGCCATTCGTGGCGAGAATGCCTGCGTTTAAAGCATAGGACCTTCCTTGCAGCTTCTCAAATACATAGCGGAGCCGCCCACAAAATCTTGATTGGTAAATCTCCACCGTCTCCCGTGTAGCATCGCTGGAGTTGTTATCCACCACCGTTACGAACACGCTTAAATCGGCAGGGACTTCAGCGGCCAGCAAGCTGTCTAGCGCACGTTTTAGAAGCTGGTGCCGATTGAAGGTCGGCAGAATGACGTCCAATCGCATGCTGAATCAGCTTACCTCTGGCTTGTAATTCCTATTGAAAACGTGGATATAGAGGAGCCGAAGGGCTCCAGGGGCGATGCGGATAATCAACTCTACGCGTCGCAATCTGCTGCTCTGAAAATAGTTATTAGCCAGTCTCATCGCTTTCGCGGATTCGCTGTATTTTCCCGCCATCAGTTCGACCCTGCTGCGATGCAACTGAAGGTTGGCCATGCAGCGTGCAATCTCTTTCTGGACGATTGCTTGATGACGAGTAATTAGCGGCAAAGTCCGGCCTATTTTCGTGAATACTGCAATCTGCGAACGGATGAAGTAGCTTCTATTTGCAGTGACTGCTTTGGGATGAATGCGGTGCAGGGCGAGAACCTTACACTGATAAGCCATCCGTGCGCCGCGATCCGCAATGCGCACCCACATGTCGTAGTCCTCGCAGCAGCGAAGATTTTCGTCGAAAAGACCTGCATTCAACAGAGACTGGCGCCTGACCACAGTGTCGGAAGTAATCACGTTGCAATCGCGTTTCAAAAGATTTTCGAGCGTCACGGTTCCCCGCGAGGGATTGATTTCCATCGCCGTTTTGCCGGCGCTGCGGGTGTCACCGATCAGGAGGGCATCGCAATAGACCAAATCGAGCCCGGGGTCAGCGCGAAGCGCAGCGAGCTGTTCCGCCAGATAATCTGGATACCAGGCGTCGTCGCAATCCAGAAAAGCAATATAGGTGCCCCTCGACCGGCGGATGCCCGTGTTGCGAGCTGCACTCGGGCCGGCATTAGCCTGTTTGAGATAGATAACCCCTTGCTGGTAGGGACGCACCTCATTTTCAATTTGTTCGGTTTCTGGTGAACCGTCGTTCACTACGATAATCTCGTAGCGGGTAAAGGTCTGGGCGAAAACCGAACTTAGCGCCTGTGCAATGTATTGCGCTCGATGAACAGGAATCACCACGCTGACTTCGGGGACATCACACATAAGCTTCCCTGCGCCACGCAAGCTCTGGAAAATCTCCCGAGACAAGGATCCGGTCAAGTCTACCGTAGGCAATTGGCATGCCACAATGGAATTTACCTAAAAAATGACTCATTTACACGCCCTGCTCTCTCTGCCTGGGATCGCGGGGGTTGAATTTGCTATCGACACGTTCACTGATCAGGCGCGATCATGGCGGATATATTAAAGTTGCTGGCGATTGCGGCCAAAGGTGACCGCCTAGCTTACTTTGAGCGGAAAGCCTGCATCGGCCTTGCGATCCAAAACATTCATCGGCAGACTTCTCCGACCTTTCCTGTATCCCGCGCGGAAATTCTTCCGGTTGCTTGCAGGCGAGCCCTCGAATCGACTGATGAGGCCGTAGCTGTTTTCCTCTAGAATTCCTGGTTACAGCAAGGCTGACGTGAATCTCAGACTTTTCCCGTATGTGCGACCAGATGCAGGACACTCTGGAGATTCGAAGTGTCCTGCAACGCATTTCAGCCGTCTCAGTGAACGTAGAAAGTGACGGTCGAAAAATTGTGGTCTGAGGGTCTTACTCCCTTGTCATCCAGGGTGCCTATGCGGATGACCGGCTTGACGGATAGATCCCGGGTGTCCGGCACTTGCCCCGATGACACGGAAAGATTAGTCGCGTTCTTCGCATAAAACACAAAATCGATCCGGCTCTTGCGGGTGCGCGTGTAGGTGCTGGGTGTATTATCCGGATAAGCAGTAGCAGTGTTGGCGTTAACTGCTTTCATCCAGCCATCGATGTAGCCGTTGAGGATAATCTTTATCTCGGTAGTGTAATCCTGAGCGTTGAAATCGCCAGCGATTATCCGAGGCTCAGCAAATTTGCTCGCGAAAGAGACTAGTTGCTTAGCTTCAACCTGCCGTTGGTAACTGTCGCTGCTCGGCCACTGAAAATGAGTAGAGAAAAAGTTGACCAGCTTGCCGCCCACGCTGATTGTGGCCTGGGCGATCGGCATCTGATAGCTCATGAAATAGTGTGAAGTGCTCTTTATTGGCCACTTCGTCAGGATCATCACCCCTTCGGGGCAGCCCACATATTTCGGGACATAGGAGTAGTACCAGACGTGCCCGGTCTTTTGCTTCACGAGGCTGACGAGCAGTGCTGGATCGTTCGAGCCCCCGAGCACCTCGATTAAGGAGGCCACATCTGGATTCAATTTTGCGATCCAGGTGGCGACCCGCGATAGATTGACAATGTCGTCGGTCCCATGCCCCCCATAAAAGATGTTCGCCTCCATGACCTTCAGCCTTACTGAGGTAGTGCTCGTCGTAGTTGTGCTGGTTGTGGCACTTGTGGTCAGGGCCGTGGTTAGGGCGTTGGCCGTGCCCCCGGTGGACATTGAAGAAGTCAGACTTGTAGTGCTTTCAGCGTTCACCTGAGGAGAACTCGCGGCCAGAATGGTCGTGTCATTTTGCTCTGCGCCGGGAGCGGTGGAGAGGTATTTCTGTGGCGATAGAACGATTTGGTCGATCGAAATACCATCCTGACGCATCTGAACTCGAACCGTCTGTGTCCCGGTATTGCGGAAGTAAATCGGAGATCCCAAACTGCAGAGGCCATTGTCACGCCATCCCCATCCTGGTTCCACCGTGCCTGAACAGGCTTGAAGAATGACAGTGGCTCCTGAGGTCGTGCCGATGCGGTCGACTGCTAAGCCGCTGCCAGTTGCGCTATCGGAAAATTGAACGTAGACCGCGCCTATGCTCGTGCCGCCGAGAGATTTACCACGCAGCCAAAGCTGATATGCACGTCCGGCTTCGGCGGGGAAGGTGAGCTCGAAGTAGTTCGCAGGGTTGGCAATGGGGGCCTTCACCAGAGGAGCGCCCAACGCTGGAGTTCCAATAGCATAACCGCCAGCCGCGGTCGGGTCTGCAACCACTGCCCACGTTCCTGACCGAATCGGAGCTTGTGAAGCATACAAAATCACATCAGAGTTCTGTGCGAACGCAAACGATGAGGCCGCCCACAAAAGTAAGCTCCCAAAGAAAAACCTGAGACTCTGGTTTTTTACATCTGACATTACTCCTCCATCTGTGCCTTTTAAGGATTTTGGTCGTGCCTGAATTACGGATCGGGCGCGAAATGCGCGGTTTTGGCTTACAGCCGCAGGAATACCGGGCTGTCGATTAGCAATCAAAAAATCGTGTTTTCGAGATTTGTCGCTGTCGCATTTAGCCGTATGGCCCGGGTTTCGGCTCGCCGTGGCAGCAGCAGGAAACGCTTGTGACGTGATGGGCCCAATAAAGAAAATGGACAGATGCTTGTTCTCCTCCGGTTTTTCCAATTTTTGTTTTGACGAAGTAACGAGAATTCTGCGCAGTGTACGCGCGCTTCTACTTACCAGCAAAACAAATAGCAGAGTAGAAGAACAATTTTTGTGTTGCGGCGCAATTCATGTTCAAATTTACGGCACGACACTTTGGAGGTGCGTGGAATTTGTCGCAACGCCGCCTTTTTCTAGGTGAAAAGCCTTAATTCGGAAGTTCATATCGAGACAAATTCGGTCGCCACGCTATTTGTCGGGTTGTGCGCCGCGCACACTAGAGAGCATGCGTCAGCAGTTTTCGCAACCGACAAGTCAAACTCTTCACGTAGCGGCTTTTTCCCAAACGCGAAAAGTCATCATTCGCAACTTCGACCCTACCGGAGCAGCCGATCGATTCATTTTTGGTTGTGCGCGTTCAATCAGACCACGAATTCTCTGAGCGTCGGCGTTGCCGTGTCGGGTGTCTGATAATCGGATCCGGCCGTCCAGCAATCATTCGAGAGCCATTTTTCACCCATTACCGCCGGTCCGTATCCCGTCGGGTTCTTCACACAACCTGCCCTGAGCTGCAGCGCATCCAAGGCTCGCTCCACTCGCCAAGGTGGAGCTGAACCCTATGTCTCGCCTCCTAAATTCCTGCGTCTCAAGACCTCCTGGGTGGTCTATATGCATAAATCTCCATATCTTCTCTTCATTCTCATTGTCTGTAACTTCACAAGTTCTCCTCGGGCCAATGCTACTGAGACTGAGACCCTTTGTGATGTTTCTTACCAGAATTGCCGAACTCCCCTTTTAGCGCTGATCCAGAACGAAAAAATCGAAATCGACGTCGCGTACTGGTTCATGGACGATCAAAACCTGGCAAGCGCGCTGATTAAACGCAAGCAAGCCGGCGTAAAAATAAGAATCCTGATGGATACCCGTGCCGATGATCCTCACCCTTCGGATGCGATGGTGCTAGGTGAGTTCGTCTCAGCCGGTATTCCGATGCGAGAACGAGTGGTGAATGGAATCCTTCACTGGAAAACCATGATTTTCGCCGGCCAGGGCATGGTGGAATTCAGCGGCGCGAACTTCACCGGATCGGAGCTCGTGCCGGTCACTCCTTATGTGAATTATGCGGATGAGGCCATTTATTTTTGCGACGATCCAGCCGTGGTGAACAGCTTCAAGACCAAATACGATGATTCGTGGACTGATACCGTAAACTTTGCAGACTACGCAAACATAACTACCCCGCCTGCTCGTGCCTATCCAAATTACGCGATCGACCCAGAATTAAACTTCCCTCCCGGAACATGGCAGCAGAATTTTGGTACGCGCGCCATATCAGCTATCAATGCCGAAAAGGTTAAGCTCGATGTGGACATCTTCCGCATAACCGCCTCGAACATCACCACTGCGACTATCAATGCATTCAAGCGTGGAGTTAAAGTGCGAATGTTGATAGACAAGTCCGAGTATAGAAATCCTGCGCGACCCTGGGACGCTTACAACGTCGACCTGCTCTACATGGCCGGCGTTCCGATGAAAATCAACATTCATAAGGGACAAAATCACGAAAAGATGATGCTGCTGTATCGGCAGGGTCTCACGATTTTTGGATCATCAAACTGGACCACACCTTCTTTTAACATTCAGCAGGAGCATAACTACTTCACGACGAAGGTGTGGTTCTTCCAATGGTTCCAGAACTCGTTCAACCGCAAATGGAGCTCCGGTACAGAGTACGCGATCTTCGCTCCCTTGCCGCCGGGAGCACCCGTAATTAAATTTCCCGCCAATGGGGCTATGAACCAGGCCATCAATTTGACCTTGAAATGGGAGGGCGGCCCCTGGGGCCAGAAATACGACATTTACTTTGGCACGACTTCGAATCCTCCGCTGCTGGCGAAAGACGCAGTCACGGGAGCGC
>Ga0137379_10004899_pt1 | contig 12637 bp, 10 predicted proteins | sample SagtaG_18_FD_104812 | JGI IMG/M metagenome (GOLD analysis project Ga0137379, IMG submission 104812) | Vadose zone soil microbial communities from Sagehorn Ranch, Mendocino, California, USA - Sage2_L_80_16 metaG | ecosystem: Environmental > Terrestrial > Soil > Vadose zone | place: USA...
AGCAGCAGCTTGCGATTCGCGGTCAATTCCCTGCCAACAAGCCGCCCACCGTGTGAGTCAACGCTGCTTCACCGATCGCATTTTGCCTGACTTGGACGCCGCGTGCGTCAGTCCGTCACGACCGACCCAGAATTGATCTTTTCCCCGAGGCGTTGGCACATCTCGTTGAGCCAAGCTCGAGGATTTGTGAATGAGGTCTGGCTAAACTGATCCATGATTCTCGCCGACTGAATCCGCCTGACAGGCTTCTTAGGACTTGCAGAGAATGGCATAATCACTCCATGAAGCAAGTTCCAAAGAAGCGTTTTTCAGTTAGCCGGCGTGTGCTGGTCGGTATGGGCATGCGCCCTGCAACAGTGCAATCCGTCGCCGGGACACCCAGCACTAACAGTTGGGGAGGGACGTAATTTGACCGGGCGAACAGTGAGTGCTACCATGGCCGTGTTAATTACCATGGCCATGTTATCTATCCTGGCCATGGTAGCAAACCTAGTTTATGCCGGCACATCACCAAAATCGTGGGGCGGAGTTTGTCACTCTCCTGGCCAAAGCGCTTCAGAAGGCCGGGTGGCACATAGAGCAGCAACCGGTGTCCGCAGACAGTGGCGCTGACATCATGGCTCGCCAGGGCAAGAAGATATACGTCTTCGAGCTTAAGGCGTCATCTGAAGCCAGAAAGGACAGAGCTATTCCCCTGATTTCCCAGGCCATTCTCGAAGCTCAAAGGGTGGCTGCCCACCTTTCCGACCGGACGATACCGGTTGCGGTTCTAGCCTCCGCCCACGTTTCAGATTCTTTAGCCGAAGATGTCAAGGACTTTGCGCTACGTAATGCTCCTGATGTCGGTGTTGGAGTTATTGACACCGGCGGCTTCCGCCGCTTTACCGGCCACGGTTTGGAGGTTCTGAACGCGGACCGGTCCCATGTCATCGAGACCAGGCGAAAAGAGGTCTCGCCCGGCAATCTGTTCTCTGATCTGAATCAGTGGATGCTGAAGATTCTATTGTCCCAAAGTATCCCTGATTCCCTGCTTTCTGCTCCGCGCGGGCATTACGAGAATGCCTCTCAGCTAGCCGAGGCAGCGGGCGTTTCCACGATGAGTGCGTTCCGTTTGGTACGGCAACTTTCCGAGGAAGGCTTTCTCGAGGAGCGAGGCGGACTGCGACTGGTCAGAACTGAGGAACTGCTGGAACAATGGTTGAGAGCGACTCATTATCGTGTTCAAGAAACTCCGGCCCGGTGGATCTTGAGCGGCGAGAAGAATAGCTTTTATGCCGCCCTGCGGTCCTATGAAAGCCGGAGGGTATCCCGTCTTTCAGACCCCAAGTCTGTAGGAAGGGTGCCGCCGCGACTTTGTCTTGGATTATTCGCAGCCGCAGAGGTTTTGGGGTTCAAGTTCGTTCACGGAATCCAGCCTCATCTCTACATCGAGCGGATCGACCAAGAAGCTCTCCGGGAACTGGGCTTGTCACTAGAAACCGCCGGTCGCGAAGCAGATGTTTTCGTGCGAGTTCCAAAATACCCGGAGGCAGTTTTCCGCGCGGCCGTGGAACGCGATGGCGTCCCGACCTCGGATATTCTGCAAGTGTGGCTCGATGTCTCGAATCATCCAGCACGTGGTAAAGCTCAAGCCAACCTCCTCCGCAAACGGGTATTCTCGCGGGTCCTCGATAAGGCACATGCATGAATGCCAATCCCGAGTTTGCCTCATTCGCGAGGTTGGTTGAATCTCTGAGGCCGTGGCTGGATCAGGTCGTTGTCGTCGGTGGTTGGTCGCACCGTCTATACCGATTACATCCATTGGCGCAACAACCGCGATACGAACCACTGGCAACCCTCGACGCGGACATCGCTCTTCCCATGCGACTCAAAGTGACGGGCGACGAAATTTATCAGCGGCTCGCCTCGAACGGGTTTGAAGCCGAATTTCTTGGACACCACAAACCCCCAGCCGCCCACTATCGCCTGACTGATCCCGGCATTGAGTTCTACGCAGAATTCGTTGCGCCGCTTGCAGGCAGTGCCGTCAGCAGGCGCGGGAGACCGAAAGCCACACAGAAGGTGGGCGGCATCTCTACGCAGAATCTGCGCTACGTTGAGGTGTTTTTGGCTAGGCCCTGGAGCGTTACTCTCTCTGCGACCAACGGCTTCCCACTCGCAAACGAGACACGAGTGCAGATCGCAAATCCCGTCAGTTTCCTAGCACAAAAGATACTCATTCACGGGAGGCGGAATCGCCCGGACCGCGCGAAAGACATTCTCTACATGCACGACACAATCGAGACTTTCGCGAAGAGAATTGATGAGTTGCGCGCAGAATGGACCGCGAACATCCAACGCGAGTTGCACCCGAACAGTGTTCGCACTGTGCAGCGTGCTGCGGCATCGCTGTTTGGAGCAGTCACCGATCCGATTCGTGCCGCATCGCGCATCGTCCACGGCAGGGCTTTGACTCCGGAAGCTATTCGGGAGACCTGCAATCTGGGGTTCGCGCGGATTTTCAGATCAGGCTACCAAGAAGACTAGAGCGACCATCACGTTAACCGCGGCAAGCTTCTGACCAGAGCCATCTGGGTGTGTAACAAAACCTCGGTAGATATGAACAACTACCGATGAAATCGTACACAGCCTATTCGATGTTGTCGCCTTTAGCCAGATTGTGTCGCCCGCACAATATCTGGATATTTGCGGGATTCTTCGACGACCCACCTTTCGAATAGGGGATGATGTGGTCAAAGTGAAGACCTGATGTCGTTCCACAAACTCGGCACCTGCCCTGATCGCGCTTCCAAACCTCTAGCTTGACCCAGCTTGGTATAAGCCGGTCGTCTTCCAAATCTGCTGGCGCTACAGCGGGGCGACGGTGACCGTCCGTTCCTGCAAACCTGAGTTTGAACTTGAAAACTCGCCGCCCTGCAGATCCTTCGGTCCAGCAATCGATCAACTCAAATAAGCCATTACAGACCCAGATGCCCGACCGTATTTTCTCGTAGACCCTGACCCTATCCGCAGGTGCTCCCGTCTCCTTATAACGACGCGCAGCTCGAGCAAATAGCCCATTTTGCGTGAGTGAACCACCAGGGAAACATTCAGGCTGATCCGTTCGTTTCGGGTCAGGTCCGTTTACAGTTCGCGCACAGTCGTGCCCTTCATAGATCAGAATTTTGCCTTCATCCTCCACCCTATCGGCGTACGGAGCTCCTGGGCGGACGCTCATCAGAATGATGCTGTCACTGCCTCGCAGCCGGAAGTTCATACCACGCTGGAGATTGACGCCGATTGCGGAGCACATTGCGGTGTAGGAAATCACATCGCCGGGTTGAAATCCTTCAGTCAAGACGAATGGATTATAGACGCCGGCTGGCGCCGGCAGACTCGCGGTGCTGGCGGATCTGCTGGCACCGCAGAGGCTCTGCCGTCACTCCCGCTCCTCCGCTCATAACCCGTAAAAATAACAGCCGCTGAGAATTCATCGGACAGGGTTTCCCCGGTGAAAGTGTTAGTTCTGTGTGCGTCGAGCTTGCGGCGCTTCGCGCCGGGAGAATTTTTGACACGCCACCCCTGGGAGGGTGCCGTACAGCAACTTGGGTTGCTGTAGGGCTCCCGCCGAATTGCGCGAAAGCCGTATGGAGGGCCATTTCCCCAGTAACCGGCGGGATTCCCGCAATTACCAGCTTGAGCGCACGACTGAGCAGCTGGTGATGCCGTCTGAAATCCAGGGGCTTTCCAATCTGCGTGCTTATTTGAAGAGCGGCAATCTGGTAGTTCCCTTGAGCTTCCCGTACATCGATCTACCGAAGCGGTACGAGGCACTGATCGAGCGCAAGCTCCCGGCACGGCAGTTAACGGAAGAACGCGCGCAGACGGCAACAGCGTTGGGGAATAGCGATGGTTGCGACCAGTCGCGCAACTTGCCGCCGCCAATCCCGCCACAACGTCAGCCGCAACTGAAACCACCAACAGAACGGGCAGCAAATGGCGAACTGCCCTTCCTGGAGTAAACCATGCTGACGATCTCCAAGCCGCTCTCATCCGGTCAGGCGCGGGCGTACCACAAGGAAGAATTTGCCAATGCGCGGGACAACTACTACTCGGAAGGCGAACGAGTGCGCGGCGAGTGGCACGGCAAACTAGCCGAGCTGTGGAGCCTCGACGGTGAGGTCAACGAGGAGCACTTTGCGCGGCTCGCAGACGGCCAGCATCCGCTCACGGGCACTCAACTCGTGCAGCACCGCACAGCGATGGAGTACATCAACGGGCGCGGTGAAGAAGTGAAGACGATGGAGCACCGCGCTGGGTGGGATGCAACATTCTCCGCGCCAAAGAGCGTGAGTTTAACCGCGTTGGTGGGTCGAGATGAACACGTGCGTGCCGCGCATCGAGAGAGCGTCAACATTGCTCTTGATGAACTCGAACGGTATGTGCATGCCCGCATCGGCGGCAATCATCCAGCGGAGACAACTGGCAAATGGATTGCCGCCACATTTGAGCACGACTCCAGCCGCCCGGTTGACGGCTATGCCGCGCCGCAGCTCCATACGCATGTTGTCTTCTTTAACATGACCGAGCGGGAAAACGGCGAGATGCGTGCCCTGCAACCAAGGGAGCTGTATCGTTCACAGCAATACGCAACCGCCATCTACCGTTCGGAGCTGGGACTACGGCTGAGGGGACTTGGATACGAGATTGAGCAGAGCGCTCATGGAGCACCCGAGATTCGAGGCTACTCGCGAGAATACCTGGAGGCCAGCAGTCCGCGCCGGCGGCAAATCAAGGACCACTTAAGCCAGGAAGGGCTACACGGAGACGAGCCTGCACAAATTGCGGCATATCGCACACGCGAACCGAAGTTGAACATTACGCACGAAGAAATGCAGCGCCAACATCGGGAGATGGCGAAAGAGTACGGTAATCAGCCGGAACGAGTTGTGCGCGAGGCACAGTCTCACTTCCGACACATCGAAATGCCGACCGCCGATCGAGTCCAGAGAGTCGCTCAACAGTCAGTCGGGTATTCAATTCAGAAGAATTTTGAACGTGAAGCGGTGTCTGATGAACGCGATCTGATACGCGACGCGCTAAGGCGTTCGATGGGAGAAGCCTCGGTTAACCGAGTCCGCCAAGAGTTTGAACGGGAAATCAAGCAACACAGTCTCTTGCGAACAGATCAGGACGGCGCGAGCCCAACCCGTTCGTTTACGACCAACGAAATGATCGGCTTGGAACGGGAGAATATCCGTTTGATGCGTACCGCCCAGAATCAATACCCCGTGCTGGTGAGTTTCGAAATGCGCCGCCAGATTGAACATGATTCCCAGCACTTGAGCAGCAGTCAACGCATAGCAGTTAGCGAAATCCTCAGCAGCCACGACCAAATCACCGCGCTTGAAGGTGCAGCCGGTGCAGGAAAAACTACTTCGCTCGCAGCAATCCGCGAGGCCGCCGAGCGTGGCGGCTATCAGGTCCAGGGCTTCGCCCCCACGTCAGGCGCAGCCCGCAAACTCCAAGAAGCTGGTATTCAGGCACGCACTTTGCAGCACCATCTTGCGCGAGGTGCGAAACCAGAAGCCGAAGGAAAACACTTGCACTCTCACAGTACAGCGATCAGTTCAAATCGGAATGATCGCCACGGACACAATATTGAGATGAGCAATGATCGAGCTGCATCTGTCACTAATGACATCGGACAGGAACAGATGGGGACATCACACTCTCACGGACAGACGCAAGCCCAGGGCGAGGGTGTAGGAGCGTGGGAACAGGTTTGAACCGGAGCAGTATCGTGAACACAGCAGATGACAGGGAACCATTTGTTACGCCTGAGGAAGCAGCACGATTTCTCAGGATCAGCCCCGTAACTGTGAAGAAAATGGCACGGGAAGGGTACCTCCCGGCGCACCCGATAGGCAACGGCCTTCGCAAGCGCTGGCGCTTTCGAATTTCTGAGCTAGTTTCCCACATGCGTTGTCGTGTAGAGTCGGAATCGTCATCCGTGCGCGCTTTAAGGAGGAGAGCTTCTTGAAACGCACACAGCAAGATGTCGGAACCATTGTCCGCAAGAAAAGAGCGCGAGGTCCGGATGTTTGGGTTTGGCGCTTTTACGAAACGGACGAGATGGGCATTACGCGAAAGCGCAGCGTAATGTTGGCGGGAGACGTGGAGGAATGGCCGACGGAGGCCCATGCGTGGCAGGAGTCGAGAGACTTTCGATGCCAACGGATGGAACAGTCTTGCGGCCAGTCGTTCGGAGCATTGGTGAGGCCATACATGCATGAAGCAATGCCCGAGCGGTATTCAACCCAGAAGTCCTACGCATCCATATTGAAGAGACACATTTTGCCGCAGTGGGAAAATTCCCCCGTGGCAGAGGTGAAGAAGCCCTTCAAGGTGGAGCAGTGGTTGAAGGAACTGAAGCACTCTCCCAAGACGAAGTCCAACATAAAGGGTCTCCTGCACCGCATTTTTGAATACGCGATGAAATGGGAAGTCTTGGAGACCCAGCGGAACCCGATGCAACTAGTCGAAATCAAGGGTGTAACGAAACGTATTCGCAAGAAAATCGTCCTCACGGTGGAGCAATATCACGCTCTTCTCGCTGAGCTTCCGTACCACATTCAAGTCATGGTCATGATTGCGATGTGTCTGGGCTTGCGTATTAGCGAGATCAGGGCGTTGCAGTGGCAGGACTTTGACTTGAAAGGGCGGATGCTGACTTTGGCGCGATCCATCGTGGGCCGGTACGTCTGGAACGGCGGAAAAACCGGAGCTTCAGAAGATGAGGTGGCTCTGGATTCCGGTTTGATTTCCGTTCTGGAGGATTGGCGAAAACGGTGTATACCAACGCCTGAGGGCTGGCTATTCGCGAATGTGGACACGAAACGGCCGGTTCACGGTGACGCAATTCAGAAGGACTACTTGCGACCCGCAGGTCAGAAGGTCGGTCTGCAAGGAGTGGGTTGGCACGCGTTTCGACAGACGCATAGAACGCTCATCGACGATGTGGGTACGCCTCTCGGGGTGCAGCAGCGCCTCATGCGGCATGCTGACACCAAGACCACGATGAACACCTACGGTTCAGCGTTTGAGAAAAGCAAACGCCGAGCCAATGGCCGGGTAGCGGCTCTCGTTCTGCCACCCGCGATCAAAAGGCAACTGAAGGATAAGGCGAAGGACGTTTCCCTGCAGAATTTGAGGCCCGAAACAGCCGCGATCCAGTGATTTGGGAATTGGGGACTGTGCCAGTAGTCCCTCAGAACCGGTAAGTGGTTGCGGGGGGTGGATTTGAACCACCGACCTTTGGGTTATGAGCCCAGCTAGGATCGGAATTTCAACAACTTACAAGACGCGGGTGGCGCTCGAAGTCGTTGTAAGGAACGGCAAGGAATCGATATTGGACAGCTAATGGACAGGCGTAATACTAGTCAGCAGGTCGCAAGAATATCCTCGTTTCCTGCTATGGCAGGGCCAGCTAGTGCAACTGTCAACACGCTATTCTGCATAGGCGAAAGTTCTTCGGGCAATCGACACCGCACCCGTGGTAGGACATGTACTGCATAGGCACGAGATGCACAGTACGCTTACGACACACGAGTTCCGACCATGCTATCTCCGTGCCCAATTACGCTTTTAGCGGCGATTAGGCCCGCTCTCTCTTTTAAGTGTGCAGTCCCTTACGGAAAAGTCTCGTTAACACTAAAAGAGTCCCACCCGCACGCGCACCAGCACCGGTTTGTCGTAAAAACAAAGCCCGCGGTCAGTCTCGTCGCCATTCCATAGCTTTTGCGGCTTCCACTCGTCGCTCTCATAGACACCTTGTTCAGCAGTGAGGATTTCGCTGCGCATCCACGGTAATTTTCCGGGCAGATGGAAACTGACACTGGCATCCACTCCAGTGACTAGAAACTCATCCGTGCCCAACTGGACGACCAGCGCGACTCCATGAGCATCCTTGGTGCCTGGCGCTCTGCGACCGTCGGGCTGCGGAAACCCAAAGGCCACAGTCGCCTGCCATTTCCCGAAGTCCACTTCCTGCGCGGTTTGCCCTGGCTCTTCCACGGCAGTTTTGAGTTTGCCCTCAAACTCCAGTTGAGCAATCTTACGGCTGATGGGCGCGATCAGAGCAAAGTTGCGCGCGTGTGCCTTCCACGGCTCGTCCCCCAGGATGTTCCAGCCTGACTGGTCCGCGCCGAACGGGGAAAAGCCGATCGCCCCGTCCCCCAAGGCATAGAAGAAAAACTTGCCAAAGCTGTCGCTGCGACCGGTTTCCGGAATCCACAGCGGATTATCGACGCGGCGATAGGTTCGCATCGTCTCCCGATAGAACTGGGAGTCATCGGCATAGATATCAGGCCCAATCATGTCAATCGAGGGGGCCAGCGCACGCCACAATCCCACCAGCTTCTGCACCGCGCCGCCGCTGGGGTACGCGATGCCGGGCATATCCAACTGGCGTTGGGGCAGCTCGGCAGCCGGATAGTCGAGCCAGACGTTGATGTAATAAGGAATCGGGAACTCAGCTTTGCCCGCGGCGGCGATTTCATTGATGTATTTCGCTTGGTAGTAGAACTGAAAAATCTCGTCGGCATCCGCACCGAAAACCTGGTTCCATGTTCCCGGTTGTTTGTGTGCTACCACCAGCAGATCGGCAGGAACTGCAGCGGCAAACGCGCGATTCGCCTCGGCGGAATTATCGCGCACACTCCCGATGTTGCCGGATTCATTTTCAACTTGCACGAGAAGCACGGTATGCAGGTCGCTGTCGATCTGTTTCAGGTGGCGCATCAAGGCCACGAAGGCAGACTTGTCCGCCTCCAGTGTGTTGCGCGAAAGCGGCGAAAACACATCGATCGGTTGGCCATCGGGACGGACGACGCGCGGAAAGCGCTTTGTGTCACTCTTCACCCACGTCGGCGCATAGTGCATGTTGCCGTTTTTCCAGGTGCCAAACCACAGCAGTACCACGTGGAGACTGTGGGAGCGAGCACCTTCCACAATCTGGTCCACATTTGCGAAGTTGAAGCGCCCCTGTTCCGGCTCGAGCTGCTCCCAGTAGACCGGCACCTCAACGGTGTTGGCGTGTAGAGCTGCCATCGACTCCCACACTTGTGGCAGTTCGATAGGCCACGCACTGGAGTTGTGAATCTGACCGCCAAGAATCAAGTAGGGACGCCCGTCAACCATCAGGGCGTAATGCCCATCTTTCTGTACGAGTTTTGGAGAATCCGCGGCGAAGGAATGCGAAAGTAGCGCAAGTGAGCCGCAAACGACGAGAAGAACAGGGCGGAGATACATTTCGTATCTATGGGAAATCTTCCACTTTGATAGCGTTTTGTTTATCACGCTTCCCCCTCTTGTGAGACGAACTCATGCATACTTGCGGTACCTGTTTCCGGTTTTTCCATAGTCGCTTGATCTTCCACGGACGCGCAGCGGAGGCGTTCTGCCGCGGACTCAGGGGTTACGTCTCGCTGCGGCGTAGCGAGCATCTCATATCCAACCATGAATTTGCGCACAGTCGCGGAACGAAGCAGAGGCGGATAGAAGTGAGCATGCATGTGCCACTCGGCGTGTGGCACACCATCGGTCGGCCGCTGGTGGAAGCCCATTGAGTAAGGAAACGGAACCTGAAAGAGGGCATCATACTTCGCTGTTAGACGTTTCAGAATGCCCGCCAGGCTGTCCCGCTCCTGTGCGCTCAACTCCGGCAGGCTGCCCGCATGCCGACGCGGAATCACGATAACTTCAAACGGCCAAACAGCCCAAAACGGCACGATGGCTGCGAAGTGTTCGTTGTCGCAAACCAACCTCTCCCTGGATGCCTCCTCTAGCGACTGATATTGGCAGAGCAAACAGGAACCATGTGAACTTTGGTGACGCAACTGGGCTGCCTGCTCTTTGGCTGGCTCATCAGGAATACTGCTGCTGGCCCAGATCTGTCCATGAGGATGGGGGTTGCTCGCCCCCATCATTGCACCCCGATTTTCAAATATCTGCACATACTTGATGAAGGAACGTTCACCCAATTCCTGCCACTGTTGCGCCCACGCATCTACCACGCGACGAAGATCTGCCATCTCCATGCCGGAAATCGTCAGATCATGACGAGGCGAAAAGCAAAGTACCCGACAGATTCCCGCTTCGCTCCTCGCAACCAGCAAACCATCCAGATCCACTCCCGCTGCGGGAGTGTCAGGCAGTAACGCAGGGTAGTCATTGTCAAAAACAAAGGTGCTCTCGTAATCCGGATTGTGCATGGCGGCAGCCCGCTTGTTGCCCGGGCACATGTAGCAGCTTGGGTCGTAACTCGGGGGAGTTTCCTTTTGAACTCGCTCCAACTGACCTTGCCATGGGCGCTGCGTACGATGAGGAGAAACAAGAACCCATTCTCCGGTGAGAAGGTTCAATCGGCGGTGAGGGTAACCTTGTAAATCGACTGCTCCAACCGGACCCATGAGATTAGTGCCCCTTTTTTATGAAGTCATCAAAGTAATTGTGGTGACGTTTGCATCAGGCATTTGCGATGACAAGTCTAATGTCAGCTTTTCTTCAGTTTGCGTGAACTTCAGCGATCGCCCAGTTGCCAGCAAATGTGCAGAAAGCACTTTCGGCTTGATACCGCCGATTTCGAATACTGCGGAGGGCCAATCAAAGACGTGAATGAAGACCTTATTTCCTTTCGCGGTGGTGCGAATCGAATCCATCCCTTGTACCGGCCCGTAAGTAGTTCCGTAAATCGAGTCGCTGTTAACGGAGAGCCAGTCGCCAATCGCGCGCAGCCGTTCCTGAAACTCCGGTTGAATGGTTCCGTCAGGTCGCGGCCCCACGTTCAGCAGAAAGTTTCCTCCGCGGCTCGCCACCTCGACTAAGCCTCTGATCAGGAATTGCGCGGACTTGAAGTCGCGATCTTTGAGGTTGTATGCCCATTGATTGTTGATGGTCATACAGGTCTCCCAAAGCTGAAAGTCCTCGGGCCTAGGAACAGCGGACTTAGCGGTCTCATTGATGCTTGTATCGATGGCAGTGATTCGGACGTCCTTGGTTGGAATCCGCTTTGGTATGAACTGTTCCGGGGTCTCATAATCTCCAGGCACGCCCAGACGATCATTGACCAATGTTGCAGGTTGCAAATGTCGTATGAGTTCCACGAACCGCATGCCGTCATATTTCTGCTGGTCGTTCAACCCGTCGAACCAGATCAACGTAACCGGTCCGTACCCAGTGAGCAACTCAGTTAGCTGCAACTGCATGTAATCGAGATAGAACGGCCACTCCGGTCGCATCGGCTCACCGCGCCAGTTCGTCGATGCCGGTTTGGAAGTATCGCGAAAGGCGGAGTGATGCATATCAGGTGGCGAATAGTAAAAACCAAGCGGCATTCCCGCTTCTTTGCAGGCCACCGAAAGCTGCCGCACGATGTCTTTGCCGTAGGGAGTGTTAGTGATCTTGTAACTGGTGTAGGAGCTATCAAACATGCAAAATCCGTCGTGATGCTTGGTGGTGAACACCATGTACTGCTGACCCGCGGAGCGCGCCAACTCCACCAGAGCACGGGCGTCAAACTTTTCCGGATTGAAGCGCTTAGGCAGATCGACATATTCCGCTTCCGTGATGGCGCCAGGCTTTGGAGTCATGATGGGCCATGAGGCTTCGACGCTGGCGAGCGAGTACGGACCCCAATGTATGAACATGCCGAACTTTGCGTTTCGGTACCAGGCGGTGCGCTCGTCAGAACAGATCGAGGCGAATGCAATGTTCGGCAGCATCGGTAGCGAGCCAGCTACCGCAGCGAGTTTGAGAAAGTCGCGCCGACTGCCGAAGAGACTGTGTTTGTAGCACCGGTCGTCAGAATTGGGCATTGTTCTCATCTGCGGTGGCCGTAATCCTTTGAATCGACTGCTGCGACGGCGCTCATGGGATTACGGCGCCCGCACCTTCTGCCGCTGAGCAAACGTAAACTAGGGGCGCAAGCCCCGTCCTGGCTTGATACCGAGAGACGATCTGTTCGCTGAATTCGCAGACTGCTTCTGTTTGAACGAGATTCACCGTGCAGCCGCCAAAACCCCCGCCCGTCATGCGCGCGCCGAACATCCCGTTAAGTTTGCTTGCTATCTCGACCATGACGTTCAGCTCCTCACAGCTCACTTCGTAATCTCGATCTAAGCTCTCGTGGGATAGATACATCAACTCCCCAATGCGAATAAGGTTTAGATACTTCAGTGCCTGTGCCGCATCCTTCACGCGAGCGTTTTCTGTGATCACGTGCCGACACCGTCGGAAGTCAACATCGGCAAGCAAGCTACGATGGTGTTCGAGATCTTCAAGTGTGAGATCGCGCAACGCGCGCACGTTTGGACACAATTTGCGGATAGCCTCAACAGCTCGTTCGCATGAGGCTCGTCGATTGTTGTATTCCCCTGCGGCTAGTTCGTGTCTCACCATTGTGTTGCAGATGACCAAACGAACACTTGGGGGTAGCAGCAGGTACGTCGGTTCTAGCGACCTGCAGTCCAGCATTATCGCGTGGCTGTCTCGTCCAAAGCAGGAAACAAACTGATCCATAATGCCGCAGCGAGCACCTGTGTAGTCGTTTTCGGCGCGCTGACACAATTTGGCTACTTCGAGCAAAGGAATCGCGACT
>Ga0137379_10004900_pt1 | contig 12635 bp, 8 predicted proteins | sample SagtaG_18_FD_104812 | JGI IMG/M metagenome (GOLD analysis project Ga0137379, IMG submission 104812) | Vadose zone soil microbial communities from Sagehorn Ranch, Mendocino, California, USA - Sage2_L_80_16 metaG | ecosystem: Environmental > Terrestrial > Soil > Vadose zone | place: USA...
GCCGGACGTGCTCTCGTTCGTGAGCGCGCCGCTCGAGCACGACCTCACGATCACGGGCGAGGTGGCGGCGGACCTGTTCGCGTCGACCTCCGGCACCGACGCCGACTTCGTGGTCAAGCTGATCGACGTCTACCCGGAGAACGCGCAGCCGAACGGCTGGGACCCCGACGCGGGGCCCGCCCCCGGCGAGTACGCGAGATCGATGAACGGCTACGAGCTGCCGATCGCGATGGAGGTCCGGCGCGGCCGCTACAACGACAGCTTCGAGCACCCGCGCGCCCTCCCAGCCAACAAGCCGGTCGAGTGGCGCATCCCGCTGCGCGACCACGACCATGTGTTCTTGAAGGGGCACCGGCTGATGGTCCAAGTGCAGTCGACCTGGTTCCCGCTGATCGACCGCAACCCCCAGAAATTCGTGCCGAGCATCTATCGGGCGACGGCGGCCGACTACGTGAAGGCCACGCATCGGGTGTACTGCTCTGCGGCGCTGCCGTCACACATCGTGTTGCCGGTTGTGCCCTAGAGGCGCACTGCTGCTGGCCCCATCATGGCGACCACGCCGGCCACCCGTCGAAGCCCGAATGATCTGTCAACGCCACAACACCGGATCCATCAGCGTTCATGACGTAGATCTCGGAATCGCCGTTCTTGGGGCTCGCGAAGGCGATTCTGGTTCCGTCCGGAGACCAGGCGGGCCGTCCTTCGGTCGCGCCATCATGAGTCAGCTGGAGGATGCCAGTACCGTCGGCATTCATCACGTAGACGTCATAGGCGCCACCACGGTCGCTCACGAAGGCGATCTTCGTCCCGTCCGGCGACCAGGCGGGGTAGGTGTCGAATGCCGGGTCGTTCGTCAGGTTGATCAAGCCGGAACCGTCGGGATTGATCACGCAGATGTTGCCGCTGTACGCGAATGCAATCCGTCCATCCGGCGACCACGCGGGCGTGGTACCGCTGGTGAGGATGACGAGGCCCGAGCCGTCGAGGTTCATGACGAAGATTCGCGCATAGTTGATTCCACATGCAATGCGACAAACGCGAATCCCTCTGCTCCCCGCGATGCTCGTCCCATCAGCTGACCATGCCGGGTAGCGGACCGAGTCGGCCAAGGCCGTGACTCCGGAGCCGTCGGCGTTCATGGCATAGATGGAGATCCCGTTCGCGAAGGCGATCTTCCCTGCATCGGGCGACCAGGCCGGCTCGCCGCCGGACGCCAGGTGAAAGGTGAGACGGACGACACCCGAGCCGTCGGCGTTCATCGAGTAGATGTCATTGCTGCCGTCGCGGTTGCTTACGAAGGCGATACGACCGGGTCCCAGAACGACGACGTCGAACGCCGGGCTGGTGGCGCTAGTCAGGCCGGTTGCCGACGCACTCAGGGTGTAGCCGGTCCCGGCTTGCCCGACGCTCAGATCGGGGAATGCCGCCACGCCGGCGACAGCGGAGACCGTGGTTGTTCCAGAGAGCGACCCGCCGCTGACACCGGCCTCAAGCGCCACGGTAACGCTCCCCACGAAATCAGTAGCCATGTTCCCGAACCGATCGAGCGCTGAGAGTTGCACGGCCCGAAGAAAAGGTCGACCGGCGAAAGAGTTCGCGGGGGGGACCGAGAAGGCGAGCTGGCTCGGCGGCCCCGGATTCGCGAGCGCGGTGAAGGCAACCCGCAACGCCAAGGTGTCGGGCGAGCCGGGCTGTACGGGGAGGAGTGCCTCGGACGCCTGCCCGCCCGCCAACGTACCCAAGGTCCACAGCACCGTGGCGATCCCGGAAGCGTCGGTCGTCGTTCTATTCGCCGAGAGTGAACCCTGGGTCGCCGACCAGGAAACGCTGATCCCCGGCGCCACCGCGGAGCCGCGTAGCACCAGCACCCGTAGAGGCATGGGAAGTGTCGCGCCTACGGTTCCGGTCTGTTGATCGCCACTGCTGGTTGGGGCCAGCTGGATGGACAGCGTCCCTGGCGGGGCCGTCATCTCATCGCCGCAGCCGGAACTGAGCGCCGAAGAGAGAATGCCCCCAAGGACGACCCCGGCCCGGACACACCGCCTCATGCTCATAACCGCTCCTCCAGCAAGATTACGCGCTCAGTGATTGAGAAGCGCACACAGTACCGGGCGCTCCGGGAAGCCCTCGTGATCAGGATGGGGCCCCTGCATGGCTACCAGCGTGACCCCGCCGTTCTGATCTAGGAAGAATTCGACCGTGCCGGCGTCGAGCAGCTGGGTCCCATCGGGCAGCTTGAGGTGAAGCAACAGGCCGTACTGGACCAGCCGCGACGTTCCATCCGAGTTGAAAGTCGTCTGGTCCGGACCGTAGCTCGGTCCGGAAACCGTGTACCCGGTGACCGAATTGGCGATGGAGACGGTCAGGTTCCAGACATTCTGCAGTTTCGTGATGTTGCCGGCCTGGTCGATCGTTTCGATGATCGTTACGGTCCCTGTGAACTTGAAGATCAGGTCATAGCCTTCGGCGCAGGACGCCAACACGGCGGGGCCAAAGCTGCCGTCGACGTTTGGCAAGACCTTCGTATGGGTGCCCCCTTGTGACGACGCCCTTAGCGTCGCCGGCCGTTCGCGGAGGGCCGGTCCGGCAACCGATTCGCAGGCAGCCGTCATCAGAACGACGGGAACTACGAGGCGGCGGAGTGGGCGCATTGAAGCCTCCTGAGCGGTTGGCGGAACGGTGACTCGCTTGCGATCGACTCGATCGGTGGTTCAATTCTGCCCCAGTGCGGTCATCGACCAGTCACAGCGGAGTCATACGCGCCGATGCTTCAGCTGACGGTGCTCGGTGGACTGACCCTGGGAATGGAGGACGGGCTCGTCAGCGGTGCGATGACCCAACGACGCCGGCTGGCGCTGCTCGCGCTGCTCGCGGTCGCGCGCCAGCGCGGCCTCAGTCGCGACAAGGTCATGGCCTACCTGTGGTCGGAGAGTGACGGCGCGCGTGCGCGCCACGCGCTGAATCAGCTGCTGCACATCCAGCGAAAGTTGCTCACGGGCCGGGAATTGTTCCTCGGCGGAAAGACGCTGCGGCTCAACCCGGCGGCCATCCGAACGGACGTCGGCGAGTTCGAGGACGCCCTGGAGCGCGGCGACCTCGAGGCGGCGGCGGCAGTCTATGGTGGCCCGTTTCTCGACGGGTTCTTCCTGAAGGACGCGCCCGAGTTCGAGCGGTGGGCCGAGGCGCAGCGCCACCGCTTGGCGCGGCGCTTCTGTGCGGCCCTGGTCGATCTCGCTAACGCTGCGGCGGCGCGAGGAGAGCAGGCTCGCTCGGCAGAGTGGTGGCGGCGGGCGGCCGAGGTCGATCCGCTCGATTCTCAGATCGCGCTCGACGTGGTCCAGGCGCTCGCCGCGACCGGGAACCGGGGTGGAGCGCTACGCCACGCACAGCAACACGCCGAGCGGTTGCGGAAGGAACTGGGCGTCGCGCCCGATGTTCGGCTCGTCCAACTCATGGAACGGCTTCGGGCTGGCGACACTACCTGAGGCAGCCCAACTAGCGGGGGCCCGTGGTCGCAGTATGGTTACGCCATGCCCGAGCAGGTGCCCGCACCCCTCGTCGCGGCCCTGCGCCGCCGGTACACGATCCAACACGAGCTGGGGCGCGGGGGTGCGGCGTTCGTCTTTCTCGCGCATGACCTGAAGCACAACCGCCCGGTTGCGATCAAGGTGCTGCGCCCGGAGATCGCCGTGCTGGTGGGCGTCGAGCGATTCCTGCGCGAGATCCGGCTCGCTGCCCAGCTCCGCCATCCTCACATCATGCCGCTGTTCGACTCGGGGGAGGCCTCGGGCTCACTCTACTACGTGATGCCGTACGTGGCGGGGCAGTCGCTGCGGCAACACCTGGAGCGGGGAGGGCCGCTGCCGCTGGACGAGGCCCTGCGGATCACGCGCGACGTGTGCGACGCCCTGACCTACGCGCACGGGCAGGACATCGTGCACCGGGACATCAAGCCGGAGAACATCCTGCTCGACGCCGGGCACGCGCTGGTGGCGGACTTCGGGCTGGCGCGGGCGATCGCCGCGGCGGGAGGCGACAACCTGTCGGAGACCGGGATGACGGTGGGCACGCCGACGTACATGAGCCCCGAGCAGGCGGGCGCCGAGTCCCGCATCGATGGTCGCAGCGACGTGTACAGCCTTGGCTGCGTGCTGTACGAAATGCTGGCCGGAGCGCCGCCCTTCACGGGCCCCAGCGCGCAGGCGCTCCTGGCTCGCCATGCGCTCGACCCGGTCCCGCCGCTTCGCACGGTGCGAAAGGCAGTCCCGCCGCACGTGGAGCTAGCCGTGCTGAAAGCACTCGAGAAGACGCCGGCCGACCGGTTCGCCACGGCCACGGAGCTCGCTGTGGCACTCGCCCGGCAGGGTACGCCATTCCGCCCGCGCCGGGCTCGCGTGATTGCCGCGGCGGCAATCGGCGTCCTGCTCCTCGGGGCCGGCTCGTGGGGGATACACGTCGCCGGTGCGCGAGCTGTCCCGATCCGGCGGCTCGCTGTGCTGCCCCTGGAGAACCTTACCGGCGATACCGCCCAGGAATACATCGTGGAGGGAATGCACGATGCGCTGGTGACCGAACTGGCGAAGATCGGCGCGCTGAACATCATCTCGCGCACCTCGGTGCTGGGATATCGCCACACGACGAAGACGGTACCCGAGATCGCCCGCGAGTTACACGTCGATGCCGTAGTAGAAGGATCGGTTGTATTGGCTGGAGACAGCGTGCGCGTCACTGCCCAGCTGATCGCGGGCCCGACGGATCGGCACCTGTGGGCCGACACCTACGTCAAGAGCCGGCGGCACGTGCTCGCGCTGTACGCCGAGGTTACGCAGGGCATCGCCCGGGAGGTGCGGGCCGTGGTGACGCCCGAGGAGCGCGCGCGCCTCGCGAGGGCGCGGCCGGTCGACCCGGAGGCGAACGACCTGTTACTGAGGGGTCGCTACTACTGCGAGAAATGGACCAGAGAAGACTTCAACCGCGGTATCGCGTTCTACCGCCGTGCGATCGACCGGGACCCGACGTTCGCGCTGGCCTACGCCGGGCTTGCGGTATGCTACGCCGACCAGGCGTTCATCGGCCACGCGCCGCCCGCGGAAATCACACCGATTGCGAAAGCGGCGGCCACCCGCGCGCTCGAGCTCGACTCGACGCTCGGCATGGCGCACGCGACGCTCGGCTGGCTCCGGTTCGTTACCGACCTCGATTTCGACGGCCCAGACCAAGACTACCGGCGAGCGCTCGCGCTATCGCCGGGGAGTGGCTGGATCCGGAGCTGGTACGCTGACTACCTCACGCTCGCGGGCCGGTTCGACGAGGCTGTCAACCAGAAACGGCAGGCCATCGCGCTCGATCCCCTCGCGGTGAACACGAGTCTCGGCCTCGGATGGGTGTACTTCCAGGCCCGCCGCTACGACGAGTCCATCGCCCAGCTCAACCGGACGCTGGAGCTGGAGCCTGGCTACTTCTATGCGCACATGGAGCTCGGCTGGGACTATCTGCAGAATGGCATGAATGAAGCGGCCGTCGCGCACTGTGATTCGGCCATCGCGCGCGCACCTCAAGCCGACGACCAGGTCGTGCTCGGCACGTGTGGATGGGTCTACGGACGGGCTGGGCGCAAGCAGAAAGCTGAAGCGATCCTCCGACGGCTGACGGCGATGTCCGATCGCCGATGGCTCGAACCCTTCAACGTTTCGTTGGTGCACGTGGGCCTAGGGGATCGGGATCGCGCCCTCGCTTGGCTGCGGAAATGTGCGCGGGAGCGCTCGCCGGGCTTGGTCTTCTTGAAGGTCGAACCCGCCTTAGATCCACTGCGGTCGGATCCGCGCTTCAAAGCGTTACTGCGGCAGCTTCGGATCGAGTCCTGAGAACTCCCGCTGACAGCGCCGGCGTTACCGGCCGATCTCGACACCCAATCGCACGGTCATCGGCGGCTGGCGGGTCAGGACCTTGCCATAGAGCGGATTGGGCGTGGTCTGCTGGCCGGTCGTCGGGTCAACACTCAGGAACGCCTTCTGCTCAATGCGCACCGGGCGGTTGCCGCTGAACACGTGGAAGGCGTCGAGCACGATCCTGGGCGAGACTGCCCCACCGGACCGGCGCAGGTCGTAGCTCCAATGCAAGTTGAGGTCCCAGATCCAGGGCATCCGGCCCGACGTGCCCCGGGGCCGCAGGAATACGAAGTCGAACGGATAAATCGGGTTGGCGCCGAGATAGTTGAGTGGAGTACCGCTCTGCAACGTGACGTATGAGCCACCGGTGAGTCGAGAGCCGAACCGGTAGGACGCGAACGCCTTGAAGACGTGGGTCCGGTCGTTCGGTAACAGCCCCTCGGCATTCTGCAGCTCGGCCGGATTCGAGAAGTTGCTCCCGCCGTTGGGGTTTCCGACGCCGGCGTCCTGGTCGTACAAGCCGACGTAGTTGCCATAATGCCGGGACAGAACGTAGGACAGCATGTAGCTCAGGCGTGAGGTGCCGAGCCTTTGCGCGGTGAGCTCCAAGGCCCGGTAGGAGCCCGTGGGGCGCGGCAGGAATGCGACCGGATTGCGGCCCGGGTTGGCGCCGAGGGACGTCGTGCTCGCAGGATCCACGATGAAGCTGTCGACCGACGTCAGGATCTCCCTCAGGACACGGTACACGCCACGCACACGGATCGTGACGTCGGCTCCGAGCCCCCGCTCGTAGCCCAGGGTGAACTCGTCGTAGTACTGCCCCCGCAGACGATCGGCCCCGCGGGTGTTATACGTGATTGGCAATCTGCCGGTGGTGTCGACGCGTGGATCCTGCGGGTAGAGGATGAAGTCCTGGGACAGGCCGCCCCACCAGAATGACACGGTAAGGGTCGGGAGCTGCTCGTAGAAGCGTCCGAACGACCCGGTGACCTTCTGTAACCCGGAACGGTCGGGATTCGCCACGAAGCCAAGCCGAGGCTGAATCTGCTGGGTAATGGAACCACTGCGACCCGCCGGCCCTGAGAAGAACTGACCGTCCCACCGCACCCCCGGGGTGAGGCGTAGCCATGGAGTCGCCAGGTACGAGCCCTGCAGGTAGAGCGAAACGATCCGATTGTGCACCGAGGGTCTGAAGTCGAGCGGAAGGGTAACGTAGGGGTAGGAGTTTGAGCCAGTATTCTCGACCCACCCGGCACTGTCCGGCCCGTTGGAGCGCCACCGCCAGTCCTCGTGCAACAGGTTGTCCTCGTACTGGACCCCGCCTTTTAGGGAATGCTCGCCCGCGAGTACTTCGCCGCCGAGCGACGCGGCCGAGCGCGTGCTGGTGCGGTCCCACCGGTTTCCGTAGCCGCCCGACCAAGTGTGGGTGACGTCGTCTGAGAAGAGCGGATCGGTCCGGCCCCGCGACGTCGCCGGACCGTTCTCCTGCCAACTGGTCGTGCGTGAGAGCATCGCCTCGAGGAGCAGCCGCTGCCCAACCAGGTGCTTGCTGTTCAGGGCCACCATGACTCCGCCCTCGTTCCACACTCCGAGGAAGGGGTCCGGGTTCGTCAGCGAGTCCGGGGGAAGGATTGGTGCCCAGAAAGGGTTTCCCACGATGTACCTGGTCGCAGGGTCACCGATGGCAGTGAGGACAACACTCGTACCCGGACTCGCGCGCCAGCTCAGCTTGGCGGCAAACTTGTGGGTCACGCCGTGATCCAATGCTTCCTCGCTGCCCGGGATCCGCACGTGCTGTCGCTCCACCGCGGCGTCGTAGGCCAGAAAGTACCAGAGACGATTTCGCCGGATCGGACCGCCAGCGCTCACACCCACATCGTAGCGGCTGTAGTCCCCCCTCCCCTGATCCACCAGCCCCCGGTCGGGGCTCGAAGCGAGACCGCTGCCGGTAAAGAACCCGAAGGTTGATAGGCGTGGCTCGTTCCCACCCGACCGGGTGACCACGTTGACGATGCCGCCGAGCGCACGCCCGTACTGGGCCTCGTGGCCACCGGTCTTGAGCTGGAGGTGGTCGATGAAGTTGAGCGGCAGGTCGATGCCGCCGTCTCCGCGGTAGGGCTCCGTCACGTTCACCCCGTCCACGAAGTACCCGTTCTCGAGGCCCGTTCCGCCCGCGACGTTCACGCCGTCGCCCAGATAGCTCTGGTTGGCCTGCGGCAACAGGGTGATAATGGAAGCGTAGTCGCGGCCGACCGGTAGCTGCTCGATGACTGTCGCAGAGACATCCGTCCCGAGGCTGCTCGTGAGGGGGTCGATGGCGGGCCGGTCCGCCGTCACCACCAGCGGAGGCAGTTCCGTCACCTGCTCCGGCAGCGTGACCTCGCCGAGGGCGGTCGTGTGTCCGAGTTGGACCGCTACCCTCGCGATGACGAGGGACCGGTATCCGATGCGAGTCAGGCGCACTGTGAACTCACCGGGCGGCAGGGCGAGCAGCCGGAATCCCCCGTGCGCGTCGGACAGTGTCCACCGGTCGCCCTGCAGACTGGGGCCGAGAACGCTGACCTGCACGTCGGCCAGAGACTGGCCCCCAGGGCTAGTGATTCGGCCCTGGATGTCGCCGGTCGTTTGCTGAGCGGCAGCCCCCATGGGGGTGAGGAGCGCCAGTACCGAGAGCACTACGCGTCGCATGCGTGCCTCCGGTGCGACCGCAATCCCCCCAATTGGCCGGCGTGGGAGACCGGCGGCAAGTCCCTGAGGCGCAAACGCGCGCGCTAGCCGCCGATGCAGCGATACACGAAGTCTCTGCTCACCGTGACGTTGCCGTTAGCGTTCACGGTCACATGGTAGTTGGCCACCAGCAGCAGGTGGGCGCCCGCAGCGTTCGTGTAGAACTCCTGTCCCACGTTCTGGGTTACCAGCCCATTTCCATGGACGAGGAGTATGAAAATGGGGCGAGTGTTGGTCGGGTCGATCATCCACACGGTTCCGGATGTCTGTCCCACTAGGTGGACCGCGGGATCGTAGATGAACTTCAGCGTCGTATCCACGTTACCGGCAGGGGTCGTGGTCGTGCGCAGCACGTAATTGATCCGTCCGGTGAAGAGGACGATCTCCCCAATCTTGGGGTTGGCGGTGCAGTCGGCAGGATCGTCAACCTCCTCGAAGAAGCCCGTGATTTCACTGTGCGTCGCCCCGAACTGAGGGCGAACCGTCAGGTCCGGCGCAACAGGCTGCCGCTCGCAAGCAGCGACAAGCAGGACCATCGGAATGCTGAGGTACGAGAGCGGGCGCATCTCAAGTCTCCTGGGTGGCTGGGAAGCAGCTCGGGTGATTCGCTGCGATGAGCCGAAACAGCGATTCAATTGTCGCGTGAGGCGGTCACCCTCTGGTCATAGAGCAGTCACACGGCCTGGCGCAAGCGCCCCAGGGCCGTAAGGTTGATGAATGGCTGAAGTTGCACCGGCCCCACTCCGCACCGCGCTGCACCGTCGCTATACGATCCGACACGAGCTGGGCCGTGGCGGGACGGCATTCGTCTATCTCGCCCATGACTTGAAGCACGACCGTTCTGTCGCGATCAAGGTGTTGCGCGCGGAGATCGCGCTGCTGCTCGGCACCGAGCGGTTTCTGCGCGAGATCCGGTTCGCCGCGCGGCTCCAACATCCCAACATCCTGTCGCTGTTCGACTCGGGCGAAGCCAGCGGCTGGCTCTACTACGTGATGCCGTACGTGGAGGGGCCGTCGTTACGCCAGCGCCTGACCCGGGAAGGCCCGCTTCCGCTCGACGACGCCCTCCGCATCACGCGGGATGTTTGCGGCGCGCTCGGCTGCGCCCACAGTCAGGGCGTTGTGCACCGGGACATCAAGCCGGCGAACATCCTGCTCAGCGGCGAACATGCGGTCGTGGCGGACTTCGGACTCGCCCTGGCGATCACGAGCGCCGGGGGAGAAAAGTTGTCGGAAAGCGGGATGTCGGTCGGGACGCCCGCCTACATGAGTCCGGAGCAAGCGGGCGCCGCTTATCAAATCGACGGTCGCAGCGATCTCTACAGCTTGGGCTGCGTGATGTACGAGATGCTCGCCGGGACGCCACCGTTCACGGGTCCGAGCGCGCAGGCGCTCCTGGCGCGGCACGCCCTCGACGCGGTGCCGCCGCTCAAGACCGTGCGCAAGTCCGTGCCCGAGCACGTCGAGCACGTCGTGATGCGTGCGCTGGAGAAGGTTCCCGCGGACCGGTTCCCGAGCGCGGCTGCCCTGGCCACCGCTCTCGAGGCGCCGGCGTCGATCCCCCGCCGGTCACTGCGGTCGAGGCGCCTGGCGGCACTCGTCGCCGGAGTCGGCCTCCTGCTGGGCGGCGGATGGCTTGCCACGCGCGCGCGCAGCGCCGACGCGCCCCTCAGGCGGCGACTCGCCGTGTTGCCGCTCGCAAACGTCACGGGTGATTCAACCCAGAACGCCTTCGTCGACGGGCTGCACCAGGGGATCATCGACGAACTCGCAACGATTGAAGCCGTGAGCGTCATCTCTCGAGCGTCGGTGTTGCGGTACCGAGACTCTACGCGACCACCCCTCCCCGAGATCGCACGCCAGCTTGGTGTGGACGCGATCGTGCAAGCATCCGTCTCGCGCTCGGGTGATAGCATGCGGCTCGCCGTGCAGGTCGTTGACGCCCGGACCAATCGCCGCCTCTGGACGCAGACTTACGTGCGGGAGCGGCGCGACGTCATGCGGCTCTCCGGAGAGCTGGCGAGCGATGTCGTGGGGCAGATGCGCGGCGCGATCACGCCGGCCGAGCGGGGTCGTCTCGTGCGCGACCGCCAACTGGACCCGGACGTCTATACGCTGACGTTCAAAGGCGGATACGAGTGCCTGTTGTGGGCCGAGGGACCCTTACGGCGCGGCATTCGACTGTTGCGGGAAGCCGTGGACCGCGATCCGACCAACGCGCTCGCGTACGCGAAGCTCGCCGGCTGCTACAGTGATATGTCGTTCTTCGGGTTCATGCCCGACAGCGAAGCCACCCCCCTCGTGGAGGCGGCGAACGGCCGGGCCCTCGAGCTCGATTCCACTGTGGGCGAGGCCTACGTGACGCGCGGGTGGTTCCGCTTCGTCACCGACCACGACACGGACGGCGCGGACCAGGATTTCCGGCGAGCGCTCGAGTTGTCCCCAGGGGATCTGCGGACGCGGCAATGGTACGCCGATTACCTCACGTTGACAGGCCGCTTCGACGAGGCCATCCGCGAGAAGCGCCAGGCCATCGCGCTCGACCCGCTATCGGCTCAGTCGAGCATCGGTCTGGCATCGACGTACTTCTACGCGCGTCGCTACGACGAGGCCATCGCCCAGTTCAAGCGGACGCTGGATTTGGCGCCCGGCAGCTACTCTTCGCACATGCAACTCGCCTGGAACTATTCGCAAAAGGGACTGCACGAGGTGGCGGTCGCGCACTGCGACTCGGCAATCGCCTTTACACCTCCGGCCGAGAAGAACTGGCTGGGCGAATGCGGATGGGTGTATGCGAGAGCTGGGCGTCGGGAACAGGTTCTGAAGATGGTGGGGCAGGTCCGGGAATCATGTGCTGGGGGTGCCGACGTCTACGCTGCCCTCGGGGATCCGGATCACGCCCTCGAGTGTCTTCGGAAAGCGGCGCGGGAGAATCCGCAGCAACTGGTCTTCGAGAACTTCAATCCCATGCTCGATCCGTTGCGGTCCGATCCCCGGTCCCATGCAGTATTGCGGGAGCTCGGGATCAAGCCCTGAAGCCTAAGAGTCAACGATCATCCCGACGCGAGCACTCGAGGCGCACGGGGGGCAGTTGACGGTCCAACCGCCACGGTCAGCCGTCAGCTATCCGGCTTTCTCGATAGCTGGCGCGGCCTTGTCCCATCCCCGCCCGGCGCGGGGCCGGGCGGGGCGTCGAATCCGCTCAGTTCACTGCTGGCCTAGAATATGGCAGGGCTCGAAATCCCGATTGACTGTGACCTCCCCATTCGCATTGATGGTGACCTTTAGGTGCAGCGTCCAATCGATCTTGGTGCCAGTCACCTCGCTTACCATGATGAAAGGAGTGAGGGAGTAATGAAAACTGTAGCTGCCGGTTTCCCCGGCGGGAATCCGCTCAGTGTATGTCGCTTCTTGACCCGGCACAGCCGGATTCCAAATCCCCGTCTTGTCACCAACATTATGGTACCCGTCGAGGAATCGGACCTTAACGTAGACAAGCGATCCGTTGCCCGTGGTGACGATATGCCACCTCTGGAGAATAGGGCCAACCTCGTCGAGCCAGTCGTCAACGCAGGGCGCGTAGTATTTGACGTCCCCAGGCGGCAGGTTCACGACTTGGTCGGTCCAGTCTGATGTGGCCGAGAAGGCTGGCAGTAGCGCGGCATCCGTCGCGACCGGCTGCCGTTCGCAGGCGACCAGGAACAGCGGGAGCAGGGTGAGAGGCAAGGCTCGCATACAAGGTCTCCTGAGTGAGGGACGAGTTACGCTTCCCGGCCAAGCCTCTACCGTGGCTTCCAGACGGGGTAATAGCCGGCCCCGGAGCTCTGGGTAAGGTTGACGAGGCCCGAGCCGTCAACATTCGCGACATAGAGCTCGTGCGCCCCCCCCGACGTTGGTGTCGAGACGAATGCCACCCTCGAGCCATCCGGTGACCAGGACGGGCCCACATCCGACGACACTCCCCCGTAGGAGAGGTTGTGTTCGAGTTGCAGTAGACCAGACCCGTCGGCTTTGATCACA
>Ga0137379_10004901_pt1 | contig 12635 bp, 11 predicted proteins | sample SagtaG_18_FD_104812 | JGI IMG/M metagenome (GOLD analysis project Ga0137379, IMG submission 104812) | Vadose zone soil microbial communities from Sagehorn Ranch, Mendocino, California, USA - Sage2_L_80_16 metaG | ecosystem: Environmental > Terrestrial > Soil > Vadose zone | place: USA...
TACTTCGACCGTCGCACGCTGCCGCGGCTCCTCGAGGAGACCGGGTTCCGCGTCCGCGAGCGGCGCTCCTACACGCACACCGTCTCGGCCGACTACCTCCTCAGGAAGGCCGCCGCGAGCTTCCCGCCGCTCGCGCCCACCGTCTCGGCCCTGCGCAAGTTGCTGCCGCTGCGCTGGCCCGTGCCGGTGAACCTGGGCGACAACATGGTGGTCACGGCCGAGCGCAGATAGCTCGAGCCGGTCGCCCCCTCACCCTGCCCTCTCCCCCGTCGGGGGAGAGGGATTCAGCCACCACCTCTCCCTTGGCACCAGGGAGAGGGATTCAGGCCACCACCCCCTCTCCCCTGGCCAGGGGAGAGGGCCGGGGTGAGGGGTTCTGCTTCCCCCCGAACTGAGCCAGCGTCTCCGCGATCTCCCGGTTCACCTGCTTCAGGAGGTCCGACTTCTCGCGGAAGGGGAGGAAGCCGCTCTTGAAGCCCTGCACGATGAGCATGACCAGGTCCTCGAGGGTGAAGCCCATCTCCCGGTGGGCGATGAGGAGCTCCTTCGTGGCGGTGGTGTCGGTGATGAGCCGGTTGTCGGTGTTGACGGTCACGCGCAGGCCGAAGTCGAAGTAGAACTTGAGGGGGTGGCTCTTCATGTCCGCCACCGAGCGCGTCTGGACGTTCGACGACGGGCACATCTCGAGCGGGATGCGGTGGTCGTTCACGTAGTTCAGCAGATCGCCGTTCTCGCGCAGCCGCACGCCGTGGCCGATGCGGTGCGCCCCGCAGTAGTGCACCGCCTGCGCGATCGACTCCGGGCCGTACGCCTCCCCGGCGTGAATGGTCACGTTCACATTGTTGTCGAGGATGAGCTGGAAGGCGCGCTGGTGGTCCTTCGAGGGATAGCCCTCCTCGGCGCCGGCCAGGTCGTAGCCGACCACGCCCTTGTTCTTGTAGGCGACGGCGAGCTCGGCGAGGCGCAGCGAGGTGACCGGGTCGATGTGGCGAATGCCGCAGATGATGACGTTCGACTTCACGCCCGTCTCGCGCTTCGCGGCGCGCAGCCCCTCCAGCACCGCATCGACGATGGTGGTGGGCTTGAGGCCCCGACGCGTGTGCAGGACGGGCGCGTAGCGTACCTCCAGATAACGCACGTTCTCGGCGGCGCAGTCGACGGCGAGCTCGTGCGCGGCGCGGTAGAGCGCCTCCTCGGTCTGGAGCACCGAGAGCGTGATGTCGAAGGCGGTCAGGTAGTCCTCGAGGTCGGCGCACACCTGGCCCTGGTGCATGGCGCGCGCGAGCGCCTCGGGGGTGTCGGCCGGGAGCTTCACCTTCTGCGCCTCGGCCAGCTCGAGGATGGTGGCGAGCCGGAGCGAGCCGTCGAGGTGGCAGTGGAGGTCCGTCTTGGGGAGAGCCTGGAGGAGCTCCTCGGAGACGGCGGGCAGGGGGCCCGAAGGGATGGGACCGGTCGAGATGGGCTGGGGCACGCCCGGATCATAAGGGGCGCGCGGCGATCCCGCCCCGGGCTATGTTCCGGCCATGCTGAAGCACGCCCTCGCCTTCCTCGCCCGCCTCGTCGCCTCGGCGGTGGTGCTCATGCTGGCGGTGGGCTGGGTGTCGCCAGGGAACCCGTACAACACGGTCGGACGAGCGGTGGTGGTGTCGCTCTTCCTCGCCATCGCCTCGTACCTCACCCTGGCACGCTTCCTCTGGTTCCTCTTCTTCCCCTGGCTCCTCTACGCGCTCATCTGGCTCACCACTGTCGTGGGGGCCTACGGCGTCAGCTTCTTCTCGGCGCTGCTCCTCTCCATCGCGCTCACCCTCCTCTCGTTCCTCGTCTCGCTGATCTTCGGGGTGCAGCGGCTGTAAGGCGGCGGCGGACGAGCCCCGGCGGCGGGGGATGAACCCCCGCCCTACTTCGGTGCATGGAACCCCATTGCCAAGGCCGCCGAGCGAGCCGACCTTCCAGGCATGGCGAAGGCTCCCGCTCGAACCCTGATCAAGCTCCTCGCCGGCCTCATCGGTGCGCTCGTCCTCCTCGCCGTCGGGCTGACGCTGCTCCTCCAGACCGGCGCGGTCTCCTCGCGCGTGAAGGACCTCGTCGTGCCGCGCGCGTCGGCGGCGCTGGGCCGGCAGGTGACCGTCGAGGACGCGAAGCTGCGCATCTTCCCGCACGCGCGGGTCGCCTTGACCGGCACCACCGTGGCCGGCCGGCCAGGGGAGCCGCCGCTCGTCCGGGTGGAGGCCTTCGAGGTGGGCGTCCGGCTCTGGCCTCTCATCACGTCCCTCGGGAAGGACGTGCAGGTGAGCGGGATCCGGCTCGTGCGGCCCGTCCTGAATCTCGTCCGGGCGAAGGATGGGACCTGGAACTACCAGGGCCTGGGTGGCGAGCCGAAGGAGCAGGCCGCCCCCGCGGCCCCGGCTCCCTCCGCGGAGCAGGCGACGGTGCTCGTCGACCAGGCGTCCATCGAGGGAGGCGAGGTCCACTACATCGACGCGCTCCTCGGAGCCAAGGCGGCGGTGGCGCTCTCCAAGATCGACTTCTCGGCCGAGCACGTCGGCCTCGGCCATCCGCTCGACGCGAAGATCAGCGCGGCGGTGGTGAACCCTGAGAAGAACTTCGAGGCGCGCGTCCACGCGGCGAAGCTGCCCGGCTCCTTCGCCCAGCTGGGACCCGGCGAGTACCCGGAGCTCCAGGGCGACCTCGCGCTCACCGGGCTCGACCTCGGCCTCGTGCGTGCGTTCCTGCCTCCGGCCGTGACGAACATGATGACGGGCGGCAGGGTCGACGCGTCGGCGAAGCTCGCCACCCGCGACGCGAAGTACGGGATGGATGGCGCGGGGAAGCTCTCGCAGGTGCGGCTGCGCGGCGAGCCGGCCCAGGGGAGCTTCGAGCTGCACGCGCTCGTCGATCCGGCGAGCGGCGCGGGGACCGCCGCCGTCGAGAAGCTCGCCGTGAAGGGCCCCGGCATCGACCTCGGCGGCCGGGTTGCCGCCGACCTGAAGCCGCAGCGGGTGCGCTTCGCCATCGCCGGGCCGCTGCTCGACCTGGGGCAGGTCATGAGCCTCCTCCCGGCACAGGAGAAGAAGAAGGACGAAGGGCCGCTCCTCACCGCGGCGCAGCGGAAGCAGGTGGGCGCGGCCGACGTGTCGGGCACCATCGACATCGACAAGGTGGTGAAGGGCGGCCTCGTCGCCACCGGCTTCAAGGCGAAGGCGGCGCTCGAGGAGGGCGTCTTCGTCCTGCACGACGCCCAGGCCGACTTCTTCGGCGGGCGGGTGGACGCGGCCGGCACGCGGGTCGACCTCTCGCAAGCGAACCCGAGCTGGAACCTCAAGGCGAAGCTCGACGCGATCGACGTCGGCCAGGCGCTCACCTCGTTCGCGGGGTCGGCCCCGCTCGTCGGCAAGATGACCGGCGCCCTCGACCTGGACGGCGCGGGCGTGGACTGGGCGACCCTGCAGAAGGCGCTCACCGGTCACGGTTCGCTTGCGGTGAAGTCGGGGGAGCTCACCACCACCGACCTGGGGGACAAGGTGCTGGGCGCCGTGTCCCAGGGCCTGCGCGCCGCCGGGAAGACCGGCCTCGCCGGTCAGGTGGGCGGCGCTGGCGGGAAGACGAGCCTGCGCGATCTGGCGGCACAGTTCACGGTCAAGGACGGCGCGATGGCGCTCGCGCGGCCGCTCTCGTTCACGGCGCCCTTCGGCGCAGCCGAGCTGGGCGGCAAGATCGGCCTCGGCGGTCAGCTCGCCCTCACCGGCGCGGCCAAGCTGTCGAAGGAGTCGCTGCAGCGCCTCGCCGGCGGCTCGAAGCTCCCGCTCGGGCAGAGCCTGTCGGTGCCGCTGGCGCTCTCGGGGTCCCTCATGCAACCGTCCGTGAACGTCCAGGCCGATCAGGCGGTGGCGGGCCTCGTGCAAGGCGCCGCCAAGCAGAAAGCCCAGGAGCTCCAGGACACCGTGCAGGAGAAGGCCAAGGTCCAGGCGCGGAAAGGCCTCGGCGATCTGCTGCGCGGCCGGTAGATGGGCGCTCATCTCGCTCCGACCGTACGCGTTCCAAGGTGCTCCGAGAGGGCGCGCTCGACGGCCGCCGCGATCGCTCGCGTCCCGCGCAAGCTCGGGTGCCGCTCGTAGAGCCCAGGCAGCCGATCCTCGGGACCGAGGTCCACTCGCACGAACGGCAGCCCCTGCCGGACGAAGAGCTCCTTCACGACCCAGCTCTCGTCGCCGTCGTCGCGCAGGCAGGCCGAGCCGTAGTTCGTCACGACGAACAGCGGGAACGCGCCCCGCGCACGCGCCGTCTGGGCGGTCGCGCGCAGGACCGCCGCCGTGACGCGCAGGGCGTCGTCTCCGTGGAACGGCAGCGCCTGGAGGAGCTTCGCGATCCTGGGACCGGTCGAGGGCGGCACGAGCGCGAGCGCACCGTCGGGCGCGAGAGCCAGCCGGGGACGCCAGTCATCGACGTTGCGCCTGATCTGGTTCGGGACGAACAACGTCACGATCGCGACGGGATGCCTGTACTTCGGCAGGGCGTCCAGCAGGCGAAGATAGGCCTGGTCATTGCCATAGCCGACGACGGCGAGGTTGATCGCCTGGACGCCGAGATCGCGCCCCACGAGGAACGGGATCGTCTCCTCGTACGCCAACCCATATCCAAAGGCGATGGACTCGCCGGTGAAGACGACGGTCGGGCGGTCTGGATCGGAGCGGTCGTCCACGGAGGCGGCGCGGTCGCCTTCCGCGTCGATCGCGTAGGCGAGCCTCCGGCCCCCGATCTGCACCCAGGTCGTGCGCTCCGGGAAGTACGACCAGCCGAGCCGAGGATCGGGCCGAGCCATCGGAACCTCTCGCCCGCCGGAAGGCGAGGCGGGGCCACCGAGCGCCAGCCGCTCATAGAGGCGTCGCATGTGGAGCTCCGTCACGGCCACCGAGCCGGCGATCGCGATGGCGATGCCCACCAGAGTGCCTGCCCTCCCACGCAACGAGGCCCGCTGCGCCCTGCGCGCCAGCACGGCCGCGAGCTTCGTCGATGCGAGCACCCCGAGCGCCAGCGCGATCCAGGGCAGCGCGCGCCCCAGGACCCACTCGGCGGGATTCGTGGCGCAGTACGAGGTGAGCACGTGCCGCTCGGCCCAGTGACCGTCGGCGAGGAGTCCGTAGAGGACGAGGCCTGCGCCCGCGCCCGCGACCACCCCGCGGACCGCCCAGGCAGACGAGCGCCCCATCGCCCTGTTCCCCACCGTGAAGGCCCAACGCAGCTCGGCGCCCCTCGGGGAGCGTTTCCGTATGACCGACACATCGCAAGAGTGCTCATGTCGTGACTGCGACTCGCGGCACCTCTGTGGAGCGGGCCCTTCATCCGGTGCACCGCTGGGTCTGGCGAGATGCGCACCGTCGCGCGCGGAAGCTCCTCACCTTCGCCGCCACCGAGGCCGAGGGAGGACGCGATCTCTCCCGGGCGGCGGAGCTCACCGTCGACCCACGGCTCCGAAGGCTCTTTCTGCGTCACGCGGCCGACGAGCAGCGCCACGCCGAGCTCTTCCGCGCGCGCGGGCAGGCCCTCCTGGCCGGGTTGCGCCCCGGCAGCCCCGTCTCGTTCGAGGCGAACTGGATCGCGCCTGGCGAGCGGGGCCTCGACGATCTGCGGGTCGACGAGGGCCGCGACGCCTCGCTCCTGGCCTTCCTCCACCTGTCCGAAAAGGCCGCCGCCAACCGCTTCGCGATCTACCGCGAGGTCATCCCGGACGAGGAGACGCGCGAGGTGTTCCGGCGCGTCCTCCGCGACGAGGTCTTTCACATGGGCTACACGCGATCACAGCTCGAAAGAATCGCGCCCGGCGGCTACCGCCGCCACCTCTGGCTCGCGCGCGCCTCGCGCCTCTGGAAGGCCTACCTGCGCCTCGCGACGGCGATCGCGGGCGTGCTCGGCACCTTCCTCCTGCTCGCGCAGTACTTCCTCTTCTTGCCGATCTTCGCGCTCCTCGCGAAGCGCGCCGCTCGCCGCGAGCGTCCCGGCTGGAGCGAGCCGGTGCGGCGCGAGGGTCCGGCCGCGCTCAGGAGCCAGTACTGAGCCATGAAGATCCTCGGCATCTCCGCCCACTACCACGACTCCGCGGCGGCGCTGGTGGTCGACGGCGTGCCGGTCGCCGCCATCCAGGAGGAGCGGCTCTCCAGACGAAAGAACGATGCCGGCTTTCCACTGTCGGCCATCGAGTGGTGCCTCGGCGAGGCCAGGCTCGAGCCGGACGATCTCGACGCGGTGGTGTTCTACGAGAAGCCGATGCTGAAGCTCGAGCGCATCGTGGTGACCGCGCTGCGCGCCTTCCCGCGCTCGTGGCGCAGCTTCCCGCGCGCGATGAAGAACACGCTCGGCGAGAAGGCGTGGGTGAGGGGCATCATCGCGTCGCGCCTGGGGGTGCCCGCGCGCAAAATCCTCTTCACCGAGCACCACCAGTCCCACGCCGCGGCAGCCTTCCTGACCGCGCCCACGCGCGCGGCCGCGATCCTCACCGCCGATGGCGTGGGCGAGTGGGCGACGCTCTCCGTCGGGCGAGGGATCAAGCGGCCCGACGGATCATGCGCGATCGACCTCACGCGCGAGCTGCGCTTTCCCCATTCGCTCGGGATGCTCTACTCGGCGTTCACCGCCTTCCTCGGCTTCGAGGTCAACGAGGGCGAGTACAAGGTGATGGGGCTCGCCTCCTACGGAGAGCCTCGCTTCCAGGAGCAGGTCCGAGCGATGGTCCACCGGACCGACGACGGAGCGTTCGCGCTCGACCTCTCCTACTTCGAGTTCCACGCATCGGCCCGGCGCGCGTACTCGTCGCGCTTCGTCGAGGTCTTCGGGCCGGCGCGCGCGCCCTTCGAGCCCATCGATCCGACGACGCCGGAGGGCGCTCGCTTCGCCGACGTGGCCGCGAGCGTGCAGCGCGTCCTCGAGGACCTGCTCGTCGACCTGACGCGCACGCTGCATCGAGAGAGCGGGCTCTCCGACGTATGCCTCGGCGGGGGCGTCGCGCTGAACGGCTGCGCCAACGCACGCATCCTGCGCGAGTCGGGGTTCGAGCGCGTCTTCGTGCCGCCCGCGCCAGGCGATGCGGGCTGCGCGCTCGGGGCCGCCCTCTACGCCGACCGTCTGCATTTCCGGAGCCCCCACCGCCCGATTCCGGACCACGCGTTCTGGGGCTGCTCCGCCGATCCGCTCGAGCTCGAGCAGCTGGCGCGTGAGGACGGGCTCCGGGTCGAACGGGCGACGGACGATCGCGCGCTCCTCGAACAGGTCGGCGCCGAGCTGGCGAGCGGCCGCATCGTGGGGTGGATGGACGGCCGGTGCGAGCTCGGCCCACGCGCGCTCGGTCACCGCAGCATCCTCGCCGCTCCCGACCGCGCCGAGACGCGCGATCGCCTCAACCGCGAGGTGAAGTACCGCGAGGAGTTCCGCCCGTTCGCGCCCGCCGTGCCGATCGAGCTGGCCGACCGCTACTTCGACCTGCCGCCGGGCGGCGCGCGGCTGTGCCGCTTCATGTCCGGCGTGTTCCCGGTCCGGCCCGAGTGGCGCGCGCGGCTGGCCGCGGTGACGCACGTGGACGGGACCGCCCGCGTGCAGGCGGTCGACGCCGAGACGTCGCCGCGCTTCCACGCGCTCCTGCTCGCCTTCGGGAAGCGAAGCGGCGTCCCGGTCCTGCTCAACACGTCCTTCAACCTCGCCGGCGAGCCCATCGTGGCCCGCGCGGTCGAGGGGTACTCCACCTTCCGGCGGTCGGGCATCGACCTGCTCGTCGCGGGGCAGTGCCTCGTCACGAAGGCGCGGGCGAGTGGATTCGAGCTCGAGGAGGCGGCCTCGTGATTCGCAAGCAAGGCAAGCTCCGCCAGGGCCTCGTCGTGGTGGGGAGCATGGCGCCTTCGGCGAGCGACCTCGTGCGCGGCCTCTGGCGCGATCGCGCGCACAAGCGGTGGCTCATCCCGCTCGTGGTCTTCCTGTGCCTCACGGCGGTGCTCTTCCTCCTCGCCGCCAGCGTGGAGGTGCTCGCGCCCTTCATCTACTCCATCTTCTGATGGCGATCGCCGAGCCCGATCTGCTGGCGGTGCTCGCGTGCCCCGTCTGCGGCGGCCCGATGCTCGCGCCGCCAGCCGGCCTGTGCTGCAGCGCCTGCGGGCGCTCGTTCAGCGTCTCGGACGGGATCCCGGACCTGAGGTGCGAGCCCGACGAGCCGGGGGAGGTCATCCGCGGCTTCTACTCGGCCGCGCCGTTCCCGGGGTATCCGCCGCGAGACAGCTACTCCGCCCTCCGCCTGCGCGCCGCGCGCAGCGAGCTCGCCCGGCTGCTCGATCAGGCGATCGCGCCCGATGCGCTCGTCCTGGAGGTCGGCTGCGGCACGGGACAGATGTGCCTCTTCCTCGGCACCGGGGACCGACTCGTCGTGGGAGCGGATCTGACGCGCGCCTCGCTCGAGCTCGCCGTCGCCGCCGCACGCCGTTTCGGGCTCGAGCGCGTCCGCTTCGTGGAGACCGATCTCCGCCAGCCGGGCCTTCGCCCGGGCGCGTTCGACGTCGTGTATTGCTCCGGGGTCCTGCACCACACGCCGGCGCCCGAGGCCTCGTTCCACGCGATCGCGCGGCTGGTGCGACCGGGCGGGTTCATCGTGGTGGGCGTGTACAACGCGTACGCGCGAATCCCGCATCGTCTCCGCAGGGCCGTCGCCAGGCTCACCGGCCTGCGCTGGATTCCCTTCGATCCCGTGCTCCGCGATCGCGCGGCGGAGCCGGCCCGACGGGCGGCTTGGCTGCGTGACCAGTATCGTCATCCGGAGGAGCATCGGCACACGATGGCGGAGGTGCATGGCTGGTTCGAGAGGAGCGGTGTCACGTTCTTGAGGACGTACCCGAGCTCGATGTTCGCCGAGCCACCGCTCCAAGGCGCCGAGCTCTTCGAGCCGGCGGAGGACGACTGGCCGCTCGAGGCCGTCCTCCAGCAGCTGCGCTGGTCCTGGACGCTGGGGCGAGAAGGCGGGCTGTTCGTGGCCGTGGGTCAGAAACGACCTCGGTGATCCCGAGCAAGGCCTGTAGAGGGGGTCCCTCCGCCCCGGGCCCTCAGCGCCCCGCCGCGCTGGCCAGGAAGGCGCACACGAACACGCTCCCCAGCGCGAGCGCCACGAGGAGCACGTCGATCCAGGCGCGGCGTCGCGGCCGTAGCACGGGGTCGTCGTCCTCGATCTGCGGCGACCACATGGCGGCCTCCTTCTTCGGGTGGGCTCCCGAGGAGTGGACGCGCCGGGCGGCCGGATGTGACAAACGCTACCGCCGCACGAACTTCTGCACCCGCTCCCCCCGGCCAGAGCGGCGGTCACGGGATGAGCCCCTCCTCGCGGGCGGCGCGGGCGAGCTTGTCCTTCAAGCGCTCGAAGCGCTTGCGCAGCGACGGCTCGTCAGGCCGTGCCGCGCCCTCCTCGGCCAGCACCTCCGCAACCTCGGCCCAGCTGAGGCGGCGGTCCACCCGCAGCGTGAGCAAGGTCTGCTCGTCCGCGCCGAGCCGTTCCTTGAGGCGGTCGAGCGCGGACGCCTGCCGTTCGACCCGCAACGCGGTGGTGGCGAAGACGCGTCCAGCGAGCTGCGACGCGAGCGTGGTGCCGAGCCGCTCCTTGCGGCGCAGGTACGGATCGCGCTGCCGCGACAGCACGCAGCGCCACGCCACCCGATAGCACCAGGCGCGGAGCGACCCCTCGCCGCGGAACGCGCCGAGCCCGCGCCACACGTCCTCGGCGAAGGCGGAGAAGACATCGTCGGCTGCCGCGTCGTCCCGCAGCACCGCCCGCAGATACCCCAGGATCTCCGGCCCGAGCTCCTCGAGGACGCGGGTGGCGGCGTCGTCGACGCGCTGCCGCGCCACGAGCTCGACGACGTCACCGTCGATGGGCATACGCCGGATGGTACCTGGGTGCCGCTGCGCTTTGCTACCTACCCCGCACGCGACCACCCGGAGGGAGGAGCCATGGCCTCAGGCGCTCGCCCCGCCACCGCTCCCGGTCCCGTCACACCCTGCGCAGGAAGCGGGCGATGACGCGCTTCTCGCCCCGGTCGTAGAAGGCGACCGTCACCTTGGCCTCGCCGCCCCGCCCCTCGCAGGCGCGGATGACGCCCTCGCCGAGCGAGGCGTGCACGACGCGGTCTCCGGGGGAGAGACCCTGCTCGTCGGGTGGGCGCTGGTCGAAGTCGTCGGCGACCGGCGCTGCGCGGAGCGGCCCCCTCGCCCCGGCCCTCTCCCCCTGCGGGGGCGACGAAGAGGGAGACCGAGGACGCGACCCGCTCCCTCCTTGCTGAGCGGACCACCCATCCTGGTCGTCGAGCTCGATGACGGGCTCGCCCTCGAGCGCGCCCGGGTGGCGGCGGATGCGGGGCGGCTCGGCGCGGAGCGGCGCGGCGGCGGCGCGGGCGGCGAGCCCGAAGAGCTCCGGCGGCAGGTCGCCCAGGAAGCGCGACGGCTCCTGCGCCCGGAAGGTCGGGCCCGACTCTCCGTACGTCATGCGCCGCCGCGCCAACGAGAGGGTGAGGAGCTTGCGGGCGCGCGTCATGCCGACGTAGCAGAGGCGGCGCTCCTCGTCCTGGTCGGCTTGGCTCGCCTCGGCCGACTCGGGCCGCTTCCACGGGCGCGTGTAGGGGAGGACGCCCTCCTCCATCCCAGCCAGCACCACCGCGTCGAACTCCAGGCCCTTGGCGGCGTGGAGCGTCATCATGGCGACGCGGCCCTCGGGGGTCGGCGCGTCGGCGTCGCCGAGGAGCGCGATGTTCTCGAGGAAGCGCGCCAGCGGCGGGAGCTCCGGATCCGGATCGGTGCGCGCCTCGCCGTCGTCCGGCTCGGCGGGCCTGGCCGCCGTCCGGGTGGATGCCGCCTGCGCCTCGTCGAACTCGCGCGCCGCGGCGAGGAGCTCCATGAGGTTCTCGGCCCGCTCGACCGCCTCGTCCGTGCCCTCCTGCTTGAGCCGCTCGATCATCTCGCTCCGCTGCAGCACCTCCTGCACGGCCAGGCCGGCGTCGAGCTCGGCCACCTTGCCGTGCAGCTCGGCGACGAGGTCGCGGAAGGCGGCCAGCGCCTTGCGCGCCTTGGGGGTGAGGTCCTCGACGAGGTCGATCTCCCGCAGCGAATCGAACAGCGCCAGGCCCCGATCCTGCGCGAAGGCCTGGAGCCGCTCGACGGACTTCTCGCCCACCCCGCGCGCCGGCCGGTTCACCACCCGCAAGAGGTCGAGATCGGAGCGGGGCGAGAGCGCGAGCCGGAGATAGGCGGCCGCGTCCTTCACCTCCGCCCGCTCGTAGAAGCTCGTACCGCGCACGACGACGTACGGGATGCGGCGGCCGCGCAGCGCCGCCTCGATCGCCCGTGACTGCGCGTTGGTCCGGTAGAGGACGGCGATCGACTCCCACGGCGCGCCCTGCCCATGCGCGCTCTCCACCGCTCGCGCGATGCGCTCCCCCTCCTCGTGCTCGTCCTGCCCGACGAGGAGCTGCAGCGGGGACCCGCCCTCCTGCTCGGTCCAGAGACGCTTCTCGCGGCGGCGGTGCGCCTTCGCGATGACCGCGTGGGCGGCATCCAGGATGGGGCGGGTGGAGCGGTAGTTCTGCTCGAGCTTCACCACCCGCGCGCCGGCCCACTCGCGGTCGAAGTCGAGGATGTTCGAGACGTCGGCGCCGCGCCAGCGGTAGATGGCCTGGTCGTCGTCGCCTACCACGCACACGTTCCGCTTCGGGCCGGTGAGCAGGCGCACCAGCCGGTACTGGGCCGGGTTCGTGTCCTGGAACTCGTCGACGAGGATGTGGCGGAAGCGCGCCGCCCAGCGCGCCCGCGTGCCCTCGTCTTCCTCGAGGAGGTGCAGCGGCCGCATGATGAGGTCGCCGAAGTCGGCCGCCCCGGCGCGCTGGAGCGCCTGCTGGTAGCGCTGGTAGACGGTCTTCGCCGCCTGCCGCTCCACGTCGAGCTCCCACACCCGCACCTCCTTCGGGCGGAGCGCGTCGTTCTTCCAGCGGTCGATGGCGGAGAGGACGTCGCGGGCCGTGGTGGGTTCGCCCTCGGCCAGGCGGAGCTCCGCCATGAGCTGCTTCACGAGCCGCAGCTGATCGTCCCAATCGTAGATGGGGAAGGAGGGCGGCATGCCCGCAGCGGCCGCCTCGCGGCGCAGGAAGCGCGCCCCGAAGGCGTGGAAGGTCGAGACCCAGAGCTGCTGCGCCTGGTCGCCGAGCAGGGCCTGCAGGCGCTCGCGCATCTCGCCCGCCGCCTTGTTGGTGAACGTCACGCAGAGGACGTGCCACGGCATGACCCGCTCGCGAAGGACGAGCTGGGCCACCCGGTGGACGATGACCCGCGTCTTTCCCGAGCCGGCGCCCGCCAGCACGAGCAGCGGCCCCTCCCCGTGGAGGACCGCCTCGCGCTGCGCGTCGTTCAGGCTGTCGAGGATCGGATCGGACACGGAAGGGGCCGGCAGGGGACGTGCCCCCCGCCCTACGACGCGGGAGCAGGATAGTTTAACCGAGGCCCGCTGACCGGGCCGGAGGATACTGATCGAGCGTGGCACCGCCCGTCCGCATCGTGGCCCTGGGAGGCCTGGGGGAGATCGGCATGAACTGCCTGGCCGTCGAGTGCGACGGCCGGATCGCGGTGGTCGA
>Ga0137379_10004904_pt1 | contig 12629 bp, 14 predicted proteins | sample SagtaG_18_FD_104812 | JGI IMG/M metagenome (GOLD analysis project Ga0137379, IMG submission 104812) | Vadose zone soil microbial communities from Sagehorn Ranch, Mendocino, California, USA - Sage2_L_80_16 metaG | ecosystem: Environmental > Terrestrial > Soil > Vadose zone | place: USA...
CCCTACGCTCGGGAGATGGCCGAAAGCATCCTGGTTGTCGACGACGATCCCACGGTCAGCGACGTGGTGCGGCGGTACCTGGAGCGGGCCGGGTACGCGGTCACGCTGTCCGCGGACGGGCGGGACGCGCTGGCCGCGTACGAGCGGATCCGGCCCGACCTCGTCGTGCTCGACCTGATGCTGCCCGGGCTCGACGGGCTGGAGGTGTGCCGGCGGCTGCGCAGCTCGGCGTCGGGGGTACCGATCGTGATGCTCACCGCACTCGGCGAGGAGGCCGACCGGGTGCTCGGGCTGCAGCTCGGCGCCGACGACTACGTGACCAAGCCGTTCTCGCCGCGCGAGCTGGTACTGCGGGTGCAGTCGGTCCTGCGCCGGTCGGTGGCCCGGCCTCCGGTGGCGCCCGAGGTCCTCGTCGACGGAGGGCTCACCGTGGACGTGGCCCGGCGGATCGCCCGGCTGGACGGTACCGAGCTGGCGCTCACGGTACGGGAGTTCGACCTGCTGGTCTTCCTCATGCGGCATCCCGGGCGGGCGTTCAAGCGCGCCGAGCTGCTGGAGGCCGTCTGGGGCTGGACGTTCGGCGACCAGTCCACGGTGACCGTGCACGTCCGGCGGCTGCGCGAGAAGGTGGAGGCCGACCCGGCCGACCCGAAGCGGATCCTCACCGTGTGGGGCGTCGGTTACCGGTACGAGCGGGTCTCGTCAGGTGGATAGCGTCCTCGTCGTCGCGGCCGTGCTGGCGGTACCGGTGCTGGGTGCCGTCGCATACCGGTTCATCCGCGGCGCATCGATCGTATGGCATATCTGTCTGCTCGTCGCCGTCTGCGTGCTTACGGTGATGACCGGGATCGTCGCGGTCTCGCAGGCCATGTTCATCGACGAGCATGACCTGTCCACCCTCCTGTGGGTGGTGGCCCTGTCCGGAACGGTGAGCCTGGCCGTCGGGTGGTTGCTCGGGCGCCGGCTGGCCGCGGCGGCGATGTGGGCGGCCGAGGCGCGGGAGCAGGAGCGCGCCGCCGAGGCGAACCGGCGGGATCTGGTCGCGTGGGTGTCGCACGACCTGCGTACCCCGCTGGCCGGGATGCGGGCGATGGTCGAGGCGCTGGAGGACGGCGTGGTGGCCGACCCGGAGACGGTGGCCGAGTACCACCGCCGGATCCGGGTGGAGACCGACCGCATGGCCGGGCTGGTCGACGACCTGTTCGAGCTGTCCCGGATCACCGCCGGCGCGCTGCGGCTCACCCTGGAACGGGTCGCACTCGGCGATGTCATCTCCGACGCGGTCGCCTCGGCGGCACCGGTCGCGGCCGCGCGGGGGGTGCGGCTGGTCGCGGCGCAGGCCGGCTGGCCGGTGGTCCGGGCGAGCGAACCGGAGCTGTCCAGGATCGTGGCGAACCTGCTGCGCAACGCGATCCGGTACACCCCTTCGGACGGTACCGTCACCATCAGCGGCGGCCGCGACGCGGACGGCGGCTGGTTCGCGGTGACCGACGCGTGCGGCGGGATCCCCGACGCGGACCTGCCGCGGGTGTTCGACGTGGCGTTCCGCGGCGAGACCGCCCGTACCCCCGGCTCCGGCGGCGGCCTGGGCCTCGCCATCGTCCGCGGCCTGGTCGAGGCGCACCACGGCGCGGTGGCCGTGCGCAACGTGGATGGTGGCTGCCAGTTCGAGGTGCGCCGGCTACAGCTCGTCGAGCGCCCGTGAGCAGGGGCAGTCCCGGTCCTTCGGCAGCCCGGCGAGGACGTCGAAGAGCAGGCCGCGCAGGCGTTCGATGTTCTCCCCGAACACCCGGAAGACCTCCTCCTGGGTCACCCCGTGGTCGCCTTCGACGCCGGCATCGAGGTCGGTGACCAGGGCGATGGCGGTGTAGCAGACAGCCAGTTCGCGGGCGAGCACCGCCTCCGGATGTCCGGTCATATTGATGACAGCGCCGCCCATCGAGGTGTACCAGCGCGACTCGGCGCGGGTGGAGAAGCGCGGCCCCTCGACGACGACCATGGCGCCGGTGTGGGTCTGGATGCCGTTGTCTCCTGCTTTGCCGGCGGCTACCGCTCTCCCGACGGGGCAGTACGGATCGGCGAAGTTCACATGTACCGCGCGGTCGTCGTAGAACGTCTGGACCCGGCCACTGGTGCGGTCGATGAGCTGGTCGGGGATGACGAACGTGCCGGCTTTGAGCTCGGGACGCAGGCCGCCGACCGCGCAGGGTGCGACGATCTGGCGTACCCCCAGCGCGTGCAGCGCCCACATGTTCGCGCGGTACGGGATCCGGTGCGGCGGGTACCGGTGGTCCTTACCGTGCCGCGGCAGGAAAGCCACCCGACGCCCATCGACGGTGGCGACCGTGATCGGGTCGGAAGGCGGCCCGTACGGCGTGTCCGGCTGGTGTTCCTCGGCGTCGGGAAGAAGAGCATAGAGCCCGGAACCGCCGATGACGGCGAGGTCGGCGAGGACGGTCACGGACAGACCTTAACCGGGATGCGAACGGCAGGCTATCGTGCGGACATGGCGTTGACCACGGACCCGGGCGAGCACACCGGCCGTTCAGCCGTAGGCGGGTCCGAGTAGACATGCAACCGGAACCGAGGATCGGGGGAAGCGCCATGGAGTCGCTGACCGGGCGGCTGCTGGTGGCGACCCCCTCCCTCAAGGACCCGAACTTCGAGCGCACCGTCGTGCTCCTCGTCGCGCACGAGGAAGGCGGCGCGCTCGGCGTCGTGCTGAACCGGGCGACCGAGGTACCGGTGGCCGACGTCCTGGAGGGCTGGGCGCCGCTGGCCGGCGAGCCGGCTGTGGTGTTCGAGGGCGGTCCGGTACAGCCGGAGGCGGCCATCTGCCTGGCCCGGACGCGGACCGGGGTACGGCGGATCACCGGGTTCAACCGGGTGTCCGGGTCGGTCGGGACGGTGGACCTGTCCGGCGATCCGGAGAAGCTGCGCGAGGCGGTGCTGTCGGTACGGGTCTTCGCCGGGTACGCGGGGTGGGCGGCGGGGCAGTTGGAAGGGGAGATCTCCAGCGGGTCCTGGTTCGTGTTCGAGGCGCTGCCCGGGGACGCCTTCGTGCCCCGCCCGGATGACCTGTGGTCGATGGTGCTGCGCCGCCAGGGCGGTATCACCGCGGCGGTGGCGATCTTCCCCGCCGACCCGGCCATGAACTGAGCGGGTCGCATATGACTGCCCAGGCCCGCCTGTGTACTATTGCGCGAGTGCCCGGCAGGTCCGGGTACCTGGGGCCGTGGCGCAGCTGGTAGCGCACCACACTGGCAGTGTGGGGGTCAGGGGTTCGAGTCCCCTCGGCTCCACCCTTTCTGACCAGGCAAGATTCAAGATCTTGCCTGGCCGCCGCTAACGGTGATCACGCACAGTCGGTCGAGTCCTCATCCCGTTAGCGGAGGAGATCGACCTGTGGCTATCTACAGCTACCAGTTGGCCCGCGGCCAGACCCGCTGGATGTTCACCATCGACCTGCCGTCGACCGCCGACGGGCGACGCCGGCAGATGAACCGCAAGGGCTTCGTGTCGCAGGACGCCGCCCTGGCGGCGGAGACCGAGGCCCGCAAGGCGTACGCCCGCGCCGACCTCGTGGCCGACGGCAGCCTTGCCGCCGAACTGGAGAACTGGCTCAGCGAGCGCGAGCTGGACCTACAGGCGACCACCTTGAGCAACTACCGCGACGTCATCGGTTATATGAAGCCGCATCTGGGTTCCCGGCAGGCGTACACCCTTGACAAGCGAGCGATCCACGATCTCTACCTCACGCTGCTCAAGAGGGGCAGCAAACGTGGGGGTCCGCTCGCCCGAGAGACCGTCCGGACCGTTCACCGCGTCCTGATGAAGGCGCTGAAAGATATGGGCATCACCATCGAGGGGGTGCGCGAGCCGCGCTCGGAGGACAAGGAGACCCAGGGCCGCAAGGGGGTCTGGACACCTGCGCAGGCCATGCAGTTCCTCCGTCACCATGCCGAAGACCGATTGATCGCCGCCTGGACGTTGTCCATCCTCACCGGGCTGCGACGCGGAGAGCTGGCCGGACTCAAATGGTCCCGTGTTGACCTTGAAGGCGGTGCCCTGATGGTGCACTGGCAGCGGACCACCACGCGCACCGGCGTAGTGGAGAAGGAGCCCAAGGGCAAGAGCAAGCGCACGGTGGCCCTCGGTCCCATGCTGGTCGCCGCTTTGCGCGCCCATCGGACGCGACAGGACGCGGAGAAGGCCGCCGCAGGCGATCTCTACGACGACGGCGGCTACGTCTTCTGCCGGGAGGACGGCCGACCCTATTATCCCAAGTACTTCACCGACAGGTGGGAGAGATGCTGCATCGCGGCAGGCGTGCCGGTGATCGTCTTGCATGACGCCCGACACACCTCGGCAACCACCGGCGCCGACGCCGGTGTACCGCAGCACGTCATGAAAAATCGGCTTGGCCACGCAAGCCGACGCACCACCGACGAGGTCTACACCCACGTGCTGGACCTGAGCGCCCGTAAGGCCGCCGAACTGATGGAGACCGCGATCTTCGGCCCAGCCCGGCAACCGGTTGACAACCGCCAGGCCAGCCGTGCCTCGCACCCCGCTCGGCGGCTAGCCGCTGCTCGCCGCCGGATCCGCCGCGCGGCGTAGCCGGCGAACGCCGTGGCCGCCGCCCGATACGCGGCGGCTATGGCCCGCCGACTCCCGGTCGCCCTTCGTTGACGCCGGTCAGGCCAGTTACCGGACTCGTAGACGTCGGCGACGACATGATCCACCGGCGCAGGTGGTGGTAGGTGTAGCGGCCGGTCTGCTTCTCGGCTGGGCCTGCCTGCACGCGGTCGGCGACGGCGCGGAGCTGGGCGGCGGCGGTCTGCGGGGAGACTGGGCCGGCAGCGGCCGGTACGCACACCGTGGCCGGTATGTGCCTCGTCGGACGCCGCGGCTGGACGACGGAGCGCAGGAGTACGCCGGCACCGGCGAGCGCGGCCACGACGAGTGCGACGGTGACCGCCGGGAGGATGCTGCGCCGCCGGCCGCCTGTGCGCGCCTGTGGTTCCGGGGTTGGGGTGTTCATGGTCGGGGGTGGCCTTTCTGCCTGGCGTGGCGGTTGGACGGTTCGTGGGGCGGGATGTTGCGGGGTGGACCTGCTGGAGGTGTGCAAGCTCAGGTGGGCTCGCTGCCGTAGAGGTCGTGCCACAGCCGGCGGAGGAAGTCGAGGTCGGTGTCCTCGTCGTAGAGCACAGCGGTTTCGAGCGCCCGTTCGGGGAGCTGTGTGGTGCCGCCGCGCAGGAGTTGCCGCAGTTCGTCCTTGAAGACGGGCATGTCGTCGTCGGTGGGGTCGGCGGCCCGCGCGATGAGGTGGTCGTAGGCGCTGTGGCTGGTGTCCGCTGCGGGATGGCAGTGGGCGCGCACGATCCGCAGCAAGGTGCGGAACGGCGCGTCGGAGTCGCCGAGCAGGAAGGCGTTGGGCTGCGCGGGTTGCACTCGTTGTCTCCCCAGGTGGATGGCGCACCGCCGGTCCGTTCGCGGGCGGGAGCGCCAAGGAGTGCCCCCGGGCGTGGCGGAGCACCCTGGTTGGGCGGTGGCTGTTGTTGGTGGTGCCAGGACCTGCCGGGGTACGGCTCAGGTCATCAGCCGTACACCGCGACGGACTTGTCACCAATGAGGGTTTCGACTACGTCTGCGACGACGATCGTTTCGGGTTCGGCTCGGCGCCGGATGTGGGTGAGCCGGTCGCGGACCTCGGCGCTTCGCATGGCCATGTACAGGGCGCTTTCCAGGCGCAGGATGGTCACCAGGGCACAGAGTGCGCCGCACTCCTCGTCGTGGCCTCGGCCGAGCACCGCGTAGGAGATCGCCCCGCGAGTCTGGACGTACGGCGTGGTGTCGGGAAGTACGTACACGGTGCGGGTGCTAAACATGCGTCGATGCACCACCGCCTGTAGCACGCCCATGTCGACGAGCTGGTTACGGATCCAGTCGTAGGTGCTGCCGGACAACCACTGGACCCAGGTACCGACGAGCCGCGGGGACAGGCTGGCAACGATGTGGCCGAGGACGCTGTCACAGAACGGGTCGCCGATGGGTTGCGCGGTCGCGGCGACGACGTAGCCGTCCCTGATGTAGATGCGCCGCGAAATGCCGAGCTGGATCAAGGCCGCGCCCGCCAGCCCGATGCCGAGGGCCGGTAGATGGACCAGGGGGCGGGCCTCGCTGTCGCGGCGGACGATGTAGTCGTGGGCGACGAGGAACAGCCTGTGGGGCAGCGGAAGCTGCCGCCCGGGCGTCCAGGCGGTGGGATCGGCGTGATGGCTGTGGGTCACGGTTTCGGTCATTGGTGGATGGCACCGAGGCGGCGCAGTTCTTGGTGGATGCCGGCGTAGGGCGAGATCCCGTCGAGGTACCGTTTGTCGATCTTCGCGACGACGGTGTAGTTCGGGTCGCACACGTTGCCGATGGGTGCCTGGCTGACCTGGGCGACCATCTGGTAGGCGTCGAGCAGGTCGAGGCTGAGCAGGTCGGCGACCCAGGTGACGAGGTCGTGGTGGGCCATGCGGTACGCGTCGTCGAGCGGGCGGGCCACGCCGACTGACATCAGCGCAGTGTCCGATTCCAGGCGCGGCCAGGGGGTCGAAACGTGCTTCTGCAGGCCGACAACCAGAACGGTGTTCATCGCGGACTCGACGGCGACGCCGCACAGCTCGCCGTCGCCTTGGCGGCAGTGTCCGTCGCCGAGGGAGAACATCGCGCCTTCGACGTTGACACCGAAGTACGCGGTGACCCCGGCGCGGAGTTCGGGGGTGTCGAGGTTGCCGCCGTGCGCGTCCGGGACGATGGTGGCGCGGACCTCTCCGAAGGCGGGGGCGACGCCGACGGTGCCGTGCATCGGGTCCAGTGGCATCTCCACGCTGCGGTCGCCGTTGGCGGCGTACCAGCGGACGATGCCCGGGTCGGGTTCGACGTCGTAGATCCAGACCCGCTCGTCCAGCGGCGGTTGCAGGGTCGCGGTGGTGTGGGTGCTGGTGAGCGCACCAAAATGGGGGAAGGTCGCCGACACGGCCCAGTGTCGTGCCGGGGTGATCGACGCGAAGTGCAGCGCGAGGGTGTCGCCGGGTTCGGCGCCTTCGACGTAGAACGGTCCGCTGACCGGGTTGACGTTCGGGAGCATGCAGACCCGCGACGGCAGATCGCTGGCGGTACGGACCCGGCCGCCAAAGCAGTCTTCGGTGTACACCCGCAGGGCTTGGCCGGGTTGCAACCGCCCGACGGGCGGGTGGCCGCCGAAGGTGTACTTGAGCCCATGCTTGTCCGGCCGGTAGGAGAACAGCGGTTTCATCGGCGTCCCTCGGCGTAGGCCAGGTGGCGGCCGAGCGATGGCTTGCGGCCGGCGACGTAGAAGCCCACCAGGATGACAAGGCCGAGGCCGAGCCACGCCAGGCCGAGGCGCTGGGCGGCGACCTTGGCGTTGATCACGACATAGAGCAGGATGCCGAACCCGATGACCGGGAAGACCAGATGGGTGAAGACATTGCGGCGCCGACCGCGGCCACGGATGAAGTAGTGCCAGACCACCGACACATGGAGGACGAGGAACGCGGTCATCGCGCCGAAGTTGATGAGACTGGACAGCAAGGCGATGCCGTCGCTGCGGTGGGCCATGTACAGGCCCAGGCCGAGGGAGAGCACGGCGACGAGGCTGATCGCGTTGGCGGGTACGCCGTGGCGGATGGACACCCTCGCCAACGGCGACGGCAGTTGCCGGTCGCGGGCCATCGCGAATAACAGGCGGGAGGTCGCGACCTGGGCGACGAGGGCGTTGGCGATGCCCCAGGCGATCGCCGTGGCGGCGGCGGTCAAGGTGGCCAGCCACGCGCCACCGGCGGCACGGGCGGCGTCGTAGAACGCGGTGCCGTTCGGGTCACCATCGGTGAGCAGAGTTTGCGGGTCGGGGACCAGCAGGGCGGCGACCCAGGTCTGCACGATGAACAACACGCCAGCCAGGACAAGCGCGGCGGCCATCGCGCGGCCGATCTGCCGGGAGCCGCCTTCGTTCTCCTCGGCCAGCATGGAGATTCCGTCGAAGCCGAGGAACGACAGCACCGCCACGGACACGGCACCGAAGACGACCGACCAGTGGAACGTCGCGTGGTTGAAGATCGGGTCGAGGCTGAACCCCCGGCCCTTGCCGGCGAGCAGTGCTAGGACCCCGATGGTGAGGAAGATGATGAGGACGACGATTTCGCCGACGAGCATGACCCGGGTGACCTTGGCGGTCATCCGGATGCCCAGGTAGTTGATGACGGTGTTGAACAGCACGAAGCCGACCAGCCAGAGCCACACAGGTACGGCGGGAACGACGGCGTGCATCGCCACCGACGCGACCAGATACAGCAGCGCCGGCACGAGCAGGTAGTCGAGCAGGATGATCCAGCCGGCGAGGAATCCGATAGCCGCGTTGAGGGCACGGCCGGCGTAGGTGAACACCGACCCGGAGACCGGGAACGCCCGGACCATCTGCGCGTACGACGACGCGGTGAAGATCATCGCCGCCATGCCAATCGCGTAAGCGAGCGCGACCATGCCACCGGAGGCTTGGAACACGCCGCCGAAGATCCCGAACGGGGCGATCGGCACCATGAAGATCAGGCCGTAGACGACGAGATCGGTGAAGCTCAGCGAGCGGCGCAGCTCCTGGGTGTAGCCGAGCTGCTCCAACTCATCACGCGGATGCACGGACGTTCCTCCTCGCCGACCTGGCTGTTGCGTGCGGGGCGTGGCGGCAGACGTGCGTCGGCGCCGGGGGAGGCCACCTACGCGGCGTCCACCGCCACGCCGGACTCGTCGGGTCGTGAGACCCGAGATCCAATTCCGTCAGAGGCAGCGATGGCGGGCCAGAGGTTCGACGGGTACAACTGTCGATCGGTGCTTGTTGTACGCGAGCGATCCGCGTCGGAGCCGGGGTCATCGGTGTGCCGGTAGGCTTCCGGCGCTGGCGTCAGTGGTCGAAGGGAGGCACCGTCATGTCGGTGTTGGTCGCGTTTTCGGTTACCCCGCTCGGCGTTGGTGAAGATGTGGGCGAGATCGTCGCCGAGGCGGTGCGAGTGGTGCGGGCCTCCGGTCTGCCGAATCGTACCGACGCGATGTTCACCACGATCGAGGGCGACACCTGGGCACAGGTCATGGCTGTGGTCCAGGCGGCGGTGGAGGCGGTCGCGGCGCGGGCGCCGCGGGTGAGCACCGTCATCAAGGCCGACTACCGGCCGGGTGTGTCCGGCGCCTTGACGGACAAGGTGGAGGCGGTGGAACGCTATCTCGCCGCCGATGAGCCCGGCGGTGCCGGCGAACGCGGCGCTTGACGAAGGCCGGGGTTCAGCCGCCGGACGGGTTCGGGACGGCCAGCCGTTCGTTCGGTGGTGCGTCGGCGTGGAGTTCGGCCAGCACGTCGCGGCACGCCCGCACGGCGGGCAGCCGGGAACCGGGCGGTGGGATGGTGTCGATGACCGTGGCCGCGGCGTTGAGGAAGATCCCGCCCCGATGTGCCGGTGGCAGGCTCAACAGCGTGGCGATGACGAGTTCGGCGGCGTCGGGCTGTCCGGTGCCGATGAGCGCGGCGGCCCGGTCGAGGTAGATCAGGGTCGGGTCGCCGACGACGTTGGCCGGGTACAGGTCGAGGGCCTGGCGGTGCGCCGTCCACGCGGCGGTGTAGTCCGCCAGGATAGTGAGCAGCCGGCCTTCGTAGAACAGGTGCCGCCGTGGCGAGTACCCGAATACCGACTCGGTCTGCTCGGCGGGGCCGGTGCGGTCGTAGGCGCGTCGCGCGTGCGCGAGCGCGTTGCGGGCCAGGTCGGGGCGGCCGGAGCGAGCCCAGGCGAGCGCTTCGATCATCGGCGCGAGCGCGGTGGACAGGCAGCGGGTTCCGTCGGCGATAGTCCGGGCGCGGCGGGCGAGGTTCGCGGCTATGGTCGGGGCGCCGTGGTACAGCGGCAGCAGCGCGGCGAGGGTCCGTACGTCGGCGCGGAGCGCGGGGTCGGCGGTGGTGTCGGCGGCGGCTGCGGCGGTGGCGTGCCAGGCGCGGGAGGCATGGGTGTCGCCGATGACGCTCAGCTCGTCGGCGTTCAGCGCGGCCAGTCGGGCCAGCACGGCACGCAGGCGCTGCCGGTCGGTGGTCCGGCGGCGGGTCCGGGCGACGTGCCGGGCGTCGATGATGTCGAGGCTCAGCCGGTAGACCATCTCCGCTGGCGCGACGGTGAGGGCGTCGCGGGCGTGCTGGGCGACGTTCGCCTCCAGCCGGTCGAGCCGGATCGCTGGGCCGGTGCCGTCGTCGAGGAGTTCATCGAGCATCTGGCGTACCTCATCGGCCGCGGCGATCACGCCCGTCGGGGTGGCAGCGCCGGCAGCGGTATGGAGCGCTTCGCGCAGCGCGCGTTCCGCGTCAGTGGGTCGGGGCTGCGCGGCGTGGGTTGACCGGTGGCGGCGCTGGCGGCCGTCGTGCGCGCGGCGCTCAGCCTCGACCTCGGGGAACAACGCCGCCAGCTCACCCTCAGTATCGAGGACGGCGTCGCAGGACTCGGCGAAGTCTTTGACGGGCCAGCGTTCACCGAGTTCAACCTTGGCGATCGTTTCCTTGCTGTAGGTGATCCGGAAGGCGAGTTGCAGTTGCGACAGGCTCCGCTGCTGCCGCCAGGAGCGCAGCGCGGCACCGAACTGGTGGGCGGCCGGCGCGGCATCGGGTCTGGACGGCTTCGCCATAGTGGTCCCCTCCGCTGGTGCTGCTCGACTTGGTCCGGCTGGCGGCTCGGCCTGGCTACGGGTCTGCCGGGGATGGTCCGTCGGCGTGCCACACGTACGTCGGCGGGTCGCCGGTGGGGTACACGGTGACAGCGGCCAGCGCGGCGGTGATCATGGATCGTCGGGTGGCCGGTTCAGCGTGACGCCAGGCGGCGCGCACCCGTTCCAGGCCGAAGGCGTGCGAGGTCAGGCGTTCGCCGATATGGCTGATGACCGCTGCGGCGACGGTGTCTTCCAAGTCGTCGGCGTCGTACAGACCCTCGGCGCAGGCGCAGCCGTAGAACCGGCGCGTTGGCGTCATCGGTCGCGGTACCAACAACGCGCCGCAGTGGCCGCAGCTCGCGAGCTGATGGAGTAGCCACAGGGCGGGGTCGATGGGGTCGGCCACAACGCGGACTCCGAATCCGAAGGGAACGCCGACCGGCCAGTGCACCTCGCGGACGGCGGTTCGTGCGAATGTGCGGCTGACTGGGCGCCTCAGGTCCAGAAGATGTACACGTCGGTGGGGTCGGCGCCGACGACCACGGACGCGACGAGCGCGGCGAACACCCTGGCGCGCGAAGCGCCGACCAAGCCGTGGACGAGCGCGGGGTCGATCCGCTCCGCGGTGTCGAGGACTACGCGTTCGACGGCGGCGGCGTCAATCGGGGTGCTGCGGCAGCCAGCCGCGCACCCGTAGGTACGGATTCCTGCCGGCCCGACGGCCCGGCCGAGTCGTTGTTCGCAGCAGCGGCAGGACAGCAGCCCCAGCAGCGGGTACGCGTCGGTGGCCGACTCATCGAGGACCGCGGCCCCCACATCGCCGGCGTCGGCGTGCAGGGCCTGGGTGTTGGTCATTGGGGCCTCCGGTCTGTCGGCGAGGCGATCGGGAAGTCGCGGCTGCTGATGGCCCACGCCGCCGGCTCGGGCACGGCTGCGGTCGCGGTGACCCGGTAGTTGCCGGCTCCCGCGAGGTCGGCGTTGGCGGGTACGCGGTGGGCCAGCGGGGGCTTCGGTGGAGGTGTGACCGGTGGCCGCGCTTGCGTGAACGCGGCCACCGGCCACGGGGCGTCCGCTCCGGTCGCGGACTCGGGTCGGTGCTGCGGACGCTGGTCGCCCGACCCGGCAGGCGCATAGGGTGCGCGCCGTCGAGGCGGGCTGGCGGACAGCGGATCAACCCCCACGGTGCTGTCCGCCGGAACGGCGGTGTCGTACTCGGCCGGGTCAACGCCGACGCCACGGATGTACTGGGCGGCGTGGGACTGGGCGCAGCAGGCGCAGTGCCCGCAGAACACGCACCGGCCGGTTTGGTCGAGCCGGTGCCGCTGGTACACGGCGATGGCGATGGCGAAGGTGCAGTGCAGGTGCGCGGCGGCTTTTCTCATCGGTGGACCTCCTGTTCGGCGCGCACGGTGCGGGACCAGGCCGCCTCCGGGCACGGCCAGCCGGCCGCGCAGGTGGTGCAGCGCCGCCTTCGCAGTTCGGGGATCAGGTGCCAACGCCAGGCGATGCGTGGGCCGGTGGCGCGGTGCAGCACAGCGAGGCGGTAGGCGTGGGTGATGCGCCGGCTGGGTGTCCACACGATTCGGCCGGCGCCGGGGACGTCGTCGTACGCAAGAAAGGCGAGGCCGCCCGAGGCGGACCGGTGATTTCGATGACCGGCGAGAGCGGCGGCCTCGGCCGCTACGCGCTGCAGCAGCGGTTTCGGGCTCCCCTGACATGTCCGTGGGTGGGTGAGCGAGGTCATAACGGGCGCACGCCGTGCTCCGTCTAGGGGACTTGGGCCGGCGAAGCCGTCACGGTTGAGTCAAGTCTGACGTTCTGGTCGAGTCTTTGTCTGTTGTGGACGGTCGGGTTGGTGGTTATGCCACGAGGCATGACCGTTCGGCGAG
>Ga0137379_10004909_pt1 | contig 12625 bp, 10 predicted proteins | sample SagtaG_18_FD_104812 | JGI IMG/M metagenome (GOLD analysis project Ga0137379, IMG submission 104812) | Vadose zone soil microbial communities from Sagehorn Ranch, Mendocino, California, USA - Sage2_L_80_16 metaG | ecosystem: Environmental > Terrestrial > Soil > Vadose zone | place: USA...
AGCCTCTCCAGCCATGCGCGATCGGCTGCGGGCGGCGACGGCGATGGCCGCATGAACCGCTTCAACAACCGCTCGCTGGCACGAAGCAGAATCAAACGCGACGGACTGAGGGCGGGCACGTCCGCGCCCAGCTTTCGTCTGCCTCGGCTTGATGGTGGCGAGTTGTCACTGGAAGAACTCCGCGGAAAGCGCGTGCTGCTGATTTTCTGCGACCCTCAGTGCGGCCCGTGCAACGCGCTGGCGCCGCAATTGGAAAAGTTTCACCGGGGACATCCCGAAATTGCGCTGGTGATGATCAGCCGGGGCGAGCCGAAGGAAAATCGCGCGAAGGTGAAAGAACACGGGCTCACGTTCCCGGTGGTTCTGCAGCAACGCTGGGAACTCTCCCGTCTCTACGCGATGTTCGCCACGCCGATGGCGTATCTGATTGACGAGACGGGTGTCATCGCGCTCGACGTGGCTGTTGGCGTGGAGCCGATTCTGGCGCTCCTGGCCACGGCGCAGGGATCGCCCCTGACACCGGAAGACGCGCTGCCGTAACACGTGTGAGCCAATCTTCCGCAAGACCGACGCGCGTACTTTACACCGCATCACGGCAATCAGAATTCGAGCGCGCCACCCAGGTGTTTCGGCATTTGAGCCGTGTCAAGGAGGCTGCGGGACAAGGCGCCCTATTCTTCCTCCCAACAGTCCAAGCCTGAGTCCTGCCACTTCCATGTCTTCGCGTCATCAGCTTTGAGCTACTCGCGGGTGGTTTTGTATTCCTGGTTAGCTTCCTTGAGGGTGTTGGCATGCGTGGATTCTGTTGTATCTTCATTCTTGCCGACCCTCATCGATGTGGGCGGGAGCGGCTTCCCTCCGCGCTGAATTTTTCAGTGCCGGAAAGAAATTGACATGCCATCAGCAAAGTGGCAACGAACCTGTGCAGTGAACCTCACTTTAACAGCGCGGTATAAACGGCACATCTCTGGTAAACTATGAAGTGCTGGGCGACTGATCATTCAGGAACAGCCAAATTCTTCACATGTTCAAGCAGCGCCTGGCCGTAGTCTTCCTCTTACTGGCGGTGGTTTTTGGGCTGGGCCTGGTATTCGGGGTGTTCCTGCCGCGCTGGATCGGCTCCGGCTCGCCATCGAGGGCCTACAACACCGCAATAATTCTCAAGCAGGTGCAAACTCTTTCGCAACTGGTCACAGTCAAGTATGTCATGGAAAAAGTGGAGGTGTTGCCAGACCCGCCAAGCGGGTTCCGCAGCTTGTTGCCTGACGACGCCCATGTGGTCTTGATAGCCCATGGGGTGGTCAAGGCGGGTGTGGATTTGAGCCGAATCAAGCCCGGCGATTTGCAGGTGTCCGAAAAAAAAGTTGTCCTCAAGCTGCCTCTTCCGCAAATCACCGACGCTTATCTGGAAGACAAACAAACCCAAGTGGTGGAACGCAATACCGGTTTCTTGCGCGCTTTCAACAAGGATTTGGAACAGACCGCCCGCCAAAATGCAGTGGACGACATCCGCCGCGCGGCTCGCACGGGTGGCATTTTGAAAGAGGCCGACGACCGCGCGCGGGCACAATTGAAGCATTTGTTTCAGCAATTGGGTTTGGAAGTGGAATTTCGCGCGCCGTAGCCCAGGAGCACGGCGTTTACACGCCTTTAGACCGCTACAAGGCTTTCCCCAATGACTCACCGCTAATAGACACTGCCTCAATTTGAGCCAATAAACCGAGCCCGATTTCGGAAACCATGACAGAGAACCGCTTGGGTCAGCTTCTGTCTCCTCCTCATTCTCATTCGTGTGATAGATCTCCTGCCTTTTTTCTCAATTACGCGAATCAAGACGGGAAAGAAGAACCACGACGAGAAGGAACTAGACGGGAATGTGGGCTTCCCTGCGGGCAATTATTGCAGCTAAACTGGTAATTCGGAAGCCGAAAACCCATTCACATGGGTAATCTTTACTGGGTGCGGAATGTCCGGGGGATCCTGCAGATCAATCGGAATAACCAGTCTTCTCCTGGGGGTGGTGGTGTAGTTGAGGTGCGAGCGCAACTGCACCAGAAACAGCCCGGGTGGCTTTGGCTGGGGGCGGCGGCTGGTGATCTGGGCAAGACCCCGGATCTCCTGCAGCAACTTCATTATTTTTATTTTCGCAGCCATAAACTATTTCTGCTCCCGTGACCGCAGTTCACGTGCCATAAAATCGCGGATTGGTGATTGGCGCTTAGGGACTGGTGGCCGTGCACCGCCGGCGCGGCACCGATGACTGGTCACGACTCCGCAGGCCCCAAATGCCCTTGGCAGCATCGGCGGCTTTTGATTAGCTCGCCCTGCCCGAATGACCCGACTGCACACCATCCTCATGGCAGCCCTCCATGCTCTCGCCCTGCCTTTGACGATTTGTGCGCAGCAACAACCGGCCTGGGAAATTCAAGGAATCACCGCAGAAAGCGGGGTGGTGTACGACTATCAAACCGGTCTGGCGATCGCCACCAACGGGGTCCTGGTCAGATACGGCGAGGCCATCTTAACGGCCGACATGCTGACGCTGGATCAGGCGTCGGGCGAAGCCATCGCCGATGGCGCCGTCCGCATCCAACAGGACGAGCAACTTTGGGCCGGGGAACACATCCGCTACAATTTCAAGACCCGCCAAATGGAGGCCGAACAGTTTCGCACGGGCAAAGCGCCTGTATTCGTCGCAGGCCGACATCTCCACGCCGAGCTAACCAACCGGGTTTATGTCGCCACCAATGCACTGATCACGACCGATGACATCGCAGAACCGGCCATAAAAATCCGGGCCAAGTACATTAGAATAATTCCCGGCGAGAGAATCGAGGCCCATCACGCCACGCTCTACGTTGGGGATGTGCCTCTGTTCTACTTTCCCTATTACTCGCGCAACCTGGGCCCGCACGCCAACAATTTCAATTTTGTTCCCGGATACCGCAGCAGCTTCGGGCCCTTCCTGCTGGCCAACTACACCTGGTTCCTCAACCAACAACTTGATGGCGTGGTCCACGTTGACTTTCGCGAACGCCGCGGTGTTGGCGCCGGCCCCGACCTCAACTATCACTTGGGCCGCTGGGGCGAGGGTGTCTTCAGGTACTATTACCTGCATGACAATGACCCCAACGTTGGCCTGACCAATGCCTCCATTCCGGACAACCGCCAGCGGGTCTATTTCTCATATTACGCGACTCCATTCACCAACCTGGAACTCAGGTCCTTGATGCAATACCAGAGCGATAATCGGATTCTACGCGATTTTTTTGAAGGCGAATACCGCCAAAGCCCGCAACTCAACTCTTTTGTCGAAGCCAACAAATTCTGGCAAAACTTCAGCCTCGATACCCTGGCCCAGCCGCGCCTCAACGACTTCTTCGAAACCGTCGAGCGCCTGCCCGATGTGCGGTTGACCGGCTATCGCCAGCAGTTGGGCGCCACCCCATTGTTCTACGAAAGCGAAAGCTCAACGGGTTATTATCGCCGCCGTTTTGCCCAGACCAATGGACCGGTGTCGCTGGATTATGAGGCCGGCCGGGCTGATTCGTTCCATCAGTTGCTCTGGCCGCAAACGTTCTTCGGCTGGCTCAACTTGACGCCCCGGGCTGGCGGACGGCTAACCTACTACAGCCAGGCCACCGGCCCAGGCGCCGCCACCGACGAACTGGCTCGCGGCGTCTTCAACACCGGGGCGGAGCTTTCCTTCAAAGCCTCGCGGGTCTGGCCCGCCGCCCAAAACAACTTCCTCCAGATGGACGGCCTGCGCCACATCATCGAACCGTCGGTCAACTATGTTTTTGTTCCTGCGCCCAACCACCGGACCAACGAGCTGCCCCAATTCGATTATGAGCTGCCCAGCTTGCGGTTGCTGCCCGTTGAATATCCCGATTACAACGCCATTGATTCCATTGACAGCCAGAACGTCATCCGCTTCGGGTTGCACAACAAACTTCAAACCAAACGCCAGGGCGAAATCCAGACGCTGGCCGACTGGGAACTGCTGACCGACTGGCGTCTGCGTCCCCAACCAGGACAGACCACCTTCGCCGATGTTTATTCTGACCTGGTCGTCAAGCCTCGTTCATGGCTGACGCTTGAATCGTTGACGCGCTACGACATTGATGGCGGCCATTGGCGGCTGGCCTTTCACACCCTCACCGTGCAGCCCAATGATCGTTGGAGTTGGAGCCTGGCACACTGGTATCTGCGCGACGATTTCCGCCCCATCACTACCGCCCTGGGCCAGGGCAACAATCTTTTTACCAGCATGGTCTCCTACCGCCTCAATGAGAATTGGAGCGTGCGCGCCACCCATCGGTTCGAAGCCCGCGACGGGCGCCTCGAAGAACAGTCCTACTCTGTTTACCGCGACCTCCGCAGCTGGACCGCGGCCCTCACCTTCCGTCTGCTTGACAATCGCGTCGGCCCGGAGGATTTTACAGTCGCCTTTACCTTCTCCTTCAAAGCCCGTCCGCGTTCCGGGCTCGGCGGCGACGCCCTCAAGCCTTATTCCTTGTGGGGTGGCTGAGTGTCGGAGCGTTGGAGCGTTCGAGCGTTGGAGCGTTTGAGCGTCGCACCACACGCACTCCACGCCCCGGCGCACGCCACGGCTTAGGAGCGCGGCAGCCGATGCAGTTGAAACCGCGCCGGCTGCCGAGCCTCGGGATCCAACTCCGCGGTGTAATAGCCGCCGTCCTTCAACAGTTCAATGCCCGCCACCGCCGGACAGAGACGCACGTGGAATGGCCGCCAATCCTTTGCCTGTCCCAGCGCCGTGCTCAGTCGCTTGGTGGTGTGACCCAGAAAACTTATTCTGGGCATGCCTGCCAGCAACCGGCTCTGCCAAAGAACCAGCCTGGAATGTAAATGGCCGATGATCGTCTGCTCGATTTGCCCCAGCTTTGCCCGCACTGTTTCCTCGCGCCACAGGAAGGGCAGGGCCGTCGGGTCGTGGCAAAAGAGCAACAGCCGCTGGCGGGGCCGGAGCGCGGTGAAAGCTTCTCGAATCTCGCGCAAGTGCTCCGCGCGCAAATGCTCCCATTCCTTCCGCTCCGCCGCCAGCGTGTCCGCCTCGAAAACCGGCAGTGCCACCAGCGAGGAAACCAGCCCCATCAAAATGTAATTGCCGATTTCGATTTGCCAGAACGGTTGAAGACCCAACTCCTGTCGCGCTCGCCGCCAACTGGCCAGCCGCATCCCGCCGCGCCCGCCAAACAAACTGATCTTGCCCAATTCATGATCTCCGAAATTGGCCCGCAGCCCGGCCCCGAATTTTCGTCTCAGCTTTTCCAGGCACTCCCTTGCGCTCTGGCACGCGGCATCGTCGGCCACGCCTACAAACGCTGAATTGCAGGAATAATCGCCGTTGGCGATGATGTAATCCAGCGCGTCGGCCTGCTCCAAAAACTTGTCCAGCAGATGGTTTTGGTTCAATGGCTGCCGCAACCAGATGAAGCGCCGGTGCAACCTGACCAGGACGCGAAGGGCGGGATTGGCAATGTCGCGCCACTCGTAGTCGTTGCCGCGCGATTGCTCGGCGGCGCTTGCGTAATGAATGTCGCTCACGATGCCGAGCTTGCAGGTGCCGGACATGGTTTTCAGGTTAGCAGGCTGTCGGTTGTCGGATACAATTGCAACTCAGGGCTGCTGCCGGTAGTCACCTGTGGTAAAGTGGTATGGTCACAATCTTACAATCCCATGCCTGAAGCCGAGCCTTGCGCATCGTCCAGATGAGACAGCTCGAAATAGTCGCGGCCGATGGCGCCGCGAACCGGAACCAGGCGCCCGACCGGGGGCAATTGAGCCAGCACCTGACGGCCGACACCTTGCGCCATCTGGAGAGGTCGCTCAAGAAGCAGTGGAAGCGCTACCGCAAAAGATTGAGGCGTTGCCAGAGGGAGTTTTCTGAAAAGGCCGTCCACGACTCGCGCGTTCAGACCCGCAGGTTGCTCGCGACGGTTGAATTGTCAGGCGCTTTCATCCCTCAGAGCCGACTCCACAGCGCGCGGCGCGCCTTGAAACGGCACCTGGACACGTTCAAGGAGCTGCGCGACACGCAAGTCCAGTTGGTTTATGTCGGCAAGATGTTACTGTCATTTCCTGGCGCGCGCCCATTCCACGGCTACTTGTTGAAGCGTGAAGAACGTTGCGCCCGGCAGGCACGCGACAGAATCAAACGCCTCAAGGCAAAACGGATAGGGAAAATTATCGCCGGTTACAGGGCGGAGGTGCGCCAGCGCCGCAAGCGGTGCACCCGGCGCAGGGCGCGGTCGCTGCTGCTGCGAGCGCTGGATCGCGCGTTCACAGGTGTCCAGCGATTGCGCAAGCGCGTTAATCCCAATAACACCGCGACCATCCACCGCACGCGAGTCGCCTTCAAGCGCTTCCGCTACATGATGGAAGCGCTGGCAACGATGCTCCCCGAGACGACCAAAAAACGGCGCGCCGACATGCAGCATTATCAGGCCCTGATGGGCGACATCCAGGACATGGAAGTGTTGCTGGCAACTCTGCGCAAGTTCTTCAAGAAAAATGAAATTAATCGCGAGTCTGCCCGGCGCTTCCACGAGGAGCTGCTGCGTCGGCGCCAATGGTTCGTCCAGACTTACCTGGACGCGGCGGATGAGTTGAACGACTTTTGGCCATGAATCTTTACATTTTGCGCCATGGCTTGGCCGTTGAACCGGGCACGCCGGGTTACGCAAAAGATGCTGACCGGCCACTTACCCCCAAAGGCGAACGCAAGCTGTGGCAAATCGCCGAAGCCATGGAAGCGCTCGAGCTTTCCTTCGACCTCATGCTCTCCAGTCCATACCTGCGCGCCCGCCAAACCGCGGACATCATCGCCGAAGCTTTCAATGCCCGCAAAAAGCTCGAATTTTCCGAATTCCTCACGCCGTCCGGCAGTCCCAAGAGGCTTATTGAGTTTCTCCTCGACCTGAAACCGCTGCCGGGAAACGTCTTGCTGGTCGGCCACGAACCTTATTTGAGCGGGTTGATCGCGCTGCTGGTTGCCGGTGACGCAAGCTCGTGCGTAGTGCTGAAGAAAGGCGGCTTGTGCAAACTAAACGCGGAATCACTCAAGCCTGGGCGTTGTGCCGCGCTGGAGTGGCTGCTCACGCCCGGGCAGATGAAGTTGATGGGAGGAAGATCGGAGTGATGGAGTGTTGACACAAAGGTGGTTCTTCGGCCTTGTCGCAATCAAATCAAGGACGCGGCGCGCGCGCCAGCGCAACGCTTGCAGCTTGGTCGAGAATCTCCCAGATTCGTTGCGCCCACTGCCGGTGCTCGGGCTTCATCAGGACCGATCGCAGGCAGGTTATGCTCGCCTGATCGCGCTGCATCCCCGCAGTTTCGGCGTTAAAGAACTCAAGCGGCAGACTGGCCAATGCCAGGTGCAGATTTCGCCGCGCGGCCTCCGCGAAGATTCGTCGCGCCAATTCTGAAGCCTCACTCGCTCGGCCGGCGCGCGGGACCCAGACCAGGATGTCCAACTCCGGTGCGAACGCCGCCAGGAATCTCGCATCCGCCCGTACTTGCTCAAATAACGCCAGGGCGGCAACGCGACATTCGCCGAGCATTCGGGCAAACTCGCCGCCTTTGACGAGCGGCAGCAGCTTTTGCGTCGCCCACAGGCCAACGGCGGCAGCCCCAGGACGTGAGCACTCCAGGCTAATCTCGCCAAGGTGCAAGTCTGCCGAGCTAAAGTAGGTGTAGGGCGAGTCATGTTTGTAGAACTGGCCAACGGCAGGATCGCGGAAAAGCACGCACCCGCAACCATAGGGCTGCAAGCCGTGCTTGTGCGGATCGATGACAATGGAATCCACCTCGCCTAACCGATCGTAGGCTGCCCGTGTTTCTGCCGCCAGATTATCCGCCAATCCAAAGTAGCCACCGTAGGCTGCGTCGGCATGCAAGCGAAAGCCGTAGCGCTCGCGCAACTCGAGCAGCCCCGGCAATGGATCCACTGAACCGGTTGCCGTCGTTCCGATCGTGGCGACAACGGTCCCGACCGGCCCGCTCTCCAGCCGGGTTCCTAGCGCCCCAATCTCCAAGCGCCCTTTGCGGTCGCATGGAACCGATTCAAATTCCAACCCAAGCACCTGGGTGATGCGCTCGTGGGTGTAGTGGGCCTGCTGCGAAGCGAGGATCTTCTTGCCGGGACAGAGTTGCCCGGCCACCCACAAGGCTTCCAGGTTGGCCATTGTGCCGCCGCTGCACAAGTGGCCGAGGTGCGTTTCCCAACCGATCATGCGCGCTATCTCCGCCACCGCTTCTTTCTCCATCGCCGAGCTGGCTCGCCCGCCGTCCAACGCGTGGTTGTTCGGATTGATCCAGAGGGCCAGCGCATAGGCCAATCTTGCTACCAGGTGCGGCGGCTTGAGCATTTGACCGGCATAAAGCGGATGGAAATACGGATAATTATCCCGCAAACGATCGGCCGCCTCCAAAAGCACGCGTTCGATAGCTGCCGCATCCTCTTGCGGCGCATCCAGATCCGGCAAGGACGCGAATCCGCTTTTGAGCCGCGCCAGCGCCAAGCGCAGGGTGCCCAGGCCATCTCTGTCCAAAACCGGCCGCGCCGGACCCTTCATGCAATCTGAATCAAAACTCACTGATGGTGATGATGGCGGAAGAGGCGATCGCGGTTCTGGAAGAGGTACCAAACAATGAGGATGTTCAGTGGAAGGATGACCAGGAGCGTTATCGGCGAGCCGCGCCTCTCCGGGTTCGCCCACAGATGCAACAGTTCGTAAATCTCAATGGGGATGAAGAAGGCCGATTCGCCGATAGTCAGCCAACCGGCCCAGCTCACGCGAAACATCAATCCGATGCCTTCGACGAGCGAAAACAGGCTGTACACCAAAGTGCCGGCAGCAGCCCACAGGACGTTGGCCTCGGTCAGTTGGCCGACTTGTCTGGCGAGATCGGCCCAGAACCTTCTCTCCGGGTTCAGCCGCAAATGGTGCAGCAAATTCTGATATTCGGCCGGCAGATCGTTGTCCGAGAGCGTGTACATGACCAACGCCAGCCCTGCAAAGAGCAGGCCCTTGAACACCTTTACGGTGATGATGGCATAAAGCGTCGGCGCTCGCCTTTTGATCGGCCGGGTCTCGAGGCGCGCCTCGACTGGGTTGGTTTGGGAGTCAGGCATTCGCAAGGCGCGCCGCTCGTTCGCATTCTCCTGGTCGTCGCGCTCGTAATCGTGCTCCAGGACAGATCAAAGAATGATTACGAGGACGGCGCGGAGGACGATTACGAAGCCAACCGCTCATCGGCAGGTTTTGTTTTGTACCGAAGCCAAGCGGACTCATCGCACCCTCTCCATTAACAACGCGGGAAGCTCGCCAATCTTGACTCGTTGCTGCTTCATGCTGTCCCGCTCCCTCAAGGTCACAGTGTCTTTCAACTCCGGCCCGTTTTCGCCCAGAGTCTCGAAATCAATCGTCGCTCCAAAGGGCGTGCCGGCTTCGTCCTGCCGGCGGTAACGCCGGCCTATCGCGCCGGCCTCGTCATAAAACACCGTTAGATGCGGACGCAGCAAGTCGCGCACCTCTTTGGCTTTCTTGACCAATTCCGCTCGGTTCTTCAACAAGGGAAACACCGCCACCTTGATCGGCGCGATGCGCGGATGAAGCTTCATCACCACCCGCGTTTCGAGCTTGCCCTTCTCGTCCGGCGCCTGGTCTTCGCCGTACGCGTTGCAGATCAGGGCCAGGGCCAGTCGATCCACCCCCGCCGAAGGCTCGATTACGTGCGGCACATACTTGGCCTTGGCTTCCTCATCGAAATACTCCATGGACTTGCCGCTGAATTTTTGGTGCTGGGTCAAATCGAAATCGCCGCGCGCGGCAATGCCCTCCAGTTCCTGAGTGCCGAAGGGGAACTTAAACTGAATATCAACCGTGGCCTTGGCATAGTGGGCAAGCTCTTCCTTGGGCTGCCAATATTCGACCAACGTGTCGCGACCCAGGCCGATGCTCTCGTACCACTGGAGGCGCTGCGCGACCCAATACTGATGCCACAGCTCCCAGCCCCAGTTCGGTTGAGGGTTGACGCCTGAGGATTGAGGCCCCGACAACTGCGCGACAGAGCCGGTCATTTTCTGAACGACCTCGTCCGGCCGGATGAAGAACTCCAGCTCCATTTGCTCGAATTCGCGGGAACGAAAGGTGAAATTACGCGGGTTGATTTCGTTGCGAAACGCTTTGCCGATCTGGCAAATGCCGAACGGGATTTTCTGCCGCGACACCTCCTGAACGTTCTTAAACTGCACAAAGATGGCCTGGGCGGTCTCGGGCCGAAGATAGGCCAGGTTGTCGGCGCTCTCGACCGGACCGACGGAGGTTTTGAGCATCAGATTGAACGGGCGCGGTTCGGTCAAGAGCGAGCCGTTTTCGGGGTTGAAACGCGTGGTGTTTTGCAGGGGCTCCGAGCGCTCCCCCAAAAGCGCAGGGAACTGGGTGCCTCGCTGGTGGTAAAATTGCCAGGCGACCTTGCGGGCGCTCTCGACCGGTTTGCCGGGGGGCAAGAGCACCGAGAAAGGCTCCCGGTTCAAACCGCCAACGACCTGGTTTATGGTATCGCTGACCATGCCTTCCAGCTCTTCTTCTGTACGGGTTTTCGAATCTTGCGCTTTGCACAATTGATACAAGCAAGTTTTCAATCGCTGCGGATCGAGGTCTGCGAGTGGTGCATGGTTCATTTCGCGCAGGTAAAGTTCAAAGGCTTGGTACGCCAAGGATTCTTTGTGCATGCCGCCGGGCGTCGCTCCCCCATCCAACGCTCCGGAGTAGTGGTAGGCAGTGCCGCTCTGCGGCTCGATTTGGTCCGCGCGATACCGTTTCTTCGTCAGCAAACAGTCCACCATCAAATCGCTAAAGGTGCTGGTGTGGCCGCTGGCGTCCCAGATTCTGGGATGCATGATGATCGACGCGTCCAGCCCGACCACGTCCTCGCGCAGTTGCGTCAGGCTCCGCCACCAGCATTCTTTAATGTTCCGCTTCAGCTCGGCCCCCAGCGGGCCGTAATCCCAAAAACCGTTTAGGCCTCCATAGATTTCCGATGATTGAAAAATGAATCCCCGCCGTTTGCAGAGGGAGACGATTTTCTCCATCCGCTCGCCCGTCTTTGGTTCAGCCATAAGGCGGGCAGTTTTCTCCAGGGGCTTCCTGATGTCAAGGTAAGGGCAACCGACAAGCCCCCCAAAAAAACCAAGCTCCAACCTGCGGAGAATTCGCAATTCCGAAATTCCAATTCCCGTCGCTGACAGCGCCTTTGGAGCTTGAGGTTTGAAGCTTCTGTGGGGTTTGGAGCCGGGTTCCTGGAGCTTCCTCCGCCCGCCTTTGTCAGTTTGGCATTACGCACTGGGCCGATTTGTGCTAGATTGCTTTGGAATGAGTCCCGGCCGCGCGGCGGGCCGTCCCGTCAGTTCTTTAAGACGACAGGATTATGAAAAACACTTTGGTTGTGGTCACCGATCTTGCATGTTTCAAAGCCTTCAAACTCGAAAACCATCACTTCAATCGCAACCCGCGGCTCGAATTGGTCGAATCCTTCGACAACGCCGAGGCCCACGGGAGGCTGGGCGATAGAGTCAGCGATTTGTCCGGCCGATTTCCGCGTGGCGCGGGCAGCTCCGACGCGCGCGGCACGATGTCGGATGGCGAGCGGCATAACATCGGGCTGGAACTGCGCAAACGCCAGGTGCGCGAGCTTGCCAACCGGCTCAACACCTTGGCCCGAAGCCGGCAAGTCGAACGCTGTTTCCTGGCCGCCAGCAAAGAAATCAATCATCAACTGCTCGAAGAACTCGAACCCCAGGTGCGCGCGAAGATCGAGAAGAATGTTCCAGCGGACCTGACGAAGTTGGAGAGAACCGAGATTCTGCGGCACTTCTGAACACGCCCCACTGCACTCTTCCTCTTTCAATAGGTCTGGAGCGCCGCCAGAACTGGCTTGCGCGAATTCGCGGTGTTGATTTTTCGTGTCTTTGATCGAAACAGATTCGCTTTCACAAACAAAACCCTCGCAGCCTCATCGCAACCAGTTCACCAACTCGCTCAACATCATCGAATTCCGGTCACTATTCAGGTGGTGTTGCCCACGTCAAGAAGCAACCGCCTAACGCCCGGTCCGGCATTAGCGGAGACTTGCGATGATTAGCGGTTCATTCAGTTTGTAACCGCGTGCCCTCACCCGGCGCAGCTCGAAGCGGCCATAACGAGAATTGTTATCGCCTTGGGGAAACCCTCGCGGGCAGCGTCCTCACGTTTCAACATCGCCGCGTGTGTTCTCCGCGCACTCGGAATTGACCGCCAAACCGCCAGCGCGCGGTTGCTTTAGGGCGCAAAACAGGTATTCTCGGCCCATGTTCAAGACCGAGAGGCCGCCGGTTGACCTCGAGCTGAAACGGCGCATCCAGGAGCTTATTGATTACAAGGGCGGAGGATTCAACCAGGAGAGCGTGGCGGATATTGTCGAGAACGCGCTCAAATTGCTGGCGGATGTCGAAGACAGCGGCGACGTGCGCGTCATCCAGACCGCGCTTCGTGAACTGCGCTACGCCTTCAAGCTGTTTGCGCCCTACTCGCGCTTTCGCAAGGTCACCATCTTCGGCTCG
>Ga0137379_10004912_pt1 | contig 12616 bp, 5 predicted proteins | sample SagtaG_18_FD_104812 | JGI IMG/M metagenome (GOLD analysis project Ga0137379, IMG submission 104812) | Vadose zone soil microbial communities from Sagehorn Ranch, Mendocino, California, USA - Sage2_L_80_16 metaG | ecosystem: Environmental > Terrestrial > Soil > Vadose zone | place: USA...
ACCGGGCGTGCGGCTTTCATCGGGGCCAGAGCATTCATTGCTCAAAAACAGGCCGATTATAGTGACGCAGTCCGTTCTTCCATCGTCACCACCACCGTTGCGAAAACGGGGAAGTCCTTATAGTCCTGGAAGTCCTTATAGTCCTTATAGCCAATTGAGAGCTTCCGTATCGTCTTCAGAGACTATTGTGGGTTATCGTTGTGCGGTCGGAAGCAGTGCAGAGGCGCGGAGGTCTATCGTGGAGTCCTACTCACTCGACGAGTCACTCAAATACTTTTGGAAACTAACCGCCATAAGGGTGCCAATAAGAACTGCTACCCACGGGACATCGGGTGCGATCCGGTCCATGCCGTATACCGACGACAATATCATCCCGGCGAAGCTGCCTACCGCAGCGCCTCCAAGCCCGGCTCCGATGCGCGAACTTAGAGACACACTGGGCTTTCCCATGCGCGCATAGACAATTACCGCAACTAACGTACTTATAATCGTCGAAATACCAAGAAGGACATAGTCGTTCACTGACAAGCCCTCGATCCAGCGACCCCTTTGTATAGGTCCCCACCATACATGATTGCGACTAGCCTTAGCATAAGGGCCTCAACTGTATATCGGCCTCCAAAAACGTTCACTATTGTCGCGAATATCGTTATGGGGAAGAAGATTTGGAGATGCTGTTCTGCTAGTTGCTTGGCGCAAGGTCCTCCTTGATCAAGAATGGCGATTGCGTTGTTCAGCAACGAGTAGAACGCGAGGAATGCTGAAAGTATGGAAAGTAGGACTATGAGAATCGGCGCGATCACCAATGCCGTTCCTGTAATCAGTGGTGTAAAGAATAGAACCAAGCCCACTAGAGACAATACGATCTTTGCCCCATTTGCCCCACTACTGATCTTGTAAGCCGCAGCCCCTGTTTCTGGATCAGCGATAATGAATCCGCTGCCGTTGAATCCGCCGTTGCCAATGTTGGTCTGATGGACGGTCACTTCCCTGTCTTCTGCCAGCGCATTGGAGATCTCCTGCTTCACTGCTGAATCGACATTGAGCTGGCCGATCGTATTGGCGTGAATCGCCTGGTTCTGTAAATTCAGTGTGTAGACCCGCTGTCCTTGATTGGCGGCAATCGCGATGGCTTTGACCGCACTGATCGCCTGCACCTGATTCGGATCGTTCTGGTCTGCGAAAATCGCCTCCGGAATCAAATGCTCATGCGCCGAATATTGGTTGCCGACGGCTCGACGGAAAGCGCCGACCGTGGCGTCGTCCGCGTCCTTGGATACCTCTGAGTCGATAACCCGGTCGATGTCCATATGAAGCGCAGGAAAGCCCACTGTTCGGGGAAAGCCAAAGTAGAACTGTACCTGGACTGCGGTGCCAAAGTTGCCGAAGCTTGGCATGCGCAAGATGTTCACCTTGGCGGCGTGGGCGCTGATCTGCCCCACGGTGTCGATCGCAGCAAAGTAGGACAGTACCGCACTGTAGAACAGATCGCCAGCAAAAGTCTCCTTGGTCAACGACTGAATGGGTGCTGGATTATTGGGATTGGACTGGAACCGATCGAGCTTGGCCTTGGTGGATTCTAATGTCGTTTTCAGGGCGATCAGTTGGATAGGGCTTATACTCTGCAGATCCAATCCTGTCGCAATGAATTCCCCGACCACTGGTCGGTTGTCATCCCCAGTTTCCCATTGCCCCGAAGGGGCATTGAAGTAACCAGCGTTCTGAATCAACTCCGTTCCCATGGTAAATGCGGGCCCGGTCGCGGCGATTTGCCCTTCCACCCGCAGTTCGGGAACGAGTCTAATCAGATACCCCGGCAGGCTTTGAGGTAGCTCGCTCGGTTGAATGGGACTCCCATCCGCATGGGGCTGCGGCAGGAAACTGGTTATTGTGTTCTGATCGACTTGACTCTCCGGACTGAAGGACAACGTGATCTTCTTCCCCGCAAGCCTTGGCGTGCTCTGCGTATAGCTGATGAAAGGACTGTCGAAGGCGCGGTCGGTGTCATTCGCATAGACGTTGTAGCGGAACCTCCAGCGCAGGTTGTCCGGAACCGCCTGGAACTTCGCTCCGGTGGTGATGCGCGTGTAGGGCAGTGTTCCCAATAGGATCGGACGATTCTCCTGGATGATCGTCTGCGTGCCCAGCACATCGCCCACCGTCGCGTCAGGTTTCTGTGCGTTGACGTAGTTCGTCACCTGCGTCTGGTAGCTGGTAAGCGTCTGCTGGACGAGTGTCTGGTTGACGTTCTGCACCCAGCCCTCGGCCTCATTAACGATCGCGCCCTGCTGGATCTGGGTGATAAAGGCATTGGCATCGAAGGGGATGTTGGCCTTGACATCCATGCCTTGCGCGAACTGGTACTGCTTGAACGAGGCATCCAGCGGCACCCAGGTATTGGGACTGCGATTCACTGCTCCACGACTAGGTACGTAGTCCACGAATGCTTCCACCCACACATGCTCGAAGCGCAAGCGGCTGACAGCTCCGCCCTGGGCGATGCCCACCACAGGTATTCCGCCCTGACTCATCAGGTTGATCGCGGCCTGTGGCACATTGACGCCGCCCACCCAGTTCATCGCCTTGTCCGCCGGCACTTCGATCGTGCCGTAGACGTAACGGGCGGGAATATTGGCCGCGCGGAGGAGCGCAATCAGCAGGCTCGCGGTATCAAACGCGTTACCGTGCTTGGTTTGCAGAGTCATGTCCGAGCCCTGGATGGAGCCGTAGCTTGGGATGAACTGGATGTTGTTGCGCACCCAGTTGTAGATGGGAACCGGCTTGTTGCCGAGCGAGATGGCAAGGTCTCTAATCGCCCGCGTGATCTGCACGTCTTCGGTCGGTGCACTGTCCTCCGGCATAGGTGTGGCCGGGAGAACGGTGCTGGGGAGACTGATCCCGGAGAGGCTTCCTGCCTGCGCCACCTTCACCGGCTCGCCGAACAGGCGGCTCGTTTTGAATTGCGCCGGGTTCGTGTAAGGCGCCCGCGTCACCGGTTTCGGGCTCCCCCACGGCAGATTGTTCGGGTCGGCGAGCGTGTGGGTCTTGGCGTTGGGGAATTTCGCCATAAACTCTCCCAAGCTCGCGAGCGCCCCTTGCAGCGAGCCGGCTTGTGCCGAACCTGCCGAGGCATCGGCCGTTGTCTCCACGGCTTGCATCAGCACAGTGAACTCCGCCTTGCGGCGCTCGTAATCCGCCACCGCGGCTTCGTGCCGCGCGAGGATCTCGGCCGGAAGGTTCTTGTCGCGGATGTGTTTCTCAGTGGCCTTGAAGCCCTTGTCCACCACACCTTCCAGGTTCTTCAGCTCCTTGTATTTCCCGCGCAGTTGCCTCACCTTCGCCACCACGTCCACTCCTGGCAGCGGCCTCGCACGCTCGGTCTCCAGGTGCATCTTCGGCCCAATCGCCTGCAGCACCTTCTCGCCGGGTTTGCCTGGCGTTGCGGGCGCGGTCGAACGAAACCTGTGCGGCATCGCCGCGGCCGGCACCACTTCCTTTAGAATCTCGTGAATTTCGTTGAGCGTCCGCGAGAAGCGCTCTTCGCCGGAATCGGACGACGCCTGTGCGCGTAAAGGCGTCGGCGCCAACTGCGCTGCAGCGGTGAGAGGCTGCAGCGTGAGTGCAGTGAAGGTGATCAGGACCACACCGGCTATCGGTCGCAGCGCCTTCGATCTGAACACGGTCTCTCCCTTTCTCATCCGTTCACTGCGGCTGCGCGAGGAACCAGCGTACCTGGGCTTCCTGCAACATCCGCCCCACCTGCACGCGCTGAGCGCGGACGCCGACACTCGTGATCCTCGACAACCGCTCGGCGGCGGTGAGAAGCTGCCCGATCGCCTGCTCGTACGCGCCCGCGGCCATTGAAGCCTGCCCCGCCTGGATGCTCGAGACCGCATGGTCGCGCTCGTACTTGTCGCTCGACGAGACGGCGAGCGCCGACAGCTCGTCCGCCACGCGTGGTGCGACGGTATCGGCCGACTCGACCGACAGCGTGATGAACTTGCTGAAGGGCGCGGCGAGATCATTCCTCGCAGAGTCGATGCTGATGTTCGCGGTGAAGCTGCCGGTGTTCACCGGCAGGCGCAAGCCCACATCCAGGTTCTTCGTCGCACCCGAGTCGAGCGTGAAGGTCCACACCGGGCGGCCGCTCGCGTCGGGAGTCGCGGCGGGGGCCGTGCCGAGCACCGTTGCACCGGCCAGCGGCGTGAGCGTCGCCTTCAGGTCCGCGGCGATGCCCACGTTGGCGACCCGGGCGCGAAGCACCGTATAGCTGCGCGCCTCCGACACGGTCGCGGGCGCGGGCGCCGCCCAGCCGATTGCGGCCGAGACGAGATCGTTGAGAGCGGTCGAGGGCTGCGTCATCAGCGTGGCCACGAGGTTGTACGCGAAGAGAATTCCGCGACCCAGCCCGTACTGGTTGGTGACGATGGCCGACCGCGACGGCGAGGCGGCGAACACCGCCTGCGCTACGCCGGTGGTGAGGTCGAGCTGCAGCGGACGGCCGGAGCTGCCGAGCGTCCCCGGCGCAAAGAGAGGCCCGTTCAGGTTTATCGCCGGGCCGGTTACCCTCAGCTTGCCGTGCACGTTGGTGCCGGCGATCGCGTCGAGACCGTGGTTGCGCTCGTCGTGCACGGCGTCGAGTATCAGAGCATCGCCCCGGAACACGGCCTCGCGCACTTCGTCGGTGAGGTCGTTGTCGAGCTTCATGCCCCCGCCCGTGATCCAGTAAGTGTTGTACTGACCGCTGCGGAAGGCGCGCGTGAAAGCGTCGGCCGTGATGGTGATACGGTAGTTAATGCCGAGCCTCGTAAGATAGGACGCGAAGAAGGCGCTCTTCTGCGTGACGCAAGCCTGCTTCGCCGGATCGCCCTGCTCGGTGTCGTGGTCTCCGTCCGAGTCATTGTCTCCGTACTTGCACGACAGCAGGACGAGTACGCGCGCCTGCTTCAGGTTCGTGAGCGCCACATCCAACTGCACCGGTGGCGCTATGATGCCGAAGCTGTCCTGGGCGAGCGTGCGTGCCACGCCGTTGACGATCGCGGTAAGCGCCGCCGTATAGCTCGTCCCCACTGCGCCGGAAGCAGGCCAGCTGAATGTTCTCTGGATCGTCTGGTGCAAGCCGATCGCAAGGCTGTCCGTAAATTGAGCCAGCACCTGCTGCGTTGTCGAATTGGCCACGGTGACCGAGATGGGCAGGCCGGTGATCGCGCCGAAGCCCGCGTTGCTCACGTTCGCGGCGAGCGACACCGCGACGCCTTGCGGCACCTGCTTCGGAATCGCCGCAAGCGTGCCGGTGACCCGCGTCGCCGGCGGCGCAATCACGAAGGCCTCCTGCGCGAGTGTTAGCGTGGCTGTGCCCACCGTCGCCGTGAGCACCGCCACGTACGTTCCGCCGACACCCGCGCTCGCGGGCCAACCGAAGGAGAGCGGCGCCGTGTGCTGGCGCGCGAGGGCGAGCGTCGCCGGGAATTCCGCCAGTACCTCCCGCTCCGCAGGATCGACAATCGTGATCTTCACGTTCAGTGACGCGATGTCGGCGTTACCGAGATTATTCACCACCGCGTTGAAGGCAATCGGATCGCCAAAGGGAACGGGCTTGGGCGTGCCGCTCAAGCTCCCGGTGAGACCGCTGCCAGTCGCCGCGCTCGAGAGTGCCGTGAAACTCGTGCTGCTCGAAGCGAGCACCGCCCCGAGCGCGTTGCGCACGCTCAGGGTCACCGCGTAGCTGCCCGATGCGCCGAAGGCGAGCGGCAGCGTGTAATTGAAGTCCTTGAGCGCGCCTTGCACCAACTGCACAATCGACTCCGAGCGCGTAAAGCGTACGCTGCCATCCGGATGGGTGACCGTGGTTATTGCAATCAATCCGTCCAGCGGCTGATTCTCAGTGAGGTTCTCCACCCGGCTCGTGACCCGCACTGTTTCCGACGGCAGGTAGGTGAGTTTGTCGACGCTGACCTTGGTCGAGGCCGTCGCCCCGCCCGCTGTGATGCCGAAGGGGGCGAACGCCGCCGCGTACGGTTGTCCCGCCCCGTCGAGCAGCTCCGCCTTAACGCGGTAGACTCCGGCGAGCGTCAATCCCGTGTTCCACACCGCGTCCGCGGTGCGGCTGACCCCCGCGGGAACGGAAATCGTCGCCGACGGTTCGAGCGTCGTCACGGTCGCCATTCCGTCCCCGGTTTCGATGGTGAAGCGCACCGTGGCCGGTCTGTCGAGGCTGCCGGCGTCGGCTACGGTGGCAGTGATCGCCACATTGGAATTGGCAACGTAGGAGGGTTGATCGGTGGCAGCCTGTACCGAGAATACGCCCGGCAGGTCGGCAAGTAAGTAGCTGACGCGGTTATTGCTCTCGTCGCATTCTGCGAGCCGCCCGTCGTCGTCGGTTACCGCGACGAGCTCGGTGAGAGTCGCAAGGCTTCCGGGGAAGACCAGGTTCACATCCTCGAACTGGCCGGGGTCGAGCACTCTTGTCGTCGTGACGCTGCCGACCAGGGCCCCGCCCGCGTCGGGTGCGCCGTTGTAGAAGGCCGTGCGCACGCCCGCCTGCATGCGGAACCCGCCACTGTTGCCGACGCGGACGGTGAACGTGGAGGGATTCGGCCCGCCATCCTGGATGCGCAAGTAGGAGGCGGACACGTCGAGCGGCGAAAGCGCGCTCGTCGGAGCGCCCGCTGGCGGCGGCAGACAGGAGAACAACCTGCGGCCGATGTTCGCGCGATAGGTGTTGTGCGCCTGCCAGCTGTTTTGTTCTACTCGCGGGATCGAGCCGTCGTCGTTGACGTTGGTGACGTGGTAAGTGTGCTGGTTCCAGATTCCACGCGCGCTGACCCACGAATTGTTCGCGTCCCGGAACGCGCGGACACCCGAGGGTGACGTTTCAAAAAAATCATTCCTCACTGCGAGTAGATCGGCATGGCCGTCGCCGTCCAGATCGACCACGACCGGGTATTCGCTCGCCGTCCCCGAGGGATTCACGACGCTGAATATCACCTGGCCGGTCGCCCCGTTGAATACGCGCAGTAATTTCTCGTCGTTGTAGATGACTTCCGCTTTGCCATCGCCGTCGAAGTCGAACACCGTCGAACCGGTAACCTGGCTCGTGTCCTGCGAAGGGACCGACCACAGTAAGCTACCGTCGGCTCGGAACACGGAGTACCGGGACAGCCCCGCCACGCCGATTTCCGGGATGCCGTCTCCGTCCACGTCCGCAATCGTAGGCGGTCCGCCCCTCCCTCCCCCCGGGAGCGCAACCGGGCCCCAAATGATCTGACCGAACCGGTCCAGCAGGAACACGCGCCCGGCGCTCACCACGACGATCTCCGGATAGGGGTCGGAATTGAAATTGCCCAAACCGACCAGCCCGTTGCCGACCGCATTGTTCTGCCAAACGAGAGCGCCGCTGCGGTCAAAGGCCGAGCCGCCCGCTATGAGGTGCGGCTGCCCGTCGAGATTGATATCGGCGACCGCGGAGAACATGTCTATACCAAAGATATGATTGCTGCCGACGAAACCGCCCGAGCCCACCCACCTTGTCGTCCCGTCGTGATTGACCACGGTCTTGCCATAGATCACCTCGGCCTTGCCGTCCCCGTCTAGATCCGCGATGCTGGGCCCGCCAAAGGTCCAGCCGACGGCCATGGAGGGGTCGGTGTTAGCCCATTTCACGCTGCCGTCCCGATTGAACGCGACCAGCCCGCCGCTAAATAGGACTCCGACGATCTCGGGAATGCCGTCTCCGTCGAGGTCGCCGATCGCGAGATTGGAATAGCTGCCGAGCTTGAAGTTGAGGTCGCTGACGGCCAGGATGTCCGAACCGTCACGGCCGTCGATCACACGGAGTGTGCCGGGCCGGAAATCCCCGTCGCGCTGTTCATAAGCGACGAAGGCGATCGCGGGGGCGTCGTTCGAGTCGATCTTGCCGTCGCTGTTGGTGTCGTACAGAGGCGCCACGACCGGTGTCATCATGACGCGGAAATAAGTCGGCATCACGGGACTCCCCGTCCACTCCCACTTCGCCACCGGCAGTACCGTGCCGATGACCGGCTTGATCTCGAAGGCCTGTGCGGTCGAGCGAACGTTGTTGCCCTCGTTCAGCTCGGCGACCGCTTGGAGGCTATCCACCCAGACGTGGATCGGCGCGTCACGGAACGGGAGCTGACCCCCGACCGGAATCTGAAGCACGGCGCTGGCCCCCGTGTTCAGCGCCGCCGTGAGTGTGGCGCGGCCCAGCACCGAGTCAGTCCCTTCATCGAACGCGCCGTTGCGGTTGACGTCGAAGAACGCCAACACGTCAACCCCCGCCGCGGAAGCTGCTGTTCCAACGTTTGCAATTGTCGCGCTTACGCTTCCTGTCACCGTCAACGTCTGGGGATGTGTGGTCGCGCCGCTGCGACTGACCGCCGTGACGGTAAGATCGGGCAGCAGCTGTTGCGCCTGGCTCTTGCGCAGGCGCACCTGCCCTAAATCGAGCGTTGTAAGAGGATCGAGCGGGACGTCGAAGACGGCGCCGACGTAACCGCCAAGCGTCAGTTGAAGCCCTACCGAACTCGCGCTGATCCCGCCGAAGCCGAAGATGCCATCGGGCCCGGATTGAACACTGCGATTGGGACTGCCGGGAATGCTCGCGAGAACGGTGACACCGGCAAGCGGCGTGTTGTCTCCGGCGTCCAGCACCACGCCCGTTACCCCTGCGGTGTTCGCGTTCGGCGGCGCGGAGCCCGTGGCAAAGAGCCGGGGCGAGAAATTGACAGTGGCATTGGCCATAACGTTGGCGCTCGCCGTGACGGTGTCAAATCCAGTGAGCGATGCGCTGAGCAAGATGGACCCGGCGTTGAGATCGCAGATGGAATAGCGGCCGACCGCGTCCGTGGTGGCTCCCGCAGTGGTCGCACCGCTTACCGTAACGAGCACTCCTGCGAGCGGCACGTTGTCGGAAGCGCGAATGACCGTACCGGTAATGGTGACTCCGGCTCCGGACTGGTCGCTCGGCACGAGCACCGGTGAAAACAGCAGAACGCCTCCCGTGGCTATCGAGCCGGACGCCGCTGCATTGGCATAGCCGCTCTTGCTTGCCTGGACTGTAATCGTGCCAGGCGGAACATTGACGATCTGGTAATTGCCGGTGCCGTCGGTGAGAGCCGACAGTCCGCCGTTGGTCGCAACGAGCACGTTTCCGACAGGCTGGTTGGTCGCGGAATCCCTCACTGTGCCGCGGACCGTTCCGGTCGTTGCACCCTGCACTCTGCTCATCTGCAGGACGCCGAGCTCGAGGGTCTGCCCCGCAGAGATCTGCGTAGTGGTCGTGATCGCTCCGTACTGGCTGAGCGAAAGCTGAAGATTGTAGGCGCCGGCAAGAAGATCGCGGAACTCGAACAATCCGGTAGACGTGGTTTGCGGCGCAGGGTTGGTCGGCCCTTTTAGAGTAGCGATGACGCCGTCCAGCGCGAACCCGCTCTGGCCGTCGACCACTCTTCCCCTGACGATCGCGAGGGTCGGATTGGCCGGTGCCGTACCCGAGAGCCTCAGGGCGCGCAAAGCCAACGCCGTCGAAAACGGATCGCCGTTGTCCCAGCTGCCTTCGGTCGCCTGCCGCGAAATCAGATAAGTCTTGACCGCGGAGGCCGTCGGCTCAAGTGGAACGAAATCGTGGATCGCTTCGTATGCGGTGGCGGTGAGGAACGGGGAATCGCTCCACTGCTGGGCCGGAGACTGTTGCGAGAGAAGGTAAGGGACTGCTCGTTGGATTTCCGCGATGGTACCGAACTGGCTCGCATAGACGCGCAGAGCGAACACCACGATCGCGGTTGTCTCGACATTGGGTCGAACCGGCGCCGAGTACGAGCCGTCGGACGCCTGCGCCGAGGCGAGATAGCCAAGCGCCGGAGAAAGCGGGGCAATCGCGTTTGCAGATTTGAACGCGATCAGCGCCCAGGCGGTGTCGAGCGCGTTGCTGTCGTAGCCTGGACCGCCGCCGAAGCCCCCATCAGGGTTTTGACGTGCAGACAAGACTGTGACCAGCGCCGAAGCGTCCCGCCCCGCGAGAGTGAGAGAAACGAGGCGGCGCGCAAGGTACTCAGTGTTGTCCTCCGTTTCGCTTGCGATGACATCTATGAGGTTTGCCGGAAGCGCGGATAACGTCTTAAAAGTCTGAGCTACCTCAGCGCGGTTCTGAAGGGCGGTGGCGATCGACGTACCTTCGTTCGCCAGCGTACCGTCCAATTGGACCTGGTTTTGCAGCCACGACAATCCGCGCGAAACCTCAGGTGATAACGCCTGAGGCTGGGCCGTCGCGGCCCACAGCAGACCGAATGAGCAAAGGCACACCCGGCCAAACCGCGCCAAATGACCCGACAGGGGTACCACGGCAAAACCTCCCCGCTACGTTGTGGTTCTTCTCCCGGCGTGCTGCCTAGGAGAGGTAGCGAAGAGAATACTGGAAAAAAACCCGCTTGAAACCCTGTCGGTTTCTACAGGGTGTCCAAGTCTCGACAAACTGTACGTGTTTATAGTATTTTCGGACCAGAGTGGCTGGGTCGAAAAGATCAACATCTCCCGTTCTGCTTGGACGCCGCCGCACTCCCTTCGCTGCCCTTTCCCGGAGCGCCCGGTTGTTCGCAGTTCCCTGCCGTCACCTCTCGACAATCCGCACCTACCTCATCGTCACGGGCCTTTGAACCATTTCTGCAGCGGCCTTGGGAGCTGGCCTTCCCCCGACCCTGAAGTCGATCTGTCCGGCGGGCACTGCCGGATCGGCAAATATTTCCTGCCCGGAAACGCCGAGCACGATGAGTGCCTTGATCAGCATGTCTGCCGGTCGTGGAATGCGTCCGGCCTGTCCTTCCGCCTGGTTGACGGTGACTTCGATTCCGACCGGATGGCTGCGGGTATATGCGGCCTGATTCACTCCCTCGCAGTTCCACCCCGAAGCGACGAACACGGCCTTGAAGGCTTCGGCGAATCGGCATCCCTCGGCGTCATTCGCGGTGCAGACGACGCGGACCTTCTGTCCGCGAAACGGCGAGAGAGCTTGTATGAGCGCGTGTCCCTGAGTAGGAGAAAGCTGTCTGTCGGTCGGTTCTCTTTGAATTGCGACGGTCCTCCGTTCGCCTTGTCCCATCTCTTTTTTCAACGCCTCGACTTCCGCCACGTGGAACGCCTTTGCCTCGTCCATTTCTTGTTGCCGCTTTTCGGCACGGGCGCTTTCAGCGATGCCTCTCAAGGTATCCGCTCTCTTGCTGTAGACGAATGCAAGAATCTCGCTCAGAGCGAGCAGAAGCACGAACACCAGTCCGGCGACGTGAAACCCCCAATACCAGTGGGCGGTGGACTCGAGGGAGCCCCATCCGGGGAGAATACTCATGGCTATGCACTCCTCCTCATTGCCTGGATGCCCTCTCTCGTCGAATCCCGGGGTATTCCAGAAATAGTTGAAACCAAAAAATGACACAAAATAAAACCCGCCGAAGCGGGTTTTGTGTGTGCTGCGCGTGCTCCTTCAGAACTATGGGCGGCCCTCAAAGCGACGGGCGGCCACGTTCACGTCCTTGGCGACGTGAGCGCGCGCCGGGCGGCCTCGGCGGGGCGAGCCCTTGCTGCGGGCCAACCAGCGGGTTTCCGCCCCGGCCCGGGACGGTCCGGCTCACGACCCCGCGACGATCACCAGCTCGTTCCTCACCGACTTCACTCCCGGAACGCCCGCCACGACCTTCGCGGCCTTTTCCCGGAGCGCCCGGTTGTTCGCGGTCCCGTAGAGCGTCACCGCACCGTCCGCCACCGCGGCGTCGATTGCGAGGACTTTCAAGGCGGGGTCGGCGCCGAGCGCGGCCTTGATCTTGTTTGCGAGCAGCTTGTTCTCGTCGACGGGAGGCTTGGGCGCCTCGATGGATTTCGGGAGGTCGACGGCTCTCGCCACCTGGATCGTTCCCTCGGCGGGCTTGGGCTGGGCTACCGCGCCGGCGACGGGATTCGCTTTCTCGTCGCTCTTCCACAACGACTGGATTTGATCGCAGGCGGTCAAGCCGAGCGCGAGCGCGCCCGCAGCCACGACGGAATAGGCACGCTGTGCTTTTCTGTTCCACTTCATGATTCGCTCCTCCTTGAGATATCCAGCTCTGACACAGGACGACTCCGATAAGTTTCTCGGAATGAAACGAATTTCGCAAGCGCCCGTGCGCACTGTCGCCGCCGCCCGACAGGCGCTTCCCGAGAGGCGGCAAGACGCGCTTCCGAACCGCTTGCAGCCCGTCCGGGTTACACTTGCGCCGCCCAAGATCCCCCAAAAAACCCCGCCCGCGCTCCTGCAATGCCCGGTCCGCTGAATCTCGACGCGAGGCTCGCCGCGATCCACGCGGCGGAGTATCCGCGCTTCTCCGACGCCGAGATGGCGCGGCGCCGCGCGGCGCTGGCGCGCGTCATGGAGGAGGCGGAAGTCGACCATCTGCTCATGTGCGGCGAGCAGCGCGCCGGCACCGGCGTCGCCTGGCTCACCTCGTGGCCGGCCACGGTCGAGGCCTACGCGATCGTCGCGCCGGGGGAGCCGCAGGTGATGTACGTCGAGTGGTACAACCACTGGCCGCTCGCGCGCAAGCTCGCGCGCGACACCGAGGTGCGCTGGGGCGAG
>Ga0137379_10004913_pt1 | contig 12613 bp, 13 predicted proteins | sample SagtaG_18_FD_104812 | JGI IMG/M metagenome (GOLD analysis project Ga0137379, IMG submission 104812) | Vadose zone soil microbial communities from Sagehorn Ranch, Mendocino, California, USA - Sage2_L_80_16 metaG | ecosystem: Environmental > Terrestrial > Soil > Vadose zone | place: USA...
AGGTTCCAGCCGTTTTGGGATAATTTTTTACTGCCTTCCACTTCTCCTGAATTGGCGTCAGACACCATGGGCAAAGTTGTCAGACACCAGTGTGCCCTCAGGAACATCTGTGCTATAATAGAGCATCCTTCGCGGGCTGGCTATCTGGATGGGACAGATCGATGGCAGTCAAACTCTGTCCATTCTTAGCTATGTAAATCGGAGTTCTCGTCAGCTGGATTATTAAATGAGTTCAAACGGTAGTGCAGGAATCGTCAGCACGCATAGAGCATCTACGCTTATGCGAGCGATCATGTGTTCTCTGAGAGAGCGTGGTTGAATAGAGAAAGGTAGCGTATGGTTACTGCCTTTACAGAGTTGTTTGACCGTATCTGGGAGAAATGTCGGCAGGATGGTTGGTATGGGGGGACGCTGGACCTGCACCATGCCAGGCGCGGTCATCCTCAGCGTCACGGTTTTGCTTATCCTCCAGCCAGCGAAGAACAACTGCGTGCTACGGAAACAACTCTCGGGTTCCTGCTGCCACCTGTGCTGTGTGCCCTCTACGCTGAGGTGGCCAACGGTGGTTTCGGGCCAGGTGGAGGGATCCAGGGAGCGCTCGGCGGCTATGGCTCCCGCCCTGACGAGTCAGCTGTGACTATTGTGGATGATTACCACTGGCACTGCCAGGTCGGCTACACCGAGAGTAGATACCACGGACCGGTCCGGCTCATTGATCTGGCGAAGACTGCCGAGCAATGGAAGCGAGGAAGTGGCAAGGAAGACCTGCTTCTGCCGCATGAGGTCTGGCCGGAACAGCTGCTCTCGCTCGAAGACCTGGGATGCTGCATGAAAGCTTGTCTGGACTGCAAAACGGGCCGTGTGCTCTGTGTCGCGCCATCGGGCAACGACGAGGAGTATGAAATCGGGCCGATCGCTCTCTCGCTGGAGGAGTACCTGGAGCGCTGGCTGTGTGATGAGGTGCTCCCATGAGCCAGGATGTCTCCACTGTCTTGTTTGAGCGGATTCGCGAGCGCTGTCGCCAGCTCCGGTGGTATGGCCCGGACGACGAAAACATCAACTGGGTGGAGGAGCGCTACGATCCTGTCTCTGATCATGGAGGCAGACTGTGCGCTCGCCTTGCTGCCCGTGCCCCGCAGCAGCTCGGATTCGAGTATCCTCCGGCGTCGGAGGACCAACTGCTGGCCACCGAAGCAGCCCTCGGCTTTCCACTCCCACCCTTGCTCCGTGCGCTCAATGCCGGGGTAGCCAACGGCGGTTTTGGCTTCGGCTATGGGATACGTGGGGCGATGGGGGGCTTCGATGGACGTGGCAGTGGCACCATCGTGGAGCAGTACCTCGCCCGTTCCTCCGGCGAGGAAGTCTTGCCCTGGGCCGGCGGAAAGGTCCGCCTGATCGATCTGGCCGACTACGACGATCAGTGGGAGGAAGTGACCGGCGCGTGCCGAGACAAGGTGGTAAGGACCTTCTGGCACCTGATCCTCCCCTCTCACTTCTGGCCGGAGCGCTTCCTTCCCATCTGCCATTGGGGCTGTGCCATCGAATCCTGCCTGGACTGCACAAGGGGTGGCATCTACCAGGTAGGGTCACCAAAGAGGAAGGTCACCTGATCTCGTTGCAAGCAACTTCCTTACAGGAGATGCTGGAGCGCTGGCTCCACCTGCCCTCTAGCAGCCCAGCGTTGCTTCGCGGCTACAAATTATCGCACGGCACCAAGGCTAGCAGTCCATATGGCAGGTAGAGCCACCGTATGGATGGCAGGAAGCCCCTTGTAGAAACTGATTCTGGTACATGTACAAGAAGAGGAAGAGATGTGATGGACATGACTGTCAAGAAGTAGCCATCTACGTCGAGACCGAGCGCATAGCAGAAGTCACGAGCGTCTTGCCGCTGCCCTTTCACGTCGCGCCGTTTCCGTTTTTTGATCCGCCATCTGGGCCGCGAACCAGTGTGCTGCGCTATGTCGGCGAGTGGACAGAAGAACAGCAGCAGATTGCACGTCATCTGGTTCACACTCGTGTGATCCAACGTGTTTCCGCCCACTGGAGTCATCAGCCTGAGAGGCAAGATAGAGCAATGACGGATGAGGAATGACTTGTAGATATCATTGACCATCCTCAGTTGCCCAATGATCGCTTCTTCTCTGCTTTCAGCAACTCCTTTCGACAGGATTGCTGGCCCGCGCTCGCGCTGCTCTATGGAAGTTCCGAGCAGCGTTTTGGATGGGCTAGTGTGTCCTGGATCGCGATATCGTGTATCAGACTGGGCCGCCACACCCAGCATACAGCACTTTTTCGCTGGGGCAGTCTGGCCTCTGCCCAATACCTCATCCCATCATCGTTACTGCTCTATTCGCACCGATGCCAGGGACCTCACGGGCGTTTTTGCTCATGTGGTCCTGTCGTTGTGGGCAATTATAAGGAACGCTCACTATCTTCTGGCAATGGGTCTATGGTCGCTTCATTTCCAGAAGCTTTGTGGTATGGGGATTCTGAAAACAAGCCTGTGATGCACTGTCAGGCGATGAGCATGGTGCCTTACACCTCTTGTGAAGAGAAGCATAACACCTGCTGCTCTCCGGCTGGGCGACCGTCTCCCTCACTTGCTCCGGCCCGTGTAATAGCGACAATGCGCGCGTCAAAAAGACGCATCGCCTCCTGTACCACCGGGTGCGCTCGCACCTGCTGCTCAAGCGCCTCTGTGGCACTAAGAGCGGTTGATGGAGGTGGTACATCCTGCCGCACTTTGAGATTCTGCTTCCTGCGCATGATAGGCTCTCCCTGGTGCTGTCATCGCTTTGTCCCTCCAGCAGCCACCACACCCTCAGTTTGTTGCCCATGTGGGTAGCATTTCCCATGACCGAATAGCCTCTGCTCACGCGATGACAGCTCTCGTACCTCTTCTTCTCGGGAGCCTTCAAAACGGAAATTATTGCCGATCTCGCTGGTGTGGCAGTACCAACTCCAGGCGGCCAGGGTCAGGACGTACTCAGAATTTTGTTTCTTGTGCGCCCCTCACTTGTGCAGTAGAATAGATCGAGACGTCTCTGTCCTGGCTTGCCGGGCAACGAGCGAGCGGCGGAGAGGAGCAAAGTGTGCTCAGCTTCGGCTCCTGAAGGGAGCAGCGCATGAAGACATTTGAAGAGTTGAAAGCGGACCTCACGCAGGATCTGCTCGAGCTGGAACGGCTCGCGGGGATCTGGCCGAGTACGATCGAAAAGCGCCATGTCAAAGAGCAGGCGATTGGCCGGCTCTGCTACCTCGCCGAGGAAGACCTGAGTCCGCCTGAACTGGGCACATTGAAGCGGGCGCTCGGCCTCACCGACACCAGGTGGCGAGCCTTCAAGTCCAAATTCATTGAGGGAAGTTCCCCTGGAGAGCTGGCGTAACGGCCTCTTTGCCGGAAGCGTTCGTATGGTATATGACCATGGATGTGTTCAACAACGGCCTGACCGTATTGGCGCATTCCTAAAAATGTGTGTCCATATGTGCATGGTTGCAGGCCAGGCCATCACCGATGCCAGCACGCTCTTACTTTGAGTAGCACCTCACTCTGCCTCCTCTGACATGATCGATTTCTCACTGAACTCTGACACCCACAACCTGCACATCTGCTCACTTCTGCCTGCGCAAACCGCGAGGAGGGACCACGAGCAGACACTGTTTGCAAAAAGCTGTGAGACACCCTATCCGCCGCGAATTTCAAGCGACCGTTCTTGTCCTGCACCTTGAGGTGCGCAGCCTCCCGCACCTGGCGCAGGTCCAACATCTGCTTCACAGGGTTGTGTTTCTCCTCAAAATACCGTATGCTTTTTCTGTCTCTCTTGAGACAACAAGAGGAGTGATCCCAGCACACTTGGCCAAGACTCCCGACACCAATTCCGGCTGTCCGATGTGGTGAAGAGCACTGCTCAAAAAAGCGAGGGAGCACGGGAAAAGCGGGATCTCTCGCCCTCTTCGACGTGCTGTTTTCCGCCATGCGTGAGAGTCACTCTCTGGGCAGAGGGCTCTGGCCAAGTATGGAATCAGCTGGGCGTGTCCGCCCGAACACAGGAAGGAAGTGAAGCAGTGAATACGCAACCCAATATCGTGTTGGTCCATGGCGCCTGGGCGGACGGCTCCAGTTGGAGCGCGGTCATCGAGCGCCTGCAGGCCGACGGCTACACCGTCACCGCCCCCCAGTTTCCGATGGCCGCGCTCTCGGCTGACGTCGCCCGGCTGCGCCAGGTGCTGGCTCGCCAGAACGGCCCGACCATCGTCGCCGGCCACTCCTACGGCAGCCAGATCATGACCGCCCTGGGCACGGATGCGCCCAACGTCGTCGGGCTGGTCTACATCGCGGCTTTCGGGCTCGACCAGGGCGAATCGATCGGCGCGCTGCTGGGACAGGGACCGCCGAGCCCGGCGCTGGCGCACCTCTCCATCGACGCCCAGGGCTTCGCCTGGCTGCCGGAGGACGACTTCGTGCATCACTTCGCCGCTGACGTGGACCCGGTGAAGGCCAGGGTTATGTACGCGGTGCAGCAGCCGTTGGCCGGAAGCGCCCTGCAGGAGGTGATGGGGGTCCCGGCCTGGAAAGCGCTGCCGTCCTGGTTCCTGGTCGCCGATGGCGACCAGGCCATCCCGCCCGATGCCGAGCGGCTGTTCGCCAAGCGCATGGGGGCCACCACCGTCGAAGTCTCGACGAACCACGTGGCCATGGTCTCCCACCCGGATGACGTGGTGCAACTCATCGAGACGGCGGCGCAAGCCTAGTGCGTCTGGAGGCCAGGTGTCTGAAAACTACCACCTCACCTCCGTGGTGAGGTTCGAGCCTCTGTACTCTCTTGAGGGCGACTATACACAGCCTCGCATCTGAGCCTCTTTGCCCGCAGTGACCAGAGTGGAGAAGCGAAACGAGTCGACCGCACGGTGCGAAGCGGGCCCCTGTGCCGATCTTCGGCAGTCGTGATCGCTGGCACTTCCCTCATGATTGCTTCCCCACTCCTCGCGCTTGACCTGCTCCTCAAAGCGCTCGTCTGGCAGAGTGACGATGATCGGGTCTGGGTGAGTCCTCCCAGCGTTGCCTCGTCTCCCGCGTCCACTCCTCTCTCCCACCGGAGTTGGTGCCTTGATCGAGCAGACGAGCCATCGGCGAACGTTTCGATGGGATCAGCGAGATCACGTAAGTGCCAGAAGAGGCTTCAAAATTGACGGAGACCGCACCTTGTTGAAGCATAACTTGGAACTCTGTCAGTTGTGGTGATGAGGAGGAGAAGAGCCATCGACCCCTCTGCACTTTCCAAAGAGGTGATACAATGGAAAGCGGGAAACACATGGGCATCTGTCCGGAAAAAACCAGGAAACTCAGAGACCCGTTTCGGGAACGAGAAAGCGCACATACATGGCCACCTTCGTGAAATCGCCCTGTGATGAGGGCGTGATTCGCTCCGCCCCTGAGACTCGGCCCTGCGCCCCACAGGTTGGGGTGTGGGTGCTGGTCGCCACTATCCTGGGATCGAGCATGGCTTTTATCGATGGCTCCGTCGTCAACGTCGCCCTGCCAGTCATCCAGCGAGACCTGGGCGCCACGACCAGCGATGTCCAGTGGATTGTGGAAACCTACGCGCTTTTCCTGGCCGCGCTCATTCTGGTGGGAGGATCTCTGGGGGATCACTTCGGGCGGCGGCGCATCTATGCCCTGGGCATCGCGGTCTTCACCTTGGCCTCCATCTGGGGTGGCCTCTCGCCCACGGTGCTCTCCCTGATCCTGGCGCGAGCCGTGCAGGGCATCGGGGCTGCCCTGCTGGTGCCGGGCAGCCTGGCGATCATCAGCGCCTCGTTCAGTGAAGAGCAGCGCGGGCGAGCCATTGGCACCTGGTCCGGGTTTTCCGCGCTCACTACCGTGGTGGGTCCGGTGCTTGGGGGGGTGTTGGTGCAGTACGCCTCCTGGCGCTGGGTCTTCTTTCTCAATGTCCCCCTGGCGGCAGTCGTGCTGGGCGTCCTGTTCTGGCGCGTGCCCGAGAGCCGCGACCCCGATGCCTCAGGAGGACTGGATTGGTGGGGGACCGGCACGGTGACGCTGGGGTTAGGAGCGCTGGTGTACGGGCTGATTGAGGCGGGCTCCCTGGGCTTTGGCACTCCGCTGGTGCTGGGCGCCCTGGCGCTTGGCGTCGTCGCGCTATTCGCCTTCCTGCTGGTGGAAGCGCGCAGCTCGGCCCCCATGGTCCCGCTGACGCTGTTCCGTTCGCACACCTTTAGCGGGGCGAATCTCTTGACGCTCTTGCTGTACGGAGCGCTCAGTGGCGTCACCTTCTTCTTACCGTTCGACCTCATTCAAGTGCAGGGCTATGCTCCCACCTTTGCAGGTGCGGCCTTCGTCCCCTTCATTCTGCTGATGTTTCTGCTGTCGCGCTGGGCCGGAGGGCTGGTCCACCGCTATGGCGCGAAGCTTCCGCTGGTGGTCGGACCCGTGATCACCGCCGTCGGCTTTGCCCTCTTCGCCCTGCCAGGCATCACCAGTGGCCCTGGCAGTTACTGGACCACCTTTTTTCCCGCGGTGCTCGTCATGGGGTTAGGCATGACCATCACCGTGGCTCCGCTCACCACAGCGGTAATGGGGGCGGTGGAGCAGCGCCACGCCGGGATCGCCTCCGGGATCAATAACGCGGTCTCGCGCACCGCTGGGCTGCTGGCGATTGCCGTCTTCGGGATTGTGGCCCTGGCGGTCTTCACCAGCAGCATGGAGAGCCACCTGGCAACCCTGCATCTCTCCCCCGGCGTGCAACAGGTGATTGAGGCGCAGCGCACCAGGCTGGCTGGCATCACCATCCCCGCAACGATGAGCGGTGAGGTGCAGGTGGCCCTCAAGCGAGCGATCGATGAGTCATTCGTGAGCGCTTTTCGCCTGGTCTCGCTGCTGGGGGCAGCATTGGCCCTGCTGAGCGCATTGAGTGCCTGGCTGCTGATCGAGGGAAAGCACCTGGAACGAGCGGGAAGGTCAGTATCAGCGTCACAGGCTCCTCCAGCGGTAGCAGATGAACAAGAGCCGCAGATTTCCGCGAACTGATCTGGTCTGGAGTGGTTCTCTGCTATCACTTGTGTTTCAGAGTGACAGGAGAGCGAGAAAGGACCCACAGTTGCGTCCCGCTCACCCGCAACCCTGCCCGGCCACCATGCCGGCCCGACCACCGTAAGTGAGCGAGCCGCTGCGAGATCGACGACTGCCAGGCCGAACGCCACACGTTCATCGGCGCGGCAGAGCCAAAGTGAGCAGAACCGAGGGAGACAGCGTATGCCAAGAACTTCATTGCCGCCGCGCGACGAAAATACGATCGAAGCAAGCGTGACGATCCACCGCCCAGTCGAGGAGGTGTTCAGATTTTATCGGAATTTTCAGAATCTGCCTCGCTTCTTGGGGGACGTTTGGGATATTGAGCAGATCGGTCCGGCAACTTCTCGATGGACCATCCAGGGTCCCCTGGGCATTCGAGCGCACTGGACGATAGAAGTGACCGAGGCGCGCACCAACGCGTTGATCCGTTACGAGACGGTCACTTTACCTCTGCTGAGGACCTCCTGGGAAATCTATTTCGTCCCGGGATCTGAGGCTGGTGAGACGGAAGTTCGTGAAGTGATGAAAATCCCTCTCGGGAGACTCGGACGCGCGGCACTGGCCCTTCTTGGCAAATTCCCAGCCGAAGAAGTGGCTGCCAATCTGCACCGGTTAAAGCAGGTAATGGAAACGGGAAAAGTGACCGACACGAGCTATTCCGTGGCAGGGAAGTTTGCTCAGGACACTCCCTCACCTGATGCTGTACGCCCTAGGGGCAAACCTGGTACTCTTCAGAAGAGCAAACACAGCCTGCTGAGCCAGATACTCTGGTGGCTCATTTCGATTTTTTTGCCCAGACGTTGTGCCCAACGGCGTCAACGAGCAGATAGCGAGGCGTCTGCTCAGCATCTGAATTGGCACGAATTGAAGAAATGAAAGCAACTACGCAAATTAGAATCATTGCCTACATATCCTACAAATCAGTTTCTATCGGTTTAGCCCGCTTGCTGTAAACTAGCTTCTGGACTAAGAGCACAGCCACAATATGCTTCACAGGCATTGCCAGAATAGCGATCTGACACAAATTTGGTGAAACTGCTATTGCAGAGCTATGAAGAGATTGTCAGAAATGCCCATTGGAGCCGATTGATAGCTTCAAGACACTCTGCTGATGAGATTTTATCACCAAATTTGTGTCAGATCGCCTCTTCACCCTAAGACCTGCTTATCACCCTTCGCCTTAATTACCAGAAATGTACACATGAGCCTGCATTGTGAGCAGGAATAGTTGCTCATCTCTACAACAAGCTTCCATCGTGCAGTTGTCTTTTCCTGCGCCCTTGTGCGCGAAGCATTGGAAAGTTCTTGGCAGAGCCAAACAAGCTTTATCTGTTTTCTGGCAGGAAGAGGCTCATTCCCTTTCAATACACCACGGAATTTCCGGTGGAGGAACTGACCAGGACCTCCCAGGTCTCGTCGTCACGTATCCCCACCACAGCGCGGCAAACTGGAGGTCAGCCAACACGCGATCCACTGCGGTACGCCGCTGTGGGGCAAACCCCCGTGGCGAGAGGTCGACCTGGTAGCGCGTACTGAGCAAGCGGTTCGCGCGTCCATAACGGATGAAGCGGCGCACAAAGGCACCCAGATGCGGCTCGGTGGCATGGACCACCTGCGCCTGTGGAGCATACGCCAGTGGCCCAATGCGCCAAAGCCGCAGACCAAGATCGACGTCCTCATAGTTTATATGGAGAATGTTGACTATTTCCTGTTTAGAGGATAAACTTCAAGAACTTTGAGAATGGTGGGAGGATGAAAGATGCCTTTTGATCTCGTTGCCAATCAGCCAGTAATTATTGCAATTAGAAAGGTGGTCAGAATATTGTAGCCGGCCACAAAGACCATGGTAAGCCCGGAGACAAGCAGGAGCAGGTAGGCAGGGTTGGCGAAGTAATCATCCAGGATTTTTACGCCGCGCAAGGCGAAGTCCAGGTGTTCGGGATGCTGCTGGGCACGGGCCAGCCAGACTCCATAGGTCGCGTTGAAGCCAAAGGCGATAATCGCCAGCAGAATGTGGATGAATTTCACGATCGTATAGAGCATGGCTATCTCCTTTTCGGATGACAGGCGGTGTCGCTTCAGATGACACCTTCGCATAGTCCAACAGAGCATCACGACGAAAAGAACACCGCCAATAGAGTATCACCTCCTTCCCTTATCTCCAAATGTCTGGAGATGCTCTTGGCGCATTGCCAGGTGCCTACTCCTCTTGAGCCGTCATGCCATTTCCTTTGAGCTTGGGAAATCAATGCGCCAAGAGCATCTCTCCTGGCTTCCCTCCATCAGAGAGGTCAGCGTCTCTTCTTTCAACCGACCGATGAAGGCTACGCGGTCACACGACCGAACGAGGCATACACGGCACGCGCCGCCTCATCGACCGGCAAAAATGCCGAGACCGCCGGAGAGGTTTTGCCGCTGACGGAGATAAGCGTATGCCGTAGGCGTATGGGGAGCACCTCGCCGGTGGTCGCCATGCGAGCAAGCACCACCTTTGTCGGTGCAATCTCCTGCCTGGTGGCTTCTCGCGCCTTTTCCCAGTACTTTTGAAAACCCGGGATCGCACACCACTGCTGAACGCTCTGCTGATACCAGGCATCGTACTGGGAGAGCACGTTCTGCTGTTTGAAGAGCTGAATACCAGAAAGCGCGTGTGTTTGCCACAGGGCGCGTGCTTCTGTAGTCATTGTGGAGCGTCTGCAAACATCCGGGTGAAAGAGGAAATGAATCGTATCGCGCTGATGCGGTGGAATCGTATCGAGAGGGGGCAACTCAAAAAGGCGCAGAAAGAACTCGTTGGCAGCCTGGACCTGGAACGTGTGCGTGACCACGCTGGCCGGGTAGGGCAACGCCTCCATAATCTGTTGCGCAGCCTCCAATGCTCGCCGCAAGGCATCACCTTCCAAATCTGGCTGTTCCGGCAGATATTGTGCTGCCAGCAGGATATCGTTGCGCTCACTGAGCCTGCATTCCAGATAGTCGGCAATCTGCATCAGCATGGAACGGCTCGGCAAGCGATGGGAGCGTCCGATCAGCCAGTTTTTATAGGTTGGGCAGGCTTCGTCATTGAGTTCTTGTTGCGTAAAACGCTTCAACTGAGGATGATCCTTCTCGCGATATTCCTCCTGGCGAGTGATCCGCACCGCCTCAATTGCGCCGAGCAGTTGCTGGAACACCTGCGCCTGCTCTTTTGAGGGCGCACTCTCCTCTTTCATTGCAGGAATGTGTAATGACATCTCTCACTCATCCAGTCTGATAGCGACCCCCAGCGATACAAACGAACAAAGGGCCGAAAGATCAGGTGTAGTTTTACTCTTGGTAAAACAACGAGTTGCTCCTATACTATTCCCAGAAAGCGACATTGTATGAGAGAAAGGAGAGAGAGAGATGAGTTCTATACATGCGATCGTGGTTGATCCCGAGGCTCTGGGGCGGCTGGCCATCAAAGAGGTCGCAGCGCCGCAGGCTGGCCCGTCGGAAGCGCTTGTTCAGGTGGAGGCCATTTCTTTGAATCGAGGAGAGGTGCTGGCTGCCATGCACGCCGAAGCGGGCTGGCGACCCGGTTGGGATCTGGCCGGAACCGTCATCAAGCAAGCTGCTAATGGAACAGGACCGAAGGCCGAGAGCCGGGTTCTGGGCTCTGTTCCGACGGGCTCATGGGCAGAGCAGGTAGCGGTTCCGACGAACAGGCTGGCCGAACTTCCCGCCAGCGTGACGTTTGCTCAGGCGGCAACCTTACCTACAGCTGGCCTCACCGCGTTCCGTGCGCTTCAGCAAGGCGGACTGCTCCTGAACAAGCACGTGTTGATTACCGGTTCCACCGGTGGGGTGGGACGCTTCGCGCTTCAGCTTGCCAGTCGAAGCTCTGCCTATGTCGTCGGTACTGTTCGTCATGCTCGCCATGAGGAGGTAGTTCGTGAGGCGGGAGCTGATGAGGTGATCGTGGGGGACGATCTCGCGTCGGCGCGTGCCTCTGGCCCGTACCACTTGATTATCGATCTGGTCGGTGGGAAAACACTGGAGAGCGCCATCCCGAGGCTTTCAACAGGGGGAATCTGTGTCATTGTGGGCTGGTCGGCATCATCGTCGGCCACCATAGATTTCGGAGCTCTCATCCGTACAGGAAGAGTGACCCTCTACGTCCTGAATATGTATGCAGAATTTGATAGTCGTCCGAGATCTGAAGATCTGGCCTGGCTCGCGCAACTGGTAGCCAAAAAGCAATTGCAGACGCCCATCGAGGCTGAGGCTTCCTGGCACGACATTGGTGAGGTCGCGCAACGCCTGCTGCAACGACAATTCACCGGCAAAGCGGTGCTGCATCTGGCGTAGAGAGTCCATCTCTGCGCTGCCAGCATCTTGAATATGGTCAGTTTCGGATAACGGAGAATGGATACACACATCGAGCTGAATTCTTTGTCTTGATCAAGAGGATTACCTTCTGCTTTCCTAGACAAAGGTGGAATCTCCAGCAATCAGTAGATATGTGTACTACTACTGTTTACCTGCTTGAAATGCAAGCAGGTAAACGCTGAAAGAGAAGGGCTTTATGAACAAAAAGACGTTGACGGTATTTGCAAATGGAATGGATTTTTACTGCGAAATGATGGGTCAAGGTCCAACCATTGTGCTTGTCCCTGATGGTAGCAATGATTGTGGTCCTTATGAGAAAATGATGGAATATCTTGCAGACGAGTTCACCGTTTTGACCTTTGATCCTCGCGGTGGATCACGATCACCAGATCCCCATCCACGCCCAGTTACCCCAGAATTATTTTCCGATGATATCGCAGCTCTTGTTCAGGAAATCCCTCTAGAAAAACCGATTTCAGCATTTGGTGTGAGTTCAGGAGGACAAGCCGTTCTCGCGTTAGCCAAATTCCATCCAGATATTACCAGAAATGGTGTTGTCCATGAGGCGGCATTACAGGCGGATACACCCATTAAAAATGCTGGCTTTGAGTACTTTAAAAGGATCGCCACTTTCTCTCCAAAAATTGCTGACTCAGCGACGATCTTAGCAATTACGATGCTTGGAACAGTAGAGTTTACCGAGGACGCTGCCCAACGCGCACGCATAGCGAAAAATCAAGCCTACTGGGCGCAATACTATCTTGGGACTGTTGATATGGGACAGTACTTTGAGGAAGATTTTACACACATGGCTCCAGTTGACTTCACCATTGGTACCTGGACGCCTTCATGGTTGACGGCGGCTAATCAAGCGACTGCTGCTCGCGGAAATCGACCTGTCACCTGGGTCAACAGTGCTCACGCTCCACACGTAACCATGACGAAAGAAATGGCAGATATTGTTCGAGAAAAAGTGAAGCAGTATTTGAGGCCATTGTAAATCCCAACATTGAGCGGCTCTTGCGCAACCTCGATGATCTTGGAAAATTACGGATTACCCGAAAGTCTGGCCATTTCCTACCAAAAGGTTGGCCACACAAGAAAAAGCTGGTGAGTCCGCTCTGCAAGCCAGTTTACGTGGCTTAGCAGAGGCAAGGTAGACACCTGCGAA
>Ga0137379_10004917_pt1 | contig 12609 bp, 10 predicted proteins | sample SagtaG_18_FD_104812 | JGI IMG/M metagenome (GOLD analysis project Ga0137379, IMG submission 104812) | Vadose zone soil microbial communities from Sagehorn Ranch, Mendocino, California, USA - Sage2_L_80_16 metaG | ecosystem: Environmental > Terrestrial > Soil > Vadose zone | place: USA...
CCTAGAATCTACTGAGGCGGGTTTCGGGGGAGAGCTCCAACTCACTGACGGCATCCAGAAGATGGTAGACTGGAACCTTAGCGTATACACGACCGAGGTTGCATCGAGTGAGATCTGGTTGGACATCGGCTCACCTGATCTATACTGGGAAGCCCAGAATCTATCCCACAAGTATTTTTCGCGTTAAAGCTAGATTGCTTTCTCTACCCAGACTCTAGGTGCGCCCTTTGTAATTTCGAGTGGTAGTGTGTACGTCGGTTCCTGGGGTCCTACCTTTCTAGCCCATTCTACCATTTTCTCCAGACCGTCCTTGAGGCCGTTCCGTGTCTCATATCCGAGGAGATTAATCGACTTCTTCACGGTGCAGTATGCATGTTTTACCTCTCCGGGACTGGCCTTCTCGTATTGGGGCTTGAGCTCTGAGCTCATTACTTCGAGAACAAACTGGCAGGCTTTTGCAACCGCCGTGGGCTGGTCTGTGCCAATGTTGAATATCTGTCCTTTCGCTTTGGCGCTGAACCCAGCATTTACAATGGCGGGCGTTACGTCGTCTATGTAACTGAAGGCTCTGCTTTGCCTTCCATCACCATATATGATCGGGGGTTTCCCTCGCATTATCCTGTTGATCCATATCCCGAGAACGTTACGATACGGGTCTGAAATGTTCTGTCTTGGGCCGTAGACGTTGTGGGGGCGAATAATAACATGTTCGAAGTTGTGGATCTGGCTAAAGATTTCCAGCATTGTCTCGCAGTAAGCTTTGGCGGCGCCATAGGGATCTTCGGGCTTCTTCGGAAGTTTCTCGTCAAAGGGTGGTTTCTGTTGGCCGTAGACGGCCATGGAACTGGTTAGGACCAATCGTTGGATATTGTTGTTGACTGCTTCGACAAGGAGGTTGTTCATGGGGACTAGGTTGATCTCGTTTATGGATATCGGTGAAAAAATTGACTGCCCTTCAGCAGCATAGGCGGCGAGGTGAAAGATGAGATCGACGCCCTTGACGAGTGGTTTCACCTCTTGTCTTCTGATCAGGTCGGCTTTAACGAACTCGCAGTCAGGATTGACGTTTTCTTCTTTCCCGCCGAGAAGATTGTCTGCGCTTACAACGTCATGCCCTTGTTCGACAAGGCTGTCAACTAGCCAAGACCCCATGAAACCCGCCCCGCCAGTCACGAGTATTTTCTTGGTTTCCAAGTCTGCTCGTTGCCTCCGTTAGACCTCTCTTTTCAAGTTCATTATCTATCTTGGTTATGAGTCGGAAGGACTTTGATCCGATGGTCTCCAGCACCATAAGCTTACAAAACAGCGTCGAAACGCAAACAGGCATCGTTCCTGTTTCTCTAATGAGTGAGCGTCGTAATCGCTACAGCGTTGAGGTGAATAGTAGCGACGCACGCTACGATTGCTCGCTAGCGGCGATTGATAGTTACTTGCGTTCAATACAAACGGTAACTAGAGAGCAAAGTACCCTTTTTGAAAACCAACAGAGTCGCATCGGAGTTTGAATGGAGGTGTCATATGATAGATGGCGCTTGTGGGTCCTGAAATCATCATAGTGTTACTGGTTGTGGCGGTGCTTGTCTGGGGACCGAAGAAGGTGCCTGAGCTTGCGAGAGCACTGGGCGAAGCTAGGCGAGCCTTCGAAGACGGAAGGAAAGGAAGAGACAAAGAGCAAAGCTGAACAGATCGTGGGTCACGTCTCTCGAAGGGACTTTCTGAAGAGAGCAGTCCCAGTTATCGCTGGAGTTGGACTAGCAGGAGCTCTGGGAATAGACCCGAGCTTCGCCTCGTCAGCGTCACCGGCGGCCGCGCCTCCAGCACCAGGAACTCAACTCTCAACAGCAAGCTACGTAATCTACCACCAGAACAATTTCTACGTACAGAACGGCACCACCGGAAGAATTGACTATTCTGGGCCAGATGCCGCCACGGTTATTCAACCCGCTATCAACGCGCTCTTCGATGGTGGTTTGATTGTCCTTAGAAGGGGAATCTACCCTCTTACTAATACCCTCTTGGTAGGTCAGGGAATCCACTTAGTCGGTGAGCGTGGCGCTGTGATCAGAGTGGCGGATGGGTCGCAGAACTCTGCAAATCCGTTCAACATGATAGAGGTAGCTGGAGATGGTGCTACGATAGAAGGGATCGAGTTGGATGGCAATGCTTCCTCTAATCCCAACTTAGCAGGCACGACCCTTTACCCGGCTCCGGCCAATCCGGACATGCAGAGTGGCGTAGTCGTTCATGCGGGTCGGAATGTCAAAATCCTTGACTGCCATATTCACGATATCTGGAACGCAGGAATATGGCTGCGCGCGATCGATACCATCGAGGGTACTGAAATATCTGGTTGTCGCCTCGAATCCACGGGGGTATCTCATGCTGACCCTTCAACAACCAATCGGCCTCAATCAGCAAACGCGATCTACGTCTTACGTCAGAGCACCTCAACTTCCAAAGCGAGAATACACAATAACTTCATCAAGGATACATTCGGCAGGGGAATATACCTACACTTCGATTCAGACTCGATAGTATCCGACAACGTAATCGTGAATAGCAGATCCTGCTCCACCGAGACCGCTGGGATCGTCCTTGACGATTTCATCCAAAGGACCATAGTCAAGGGAAATCAAATTTCCGGTTACGCACCAGGAATCTACCTAGTGTGGAGGGGCTGCGAGAATGTCATAATCGAAGGAAACTCATGCACAAACGCCCCAAACGGAGGAGGCACGGGAATGGGAATACTTCTCCTCAACAATGTCGCGGGTGCGCCGATTTCCAAGGGGATTGTGGTCAAGGGCAATATATGCAAGGGCAATGCTCTTGCTGGAATACAAGTCGCAGCGTCAAACGTCATTGTCGAGGGCAATATCTGCTATAGCAACAACTGTGACTCTAGTGACATTGCAACTAGAAAGTCGGGCATCCTCGTACAGGGAGTTCCTGACGTATCAGTAGATGGAGTTCTAATAATCGGGAACAGGTGTTTTGACGATCAAGACGTACAAACTCAGCAATATGGAATCTCACTCTCTCAGCAGAACGACGTAGTTTCTCAGGTTCTAATATCAAATAACGATCTTCGTGGAAATGGAATGGACTCGATTGGAGCTTTGGATGCACAGTCATTTCGGCTTCACAGTAACACTGGTTACAATCCCCTCGGATTGGACCTCATCAATGTGGGACCTGTCTCACCATTCACGTACGTCAACGACGATGGGGTGTCGGAGGCGATTTACATAACTGGTGGAGCCGTTTCCGACATCTCAAAGAACAATGAGTCAATCTTCGCATCATCGCCAGCAACGATCTTGCTGGACCCTAGTGACACACTGACCATTACGCATACGGATCCGCCGAGAGTATTGAAAGACAGAAGATAATTGTCACCTGCCTCGAGGATGAGTCTTGGAGATCTGGAAGAGGGCTTGAGGAACAAATTTCTGGGTTAAGCGCAGAAACCTCAAGAGGCATTATGGATATGCACGATCCTGATAGATTGGAAGAACAGACTGATAACTGAGACCATCGAGCTGTCACGATTAGGCCAGATTTTTTTCACGTAGCTGGCTCAGTGCTTTTTCAAACATGTCCACAGCGGACTTGCCCTCGCTCCTTGTCCACCTAACTAGGTCGTTCAGAGCTTCTCGAAAGGTCAAGCTTGCCTTGAACTTCAGAAGCTTGCTGGCTCTTTCTGTGCTAGCGTAGCAGTGTCGAATGTCTCCTTTCCTGAATTGATTTGAGATGTAGGGTTTGACGTCGGAACCATATGTCTCGATGAGGGTTTGAGATATTTGCCGAATCGAAGTTGGTTGACCCGTGCCCACGTTCACCGGGAGATAGTCTGCGTCGTTTCGTTCTAAGCCTAAGAGACAGGCTCTAGCGATGTCTTTGACGTGGACGAAATCTCTAAGTTGATTGCCGTCCTCAAAGATGTAGGGCGGTCGATTATTCATTATGTGAGTCATGAAAATAGCAGCAGCTCCCGTGTATGGATTGGACAGTGATTGTCCGGGACCGCAGGCATTGAAGAACCTCAGTGCCACAGTAGGAATGCCGTATGTCTTTCCAATTAGAAGGGCCATTTCTTCTTGATGTCTCTTGGTCATCGCATAAATCGAAGTTGGCCTCAACGGTGTGTCTTCATCGGTCGGGACGGGTCTCAGACTTTTTCCACACTGCTTGCACTTGTGCTCCCAGTCGACGAAGGTCTCATGACTGAAGTCTCTTACACCTGGAGATTGGAATGAGTCGCACTCCTTGCAGTAATACTTGCCTTCTCCATAGACACTCATGGATGAGGCAATGACTAACTTCTTAACACCGTGATCGAGGTTGGCCAACAAGTCCAATAACGTGGCAGTTCCTCGTGTGTTCGAGTCCACGTATCGCTCAATTTCGTACATCGACTGGCCCACTCCGACAGTTGCAGCTAGATGGATCACAGCGTCGACATTGTTGAGAAGCGCTCCAAGTTTATTTCTACTCCGCACATCGTCTATAACGTATGAAACCGTCGAGCTGTTATCCGAATAGGGTTTCTTGCGAGTTCCGTGAACCTGGGGCTCTAAGTTGTCGAGAACGGTAATTTCGTAATTGTTTTTGTGCAACAATTCGACAAGATGCGAACCTACGAATCCTGCTCCACCCGTTACGAGTACCCTGTTCACGCGCATATTATCGTCTACCGTCTTCTCATACGGAGCGCTGTTCGTTTCAGTTTAACCGGTACAGAGACCAGTTTCCGCCTTCCTATGACTCCAGAAATACCAATGATAGTGAGAAACGCGGTCCACATCGATGCGCCATACAGCGTCTGCAGTTGATATCTCAGCTGTAAGGTCATGTTCCCTGATCCCTCGATGGACCACGCGTTGGCGTAGCCGTTAGCCAAATGATGGCTCCCAACGATTTGTCCGTCATAGATCGCCTCCCAGTGGGAGTCGAACGCAGTTGATAGCACCACCACGAAGCTTCCTGTACCTGCTAATTTCACGGTGAAACTTGCCGGTCCAGTTTGACTCATTGACTCCAAGCTCACATTCGAATTGCTCGCACCCAGGATGGGATTCTCGCCAATAATGAATCCTGATGCGTTAAGGTCGGACACAGTTTTGTTGATAGCCTCTGGTAGCGAGTAAAGATTCGGAACCTGAATCCAATTGCTAGTAATCGAGACCAAGGATCCGAAGTTGGAGTTCTCATACACAAGAAGAGTTCCAAAGGTTTTGACCAAACGTATTTCCGGCCATAAGGAGAGCATTGATTCGTATGGCTTTACGTCAAGTTGGGGATACAAGTGTGAGTCGATCGATTGGTCAATCACGAGATACTTGACGTTCAGTCTGGCCAAAAGAAACTGCATCAAGCTCTCTGGAACAAGTCCGGTGGACAACGAGATCGGTCCAAAGCTTACACTTCCCTTTCCCGCACCTGCTTGTTCTTGGCCCAGAAAGAGCCCGTAATTGAGGAAAAAGGACATGGCCCTCGTTAGGTTAGAAGTTCGAACGTCAGGCTGGTTAAGTGGAAAACCGAAAAGGGTCCATTCCCCACTGGAAAAGAGTTCGTGTTGATCAAATGGATACCACGCAACATTTCCGGAATCATCTCCGATGCCGAACACGAGTTTGGCCCAGTCGTTCGAAGAGTGCGCCCAAATGAGCGCCCAATGTTGATGAGAGAGATCTTGCGTGCCATTGAAAGTGAAATAGATCGAGTGACCGTTTTGGGTTCCCTCAGATATGGGTCCAAAGTTCCAGACCAAGGCGGACTCGTTCCATCGAGTTAGTGTTTGTTGAAGAGCAATGGAGTCAGTGTTCAATTGCGACAAGACGGAGAAATGCCAGTTCTCCGTTTGAGCAGTAGAATTGATCCGCGTTGGGGAATATATCGGATTTCCTTTGGACATCAGTGTATAGATGTAGTCTAGCAGATCCCTTTCGGGGGAGGGTTGTAGCCCATAAATTGCTGCGCCGGAGCCGGTGATCAGTCTAGGTGACAGGAGATTCTGATACAGCTCATTTGGACCTTGGTAGCCCCACGAGGTGGCTACGTAGCTACCAGAAAGTCTTGGAATGATCATTGTTGCGCAGCCACAGTTATCTTGTGAGAGCCAGTCGTTCAATTGCGCATATTGTGGGGGTACGGAGACTCCTCTTTGCGAAGGTTGATACCAACTGATGAAGACTGCGCCCGAAAGCACCGGCAAAGAGATCATTCCCAGTAACAGCATTGCTAAAGCTAGGGACGCGATCCTCGGCATATATTTGCGGTTAACATGTTTCGCAAGAAATCCAGCCACAAGAGCAATGCAAACGCCGAAAAGGATGGAATAGAGAATAGACAAGGGTTCGAGGAATATCCATGGATCTTTGTACAGCTTGAAGAAAGGGACTAGCTGTAATAGCGCAGAAAAAATGCCAAAGGGCAAGTTCGTGCCGAGGCTGAGGGCGAGAAGTATTGCCAAGAGGATCCCCAAGCTAGCACTTTCTGGACGGGAAAATCGCCACACCGAAAGTCCTCCTAGTGCGACCAGAGGGATCGCAAATGTTGCAACCCAGACTATTGGATTGAAGTAATAGCTTGCATAAGGAACGTAATTCCCAACGAAGAACGGCCAATATCCTTGCAAACGTAGAACGTTTGGAAGTGTTGTGAATTGGCTCTCAAAACTCACCGCCGAAACCGGGAAGGTAACTAGTGTGCCATAGAAGATCTGATACACTCCAAGAAATGGAACGATCCAATACAGGTTTGCAGCAATCGCAACGACAATCGAAACTCCGATGAAGCTGAAGGCGAACCTCAATGAAGCTCTATGACGGTCCTTAAGAAAGCCTACTGCGTAGGGAGCTGCTAGGAAGACGGCTATCAATAATAGAAACCCGAATTCTATGGCGCGAGCAAAAACCGCAAATAGGAGCACTGAGGACAGTCCAAGCGCAAGGGCGTATCTCAGGTCTCTTTTCTTGAACCCAGCCACCAGGAGAAAGAGCGCGAGGGGTAAAGATGCTCTTGAAATTGGGGAATTCAAGATGGAAGGATATCCAGTAGAATACACGTAGATCGGATTCAGAATTGCGAACATTCCGGCTACAACTCCTGCAACGCGAATTGACCGTATTTTCGATTCGAAGAGTACTATTACCAACGAGTAAGTGCAGATCGCCGGGAGGAAATAGGAGAAGAGGATAATGTACGCGCCTTCGGCTGCATTAACAGGCATGTTCAACAGATGCAAGGAATAATAGAAGAGGAAGTCTATGGCCGGAACTTGGTTACTAATCGTACTCGGTATCGAATTTCCTCCGTCAATCCAGAAGTTCCAGGCAGAGAGATATCTAGACGCTGTCCGCGCTGGGTCGAAAGGAATGGAGGCATAATCTCCGCCGAGTGCGAGGTTGCCATTGTTAAACCAAAGAAGTGTTACAACGATCGAGAGCACGAGGAGTAAGACCGCGTCTGTCACTCGGGAGCGCAAGTACACTCGATCCATGAAAGATCTAATAGGGGCCGTACTCCATCGACTCATCAAGAATATTCTTAAAGCCAGAAGCGTTTACAGAGTTATTCTGCTATTAATTTGTTCACTAGCGATCTACTCTGAGCCAGGAAGGGTGAACTGAAATCAATTGTCCTCAAATGGGCAAAAAGTATCGGTTATCGTGCTCAATTACAATGGATACCAATTCTTGGCCGCCTGTCTTGACTCGCTTTGTGGTCAATCACACAAAGGTCTGGAGATTCTCGTCGTGGACAACGGGTCAACTGATGGGTCTTTCGAGTTAGTCAAAAACAATTATCCCCGAGTCGAAGTCATACAAAATGGGAGGAATCTTGGGTTCGCAGAGGGCAACAATGTTGGAATCCGACATGCGTTGAACCGGGGTGCCGATTATGTCCTTTTGCTCAACAACGATACCGTCTCCGAACCAGACGCCGTAGACCGAATGATTCATGCGAGTCAGCGGAATAGTAACATCGGAATAGTGGGCCCAATGATACGCGACTTAGACAAGAGAAATCAGATTGTGGAACTAGGGCTTGATTGTGACCTGCTGGGCTATCCAGTAAACAACACAATCATACGCATCCGTGAAAAGGCACCACACCCATTCTATGTCGCGGGTTGCGCGATCTTAATCAAGTCAAATGTGTTTGCGACGATTGGCTTCCTTGACCCTTCATACTTCATTTTTGCCGAAGACTTGGATTTTTGTTGGCGCGCGAGGCTTGCTGGTTTCGAGATCCTAGCAGCGGCCGAAGCAGTAGTGTACCACAAGAGCGGTGGAACAGTTCTAGGGGGTGCTGTGAAAGGCGAGAGCCACTTTACAAGCACATTCCGACTTTATCTTAGTCAGAGGAACACGATGAAAACAATCCTGAAGAACTACGGCGCTTGGTCCATTACTTTCATTCTTCCCCTCAGCGTCCTCTCAGGGCTGGTGATGTTTGTTGCTGGAGGGATCGTGCTACGACAACCAGAAGTGGTGAAGTCATACATTCGCGCTCTACTATCGAATATACGTGACATGCGCATGACGCTTTGCTCCAGGATCTCTACGCAAATGCTTCGAAGGGTTTCCGATCGCGAAATTCTTCCGAAGATGTCAAAGAGTTCCTCAATTGTGAGGTCCTATCTTGGGATCCGTAAGCTGGTGGTTAGCAAGTCGATGTGAGCGACGCATTTGGGGGAGGAGTCCGAAGGATCATCCTTTTGGAATTGCTCGCAAGGGACCCCTCTTGTCGTGAACTGCTACGGCGCCCCAAAAGGGGGGTCGACCATCTTTTTGCCTTTTCAATAGATAGTAGCTCTGTGAGACTATGATTCCTAGGGGACCTCGAAAGCGATTGGAGAGTGCCATGCACGAAAGCCATAATTCTGCGTTATGCGTTCCTTTCAGCCTAAAATCCGCTCTTTCGAACTCAACTGGTGAAGGCTCTACACTGTCGAGATGTTGCGCGGTGCTCAGATGTTCGGTTCTCAAACTCTTCCTGTGCCAATTTGAGAAAGTCAGATCGTAATCCCTTGCTCTGAAGTCATTTCCGTCGTTCACTGGCGCGTGAACGACCGCTCTTCTAGCAGAGACCCTCTTCATCTCTACCAACGCTATTCTTCGCCTCTCGCTTGGAATATGCTCAATCATGTCTACGCAAACCACGGTGTCAAAGGAATCCGACCTAAACGGCAAGTGAGTCGCGGATGCAATGACGTCGAGGCCTGGTCTCTTACGAGCATCCAAGGAAACACAGTCTTTCCAAATAAGGCCGAAAAATGACCTACCCCAGGAGCCGACATCAAGGACTTTTGGACCAATAATTTGTTTTGCGACGGCCCTATAGCGCTGGTGTACATCTGGACCCATCAAAAAGAGTAGGCCGCCCATGCTGCCCAGCGGATCAACAAACTCTGCGAGAAACGTACGGAAACGCGAAATCGCGTTTTCATAGGAACTTTCCACTTTCAATCGTCGATCTTACCCATTGAGATTGCAGTTTTTCATCCAAACTACTAGTTTAGATCGATCTGAGTACGATTGTCATCAGCGTGGTTCACTTGTCACCCGACTCAGTGTCATGCCAGCGAAGAGGCCCATAAACTCAATGGAGCGCATAAGCAAGATAGGATAGACGTAAAATCCGAGACTCTTGAGATTCGTTGTATAGGCTCCGATGTAGCCACTGAATCGTCGGCTCATCCGGCCGTTCTGACGCCTAGCGTATGGAAGCATAGTCTTTCCGTAACTGAACTTTTTCATGAACTGTGTCTTCATCGAAAGAGCGCCGAGATGATGCTTTATTTTGAGCGGGATCCTAGCCATTATTGCCCCCCGTTCAAGGAGCCTATCGGTCAATTCCCAATCTTCTCCCGAGGTAATAGCGGGGTCGTAACCAGACAAAGCCTGAAAGATTTCTCTTTTGAAAAATCGAGGACTTTCGAGCCAAGTCCTCCCGAGGTGGCATTGCCTCTCCATGCACTTGCACTCCGCCCAGAAACCTGTTCCGATATCTACCTCCGGTATGATGACAGCCTCAGCCGGTCCACAGGCGCTGATACATGTCGAGAGAAGGTCCGAACTGGATAATTCCATATCGGAATCTATGTGGAGAACATATCTCCCACGACTCCTGTCGAATCCAATGTTTCGCGACCGAGACGGGGGAGAATAGATCGTTGTTCGCCTGATATCGATAACCGTTGCATCAAATTTGCGGGCAATTGCCCTTGTCCCGTCTCGGCTCTCTTGGTCAACTATCAGTATCTCAATCTCGACGCCACGTTGACACCTCAGCGATTCCAGACAAGTTGCAAGCGTGCGAGATGAGTCACGGGTCGGAACTATGACGGAGACGAGATTTTCTTCGGATTCCTCAGAGGTCACCCGATAATTCCATTCCTGAATGCCTTTCTATTCATTATATTCGGTCACTGTTTCCAATCGAAAACATTCAGAGATCATTGCTCTCAACAGGGCCGGGATCGCTCTGTCACTATGTTAGATTTTCTAGCTTGAACCACGAAAGTGTACCCTTTCTGCGGTGATTCTGTCGAATAATCGCTGTCGAAATTTGGATTGCATTGTCGGCCGAGCTTCTTCAATAAGTAAGCAAAAGGCGTCACGATGCTAAAGAGAAGGTCCCGGGGCCCTCCTCTTCTAGCGAGGACCTCTATCGAGAAACCACTGGAGTAAAGCAGATGCTGCAAATCCTTTGCTAGGTAGTGCTTATGATTAATTAGCCAAAAGGCAGGATCCCCCAGCCAATACAATTTGCCCCATGGGCCTTCGGACGCGGGTGTTGAAAGGATTAGAACGCCATCTTGACTCAGGATGCGATGTATCTCGTCAAGTGCCTGTCTCTCCGCCCCGTTAGAAAGGTGCTCAAGAACCTCTGAGAATATCGCGACTGAAAATGTGCCCTCCCGAAAGGGGAGAAATAGCACGCTTCCTTTGATGTTGGGGTGACCACAAATATCAACGTTGATGTCCCCAAACCGAGTATCTTTGCAACCAATATTTATCGAAAGGCCCGGAGACCCTTGTGATTTCCGGCTGAGGCGCTCCACTAATTCAAGGCGTGACAAACGCTCCCTATTGTTGGAAGCGGCTTTCGAGCTTGCCGCGACTCTGAGTAGCATCAACTTTCTGAATCAATTGTTTCCGCGAACATCTCCGCAGCCTTATCCCACGAATGTTGTCTCGCCCAGTCGATAGCGGGTTGTGATAGATCCTTAAGCCTTGAAGGGTCTCCCCCGAGAAGCTGGGCCATGGTTTGTCCGAGTGCGCGAATGTCCCCGAAAGGTACGAGAAGGCCTGTCTTTCCGTCAACAATCGAGTCTTGAACCCCCGGCACCGCCCAACCTATCGCAGGGGTGCCGCATGCGTTGGCTTCAATCACGACAATTCCGTATCCCTCGCGAATTGACGGTATCAAGAGTAGATGAGATTTCGATAGGAGAACGCGCTTCTCAGCTTCCCAAGTGTTAGGCCCGCGCTCTAGGATGTGTATCGATCTCGGATAATCTGTTCGAGAAACCTCCTCTCTCAACTCTTTCGGGTCACCGTTTCCGACGATAACGAGCTTAGCTCTGGGAACCTTGTCAAGAACAAACTTCATCGATCTGATCGCATAGTTGAGCCCTTTGTAACGCCGAAATCTACTGATGCACATTATCGTTGGATCTTCAAATTTTTCTCCATTCGATTCGAATTGTCTAAAGGAATCGTCAATTCCGGGCCTAATTACCGATATTCTTTCCGAGCGTATGCCCAATGATACTAAGTCGTCCTTTGTGCTTGGTGAGCATGTAACAATTTTGTTGTTTCTATATGCCGAGTAGATTCGTGGTTCAAGGCGGACTGCGATCTCAGAGAGTGGTCGTGCAAGCTCATAGCGGAATATACCTCGTGCAATTTGGTAAGTCACCAAGATCTTCGGCACTTTGGTGTAAAATGGAGAAAGCCAGGGAATCCCTACATCTGAGTTGTCGATTAACAAGTCAGTCTTCCCCGCAAATCTTGTGAGATATCGAGCAGGCAAAGTGATCCTCTGAAATGATTGGGGAAAATGTCGATATGTTATGCCATCTATTTCTTCGACGGGTTTGCTGAGGATCCCTCCAGACGACAAAATCGTGATAGAATGGCGATCGGTGAGGCGGCGCAATATTTCGTGGACGTACCTACCAGCACCACCAGAGAGAGGATGTCTTACGCTTCGCTGGCTCAGTACAACGATGCGCGCCATGGCTGTCCCTACATCCGAGTGGATTGCAGATTAAGAGTTCACGCGGCTATGTGAGCTTCCATTCTTGCGTCCCCATTCGAATGGTGCGTGAATAAGCAGATTAAGAAGCATGATCGAATGATACGTAATGTCTCGCACATTGTTGATTCCGCCCAGGAAATGTCCGTTCGAGTAATACTTTGACTCCCCAGACCTGCGCTCGTATAAGGACACTGGCATTTCGGCCGATCTGAATCCTCTGATCCTCAAGAGTGGCACCATTAGAGGAAGTCCGAAGTCAAATAGTGTCTCTGGATCTGCGGGCTCTCTTCTCACTACTTTGATTCCGCAATTCGAATCCTTCAATTCCATTCG
>Ga0137379_10004920_pt1 | contig 12606 bp, 13 predicted proteins | sample SagtaG_18_FD_104812 | JGI IMG/M metagenome (GOLD analysis project Ga0137379, IMG submission 104812) | Vadose zone soil microbial communities from Sagehorn Ranch, Mendocino, California, USA - Sage2_L_80_16 metaG | ecosystem: Environmental > Terrestrial > Soil > Vadose zone | place: USA...
ACTTGACGAAAGCGAAGACGTCGCCGCCTTTGTGGCAGCCGAAGCAATGGAAGATCTGGAGGTGGGGATTGACGTTGAAGCTTGGGGTTTTTTCTTTGTGAAACGGGCAAAGGGCGACGAAGTTGGCGCCGGCGCGTTTGAGGGGGAGGTAGGACCCGATGACATCCACGATGTCACTGGCGGCACGGACTTGTTCGAGGGTGGCAGAAGAAAACAGGCCAGGCATGGGATCAGGGCCAAGTGCCGCACCTCCACCCCGGGCCCTCGCCATGCTCAGTGGGACGAAGACTCCCAACGACGAAAGCCGAGGAACGAATGACGAAAGCCGGAAAAGATCCGAAAGACCAAAGCCGACAAAAGCGCTTGAGCGCCAGGGTATGCGGTTTCAGAATTCGGGCTGGCCTGGTCATGGGACATTCGGCGTTCAAATTTGCCGGCCGGTAATTCATTGCGGCACTTGATATTCCTTCTGTTTGAATTGCTTGTTCTCCGGCGCCGTGGGCTTGATCAGCAGCAGGCCGAGGCCTTCTTTGATCCAGGGGCCGGTGAGGGACCTTTCGAACACCATTGACTGGACTGCCTGCAGGCCGGGAAAGAAATTGCTGCCATAGACATCGTTTTGAAATGCTTCCCTGGCCTTGACCTCCTCGGGGCTGAAATAGCGCGCGTTCAACAGCGCCAGCGCGACCAGCAGCATGCAGGTAAAGCGCACCAGGCCCGCGAACATGCCCAGATAATACTCGGCCCCGCCAAAAAGGTCGCTGCCCAACAGTTTGCCCCCCAAGGCGCGCTTGAGGCCAGCGAACACCACAAGGATAACCAAGGCAACGGACGCATAAGCCAGTAGAAAACAAGTCAGGCGGCTGAATTGGCTGGTAAATTGGCCAAAGAGGTCTGCTACCGGTTCGTAGAGGGTGGCGCAGGCGAAAAGGATGGTCAGCCATTTAATCAGACCGAGTAATTCTTCGGACATGCCGTGTTTGCGGCCGAGGAGGACGCCGGCCACCAGGACGGCGACCAGCACGAGATCAAACCCATTGAAGGGCAGTTTATCGAGGTTCATGGTTGTGTCCGTTCAGTTCGCACATATCGAGTCTGCAGTATGCAATAAGCATAGAAGGTATTGCCAGCCAGATTTGTGCCACAAAACCGGCGAGAACGAACCCCACGATCCCGGCTGCTCAAGATGCGCGTCACGGGGGATTGGCCACCAGCCAATAATGAATCAAGCTGGCTTGTGGATGCCCGGGATCCCCCTCCAGGACTTTCAAGTAGTGCAGGCGCGCTCGGGCAGGCTGGCGCAGCTGCTGGGCGTAAAGATTCGCCAGCGCCAGATGGGCACGGGTCTCATTCGGGTAACTCGCCAGGACTTGTTCGAATTCGTTGGCCGCGTCGAGCGGGTAGTTCGCCTGCTTGAGCGCGAGCGCGAAGTTGTAACGCGCATCCAACGAGTCAGGCCGGAGGGCCAGCGCGGTTTCGTAAGCGGCCAAAGCCGCCTTCAGGTTGCCAGCCTCGGCTGCTGCGAGGCCGAGATCAAAATGCGCCTCGAAAAAGGTATCATCCAGTTGCGTGGCCATCTGATAGGCCTGGAGGGCTTCGGGCAAGCGGCCCGCCCGCTGGGCCTGCCGGCCCTGGGCGAACCAGCGCTCGGCCTCAGGCCGATTCCCGGGCACAGGTTTAAGGGGCGACCTGTAGGCGTAGCGAGCGGGCGCAGGATTGGGCGGCGTCGAGGGTTCGGTCACCGCTGCGGCATCGTTCACAGGCGCGAGGGCCGGCTCCGGGTGCGGGGAGTCGGCCAGCGGCGGGAGTGGTGTTGGCTTCGACGCGGGTTTGGCCTCACTGCGAAACAAACTCAGCGGGTTTATTCGCTCCAAGAACCCGCCCCTGGCAACGTGAGTTTGCCCGGCAGTTGCAGGGGTGGATGAGGTCGCAGTTGAAGGTTGGGCCAGTGAAGATTGGATTGGGGCGGGGGAACTGGGAAGGTCCTGGGCGGGCTTGAAAACGGGTTCGGCGGGCAACCTCACCACTTCGACGTTGGCCGGAACGGGTGGGGCGGATGCAGCGGCGGTTTTGAGGACGTTTATCGCAGGCTCGTTGCTGCGGACAGGAATGTCCGCGCTCCGGGTCGGGGCGGCGGCGGTTTTAGGGATGTTTGTCGCAGGCTCGGGCTTGGGCGCCTGGGCGATTCGGGCGAGGTTGGTAGCCGGCGGCGCGAGCGCATTGAGGTTAGTCTGAGCGATGGTGTTGGTCGCTGCGGGACGCGGCGGTGCATGCAGGTCCTGTTCGATCTGACGGACAAGCGCCTGGACGGCCTCCAGGTTTTCGGGCGGCGGCTTTAAAGCCAGATATTGGCGGTATTTTCGCAGGGCGAGCTGGCGATCTCTCAAATGCTGGTGAGCGACCAGCGCAGCATTGAGCACGGCCGGCGCATAATCCGGATGCTGCGTTTGCGCGGCGTTAAAATACTGCTCGGCCTCCAAGGCCCGGCCGCGCTGGAGCCGGACCAACCCCAGGTCGTTCAACGCTTCGGGGTTGCGGGGGTCGAGCCGCAGCGCATCATTGAAAGTTCTCTCCGCCGCATTCAGTTCGTGCGAACGCAACTGGGCAGTGCCCAGTTTGAGCAAACCTTCAAGGGAATTTGCGCGGCGCAAGGTGTAGGCAGTGAGTTCAGTTTTGGCGCCGTCGAGTTTGCTTTGCCCCAGCCAAAGGCAGCCCAGATTATAGTGGGCCTCGGTCAGATCGCGGTTCAATGCCAGCGCTCGCTGGTAGGCCTTCTGCGCCTCTGTAGTCTGGCCGGCATAATGATAAGCCAGACCCAGATAATTCCAGGCCTGGGCGTTGGTCGCCAGCAGCCCTGTGGCCGTTTTGAGTTTTTCTACGGCCTGGGGATACCTGCCCTGCTCCATCAGCCGTTTGCCTTGGAGTAATGCCCGCGGTCCCTGCGGCGCGCAACCGGTCAAGCACAAAAGCAATGTCAGCAGGCAGAGGAACCTGATGAAGGAGTTGAAGGCGTTGAAGGTGTCAAATAAGTTAAATGAGTTAAATGGGTTGACTGAGTTACACGAGTCGCATGGGCTGCAGGTTTGAGGCTGACTTTTGATGGTTCGCATCGCTGGCCGTGGTAGCATTCACCTGCTGACCTGTCAAGAAAGGCACCGGGCCGAAATGAACAAATTCCAAACCGACCACAACCGCCTGATCGCGCAGTGCAGGAGGCCCACGGTCCAGAGGGAGGCGAACGGGCGGTCTTATTCCCTTCGGCAGCACGGAGGAGCCGGGAGCTTTCAATTTTCGATGTGCAATCTTGACCATTCAGTTCTGCCGACCCTTGGCGCCTGCCTTCTTGCCCTGGGTCCGACCGGGACGCAGGCCGGCGAATTGCCCTCTCGCAACAGCGGTCCGCCAGCTCGGGTGGTGATTGTGCAAGACCCGCAAGCGACTGACGCTTTCCGAGCGCGACCGGAAAGGATTCCGGCGATGGTCAATCGAGCGATTACCAACCTGACGGGCCGGGCTACGGCTGCGGAGGCGTGGCGCAGTTTGGTCTCCACGCAGGAAGTCGTGGGCATCAAGGTCTTTTCTGCGCCTGGGCCCAACAGCGGGACACGGCCAGCAGTGGTGGCGGCGGTTGTCGAGGGCCTGCTGGCCGCCGGGCTGCCGGCCAAACAGATCATCGTCTGGGACAAGCAGGCGGCTGATTTGCGTCTGGCGGGTTTTTTCGAGTTGTCCAGCCGTTATGGCATTCGCGTGGCGGGCAGCGCGCAAGCCGGGTACGATGAGAAAGCGGCGCCTTACGAAAGCTCGCTGCTGGGCAACCTGGTCTGGGGCGACCTGGAATTTGGCAGAACGGGAGAAGGCCTGGGCCGAAAATCGTTCCTCTCCAAACTGGTCACGCGGGAAATGACCAGGATCATCAACTTGACTCCGCTGCTTAACCACAACCTGGCCGGCGTTTCGGGCAATCTCTACAGCCTGGCGATGGGCAGTGTGGATAACACGGTGCGCTTCGAGTCCGACGCCAGCCGTTTGGCCACCGCGGTGCCGGACATTTACAATTTGCATGAATTAAGCGACCGGGTGGTGTTGAACATCGTTGATGCCTTGATCTGCCAGTACGAAGGCGGGGAGCGTGGACTGCTGCATTACTCGGCGACGTTGAACCAGCTTCGTTTCAGCCGCGATCCGGTGGCGCTGGACGTGCTCTCGATTCAGGAACTCGACCGCCAGCGCCAGGCGGCGAAGGCGCCCATGGTAAAGCCGAACCTGGATTTGTACAATAACGCCTCCTCCTTGCTCGAATTGGGCGTAAGCGATCTGAAAAAAATCAACGTGGAAACCCTGAACCACCACGAATGAGCTCCTACAAACTCGATTGAAGCTGGCCGAGGCGCTCCGGATTCTTCTTAATGCTCGCCATGACGATCTTTTATGACACACACGCGCATCTGGACTTTCCGGATTTTGAGCAGGACCTGGAGCAAGTCGTCGCGCGGGCCGAGGGGGCGGGCATTGCCAAGGTCATCAGCATCGGCACGGATCTGGACAGCAGCCGGCGGGCGATCGCGCTGGCGGAGCAGTATCCGAACGTGTTCGCGGTAGTGGGCTGGCATCCCTCTTCAGCGGGCGAGGCGCCAAGTGATTTGCGGCCTGCCCTGCGAGAATTGGCGCGGCAGCCCAAGGTGGTGGCGCTGGGTGAAACGGGGCTGGATTATCACCGGCTGCCAAGCCAGAAAACCGAATGCAGCGCGGCGGAGGACGAGCGATATAAACAGAAACAAGCCGACCTGTTTCGCCAGCACCTGGAAGTGGCCGCCGAATTAGGACTCAACTGCGTCGTCCATCAACGGGACTCGCTGGAAGACACACTGGCCCAACTGCAGCCGTTCGCCGAGCGGGTGCGCGGCGTGTTCCATTGTTTCGCAAACGACGCGGCGGCAATGCGACGGATTCTGGCGTTGGGTTCGCTGGTGAGCTTCACCGGAATTTTGACATTCAAGAACGGCCAGAACATCCGCGACACATTAGCGGCCACGCCGCTGGACCGGTTCATGCTGGAAACCGATTGTCCTTATCTGGCGCCGGCGCCGCATCGAGGCAAACGCAGCGAACCGGCGCATGTGAAGGAGATTTCTGAGGTTGCGGCGCAGGTCAAAGGTTGCAGGCTCGATGAACTGAGCGCCGCCACCTGCGCGACGGCGGAGAAATTCTTCCGGGGACTGTCGTAACCGCCCGACGTGAGTCGGCGCTGATCTGGCTCCCGGTGCACAACCGCTAATCTGCGCTAATAAACGCTAATAGAACAAAAACCACGAAAGCTGAGATTTATTTGCCTGGCGAAATGGATTAGAGGTCGCCGGGCGGTGGGGGGTTGCTCTGCGGCGGGGCTTGTGGCAACCGTTCTCGGAAGGAGGGCGGATGGTGCTGTTCGTGCGGGTGTTGTTGTTGCCGCAACAATTCGTCGAAGCGCGCCGCTTGCTGGGGCGTGAGCACATCGCGAAAGGCCTCTTTGGTGTGAAGCATTTCTTGATGAAGCTGCGGCGCTACAGGTTCCATCAGCTTGCGGGTGCGCTCCTGGCTTTCGCTGATGAGTTTGCCGATGCGCTCGCGTTGAGCAGCGCTAAGATTCAGGTCCCGTTCGATGCGCCGCAGGAACTCTAGCCGCATCCCCCCGGCCGAGCTGGATTGCGCCGAGTGAACCGCAGCGGGACCGGGCCGTGAGGGCGGAGTGCGCAGGCGCGCGGACTGTTCCACCACCAGACCGCCGGTCACAATGCCGGTGCCGAAAATAACCAGCGCGGCGAGAATGACTTTCCAAATGTTCACCGGGACCAATCGGCGGTTGAATCTTGTTCGACTGCAGCGAGGACGGTGTTTTCGAGTTCCTGAGAAAGGTCGCTCCCGGAGGCGCTGCCGGCCGGGGCGAAGAAGGTCCAGGCACTGAGGAGCAGCATGATGGCCACACAAGGCGCGGCGGCGCGCCAGAGGGCGCGAGCCCAAAGGGCCCGATAATCGGGCACAAGGGGGCGGGTGAGGCGGGCCATGATTCGTTTTTCGAAGGCAAAAGGGACGCGCTGGCTCGGCGGATTGGCTCGGGCGGCGGCGATCAACTTTCGGTTTAATTCGGCCAGGTCCATAGATGCTGCACTAATTCAGACGGGCTGCGGCGCCGGGCGGTTACAGATACTTTTCTTTGGCAATGTTGGCCAAAATCTTTCGCATCTCAGCGCGGGCGCGGAAGGCGCGCACTTTCACCAGGGGCACCGACCAACCGGTGAGCCGGGAGATTTCCTTGACCGGGCGGTCTTCAATTTCGAGCAAAGTGATCACGAGACGGGCGGCGGGGGAAAGCTGCTCCAGAACACGTTCGATCAACTGCCGAGCGGCGTCGGCGTGTTCAGCGGCGTCTGCCGGATGATGAACGAAGCGCTCCAGCCAATCGGTTTCCGGCTCGGAGAGTTCGGAAAAGGCTGCTTCGCGGTTGCGCTGATGGGCACGGAGGAAATCGTAGCAGGTGTGCACGGTCAGGCGCATGAGCCAATGTTCGAAAGGGGCTTCGCCACGGAAGCTTTTCAATTTCTGAAAGGCCTTGAGCCAGACCTCTTGAACGATGTCTTCGATCTCGCTTTCACGACGGGCGTAACGCCGGGCGGTAGCGAAAACGCGCGGGGAATATTTTTGGACCAATGGCTCGAAGCTTTCGGCATCGCCTTTCAAGACCGAGGCTATCAGCTCCGCTTCGGTTGGTTCCATTGCCAGGAATATGCCCAAGGGCTTTGGGCAAAGTCAAAAGCCACGGCTGTGCCAGCCGGATGGCGCATCGGGCCTCATTAGCTGGTTGAGTGCGCAAGTCTGCCGAAGCGCCGGCAGTGAGAATTGCAGCGACCAGGCAACTGGCTCGGAGTTCCCGGCGTGGAGAAAAATGGCTGAACCGGAGAAAAGGAAAGGTGAATTATTGGAGTGATGGAGAATCCAAGACTCCAGCGCTCCAACACTCCATTTTAGCATCAGGCATTTTCCTGGCGCCCGACAATCCTTCGCTTGGACCGGGGCTCAGGATCGGGTGGGGCCAATTGTGCGCTCGAAATGGGCGGAGAATTTGGCGAGGGCCTCGGTGATTTTGGGTGGCTGCTCGGCGAGCGTAGTCAACATGCGCTCGGCCGTCTGCGGTTTGTGGCGGATCAATTCGACAGCGGCCATAACCAGCGCCAGAGCGTTGTTGATCTCGTGGCGCATGTTGGAGAGGCTGCGATGGAGTTCGGCGAGTTGTTCGACGGTCAAAGTGACCGATTGACTAGGCAAGCCCATGGCCAACCTTGGCCTGAAACGCGGGCTAAACGCAAGCGACTTTCGAGCTCCCGTATCCACACTTAGCGCGGAAATTTTTGGCCACGGATTTCTCACGGATGGCACACGAATAGGGTAACCAATCACAAGGCGAGACCTGACGACTGCCGGACGACGCGACTACCGGACGACGCGACGACAGGACTACGGGACTACAGGATTAATGTGCAGAGCGTAAAGCGCTTTGCGCCTACCGCCTTGCGCTTCCCGCTTTGGCGCTTTGACGGTTGACAACTGGGCGCGAAAAAATAGGCTCTTGCTCCTGACTAAAGCGGCGCGCCGGCGATGAAGGCGGGCGGAATGCCAAGGTCTTTGGACAGGAAGTGAAAAGTATTGACGGAGATCCAGCTCAAGAAAGGCGAGCCAGTTGAGAAGGCCCTGCGGCGGCTCAAGAAAAAGATCGATCGCGAAGGGACGTTGAAGGTTGTGCGCAACCACCGTCGTTTTGAGAAGCCGAGCGAGCCGCCGGCGCAAAGAGAAAGCGGCGCGGTTCTCGGCGATGCTCAGCGCGCGCTACGCCGACCTGTGAAAGAGTTGGAGCAGTGGAGCACTGGAGCGATGGCGTATTGAAGGAATCCATTGGAGCGCTCCTGACACTGGAAACTTTAAGCGAACGGAGTAGCGGGATGATGGAGCATTGAAGCGCTGGCTGCGCCGCCCCATCATTCCAGCGCTCCACTACTCCAGTTCTTATGTACTCATTCTCCACCTGTTGGAATTCTCATCGGCACACCGAGGGTCGCAGCATGTTGCGCGAAATCCGGGAGCTGGGTTTTGACCACGCCGAGTTGAGCCACGGAACCCGCATCAGCCTGCTGCCCGGCATCCTCGAAGCGGTGGAGGCAGGGGAGATTAGGATTTCCAGCCTGCACAATTTTTGTCCGCTGCCGATGGGCATCAATTACGCGGCGCCAAACCTCTATCAATTCTCCTCGCAGAGCGCGCGTGAGCGAGAGCTGGCGCAGCGCTACACGCTCAAGACTATCGAACTGGCGGCGCGAGTCAAAGCGCCGGTGGTGGTGCTGCACCTGGGCAGCATTGAAATGAAAGATTACACGAAGAAGTTGCTCGAGCTCGCCGCTCGCGGCGAAAGGGAGAGCGCAAAATACCAGAAGCTCTGCAGCGAGTTGGCGGTAAAGCGCGAAGCCAAGAAAGAGCCGTTCGTGGAGCGGACGAAGGAGCTTTTGAAGAAGATTCTGCCTGAAGCCGAATCGCGCGGGATCAAACTGGGAGTTGAAAACCGCCAGGCATTGGAGGAACTGCCGCTCGACAGTGATTTTCAATTCCTGTTTCGGGAGTTGGCCAGTCCGACCCTGGTTTACTGGCATGACACCGGCCACGCCCAGATCAAAGACAACCTGGGTTTCATCCATCACACGATGCATTTGGAATCCTTGCGCGAGCGCCTGTTTGGTTTTCATGTTCATGACGTGGAGTTTCCGGGGCGCGACCACTGTGCGCCGGGTTCAGGCACGATAGACTTTGCAGCGCTGGCTCCGCTGGTGAAACAGGAGCACATCAAAGTGTTCGAGTTCAGCCCGGAAGTTGCGGTGGAGTCAGTCAAACACGGAATCGAGCGCGTGAAGGAGATGTGGGGAAAGGACTGAGTGAGGGGATTAAAGATTGACGATAGACAAGCCGATGGAGAACGAGGTGTAAATCGCAAATCATTAATCGTAAATCGTGAGACCTAATGAGCGTTCCACCAGCCAGCGTGTTGCGTGATACAGCGACAGAAATCGCGCGACGCTTGCAGAAGGCCGGTTTCCAGGCCTTCTGGGTCGGGGGTTGTGTCCGGGACTTTTTGCTGGGGCGCGAGCCGGACGACTACGACATCGCAACTTCGGCGCTGCCGGAGCAGGTTGAGAGATTGTTCGAGCGCACCATTCCGGTCGGGCAGAAATTCGGTGTGACGATAGTGGTTGAAGGCGGGCGCCAGTTTCAGGTGGCGACTTTTCGGGCCGAAGCCGACTATCAGGATGGCCGTCGTCCGGAGCAAGTCAGCTTCGGCGATGCGGTGGCCGATGCGCGGCGGCGCGACTTCACGGTCAACGGCCTGTTTTTGGATCCGGTGGGGAACAAGCTGCACGATTGGGTGGAGGGCGAAAGGGACTTGCAGGCCAAAACCATCCGTACCATCGGCCAACCGGCGGAACGATTCGGAGAAGATCACTTGCGCTTGCTGCGCGCGGTGCGATTGGCGGCGCAGCTCGATTTCCGAATCGAAGCCGAAACTTTCGACGCGTTGAGAGCCCATGCGGCGGACATTGGGCGCATCAGCGCGGAGCGGGTGCGCGAAGAATTAAACCGGCTGTTCCGGCCACCGCACGCTGCGCGGGGGCTGGGTTTGCTGCGCCATAGCGGCTTGCTCGAACAAGTGCTGCCGGAGATCGCGGCGGCCATCAACTGCCAGCAATCGCCGGATTTTCATCCGGAGGGCAGTCTGTTCAATCATCTCCTGTTGATGTTGGCCAAAATGCCGCCGGATGCGGATCCATCCTTGCCCTGGGCAGTCTTGCTCCACGACGTGGCCAAGCCGGTGACCGCTTCGACCGATCCCAACACCGGCAGCATCCATTTCTACGAGCACGAGAGAATTGGGGCGGAGATGGCGAAGGAGATTTTGGAACGCCTGCGATTTCCGCGCAAACAAATCGAGGAGATCACAAAGGCCGTGCGCTGCCACATGCAATTCAAGGACGCGATGCAGATGCGCAAGTCAACGCTGCGGCGGTTGCTGCTGCGCCCGACCTTTGGGCTGGAGTTGGAATTGCACCGGCTGGATTGCCTCGGCTCGCATGGACGGCTGGATGTTCACGGGTTTCTGGTCGAGCAGGCCCGGCAACTGGAGGCACAACCGGAGATTCGCCCGCCGCTGTTGAGAGGTGACGATTTGATGGCGCTGGGCATGAAGCCCGGCCCGGCGATGGGGGCGCTGCTGGCGGAACTGCGCGAGAAACAATTGCAGGACGAGCTCAAGACGCCTGTAGAAGCGCGGACCTGGGCAGAGCGCAGAATTAGAGATCGCAAAGAGGCTTAGCCCGGATTTTTCTTAGCGCAGCAAAGCCGCAACCAAGATTTTTTCAAGAAAAGAAGAGGTTGAGAGAGAGTGGTTCAGCGCAGCAGGAACCCCAAGGATTGTAAGAGGGAACCGGGAGCCAACGGCAGGGCGAAAAGCCACGGCCCTTTCAATACGAGTTCGGACCGGCTGTGCCGCTCGGCTGGCGAACCTCGCGAAGCGTTTGGTGCGTCCAGCTTGCTGGCGCTTTCGAGCCACCCACCGCGCCCCAAAGTGGGAACAAGCTGCCCTCTGTGCCCCGGAAATGGCGGCGGTTTCCACATTCGCGAGGAGCAGGGCGTTGGTGAATTGACTGGCTCACTGCCGCTTTTTTCACTAAGCTTGGCACTGGTTTGGTTGACGGTCTGCCGATGAACAAATTGCTGTTAATTGACGACGAAGCCGACGTGCAATACTCGTTCCAGCGCATTTTTGATTCGCCGGAAATTGAGCTGACGACGGCTTCCAGCGGCGAGGAGGGCTTGAAGCTGGTTCCCAAGCTTAAGCCGGACCTGGTGATCATGGACGTGCGGATGGGCGGGATCACGGGACTGGAGACCCTGCGGCGCATCCGGCAAATGGATTCGAAGCTGCTGGTGATCCTGATGACGGCGTATGGCACAACGCAGACAGCGATCGAGGCGATGAAGCTCGGCGCTTACGATTATCTGCTCAAGCCGTTCGACGTGCCCAGGCTCAAGGAAATCGTCGGCAACGCGCTCAAGGCGGCGCGGGACATGAAACAGGTGGTGTCCTACCAACCGCTGCTGGAGAAGGAAGATTACGAGCTGGGGATTGTTGGCCGGACGGAGCCGATGCAGCAAGTCTTCAAGCTGATTGGCCAACTCGCCGCCTCGGATGCCACGGCGCTGCTCACTGGCGAAAGCGGGACGGGCAAAGAACTGGTGGCGCTGGCCATTTATCACCACGGCAAACGGAGCCAGCAACCGTTTTTGGCGGTCAACTGCGCCGCAATTCCGGAGCAGCTCTTGGAAAGCGAATTGTTCGGCCACGAGCGCGGGGCTTTTACCGGCGCGACGTTGCAGCGGATCGGAAAATTCGAGCAATGCAACGGCGGGACGCTCTTTCTGGATGAAATCGGCGACATGACCCCTGCGACGCAGACCAAGATACTGCGCGTGTTGCAGTCGAGCACATTCGAACGAGTGGGCGGCAACACGCCGATCAAGGTGGACGTGCGGATCATCGCCGCAACCAACAAGCCACTGGAGCAGGCCGTAGCAGCGCGGCAGTTCCGCGAAGACTTGTTTTATCGGCTCAACGTGGTGCGGGTGCATATTCCGGCCTTGCGCGACCGGCGCGAGGACATCCCTCTGCTGGTCAATTACTTCCTCAATAAGCACGCGCAAAAGCACGGCCAAACGCCCAAAGCGGTGATGCCGCCCGTGTCAAGAACGCTGGAGAGGTACCATTGGCCCGGCAATGTGCGGGAATTGGAGAACGTCATCGAGCGGGCGCTGGTGATGGCCAAAGGCGATGCGATTCTGCTAAGCGATCTGCCGCCTGAAATCTCCGGGCAAAGTTCGGCGCTGCCCGCTGGGGTGCCGGTTCCGGCGGCGGCCGGCCAGGCCGGTCTGGCGGACGTGGCCGGGCTTGCGCGACAGATGTTTCAGTGGGCCCGGCGCGATCCCAAGTTGAAGGTCATTCCGGTGGTGGAACGCGAGCTGGTCATTGAGGCCCTCAAGGAGACCAAAGGCAATCAGGTCCATGCAGCGAAGTTGCTGGGCATTACGCGGGCCACGCTGCGCAAGCGGGTGGAGAAGTTCGGGATACAACGTGAGTTGAGCATAAAGTGAGGGCAGCGGAGCGGTCGAGTGTTCCCCCGATACAAAACGCTGAAATACTGAAACGCTGAAAAGCTGAAATTTGAAACAGCTTTTCAGCCTTTCAGATCACTCGACACTCGCCGCCGTTGGCGCTATTAAACCCGCGTGACTGAGCAGAGCCTGCTGCTGCTGATACCCGCCTATAACGAAGAGCGCCGCATCGAACCGGTGCTGCGCGACTACGGGCGCTATTTTCAACAACATTACCCGCGGAAGTTCCAGCTCGTCGTGGTCCTCAACGGGTGCAGAGACAACACGCTTGGTGTGGTGCAACGCGTAGCGCAGGAGTTTCCGTTCATCAGCGCGCTGGACTTCCCGGACCCGATCGGCAAAGGCGGCGCGCTCATCGAGGGGCTC
>Ga0137379_10004923_pt1 | contig 12602 bp, 9 predicted proteins | sample SagtaG_18_FD_104812 | JGI IMG/M metagenome (GOLD analysis project Ga0137379, IMG submission 104812) | Vadose zone soil microbial communities from Sagehorn Ranch, Mendocino, California, USA - Sage2_L_80_16 metaG | ecosystem: Environmental > Terrestrial > Soil > Vadose zone | place: USA...
AACCTCTGGTTCACCGAAAATTACGGCCCCAAGATCGCGAAGGTGACCACGGCGGGTGTCATCACCGAGTACTTGATACCGCGCGGCAACAGTGGTCCCTACAGCATCACGACAGGGCCGGATGGAAACCTCTGGTTCACGGCCAGCTTTATCTCCGAGATCATCTCGCTCGTGCCCTGACCCGTCTCGGCTCGAGCTCCCCCTAAGGCATCAGCCGCCGAGCCACGACAGGAGCTGGATGGTGCATCAAGGCGACTTTCCTCGCGCAGCGCTTGGGGCGACTCGCTACAGCCATGCATGGTCGGTTACGAGTTAGTGCCAGGCGGCTTTCGATACAACATCATCGATTACCACCCGGCATCAAGAGCCTCAGCTCAGGAATCGACGACCCTCTGAGAGTACTGTTAAGCGGTCGCTAAGTGAAGTCGCCGCTTCTCTAGTGGCAGCCTGGCGATCTAGACGGGGGGGTACCTGTAATGAGGCAGGTTCAGACCATCGTGCGATCGTTGACGAGTCGTCACATTCCGCTTCCAGTTGCCGTACTCATAACCGTCGGCGCACTAATCCTGGGTAGCGGCGCGGCGTATGCGGCCCACAAGATCACCTCACCCGATCCAGTAACTCAGGTGATCCACGCTTGCTACAACAACAACAGCGGCACCATCAAGCTCGTAAACACCGGTCAGCCATGTCATGAGAACGAGACGGCGATCCAGTGGAATCAGACCGGACCAGCCGGACCAGCCGGACCAACTGGACCCCAAGGACCGGCAGGACCGGCTGGACCAACTGGGCCGACCGGACCGCAAGGACCGGCAGGCCCAGCCGGACCAACAGGGCCGACTGGACCCCAAGGACCAACCGGACCAGCGGGGCCTCCAGGGGTTTCCGGCTACGAGATAGTCGAGGCCACCTTTGACGTGCCTGCGGGGGGATTTGTGCGCAACTCCGTGTCGTGCCCGGCCGGAAAGAAGGTGCTCGGCGGTGGCGCGCAGGTTGTTGGTGAAGGGTCCGCAGACTTTCACACCATCATTCAGGAGGCCACCGTCGGCACCGTCGGAGCCCCCCCAACCTATGTCTTCTTGGCGGCCGTCCAGAACAACGACACCAAGGCTCACACGATCGGCATCTTTGCCACCTGCGCGTTTGTCAGCTAGGCCAGTTCCTTGGGCTTGCCCCGGCGCGATTCCGCGCCGGGGCGCCCTGTCGGGATTCCCCTAGGGTCTGCCGCTGCCCGCGATCGCCCTAACGCGGCCTGTCAACTGGCTGCGGAGAAGTGCGTGAACGTGCCGGACGTGTATTTCGAACCGGTTTAGAGATCACCTGACGAGCAGCGCGTGGCGTCGAATGCCGCTCAGGATTGCCGCCTCCGCAGGTAGGCGTAAACGACTACCCCGGCAAGAACCACCACCCCAACCGCGCCCACGATCAGCCAGGGCCAGGCCGAGGCGCCTGACGTCGCCGGCGCATCTGACATCTGCGTGGGCGTCGCCTGCGCCGTCGGCGTTGCTGTGCCCGACGGCCCGGGACCGCCGCTCGCAGTCGGCTGCGACGAGGGCGAGGGACGCTGACTGGGTGTCGGTGTGTGTGGAAACACCGTGGGCGTCGGTGTCGGAGGCGCCAGGACCAGGTAGAAGGCCGCAGGGGTCGATGTGATCCAGGCGCCGCTGGCGTCCTTCTGCTGTCCGACCACGGTCTTCCAGCCAGGTGGCCCGGCGCTTGGCTGGAAGCTGGCCGTGAACGTTCCGTCCGATGCGACCACGATGCCCGTCGCGACAGGGGTTCCCTGGAACACGACCTGGGCCTGTGAGCAGGACGCGCTTCCGCAGAATCCTGTGCCCTTGACCTGAACGACGGTCGCCGGGGTGCCCTGTGTGGGATTCAAGGTGATGCGGGGACCGGCGGCCTCTGCTGAGATTCCAAGAGCAAGGGAGGCCGCCGCGGCGACCCCCCCTGCCATCGCTTTCCTCAAAAGCATTTCGACGACTGTAACGACCGCCGCATGCACGAGGTCATGGTCCGCACGACTCTCAACGACTCATTTCGGGGTCATGCTCCACGTGGCCGAGTTGTTGGCCAGGCTCGGGTCACTGGTCGACGACGAAACCGAGTTCGAGCTGGTGACCAGCTTGCCGTTACCCTGGATGAAGAACTTCACCTGAACCTGGCGCGAAGCGCCGGCGGCCAGGGTGCCCAGGTTGCACGTCAGGATGTTGGAAGGAGAGATCGAGCAGAGGCCGCCGCTGTTGTCCGAGACGTACTGCCCGATCTTCGGCCCGGGCAGAGTGTCCACGAGCGTGACATTGCCCGCATCCGACGGGCCGAAGTTGGTCACTGTGTTGACGTAGATGACCGACGTGGACGGCTTGTATGTCGCCGGGCCGACATATGTGGCGGCGAGGTCGGCCAGGGCGTTGACGGCTGTACTGGCCGAGGCCGAGTTGTTGGCGGTGTTGGGGTCGTTGGAGCTCGTCGTCGCCGAGCCTGTGGTCACGAGGCTGGCGCCCTGCGGCACTGAGCTGGCGACCGCGACCTGCGTGTAGACGGTCACGCTCTGGCCCGGATCGAGGTCATTGAGCTGGCACTGCACGTTGGACGGCGCGCCGACCACCTGCGCGCACGTCCCGATGCCGCCGTTGGAGATCGACGTCGAGGCGAAGTTGGCGCCGGCCGCGAGGACTTCGGTGAGGACGACCGTCCGGGCCCGCGATGGCCCGGCGTTCGTGATCACCGCTGTGTAGGTGAGGTTGGTGCCCGCGACCACCGGGTTGGGGCTGCTGGTAAGCGTGAGGCTGATGTCGCCGCTGACGTTGACCGTCGTGTCGGTGTGCGCAAAGTTGTTGGAGTTGTCCGGGTCGAATGTGGAGCTGGTCACCGACGCTGCGTTGTGCAGCGTCCCCGTCGTCTGGGGCTGGACCGTGGTCGAGATCGTGAGCGTTCGAGACGCCCCTGGACCGAGAACATCGAAGCCACACGTCGTGGGCTGCGTCGAGTCGCCCGGCACTCCGGCCGAGCAGTTGGTGGACAGAGGCGCGCTCACGGAGTTGATGACGACACCGGCCGGCACCAGGTCTCGAACCACGACGTTGGTCGCGGTCGAGGGGCCGGAGTTGGTGATGGTGAGCTGGAGGGACAGGCCGGTGCCTGCCGTCACCGGGCTCGGCGTGGCGGAGATGCTGGTGATCTTGAGGTCACTTACAGCGGTGAAGGGAAGCGACGCGGTCGCGTCGTTGTTGCTGCTGTCGGGGTCAGGCGTGCTCGAGTTCGCATCCGCGACCGGAGCGATCGTTTGAGCTTCTGTCGCGGTGTACTTGAACGTCACCGTCCAGCGCCCAGGGGCGCTGACGGTCGCCGCTTGCAGGCTTGGCAGCGAGCATTGCATCTGGGCCGAGCTGCCCGAAGGCGGCAGGGCGCCGCAGCTTCCGGCCGAAGGCGTCGCCTGCGTGATGCTGAACGTGCCGGTCGACGTCGCCTTCAGGGTGAGGATCACATTGCGGGCGTACGAGGGACCGACATTGTCGATGTAGACGTTGCACGTGCCGGTCTGGCCCGCGGGCACTGTCGTGTCGCAGATCTCGGTCGTCTGCAGATCCGCCGACTCGGTGACGCTCGCCACGTCGGTCGCCGTGTTGTTGGTCAGATTCGGGTCGAGGCTGTCGCCGCTGGTCACGCTCGCGCTGTTCGAAAGGCTGGCAGATCCTGTCGAGGTGGAAGCGACGAAAGACGGCGAAACAAGCGCCTTGATCTGGAAGCTGGCGCTGCCTCCGGACGGCATGTCGGCCAACGGACAAGTCAGCTTGCCCGATCCGCCCGGCGATTCGAAACATCCGCCGGTGCTGCTCAGGAAGGTCAAGCCGGACGGAAGGTTGTCGGTCACCTTGACGAGGCCCGCCGGATCCGGGCCTGCGTTGGACACGTTGATCGTGTAGGTGACCGGGTTCCCGGCCACAAGCGGGCTCGGTGAAGACGATTTCGAGATCGAGAGGTCGGCCTGCGGCAGGTTCACCTGCCACAGGCCCCGGCCCGCGCTCGCCGAGAAGATCGCATGCCTGGTCTCGTCGAAGAAGAACCCGACAGGCCTCGACACCGGCGAGCTGCCGCGAACCGTGATCCAGTCCGCGCCGCCGTCGACCGAGGCGTAAAGGCCGTCGGTCTGGGTGCCGACCAGCACCGCGGAGCTGTTGCCATCGAAGCCGATGGCGTTGATGATGTTGCCGATTCCGCTGTTGAACGGGAATTTGCCTCCCTGGGTCACCAGGTTGAGCAGAGCCGGGTCGGGTGTCCAGCTCGCGCCTCCATCCGTGCTCTTGACCATCTTCAGCGTCCCGAGGTCGGCCGCGTAGAGCTGGTTGGGGTTCGCCGGGTTGACTGCATACGCGCCCGCGGTGGTCACGCCTGTGAGCTGGGTAAGCGTCGAGCCGGTCAGCGGATCGCCGTTGTTGGGAACCGGGCCGGACTGGAACCGGAAGAGGGTGGAGTTGCCGGAGACGTTGAGGCGCATGTAGAAGACGGGCGAGGTCAGAGGGCCCGCCGCCTGAACGTCGATGGGCGGACTGTTGGCCGCGATCTGCGGGCCCTGCGACCAGTGCGAGCCGGCATCCACCGTCGCGTAGATGTGCCAGGTCGGTGGAGGTGGAGCGGGGCTGCCGGAGGTCGGTCCGTCAGGCGTGATGAACAGGTAGCTGGCCGGACCGAACTGCGTCGCGTGGAAGTTGTTCGGGACGTCGTTACCGGGTGGCGTCGTGAAGGACTGGCTGCCGGTCGCGTCCGGATTGACACGTGAGATGCCACAGCCGAAGCAGGCAAGGTAGAGAAGGCTGGCCATCGGGTTCGTGTCGTGGTCCGCGTACGTCGCGTAGACGTCAGGGCCCTGCTGCGTCCAGCTGCTGCCGCTGTTGGCGGTGTGCCAGAGGCCGTTGTCCTGTGTACCGAACTCGAGGTCGGTGAAGCCTGGCGACACGGTGCCCGCCATCTGGGTCGCCTGGAGCGCGTGCAGACCGTTGTTGCTGGTGGCGAAGGACGGGCTGCTGTTGCAGCCGTCGGACGTGATGAAGGCGCCGCCGTCGCTCGACTCGAGGAACGGACATGCATTGGCGGGTACCGCGGGGAAGGCCAGATCGAAGGAGTCCGGGCCGTTGTGGACGGCGCCGATCGAGTTGTCGTAGACCGAGAACCCGCCACTCGAGCACTTGGGCGAGCTTGTGATGTCGCAGGTCTCGTGCGTGAGTCGGGTGTTGGTGCCAAACCAGGTCTCGAAGTGATTGGCGTTGCCGTCGAACGCGGGATGCGTGATCACGTCAGTGACACGGCAGTTGGCGTCGCTGGTCGAAGGCGTGATGTTCTGCCAGGAGCCCGATGCCCCGCTCGCGTCGTTTTCGAGCAGCTGCTGGAGGCAGAACTGGCCCGTGGGATCCTGAGTCCAGCTCGAGAGGAAGACAGTGTTCGCGTCCTGAGGAACGGTGGCCACGTAGCAGGGAGCGAACGTGGCCGGCGGGTTGATTGGCCTTGACCCCGCGGTGTCCTTGGCGGACCACGTCGAACCCCCGTCCGTGGATCGGAAGTAGCCGTTGGTGCCGCACAGGTCGACCTGCACCTGGCTCGACACGACGCGGGTCTTGACGTCGGTGACGTTCGCGAACTGGGTCGCCGGGTAGGTGTGGCTCCAGTGGGCGCCCGAGTCGATGCTGATGGTGACTCCGCAGTTCGTCGCCACGACGACCTCCAGGCTGCCTGGAGTGCCCGGCGCGATCGAGACACGGTTGGCGCTGGGCGCGGTCGTGCAGGCGGAATCGTCTGAGTTCGCCGCCGGGCTCCATGTCGCCCCGGCGTTGCTGCTGATCCAGATCGATCCCTGGTTGCCGATCGCGAGGTTGTGGCCGTCGTAGCCGCCGGTGGCGACGATCAGGTTGGGATCGCTGGGGGCGATCTTGACGTCGGTGGAAGAGGTCAGCCCGATCGCATCGACATGGCTCCAGTTGGCGCCACCGTCGGTGCTGCGGTAGATGCCGCCCAGCTCGGTCGCGGCGTAAACGAGGTTGGTGTTGACGGGGTCAACGGTGAAGGCCTGTACCCGTCCGCCGAAAAGGTGACCCGAGCTGACATTGTTCGAGTTCAGCTCGGCGACCGCCGCCGGAGCTGAGTAGGCTGCGGCCTGGAGCGGGGCGAGCGCCTGGCTGATCGCGCTGGTGTAGACCGCGGTGAATGTCGACGCCAGCAAAAGTGAGGCCTGGCCGGCGACCGCGATCCGCGCGGGCATACGCAGGCGCGGACGACGGCAGTTGTGCCTGGACTCCATTGACTCCTTCCTCCCAAAGCCCGCCGCGTGGACCGCAGCAGGGAACTGCGGACAACGCACCACGACAGGCACCCACTGCATATAGGACGCGAGGCGCGGCGTCAATCGGAACATTTACGAGCAGGCGGCAAATGGTTGCCGGGTAATCGCAAGATCCCTCCCCACCGCTCGTTATCGGCCAACGCATGGGACTACTGCAAGCCCTGCGAAAGCGCACGTCGATGGCTGTCCTGGCCGCGACCCTTGCCCTGGTCGCGTCGGCGGCCGCGAGAGTCCCGGCCCTCGCGATTGGAAGTCCGCCCGGAGGTTTCACCATCAACCCCGGCTCGATCGCGAGCTTCACCAACGTTTCGTTCTCGGCGTGCAACAGCCTCAGCTGGGGCTATCAGCTGGACACTGGTACGAACCAGGTCCAGGCCACGTTTCCAGCCGGCTGCCACTCGGGGTCCGGATCAAACGTCACGGTTGGACCATTCGCGACGTCCACGTCGCTGCGGGTCTTCGAAGTCGACAACCACTGCAACGCCACCTACTACTCGGACGCCACCCCGGTCGACCATGTGATCGTCAGCGGGACAAATCCCTACTCGCTCCGGTTTGCTGACGCCGGCGCCTTCTGCGAGCGCAAGACGACGACCGCCAACACCTTCAACGGATGCAATCTCTGCGTCGATCTCGCGATATCGGAGGCGCCCATCACGGCCGCCGGCACGAGCTCTTCCGCAACCGAAGGCGAATCCTTCACGGCAAGGGTTGCAACCTTCAGTGACGCCGACCCAGCCGCCACCGCGGCCGAATATGCGGCCACCGTCGATTGGGGTGACGGCTCCACAGTGCCCGGCACGATTGCAGGGAGCGCCGGCAGCTTCTCGGTTTCCGGCGCCCACACGTATGCCGAGGAGGGAACCTGGAGGGTCACGGTCACGATCACCGACACGGACAATCCCTCGAGCTCGGCGACCGCGGACTCGACCGTCGTCGTCGCCGACGCTTCCCTTGCGGCGAGCGGTGCTTGCTCGGCCACGTCGCTGCGGTCCTACAGCGGGCCGACGGCGACCTTCGTCGACGCCGCCAGCCCATTTGGGACCGCGACCGACTTCGCCGCGACCATCAATTGGGGCGACGGAACCGCCACCGCGGGGACGGTCTCGAGCGCCGGCGGCGGCCACTACGCGGTCGCTGGTGCACACACCTTTCCCTCGGTCGGCCGATTCACGGTGACCACGACCATCAAAGATGTGGGCGGAAGCACCGGCAGCGCGTCATGCAGCACTATCGGGTTCTCCTTTGCGCCGGGTGGCGGCAGCTTTGTCATCAGCGGCGAGCGCGATCGGATGGGTGGCGCTGTGACTTTCTGGAGCGCGGCCTGGGCGCAAGAGAACTCGCTTGGTGGCCGGAGTGCGCTCAGAAGCTTCAAAGGCTTCGCCGAGGACCCGAAAGTCCCCTCGTGTGGGGCCCGCTGGACGACCGATCCGGGGGACTCAACCCCGCCTCCCTCGGGACCTCTCCCCACCTACATGGGAGTCATCGTGACCGGCTCGGTGATCAAGACGGGCTCAGGGCTCTCGGGCGACACTGAGCACATAGTCGTGGTGAAGGTCAATCCCGGATACGGGCCCAACCCCGGCCATGCCGGCACCGGCACCGTCGTCGCCGTCGTCTGCTGATCACCGCCGAGCTACATGCGAATTTGAGACGCAATTGAGACCGGCTGAGACTGACTGTGAGACCGCCGGCGTCGCAATCTCGGCTCCATGAACAATCACACTCACGTTCCGACTCACTGGTCCTCGTTTTTTGCACTGCTCGTAGGGCTCTTGTCGGTCGCCTGCGGATCGTCACCCTCGACGTCCGCCGCGGTCTCGAGCCCTTCGGCCCAGGCGAGCGCCACCGCGCTGGCGTCAGCTTCTCCGTCGCCGTCACCCTCGCCATCGAACGGCGGAACCACGCTGTACACGTTCGCGCCGGAACCTGGCAGCTCCGTCGGCGGGACGGTGCAGATGCAATCGACCTCCGCGGGCGTCACCCTGACCGCCAGGGTCACCGGCTTCAAGCCGGGTCACGCCTACCTGGCCGACGCCGACCCGTTGCCTTGCGACATCTTCGCCGGCGGACCAAGTCAGTCGTTTCCTGTCCGCTTCACGGCTGACGCCTCCGGCAGAACCTCCGTCACGTGGACCGTGCCCACCGGCATGAACGGCAACGCCAACATCCAGGTGCTCAACGGCGGCGCGTACGTCGTCCTCGCCTGCGCCGACCTCGGATGACATCGGCTCGTGATCGCTCGGCGGCGGCGCTTAGCGACACAGTGTGCCGAGACGGGCACATTCAGGCCCGTCCGGGCCCAATTCAGCACACTGTGCCAGATGGCTGACGTATCCACGGCAGCTCGGATCGAAGCGATGACGCTCGGAGAGGCCTGGCTGGCCATCGCGTCGGCGATTCTGAAAGATGGCGTCGCCGGCGACTGGGAGGGACTGCCGATTGTCGAGGTGTTCCGCGCCACCCTCGAGGTCCGCTCACCGACCGCCGCCGACCCGATCATCGCCGAGCACGGGGATCCCGAACGCCTGGCCTGGATGCACGCGAACTTCACCGACGGCTCCCGCGTGGCAGAGCTCGGTGACGCGGACAGCTACGCCACGCGCCTCTATGACTACGCGCACACCGGCCGCGACCAGATCCGTTGGGTGGTCGACCGGATCGCGGCCAATCCCTCGACCCGTGACGCGACGATCACCACGTTCCAGCCGCTGACGGACAGCAGCTACGTCCCCTGCGTCAGCCTGCTCGACTTCTGGCTCCTCGACGGAGCGCTGCAGCTCGAGGTCTATGCGCACGCCATCGATTTCGGCACGAAGGGCTACGCCAACCTCGTCGAGCTCGCGGCGCTCCAGACTCGCGTCGCCAACGAGCTCGGCGCAGCGGTCGGCAGGCTGACGATGAGCGTGAAGTCGGCTCACATCTATGAGACAGAGCTCGACACGATGCGACGCACAGTCGCGGCCCAACGCATCTAACCAATAGCGCCGTCGGCGGCCAATGCCGCGCCGAGAGCAAGACATCAGGTGACTACACGCCTTCAGCAACACACAATTGTGTTCTTAAGCTTTTTGCATTATCGTCGGTCGCAGTCGGGCAGCAGAACGGTCGATCGGATTCGGGGGAACGGGCGGTGGTGTGTGGTTTGGACCGAGCAACCGCTACATCTTCACCACGAGGCTGGGTTCGTCCCTGCCATGAGTCCCGGCCACCTCACTGCCGTGCACCTGTGGCGGCCACAAGCATGAAAAAAGGGGGATCAGCATGAGGCGACTTGCGTGGGCGGTTGGTATGGCCGTTCTCTTTGCGCTGGCGGGCGCCGCGCCTGCGACCGCGGCCGGGTGGAATTCGTCCATCCACGTCGCGAACCAGGTTGCGAGCTCACCGATCAGGGGCGGAGGATATCCCGTACCCCCTGGCGCGACGGCACCGCGTCTGGGAACCTGCCGGCCCGGCGACTACAACTCGAACCATTCAGAGTCATGGCTTGCTGTCAAGCCCGGAACCGAAGACCTGGTCGGAACTTCGAAGTTCTTCTTCGAGAAGTACTCGACGTTCTACGACTTCCATCTGGGCGCCTACACGATGCCCTCTGGCACGCCGACATCGAACGCCCAGGTCACCGGGTACGACTGCGTTTCGACCGGCACGCAGAACAGCCCTCCGAGCTGGACCAACAACACCGACCCCAACGTCGATTTCGACAGCCAGGGTCGCGCGTACCAGGCAACCCTGCCGTTCAACGCGTTCTGGGTGAACCTCCACCCAAACGGCGCGATCGGCGTCGCGTACAGCGACGACCTCGGGCGCACGTGGACGGTCGGCAACCACGGCAACTATCTGAGCCTGCTTCCCAATTCGACGAGCTTGAGCCTCGGCGACGTCGTCGACAAACAATGGATCGCGGTCAACCACATCTCGGGCAGCCCGTTCCAGGACCACGTCTACGCGATGTGGGCTGTGTTCAACGGCGTCAACACAGTCGAGGTCTTCTTCTCGAAGTCCGTCGACCGTGGCATCACTTTCTCGCGGGCGAGGCGGATAACACCGCCGAGCGTGGTCGGCCCGGCTGTGACCTACGTCTATCCCTCGGTCGATGCCAACGGCAATCTCTTTGCGTCCGTCGCGAGCTTCGCGGCCGCGGGCTCGACCGATGCCGAGCTGTGGGTCGCCCGCTCGACCGATGACGGCAACACCTTCAACTGGTTCGACACCGGGCAGCGCGCCCACGGGACCCCCGGACCGGATCTGCCGAACACGACGTTCCGTGACGGCATCCTCGAGAACTTCGCCGCCAGTCCCACCTACGCAAACCACCTGTACCTCACGTACGAGGACTGGGACGGTACGCAGATGGACGTCAAGTTCACGCAGTCGACGGACGGCGGCGCCACATGGACGGCCCCCTTCGTCGTGAACGATGCGGCGAACTCGTCGACCACCGACCAGTTCCAGCCTTCCGTCGCGGCCGGTCCCAACGGCGCTGTCGCGGTCGCCTTCTATGACCGGAGGATGGCCTGTCCCAGCGGCCCGAGCATACGTCCCGAGGACATCGGCCTGACGAACTTCTGCATCGACGTGTCGGTGCAAGCCTTCAAGGACGGTGGGTCGGGAGCGACGAAGGTCGGCGCGAACATCCGGGCTTCCAATTCCACGTGGGATCCGATGGAGCCGGCGCAGCACGTCGGCGGACTTGGCCAGATGGCGTGCGCCTCGCACCAGGATCCATGTCTCGTGCGCTCGTTCATCGGCGACTACTTCGGTCTCGCGATCTCGAATGGAAACATCTACACGTTGAGCGTGTCGACTCACTACCCCTCGGCCGTGACCGCGGACGAGGGCGGCAAGGTGTTCTACCAGCAGCAAATCCTGGCCACCATCCCGCGGTCGGCGATCGCCGCGGGCTTCTGAAATCCCCACGCGGTGCGGCTCCCTGGAGCCGCACCGCGTGGCCTTTGGTTCGCGACATCTAGCTCCTCATCCTGGTCCGCCGTCGCCGCGAACGCCAGCAACGGGCCTTGGTGACGTTAGGGGTCTGTAGATGACGTCACGGACCCGAACCGATTCGCCTGAAGACTCCTACCGGCCAGGCTCCAAGGAGGACTTCGACCGCCTGTACCGGTCGACTTACCGCCGCATCTTCGCCACCCTGACGCTGATCCTCAGGAATCCGGCGGCGGCGGAGGACGCCACTCAGGAAGCCTACCTTCGGGCGTTCGCAGCCTGGAGCGGATGGAAGCAAGACGCGCCCGCCGAGGCCTGGATGTACCGGATCGCGCTGAACGTTGCCTTCACCCACCGGCGGCGCGAGCGCCTCCACGAGATCGGGCAGGTCATCCGGCGCCTCGGCCGGCCGGGGCAGCCGGATCCGGGCGAGCTCGAGCAGACGGACCTGGTACGCGAGCTGCGCGCCCTGCCTGCCAGGCAGGCGGCGGCGATCGTCCTGCGCCATCTTCACGGCTTCACGAATCGCGAGATCGCAACCGCGTTGAACGTACCCGAGCGAACAGTGGCATCGCGTCTGGCCGCGGCAAAGCGGCGGCTCCGCATGCGCCTGGGGGATCGGTCCGCGGTCGAGATGGGTATATCGGCGCCCTCGACAGTCCTTCTGGAGGAATGAGCGTGGGAAGCAGCAACGGTTTCGACCGATGGCTGGAGCAACAGCTTCATCACGAAGCTGTCAGAGCTAGCGGCCCCAGCCCGGCACCGGAGCACGCGCAGTACCACGCCTCATATCTCCAAGGAGGTCCTCATATGTCCATCCTCGCCAAGGCGGTCACCGTGGTCTCGGCCAAAGGTGCCGCCGGTCTTGCAATCGCCTTTCTCGCCGTGGCTGCGGCCGGGGTCGTCACCGAAGCGGCCGTCACCGGCAGCGCCAACCCGACGGACTGGGGCCAGGCGGTCGTCGCCCAGGTCAACAAGTGCAAGGATGCCTTGACGCCCGGCCAGCACGGCATCGGCCAGTGCGTCAGCGCATTCGCGAAAACTCATGGCAAAGCAGTCAGCGGCTCGCACGCAAGCGACGCACGTCGGAACGGCGGCGATCACACACCCGGGCCACCAGCGAACAAGGGCAAGCCGAGCAACGCGCCCGGCGGCAAGCCGAGCCCCGTCCCACCGACGAGCCACTCGTAAGACACCGCAGTCCCGTCGCTAAAGGTGAGGGCCGGGCCGCCGCCCGGCCCATTGGCATCGCCGTCGCCGGCAAAGCGCTCAGGCGGCCGGGCTGCTCGGCACCTTCGCCCGCAGCGGCAGCGTGAACCAG
>Ga0137379_10004924_pt1 | contig 12600 bp, 8 predicted proteins | sample SagtaG_18_FD_104812 | JGI IMG/M metagenome (GOLD analysis project Ga0137379, IMG submission 104812) | Vadose zone soil microbial communities from Sagehorn Ranch, Mendocino, California, USA - Sage2_L_80_16 metaG | ecosystem: Environmental > Terrestrial > Soil > Vadose zone | place: USA...
CCCTTTGACGGGCTCCACTTCCTGGGTTGAGTTTGACGGCACTTCAGTGACCCGAAAGGTCTGGGAAGGGCGCGCAGAAATTGAAGAATTCGAAACCAATGGCGCTGCTGGCCACATCGAAGGGCTGACCTTGCGTCTCTACAATCCCCAATCGCACCAGTGGAGTCTGTACTGGGCCAACAGCAAGGATGATATTTTGGGGCAACCTACGATCGGCGAATTTAAGAATGGACGCGGTGAATTTTTCGATCAAGAGACATTCAATGGCAGATCGATATTGGTTCGGTTCATCTGGTCGGACATGACTCCGACTTCCGCACATTTTGAGCAGTCCTTCTCGGAGGACGGAGGCAAGACCTGGGAAGTCAACTGGATCACGGATCAGGCTCGCACACAAGGTGAATCGGACCAAGCGCATTCCACTCCGTCGTCTTCACAAGCAACTCCGGCAACAGCTGAGGCTGGACCCCAGCATGGCAGGGGCGCCCGCGATGGCCAACACGATTTCGACTTCGAGTTCGGGCGATGGACGACACACATCCGGCGTTTGCTTCATCCATTGACAGGCTCAGATACCTGGGTCGATCTTGAGGGCTTTTCCAACGTTAGCAAGGTTTGGGACGGGCAAGCCAATCTCGGAGAGCTTGAAGTTGATGGCTCAGCAAGCCATATCGAAGGCCTGTCACTGCGCCTATATAACCCGCAGTCCCATCAATGGAGTATTTACTGGGCCAACAGCAAAGATGGCAGCTTGGGGATGCCGATGATGGGCCAATTCAAAAATGGTCGCGGTGAATTCTATGACCAGGAACTCTTTCAGGGAGCGGCTATTAATGTTCGATTCATCTTTTCCGACATGACTGCCACAACCTTTCAACTTGAACAGGCTTTCTCCGCCGACGGAGGAAAGACGTGGGAGCCGAACTGGATTGCCACCTTTAAACGGACGACGCGGGCAGCCTGATCGAAGAGGAAACCTGATGAGGGAAGACCTGGGGACGGGTTCCCACGCTGCGTTACGTGGTGCGGCACATCCAGCGCAACTACTCGAGCGAATCGAGCCACGATCGTAACCCTAACATGCACCGGTCCGTCTGTCCGTGACGGAGTCGCAATAAGACCGGTAAATCCGGAAACCAGTGACTGCGGTAATGTGATGGTTTAGTGCGATTTTTAATGGTCGGGACGGGCAGATTTGAACTGCCGACCCCTCGCACCCCAAGCGAGTGCTCTACCAGGCTGAGCCACGTCCCGACACAATGGAGCCGGCTCGGGTGAGCCGGCTTCCGGGGTCTAATTCAGTTTACACCGGCAACGCGGATCGCGCCCGCGCCCTCAATCAATGCGACGGAGGAACAAACTCCTGCGGCAGCGCCGAGCCCTCGCCAAAGAAGAACTGCTCCATCTGTTCCACCAGGAACTGCTGCGCCTGGGGGGTCCAGGGTTGCAGCCGGTACTCGTTCAGCAACATTTTCTGCCGGTCCACCCATTCGCCCCAGGCTTCTTTCGACACATTCTTGAAGATCTTCTGGCCAAACTCCGAGTCGAAGGGCGGCTCGTCCAGCCCCTCCATCTCCCGCTTATTCCGAACACAAAACACCATGTGCGCCATTGAACAGCTCCCGTTTCAAATGTCCTTTCCCATTGTATTGGATACCCGCGCCCGCTTTCCTGTACCGCCCCTTCCCCGCCTCCATCAATCCTTTACTCACGTGCGGCCGATTCGCCCGTCTTTCGTCGCGCGTAACGCCAGTCGACCGCGATCATGCAGCTCTGGTGTGACGATCTCCGTGGCGCTGTCCGTTTCCCTTCCATGGATATCTCCCGCAAGATAAAAACCCTGCGCCTCAGTCCACCATCCTCTACACTGGCCTGGAATGTGTGGCCGCTACCGCAGACGTTCCGATAAACAGCGCATTGCCGAAGCCTTTCATGTTGGGATGGGCCTGGAGGAGCTCTATCTGGAGCCCGAGGACGATATCGCGCCCGGTTCCATCCAGCCGGTCGTCCGTACCAGCGAATCCGGGGAACGCGAGATCGCGCTCATGCGCTGGGGCTTCAAACTGCCTGATCGCCATCTCTTTACGGCACGCTCAGAAGGCATTAACCAGGCAAAGTTCTGGAAGGACTCGTTCCAACAGCGGCGCTGTATCGTCCCTGCCGACGCCATCTTTGAATGGCAAGAGGTCGAGCGGGGAAAAAAGAAGCCCAAGTACGAAGTTGTGGTCCCAGGACGGGAGCCCTTCGGAATAGCCGGCGTTTGGAAGCCGTGGAAGAACCCGAAAACCAGCCAATGGGAACGAACCTTCGCCGTCATCACCGGAGAGCCAAACGAACTCATGCAGCCCATCCACAACCGCCTCACGACGATTCTTGATCCATGCGATTACGAAGAGTATCTGACCAAGGCAGAACGGCCTCCCATCCATCTCCTCCGCGTCCTGCCAGCCGAAGAGATGCGCGCGATGCGGATCGACGAATCGGATGCAACCGATCCGCAATTGGGTTTATTCAAGACAGATCAGGACTAAAAGCACAAGTTTTCGTGCGGGCTCGACGAGTTCGCGCTCCTGAAGAATGGCAAGAGGCATCGACGCAACTGGGCAATAGAAGATCCGCACGGTACCCTCCACTCGCTCGCGCACAGAATCTGCTTGACAACGGCGCGCACCGGGGCTTTCTTTATCTTGACTTCCGGCCACGTATATTTTTTGCGTCAAAGGCTTATTCCCAGACCGCGTGATCTTGTCCGGGATTAGCGCTCCAATCCAGTGGTCGAGTGGTCCAGCTTCGACGCTGATTAAGGAGCAACGTTGACTACATCCACCCACTCTGGCCTCTCTGACAACGCTGCCGGTGCAATTGCCTACATCACGTTTGTCCCGGCGCTCGTCTTCCTGTTCCTGCCTCCGTATAACGCGAGCCCGTACGTTCGCTTTCACGCGTGGCAATCCATCCTCCTGAATGTCACGGCCTTTCTCGTCAACACTGTTCTCAGCACGCTGGCGATGTTGGCCCTGTTCACGGGGCCATTTGGCGTTTACACATTCCTTCGGGTCATCTGGGTTGTCTGGATGCTCTTGTGGGTTGTCTGCGTCGTGCAGGCAGTCAATGGGAAGCGCTTCAAACTTCCGCTCATCGGTAACATTGCTGAAAAATTGGCGAACAGATAGCCCGCTTTTGAATGGGTTGAAGGTGTGTGTCTTGGTTCAGTTGAAGGCGCGTGCTCCCATTTTGAATGGGCACGGTTTGAAGCCCGTATCCTCCACTGAAACATCTGTTCCTGGCCTGAGGCTACAGTTCCCTCCGGTTTTCTTGCCGGGCAATGAAGCTGTCCCGGATGCAATTGGTGGACCCATTATGGGTTCACGGAATTCGGTTCCGGGTCCGAAGGCCATGATCGTGGCCGATCCTTTTCAGGGGCGGGGGTTTTACAGCTTTTGAGTGCGCTGGACGGCGCGGACGCCACTGACGCGTCGAATGCCGAGGACCATGCGGTTGAGATGGCGCAGGTCTTCGGCCTCAACGATGAACTCGATGACGGCTTCGCCGTTTTCGTCATGGTGGATGTCGATGCCGCGGATGTTGGTGTTGTCGTCGGAGATGACGGCGGTCAGCTCTTTCAACATGCCGGTGCGATCGTCGCAGAAGACGGTGATCTTGACGGGGTATCGCTGCGGGCGGCCTGCGATGTTGTCGCCAACGCGAGACCATTCGACGGCGATGCGACGGTCGCTCTCGTAAAGAAGATTCTGCACGTTGGGGCAACTGCGCGCATGGACGGCGACGCCCTTGCCGCGCGTAACGTAGCCCACGATTTCTTCGCCGCGAATGGGGTTGCAACAGCGCGCGCGATACACGAGTAGATCATTCTGGCCCTCGACCTGGAGCGAATCGGAACCGGTGAGATGAAGCTTGCGCACCGCATCGGACATGGCCGACTCGACGGTACCCGGCGATTTGGGCTCCGTAGCCGCATCGGCATCGGCCAGGTTGGCATAACCGGGTGCTAGTTTGTTGAGTATCTGGTGGGCGGAATGTTTGCCCGAGCCAAGGGTGGCCAGCAAGTCGGCGGCTGTGGCAACGCCGTATTCGTTGGCGATGCGGCCCAGATCCTGGTCGTCGATCTGGCTCATCGGGACTTTGAACTTGCGCGCCTCGCGTTCTAGAAGCTTGCGGCCGATTTCGACGGCGCGACGGCGCTGATCCTCGTTGAGCCAATGCTTGATCTTGTTGCGGGCACGCGGACTCTTTACGAAGGTGAGCCAGTCGCGGCTCGGCTTGTGATCTTTTTGCGTGACGATTTCGACGATGTCGCCGGTGCGGAGCTTGGTGCGCAGCGGGACCATGCGGCCGTTGACTTTGGCGCCTACGCAAGTATGTCCGACTTCAGTATGGATGGTGTATGCGAAGTCGACCGGTGTGCCATCGGAGGGGACAACCACAACTTTTCCCTTGGGCGTGAAGGTGTAGACCTCGTCGGGGTAGAGGTCCATCTTCAGGCTGGAAAGGAATTCGTTGGGGTCGGTCATCTCCTTTTGCCACTCGACCAGCTGGCGAATCCAGTTGAGGCGTTCTTCGTCGCGCGCGGTTACCTGGCCATCGCCGGCCTTGTATTTCCAGTGGGCGGCAATTCCCTCTTCTGCGATGCGGTGCATTTCTTCGGTGCGGATCTGCACTTCGAATTGATGGCCGCCTTCGCCGATGACCGTGGTGTGGAGGGATTGGTAGCGGTTGGCGCGAGGGATGGCGATGAAATCCTTGATGCGGCCGGGAACGGGGCGCCACAAGGTGTGAATAAGCCCGAAAACGGCGTAACACGAAGCGACGTCCTGGGTGACGACGCGAATCGCGAGGAGATCGTAAACCTGATCGAAGGTGATTTTGGCGCGCTGGAGTTTCTGGAAGATGGAGTAGTAGCGCTTGATGCGCCACTCGACGTGTGCCTCAATGTTGTTTTCGCGGAGCTGTTCGGTCAGGGTGTCTTCGACGCCGCGGAGGAATTGTTCGCCTTCAATGCGGCGGGCCTCAACGGCGGCTGCGACTTGCTCGAAGCTGACGGGGTCGGTATAGCGGAAGGCTAAATCTTCCAGCTCGCCACGGACTTTGCCCATGCCGAGACGATGGGCAAGAGGGGCATAGATATCGAGGGTCTCGCGAGCGATGGCTTCCTGGCGGTCCGGCTGGAGATGCTCCAGGGTGCGCATGTTGTGGAGGCGGTCAGCAAGCTTAATCAGCACCACGCGGACGTCGGTCACCATGGCGAGGAGCATCTTGCGGACGTTTTCGGCCTGGCGGTCCTCGCGATTGGCGAATTGGATCTTGTCGATTTTGGTGACGCCCTCGACGATGTGGGCGACTTGATCGCCGAATCCGGCTTCTATCTCGTCACTTGTAGCGGGGGTGTCTTCGACGGCGTCGTGCAGGAGGCCGGCAGCGATGGCAGTGGAGTCCATCTTCAATTCGGCCAGGACCTCGGCCACTTCGAGGGGATGGATGATGTAGGGCTCGCCGGAGGCGCGCATCTGGCCGCGATGGTGCTGAACGCAGAAATCCCAGGCTTTACGGATGATGCTTACGTCTTCAGTGGGTCGATTGGCCTGAACCTGGCGCAGGAGGGCCTCGAAACGCTGGTCAATGGGATCTTGTTCGGGCTTGGACTGGGCAGGCGGCAGCGGCCCCGCGGAATCCGGGGTGGCGGTTGGGATATCCGTCGCTACGGGCTGCCGGACTGTCGCCATGCTTCATTATAGGCCGCGAATGTTCGCTTTGGATAAAGGAGGGGCGACGCTGAATCGAGACATCGGCGACCGTCTATGGAGAAAGAGGGCCTTTTGCCCGAGCTATGGAAATGAGAGATGCGAGTGCAAATTGACGGACTTGAGTTAGTCAGTATGAGTAAGGACAGAGAAATTATGTGTAACTTAACGATGTAATGTAGATAGGCTGATATTTCGTCCATAGTTAGGTTCTCTAGTCTTTAAAATCGCTGTTTTAAAGGCAAATGCACTGTGTTGGCCATCACTGCCCAGTTACTACGAGCTAGGAGTAAAGTCCCCTTCGGACTAGAGGTCCAGAACCGAGGGACTTATGTTGAAACGCCTCTTACTTACAGCCATGGCCGCAGCACTTGTGGTTAGCATGAGCTATGCGAATCAATCCAACGGAAAAACAGTCATTCCGGTAACCAAGACCACACCCACGAGCGGCATGCAGATGTACAACAGTTATTGCGCGCCTTGTCATGGAGTGGACGGCAGGGGGCATGGCCCAGCCGCATCCGCACTCAAGGTGCAGCCGACGGATCTGACAGATTTGTTGAAGAAGAACAACGGGAAATTCCCTGACGCGCATGTTGTTGCCGTACTGCAGTTTGGAACGGAAGTTCGGTCGCACGGCTCTGCAGAGATGCCGGTATGGGGACCGATCCTTGGTAAGATGAACAGGACGAATCTTCAGGACAAGCAACTCAGAATCAGTAATCTGAGCCGCTACCTGGAAAGCATCCAGACACGGTAACAGCCGGCGGCCAAGCTGCTCCCGGTCTGGGGCCTCAGGCCCCTGAAGGAGCACATGACCAAGCCGCAGAAGCCTGGAATCAATTCGACCCAGAAGGCGCCGAGTGCTCTGAAGCCCAAGGCGCCTTTTGACCGAAGCCGCGAAAGTCCTACTCCGCCGGAGGGAGCTTCGAATCGAGGCTCTCTGCGAAAAACCAATTCCGCAGACAAATCGGCAGAATCAGCTCGTTCGAGCGTTGGCGCGCGCATAAGCCGCCGCGCAGCGGACCGATTGAGATCCGGACATCTTTGGGTCTATGCCTCGGACATTGAGTCAATTGAAACCGGCCGGACCGGTGCGCCGGCGCTGTTGCCGGTGGCGGACAGCCGTGGGCTATTGTTGGGGACCGCGCTGTATAGCCCGTCGTCGCAGATTGCGCTGCGGCTGGTGTCGAGGGCGGCAGTGGATGAAACTGAATGGCTGAAGCTGCTGGAGGCCCGGTTGCGGGCGGCTATCGCCAGGCGCAAGGGGCTGCAGGACGTCGAGACCAACGCTTGCCGGCTATGTTTCAGCGAAGCGGATGAACTGCCGGGGTTGGTGGTGGACAAGTACGGCGAGCTGGTGATTCTGCAATTGCTTGTGAAGGGACTGGACTCGAGTGCCGTGCGGGATGCGTGCGTGCGGGTTTTGCGCGAGGAACTGAAACCCGCGGCCATTGTGGAGCGGCCCGATCCGCGGGTGCGGGAGCTGGAAGGGCTCGCGGTGCCAAGCGCTGATCCGTTGTGGGTTGCCGACGGTGCTGCTCCGGCTGCCAGCACGCAGTTTCGGCTGAATGGGCTACAGTTTCATTTCGACGCAAACGCGGGGCAGAAGACGGGGGCATTTCTCGATCAGCGCGCCAACTATGCAGCGGCTCGAGAATGGGCCCAGAGGCTGGGAAGCACTGGGCGGGCGCTGGATGTTTGCTGCTACCAGGGTGGCTTTGCCCTGCATCTGGCCCAGGTCTGCGAGCGGGTGACGGGTATTGACGCGTCTCGCGCTTCGCTGGAGGTTGCCGAGCGGAACCTGCAAGCTAACCGTGGAAGAGTGAGCGCGGAAGTGGATTGGGTGGAGGGTGACGCCTTTCAAATTTTGCGCGACTGGTCGGATGCCGGTGAACGATTCGATTCCATCGTGCTTGATCCTCCCGCTTTCGCGAAGACACAGCGCGCTGTCGAGGGAGCTCTGCGGGGGTACAAGGAACTGAACCTGAGGGCGCTGCACATGATTCGGCCCGGCGGATTGCTGGTGACCTGCTCGTGCAGCCACCACGTAGGATGGAAAGACCTGGTGGGAGCGGTAGCGTCCGCGGCTGCCGATGCGCATCGACGGGTACGCCTGCTCGAGCGCAGAGGTGCTTCGCTCGATCATCCGGTCGTGCTGAACCTGCCGGAGACTGAGTATCTGAAGTGCCTGGTGCTGGAAGTGGAATAGGGGCTCGACGGCTTCCGGGACAAGAGGACGTCAGGCGCTGGCGGTTCGAGGGCCGCGAGACCATCGAGAAAACAGCTTGGCTCGCCATGTTGGCGAGGGTTGTGGTGGTTTGCTCATCTCCTGAGTATTGGCGCCGCCGGCGGACCGGAATTGCGACAGCGCTTCCTTCACTTGTGCGCGGAGCATTTCTGCCTCGAAGACGCAAGAACGCAAGTAGGCTGAAACACTGAGACCGGCATCGGCGGCGCGTTGGCGCAATTGCGCACACTCAGCCTGGCTCAAGCGGAGGGTGATGCTGGCTGCTTTTCGATCTTGCTGTGAACCGGCGTTAAGGGCGGCGAGCGTATCGACTGCAGTTGTGGCTTGGAACCTCAAGGGCTCGGGTGCATCCGGTTTGCGATATCGCGAATGAGTGCGGAGAGCCTTTTCATAGCTGATGGTGGCTATGTCGTCTGCAAGAGCGTCGTGATCCCAGCACTGAGCAGGCTCGTGCGCGGGTGCGGCTAGCGCCGTGAGCAAGCTGGCAAAGCTGGTCGGGGGCGCAGAGGTCTGAGCTTCCTGCATGAGAAAAGCTTAGGCCGGATGGATCTGCGAGCGTCAGGAATTCATACGGCATCGAGACACGCCTTTTCCAAAACCGAACGAAAACCGTACAAGTATCGAAACGGAACCGCTCCCCCCATTCTTATGCGGAGACAGACTGCAAAGTCGACTCCTGCTCTTCGGGGTCGGGGAGCATGCGGCCGGGAAGACGCAACAGTTGGGTGATGGCTTCGGCGTTCATGGGCCGGGCGAAGAGGTAACCCTGGCCGTAGCGACAGCCCATCTGGCGCAGCAGGTGAAATTGCTCGCAGGTTTCGATGCCTTCGGCGACCACATCCATTCCAAGAACGCGCGCGAGTTCAATGATGGTGCGAACGATTTGAAGCGGCTGCTCTCCGTCAGTCATACGACCTACAAAGGAGCGATCGATTTTGAGCACGTCGAAAGGAAAGGAGTGCAGATAGCTGAGAGAGCTGTATCCTGTGCCGAAATCATCCATGTGGAGGGAGACTCCCAAGTCGTGCAGGCCACTGAGGACATCGAGCGCTGCGCCCATGTTTGGAATGAGACTGGACTCGGTCATCTCGAGGCCGAGTTGATGGCTCGAAGCGCCGGAGTTCAAGAGTAAGGATTCGACGTGGTCGGCCAATCCTTCGCGGGAGAACTGGCGAGCGGAGAGATTGACGCACACGCGCGGAGAGTCAGCCTGCTGTTTGTCCATGTTCCATTCGCGAATCTGGTTACAGGCTTCGGCAAGACCCCAGTCACCGATGGGGAGAATCATTCCGCTCTCTTCTGCATGCGGGATGAATTCCTGAGGCGGGACCATCCCGCGCTCGGGGTGCTTCCAGCGAATCAAGGCCTCGACCCCAACAATTTTGCAAGTGGATAGGTCGATCTCGGGTTGGTAGTAGAGCACAAATTCGCTTTTGTCGAGGGCGCGGCGCAGGTCGGAAGACAAGGGCCAGGATAGGGGAGTGGCGCACTCTTCAGTCCTGCGCGATCGCCGCGACCTTCTGCGCGGGGAAGCATTGCGGAGACGGCGCAGTTCAAGGTGGGCTGTCACCATGTTTGCCAGGCTTTCGAACATACGCAGTTCGTCGGGCGTCATGCCCGTGCGAGGCTGGCTGGCAAAGACGGTCAAGACTCCAATGATCTTGCCGTTGGCGGCGCGGACGGGAGCGCCGGCAACGAAGGATGCTTTGAACAACCTGAGCAACCGCTCAGGACCCCTAATTCCAGAGCATGTCCAAACGCGGCTTTCATCGCCAAATCCAAGGCCGGCTGAGTCGGCGTGAAAATATTCGGCTGTCAACCGGGTGATGGCGTCATAGCAGGCCTCCGGCGCGGTGTCGAGAATCGCGACGGAATCCAACGCTGCGAGTCTGGCAGCCTCAATTTGCCGGTCCGTCTCGCTGATCTCCAATGCCGCCGATGCCATTTTGACTCCACTTCGTGAAATTGCCATCCAGCCGGCGTCTGCAGGCTGCTCGCAGAGATGGGCACAAATCTGCGCTGCACTGCGATCGCGGCTTTCGCGCGGTATGTTCCTTATCGGAGGGAACAGCCGAAGCTTGAGGGATTTTCGAGCATCCCGCGCGAAAACGGTCTCTGAAAGGAAAAGAGTCTCCACGATTACAGCAGTTTCGGAATTGCTATAGACCGAAAGCACGCACTCAAGTGGCTTTTTCATCAAGAAAAAGCCACCTTTCACTGCTCTCAAAAAGTCTATGCGTATTCCGAAACTGCTCTAGGAGAGACTCACTTGGTTGGCTTCGGTTGTCCTGTTTCGGTCCAAAGAAAGGTGAGTTCGTCGGCGTGGTCTTGAATCTGTTGTTCAACGCTCACTCCGGCGGAATGTCCACCGGCGAGGCTGTAGTGAAGCAGTACCGGCCTACCGCCGGTTGAAGCGGATTGAAGAAGTGCGGTCATTTTGCGGCCATGGAGAGGGTCGACGCGGGTGTCGCTGTCTCCCGTGAAGAACAGGACGGCGGGGTACGCGGAGCTGGATTTTGCATTGTGGTAGGGCGAGTATTTGAGCAGGTAGGAGAACTGCTTTTCGCTCTCAGCGGAGCCGTATTCGGTGGTCCAATGCGGGCCTTGCATGAACATCTGGTAGCGGAGCATGTCGAGAAGCGGATAGGCGCAAAGCACGGCTGAGAAGAGCTCGGGGTGCTGGGTAATGGATGCGCCCATCAGCAGTCCGCCATTGGAGGCGCCCATGATGGCGAAGTGCTGGGACGAAGTGTACTTCTCCGCGATGAGGAATTGCGCGGCGGCAAACCAATCGTCGAAGACGTTTTGCTTTCTCTCGAACATGCCTTGTTCGTGCCAATGCTCGCCGTATTCGCCGCCGCCGCGTAGATTGGGAACTGCGAACCAGCCGCCTTGTTGCATCCACCATGCGTAGGCGGGGCTCCAGGAGGGAGTGAGGCTGACGTTGAATCCACCGTAGCCAGTCATCAAGAGACGCTCTGAGCCGTCCTGATGGAGTCCTTTCTTGCCGGCGATGAAGATGGGAACTTGCGTGCCGTCTTTGGATTTGTAGAAGACCTGTTTGAGTTCGTACTGGGTGGTGTCGAAGGGAATCTTTGGCTGGGCAAAGACTTCGCGTTTGCCGGTGAGCGTATCGAGACGGTAGAGAGTGGGCGGCTGAATGTAGGACTCGAAGCTGAAGAAACCGTAGCGGTCGGTGGATCGGCCAGTGACAGCGGATGCGGAGCCGATGCCGTCGTAAGCGATGTTGCCGGCGGGTTTGCCATCGAGGGTGTAGATGGTGGTTTCGGACTTTACGTCTTTAAGGCGCTTGACATAGATTTTGCCGCCAACGATGGAGAAGTCTTCGATGACGTCTTTGGTCGCGGGCACGACGGTCTTCCATGCATCGGGGAGGATGCCGGGGTCGGCTTTGAGGATGCAGCCGAGAGGGGCATGGTAGTCGGTCTTCACGAACCATGCGCCTTTGGCGTAGATGGTGGAGAAGCGCGAGTCGAGGCCCCATACGAGAACTTCGAACGGGGCATTCGGCTTGGTGAGATCTCGAAAGGCAATGTCCACGCGCTTGGCAGGCACACCTCGCGCGATGGTGACGACGAGATAGCGGCCATCGTCGGTAACGTCGGCGCGGAACAGGTCAATGGGGCCGAGGGGTTCGCCGTGGAATTCGCGACCGAAGATGAGGGTGTCGCGCGAGTTGCGTGTGCCGATTTCATGGAGATAGAGGAGCGTGCCCTGGCGGTTGTTGCGCGTGTAGTAGAAGCCGGTGCCGTCGGGTGTGAAGCTCACGGTGTAGTAGATGGCGACGGGGAGCTCATCTTCGAGCGGCTTGCCGGTTTTGACGCTGAAGACGCGAACGGAGGATTCGTCTGCACCGCCCTGGCGAACCTCGTAGGCGAGCAGAGTGCCGTCGCGCGAGACGTCGGCGAGGCGCACAGAGGTGTTGGGATCGCGGCTGAATGCAGCGGGATCGACGAGGCGCTGGTCTTTTGCGTTGGCTCCGGGACGCGCGTTGGCTGTAGGGCCGATTGCGATTTGGGCTGCGCTGCCGCGGCGGACGTAGATGGAGGCCTGCTCTTCGCCGGCGAGGCGCTTCATGAAGTAGTAGTTGCCGGCACGCTGAATGGGAAGTGTCCACCGCGAGACGTGCTCGAGGGCGTCGAGGTCATCCAGAATCTGCGTCCGGAGGTGGGCCTGCTTCATGTATCGCGTGGTATAGGCATTTTGGGCATCGATAAAGGCGCGCGTCTGAGTGCTCTTGGCATCTTCAAGCCAGCGATAGTTGTCGGGGATTTTGGTGCCGAAGTAGTCATCAGCGACCGGAGTGGCTTCGACGGCAGGGGGTGAGGGAAGAAGGATGCCGTCGCGGCCATGGATTTCCTGGGAAAATGCATTGAGTCCGAGAAAGAGTGTAAGAGCGATGCCAGCAGGAATACGCATTTGAGGCCCCCCCAGGGAAAAGGATACTCGGCGAAGCGGCGCGATAAGAGGGTGATGCTGGTGGCACTGAATCTGGCGGCGATGCGCAATGCGAGTTCTGGCGACATGCAAGCCCGGTAGAATCAACTTCAGTGGAAGATTCGATCCCAA
>Ga0137379_10004931_pt1 | contig 12594 bp, 10 predicted proteins | sample SagtaG_18_FD_104812 | JGI IMG/M metagenome (GOLD analysis project Ga0137379, IMG submission 104812) | Vadose zone soil microbial communities from Sagehorn Ranch, Mendocino, California, USA - Sage2_L_80_16 metaG | ecosystem: Environmental > Terrestrial > Soil > Vadose zone | place: USA...
GAGCCGCGGAGCAGGTGCTGGGCGAACATGTACGAGTAGCACACCGCGCGGTCGGGGTCGCCCGGGTCGAGCTCGATGACGTGGTTCGGGCTTATGTGCTGGGTGGCGGTGAAGCCGTTGAGCGCGGTGGAGATCCGCCCGACCAGATCGTCGCGCGAGACCGTGGCCGCGGGCATGCCTCCTGCGGAGAAGTCGGCGTAGACCGGGTCGGTGAAGCAGTCGCCGAACATCGTCCAATCCCGCCGGTCGACGCCCATGGCGTACTTGATCACCTGCTCGCTGATCTGGGCGCGGTCTTCGAGTCGGCGGATGCGGGCTTCGAGGTCGTCGGTCACGGCGTGCCTTTCGATCGTCAGCGGGCCTGTCGGTGGCTGCGAATAATCGTACTGGATCAAATCATCTTGAACAAGATGATCTAACCTTGGATCGTCTTGTCAGGCCGCTATCATGGGAGCGTGCCTGAACGCGATAACCGTGCGCCCAGCAGGCCCGGCGTGGATGACCTGACCTGGCTGGCCTACCGCGCGGCCCACGCGCTGGGCGAGGCGTTCAACAAGGTCGCCCGTGAGGCAGGACTGGCCGACCTGCGTGACTGGCTCGTCCTCGCCCTCGTCAGCGGCGACGGCACCCAGCGCACCCAGCTGGAGATCGCCACCCAGCTCGGCATCGACAAGTCCACGCTGGTCCCGCTGCTTGACCGGCTAGAGCGAGACGGCCTGATCGTGCGTGCCGTCTCCGAACGCGACCGGCGCGTCCGGATCCCCCAGGCCACGCCGGCCGGCGTCAAGGTCGTCGAGAAGGTCGCCATCGCCCGCGACGCCGCGATCAGCGACCGGCTCTCGGCGATACCACCGGACCAGCGGGCCACCTTCCACGCCATGCTCTGGAGTATCGTCGGCGCAGCCGATCATCCTCAGTAGTGCTGGCGACCTCCCGCATGCGCGGGTACCGGGCCCAGCGGGGCGGTGGCCGCTGGTCACCAGCCGTCCCGCGCGCCGGGCAGGTCCAGGACCCCGGCGTGCCGCATTCTTTCGATCATCGGCGCCCGGCGGGGATGCGCGGCGGCGCCGCCGAGCCAGTCCCGCCACACCGGGTAGCGGTCGCGGTCGAAGCCGCGGAAGCCCTGCTCGAAGCTGTCATGAACCGACCGCAGCGTCCGGTCCCGTTCGGCGGCGGTTTCCGGGCACCGCTGGTAGACCGCGGTCCAGGCCAGCCGGTCCTGGCCGCCGAAGCTCGCGTGCCAGGTATGCAGATCGAAGGCGATCACGTCACCCGGTGAGGTGGCGGCCACGTACCCGGGGATGCTCGCCTGGTAGGCGGCGGGGTCGGCGTCGATGCGGACGGGCCGCTGGCGGCGTTCGTAGGCGGCCAGCCGCGCGTGCTGTTCCGGGTGGTGGGAGCCGGGGACCAGCCGCAGCGCCCCGTTCGCGGCGGTGAGCTCGTCGAAGTAGGCGGCGAACTTGACGCCGTGCACGCCGGTGCCGTCGTCGGTATGCCAGCCGGCCTCGGCAAAGTACAGGACGCCTTCGGGGCACTCGGGGATGACCGGGCCGCCGAGCAGTTGCTCCGCGGCGTCGATGAAGCGCGACATAGGCGACCGCGGCCGCCGGGCAGGCCAGCTGCGCTGTTACGTGCGTGTTCGGGGCAGTTGGCAGCCCGGCGCCGAGGTCGATGAACTGGGTGATGCCCTGACCCGCCACCCAGGTGACCGCACGCTCCGCGAACCGCCTGCTCTCCGGGACGGTCTCGATGATCGGCGGGTAGACCGCCACCAGCTTCCGTGCGACCGCCCGGTCCGCGGCGAAATTGTCCTTGCCGCCGAGAAGATAATCGTAAACCCGCGCGATCGAAGGAACACGCGGGTCGAAGGCGGTCACACGCGTCATCATAGACTCCGCCGCCACGGATCAGACAGAAGCGACGCGACGCCCTCCTCGCAGGCCGCGCGTCCCGCCGGCCGCGTCGCCGCGCCGCAGGGTTTCCGCACGCCCGCACGACCAGCAGATCAGTGGTCACAGGCATCGTGGCAAGCGCAGGGGCATCCGATCGTAGGGCACCTAACGCACCGTGGAGAACCACAGCAGTTCCTACGGTAATTAAAACCCGTATGACGCCCACCCGAGCGGCTGCGACGTCGGGCCGACAGTGCGGGGACTGTCGGCCCGCGCCAGCCGTACTGCCTCCCGGTCAGGTCGACCCGACACCCCCGCCCCGCGCTGCCTCGTCAACCACGTCCTCTTTCCGCGCCTAAACACCGGCTGAAATCGAAAATAGCTAGCGTCAGTGCACCCACCATCTTCCCCGGCGCGCGCTGCGAGCAACCGGACGGCATGAGTGCTGATAAACTGCCGGTGACACTCGCATAGTGACCCATTTCGGGTGAACCAGGTCCGTGGGTGCTTTACCGGGAGGCTCAGGCTGTGACGGGCAACTGGTGCAGCGGCGCGGGACGCATGTCGCCTGCGCTTAACGCCAGCGTCGCGCATTGTTCCCATGTGAGGTGGCTGCGCGCTGTCAGTGCCGTTAGCTGGTAAATGCTCAGCCTAGATGGCTCGCCCGCTGAGCCGGATGCAGGTTTATGTTGGAGCTGTTCGTGAACGTATATAGCAGGAGGGTTTCCATGTCCGATGATTCTCCGCAGCCGGATCTTCAGCCCCCGCCGGTGATCGACAAGACTGTGTCCCACTCGGCGCGAATCTGGGATTACTGGCTGAAGGGTAAGGACAATTACCAGGTTGATCGCGAGGTGGGTGATCGCATCGAGGAGATGCTGCCCGACATCGTGACACAGGCACGCGAGGACCGCTTGTTCCTCGGGCGGGTGGTGCGGTATCTGGCCGGCGAGGCCGGGGTCCGCCAGTTCCTGGATATCGGGACCGGCCTGCCGACCGCGGACAATACTCATCAGGTCGCGCAGCGCGTGGCCCCCGAGTGCAAGATCGTCTATGTTGACAACGATCCCCTGGTACTGGCGCATGCACGGGCGCTGCTGACCAGTACGCCTGGGGGAGCCACCGATTACATCCACGCCGACATGCATGATCCCGGAAACGTCATCGCTGGCGCCGCCCGGACGCTGGACTTCGACCGGCCCATCGCCATCATGATGCTCGGCGTGCTGTGGCACGTGATGGACAACGATGAAGCGTACGGGATCATAAACCACCTAGTGCAGGCCGTGCCCTCCGGCAGCTACCTGGCGATTAACCACCCCACCCTCGAAGTCACCGGCGAGAAGATGGCGACGGCCATCCGGTACTGGAACGAGTTCGGTAAACCGCCCGGCACCCATCGCACGCCTGATGAGATCGCCCGGTTCTTCAACGCGATGGACCTGCTAGAGCCCGGTGTGGTCTCGATAACCCGCTGGCGGCCCGAGGCGACGTCTTCCGGCGAGCCCGGAGAGATCGACCAATTCGGCGCCGTTGGCCGGAAGCCATAAGGGTAAGGCGATCCGGTTTACCGGCCGCCTTTAGGTCAAGTCGCGTATGGATGTAATTCCGCAGGCCGGGAGCGCAGGTGAGTCGCGAGGTTCGACCGTGGTGCGGATAATGCTCGGAAATCACCTGCGGCGGTTCAGGGAAGCGGCCGGGGTGACGGCTGAGCAGGCGGGGTATGAGATCCGGGCGTCGCGTTCGAAGATCAGCCGGCTGGAGCACGGCCGGATAGGTTTCAAGGCCCGGGACGTGGCTGACCTGCTGACCTTGTACGGGGTCACCGACGAGCAGGACCGTGCCAGGATGCTGGCCTTCGCCCGGCAGGCCAATACCCCGGACTGGTGGTCCAGGTACGGCGACATCGTGCCGGACTGGGTCGAGGAGTACCTGAGCCTGGAGCGGGCCGCGTCGGTGATCCGCACCTTCGAGCTGCAGTTCGTGCATGGCCTGTTCCAGACCGGGAACTACGCGCGGGCGGTGACCATGCTGGCTCACCAGGCGGCGGAGGAGGCGGAGATCGAGCGGCGGGTCAGCATGCGCCTCAAGCGGCAGGACGTGCTGGCCGGGCCGGATCCGCCGCGGGTGTGGGCAGTGATGGATGAGGCGGTGCTGCGCCGCCCGGTAGGTGGGGCCGCGGTGATGCGGGCGCAGCTAGAGCACCTAGCCCAGGTCGCGGCCCTGCCGCAGGTCACCGTGCAGGCAGTGCCGTTCGCCCGCGGCGGGCATGCCGCTGCGGGCGGCTCATTCACCGTCTTGCGCTTCGCCGAGGAAGAAGTGCCGGACGTCGTGTACATCGAACAGCTCACCAGCGCGCTTTACCTGGAGCGCGGCGCGGATGTCGAGCACTACCTGCAGGTAATGAACGACCTGAGCGTCCAGGCTCTGACGCCAGCCCGTACCGCCGACTTTATTACTGAGATCATCCACGAGACCTAACGATCTTTCCCCACAGCCCTAACGGCCTGAGCTGCATGGCCATGGCGTGTTCGACCAGCGTCGTCAGCGCGTCCCTGGTGGACGGACGCTGCCGGGCGTCGCATTGGATCACCGGCACGTGCGGGCTGACCGACAGCGCCTCCTGAACGTCGGCGATCTCGTACGGGAAGTCGCCGTGGAACCCGTTGACCGCCACGATGAACGGCAGCCCCGCGGACTCGAAATAGTCCACCGCCGCGAACGAGTCGGCCAGTCGGCGGGTGTCTACCAGCACCACCGCCCCGATCGCCCCGTGGATCAGGTCGCCCCACATGAACCAGAACCGGTGCTGCCCCGGCGTGCCGAACAGGTACAGGATCAGCTCAGCCTCGAGCGTTACCCGGCCGAAGTCCATCGCCACGGTCGTCGTGGTCTTGTCCGGTGTGTGCGACAGGTCATCGAGACCGTTCGATGCCGAGGTCATCACGGCCTCGGTGGTCAGCGGCGTGATCTCGGACACTGACCCGACGAACGTGGTCTTGCCGACGCCGAAACCGCCCGCCACAACGATCTTCACAGAGGTCATGCCAGAGTCGGCCGCCACACCCGAGGAAGTCTTAGAGCTTGCGAAGTCCACTGAGCACCCTTTCCAGCAGCTTGACGTCCGGGCCGCCCTGAGCGTGGTTGAGCTGATGGATCCGCACCAGGCCTTCCACCGCCATGTCAGCGATCAAGATCCGCGCCACCCCTAGCGGCATCTGCAGCACCGCGGAGACCTCGGCCACCGACCGCCAATCCCGGCAGAACTCCAGAATCGCTTGGCACTCGGGGCTGAGCAGCGACAGATCGCGCACATCGTAGGGCGCGGCCACGACCATCGCCTCGATCTCCAGCTGATACCGCGGCTCCGTCCGCCCCCCCGTCACCGCATACGGCCGAACCAGAAAATCCTCGTCGTCCTCCGGTGAGTCATCATCATCCAGCGGCGGATGACGGCCATCGCCAGCGGGCACTCGGTCATCATGGCCCGGGATCGACACAGGCGTCTCCCGTCACAGTCGATCAACCTCCGGGAATCACCCGGGTGACTGAGCGCCGCGCACCTGCGGTGTCAGCGCGCTGCCTACCCGCTCGACCAGCAGCGCCATCTCGTACGCCACCAGCCCCATATCACAGTCCGCCGCTGCCAGCACCGCAAGACTCGAGCCGTCGCTGATCGCCATCACGATCAGCAGCCCCCGCTGCATGTCCACCACCGTCTGGGTGACCGCGCCACCCTCGAACACCCGCGATCCCCCCTGTGTCAGGCTGGTCAGCCCCGACGTCACCGCCGCGAGCTGGTCCGCCCGGTCCGGCGGAAACCCCTGCGAGTAGGCCATCGGCAGCCCGTCCGACGACACCACGATCGCGTGCGCGACCTTCGGCACTCGCTCCACGAAGTTCGTAATCAGCCAGTTCAGATCCTGCGCCGGACGCGCGAGTGAAGTCACCACCGCTCCTTGTGGCTCCGAGTGTGGCCAAGGTTATGACGCCTCATGAGGTCGTGCCCTCTCCGCTGCCGGGTGTCCCGTCGGCCGCCGCGGCACGGCCCCGCCGGATACCGCGCTGGAAGCTGGCGAAACGATCCCGGGTATCCGCTGCTGACCTGCCTGACGCGGAACGAGGCGACGTCCCGCTCGCCGGCCCGCTGGCCGCTGGAGCGGCAGCGGTCCCGGGAACGAGGTTTGCCTGCGGTAGCCGCTTCGGCAGCCCGGACAGCGTGGTGCCGTCCGAAGTCGGTGCGTGAACCACCTCGGCGGCGCGCCAGCCCTCGTCCGCCGGCGAAGACCAGCCCCCGCTGCTTTGGTCGATCCTGGCAATGGCCTGCCGTCCGCGACGGAACCAGTCCGACTCCACCGCCTCGAAGATGGGCAGCCGCTGGTGATCTGCGAGGCTGTGCGCGGGAGGCACGACTACTTCGCCGGCCGGCGTGCTTTCCCCCGGGTCGGCTGAGCCAGCGTACGCGCGGAGATGCTGGCCGGTCTCAGTGCCGGAAAGGGCGCTGGCCTTGGCTGCGGAGGGTGCCTCGTCGCGCTGATCGGCACCGCCTTGGCTGGGCGCTGCCTCCCGCAGCCCGGAGCCCGCGCCTAGCCCGGAGCCCGCGCCTAGCCCGGAGCCCGCGCCTAGCCCGGAGCCCGCGCCTAGCCCGGAGCCCGCGCCTAGCCCGGAGCCCGCGCCTAGCCCGGCCACGCGCAGGCGGTCTCCGATCCCGGACAGCGGCCCGGTCGCGGCCCGGGGTTCCGCATTCCGGGCGGGGCCGTCCGCGAGCGGGTGCTGGCCCGAGTCGGCCATGTCCAGGTCCTCGCGTAGTGGTGCGGGTCTGGGTGCCGGCGCGATGGTGTCCCGCCTGATGCCTGCGCCCCGGCCGGGCTCCCGCATCGGCATGGCGTGGCCGGTCTCCTCGCTGCCTGCCGTGAGCTTGCCAGCGGTGGTGGCGACAGCCCGGTTCCCCGGAGCTGTCGAGACGGAACGCAGTGGACCAGGACTGCTCTTCTCCCGCGTGATCGCCTCGTCGGGCAGCCAGACCTGCGCGATCAGGCCGCCGGATGGCACGGGGCACAGCCGGACGCGGATCCCGTGCCGCGCCGCTAGCCGGGCCACCACGAACAGGCCCATCCGGCGGGAGACCGCCACATCGACCACCGGCGGGTTGGCCAGCCGCCAGTTCGCGTGCGCCATCTCTTCGGCGCCCATGCCCACGCCCTGGTCGGTGATCTCGATCAGCGCCCAGCCACCGCGGTGCAGGTAGCCCGCGATCGTCACCGGGGTATCGACGGCCGAGAACGACGTCGCGTTCTCCACCAGCTCCGCAGTCAGGTGCACAACGTCGCTCACCGCCTCCGTGCGGAGCGAGACCCCAGGCTGCACGTTCAGCGTGACCCGCTCGTACTTCTCGATCTCCGACGCTGCCGCGCGCAGGACGTCCACCAGGGCCACCGGCCGGCTCCACCGCCTGGAGAGTTCATGCCCGGCCAGGACCAAGAGGTTCTCGGAGTTGCGGCGCATCCGGGTGGCCAGGTGGTCCATCTGGAACAGGCTCGCCAGGCGCTTGGAGTCCTGCTCGCCCTGCTCCAGACGGGTGATCACGCGAATCTGCCGTTCCACCAGAGACTGGCTGCGGCGGGACAGGTTGACGAACATCGCGTTGACGTTGTCGCGCAGCGCCGCCTCGTTGGCCGCCAGCCGCACCGCCTCCTTGTGCACCTGGTCGAAGGCCCGGGCGACCTCGCCGATCTCGTCGGAGGAATCCACGTCGATGGGCTCGACCACGAGCGGGACGCTTTCCCCGTCGGTCTCGCTCATCCGGCGGACTATCTCCGGCAGCCGTGTTCCGGCCACCTCGAGTGCCCCGTTCCGCAGCCTGCGCAATGGGCCCACCATGGACCGGCCGATGATGGTGGTGGCGGTCAGCGCGATCCCGAGCAGCAGGGCGACCGCGAGGCTGAAGATGACCGCCGAGGTGATCGCGTTGTCGTGCAGCGACCCGCTCCGGGAGATCACCGAGTCCGCGAACTGCTGCTCCACCGACCGCATGCCGCTGACCAGATACGAGAGCGCGGAGCTGGCGTCGGAGATCGTGGGGTCGGTGGCGATGGGCGACTTACTCGATGCCAGCGAAATGGCCTGCTGCTCCTGCGCCTGCGCCTGCACAACGTTCGAGCTCGACAGCACGTTGCTGAACAGCTGGCGCTGGGCGGCCGTGGCCGCCGTGTTGAACCCGTTCAGGTCGCCTTGCTGCTGGGCCTGCGCATCGGTAATCGCCGACAGGTGGGCCGGCCCGAACTGCCCCAGGCTGACCAGGTCGGACCGGAGGGCCGAGGTGAGAAGTGCCTGCTGCTGGGACGCTTCCTCTTTCATGCTGGTGACCAGGCCGAGCACGCGGACCGAGCCCGCCAGCGTCGAGTCGCTGCTGCCCACGGCGACCTGGCTCTGGACGGCCAGCAGCGTGTTGATCGCAGTCGCGTACTCCTTGATCACGATCAGCGCGGGAAGCCGGGTGCCGGTCGCCGCGGCGCGGATGGCAGGCAGGTTGCCGATCGCGGTGACCGCCGCCTGGGTGTCCTGCTGCGCCAGCGCTGAGTAAGAGCCATCGATCCCGCCGGCCAGGGCTTTCACCTGATTTGCCCAGCCGGTGGTGACCGCGTGATCCTGGTTGAGCAGCCCGAGTTCTGGCCCCGGCGGGACCGCCGATGAAGGCGAGGCGCCCCGGCCGCCGTTGCTGTTGCCCAGCACAATGAACCGGACCGTGTCCTCGCGCTCGTTCTGCAGCGCCTGCACCAGGCCGGTGATCTTACCGCTCAGGTTGGCTAGCGTCAGCACGCGCTGGTAGACAAGGGCGCTCCCCACGGACGAGGCGATGAAGACTCCGCCGGCCGCAACGGCGGTTACGGTCGGGATGATCACCAGCAGGAACAGCCGCGACCGCACTCGCCAGTTCTTCAGCGCGCGGCGGGAGGCCGGGCGAGGCGTCGGCCCGGCGCCCGGCTGCTGGCCACCGTCGCGCGCTGCGGGAGACAGGTCGGGTGCGAGACTGCCCGGAGCCGCAGCGCCGTCCGCGCCCGCGGACGGGCTGGCGTCACGCGACACCTGCTTTATCACTGCGCGGGAAATGCCGCGAGTTTTTCTGGCCTTGGACAGCACAGCACTGGCACCCCTCACCATGAGACCGACTGATGTTCAGCGGCATGTGGGTACCACAGCGGAACTGACACGGGTTGCTCCTTCTCAGCAGGAGAATCTTGCGTGCACAGTGTTACGGATTAGGCCAGTGTGCATACTCTAACGCGTGCCAATCCACAAATGTGGACGGAATATCGCTATCTGGGTAGCCGGCGTCGGCCAACTTGGCACTACTGAGGTACCACCTCGCGCTACGGTTGTGCCCGCGAACGTCCGAATTCCTGCGCTCTAGAGGAGGCCCCATGCGGCTGGCCTGGGCCGGTATCCGCGTTTCGGCCTTGCGTATCGCGCCGGTAGTCCTGTCGGCGCTGGTGCTGCCTTCCGGCTGTCATGTTCCGGGCACCGGCGCATCGGGTGCCGCGTCCGGCAGCGGGCCGATCACGGTAGCCGTCGTCCCCGGAATCGACAACGCCCCGCTCCGCATCGCCGTCCAGGAGGGGCTGTTCCGGCAGCACGGCCTGAACGTCACTGTCAAGGACTACCAGTCCCTCGGCGCCGAGTTCCAGGCCCTCACTAGCGGCCAGGCTCAGATTGCGGCCGGTGACTACACGGGCTTCTTCTACGAGCAGGCCACCGGCCGCGCCTCGTTGCGGCTCATCGCCGACGGGTATGACGCGGCCTCGAACTCGGTGGCGATCCTCACCTTGCCCGGCTCGGGCATCACCACTCCGCAGCAACTGCAGGGCCAGCCCGGGCTCGTGGCCACGCCGCCCGCCCAGGTGATCCCGTACAGCGTGGCGGTCCCGTACAACGTGCAGACCCTGGCGGCGGAGGAGGTCCTGCAGAGCGACGGCGTGAGCCCCAGCAGCGTGAACTGGGCGCAAATGCAGGCGCAGGCCATGATCGGGGCGCTCGGCAGCGGCCAGGTGAAGGCGATCCTGGCCACTGAGCCCTACATCCTGGAGGCCGAGGAGCAACTCGGGGCCGTCGAGGTAGTGGACGCGAGCAGCGGCGTGACGTCCGGGCTCCCGATGTCGGGCTATTTCAGCCTGGCCTCCTACGCGCACGCGAATCCGTCGGCGGTGCAGGCATTCCAGGGGGCGCTGGCCCAGGCCCAGTCCGACTGTGCCCAGCGCGGGCCGGTACAGGCCGTGCTATCGCATCTCACCGGCATCAGCACGGGTAACGCGGCGCTGGTCACCCTGGGGACGTACCCGACATCGCTGAACGCCGGCCAGGTGCAGCGAGTCGCCACGCTGATGTATGACTCCGGGATGATCAGAAACCCGGTCAGCGTGAGCAGCCTGACCTCTGGGTAGCGCGGGAACCGCACGCCTGCGCGGACATTCCCCAGGGCTACCGCGGCTGTTCGCCATACGCGACCCGGTGAAGCCGATGCTGCCGACGTCGGCGTTCAAACGAAACACCAGGCCGATCCCATTATGCCTCTCGGCAATACGGCCAATGCGACGCTCGATCCGGTTAAACGCAAGCAGGTCGTGTGCGAAATGCAAATGTTACATAATGGTGGCCCGCCGGGATTCTCCGCGCATACTGCTGCCAAGATCAGCATATACCGGGGGCATGCTCTCATGAGCGATGTTGCTGATCGATCAAGCTCCTGCAACAATTGCTGACATTATGCGGAGATAGGAGTGATCTGCGTTGGATGGGCAGTTTACCCGGGTTATCGCCAACGGAATCGTGGCGGCCCCGTACGGGATGTCCGCAGTCACCCCGTCCGGGCCTGGGACCGGGTCGTGAGGGCGGCGGCGTTCTTCGCGACCGGGCCGGAGACCGAGCTGACGTACGCCGAGGTTCCCACCCCGGCGGTCGGCCCGCGGGACACCCTGGTGCGCGTGCAGGCCTGCGGGGTCAATCACTCCGATCTTGACTCCTGGAGGGGGACGTCGCGGTGGGACTTCAAGCTGCCGTGGGTCCTCGGGGCGGAGTTCGTCGGGACCGTGGCCGAGGTGGGTGACCAGGTCACGTCCGTCGGCGCCGGGGACCCGGTGACCGCGCTGCTCCAGTACAGCTGCGAGACGTGCGCTCGGTGCCGGAACTGGCGGCCGGATCTCTGCCCGAACCTCACGATATTCGGCACCGGTTGCTGGGGCGGATACGGGGAGTTCGTCAGGGTGCCCGAGCGAGCGGTGATCCCGCTCCGGCCGGGAGACGACCTGCTGCCGATCGCGGGAGGGCAGTGCACGGTCAGCACCGCGTGGCACATGGTGAACCGGCTGGCAGTCGTCCGCCCCGGCGACCTCGTCCTGGTGCCCTCGGCCTCCGGCGGCGTGGGCAGCGCCCTGGTGCAGTGCGCCAAGCTCGTCGGCGCGAGGGTCATCGCCACCACCAGATCACCCGCGAAGCGCGAGCTGATCGAATCGCTGGGAGCGGACCAGGTGGTCCTGCGCGGGGACGACACCGTGGAGCCCGCCAGCTTCACCGAAGCGCTGCTGGAGGCGGGCGGGCGCCGCTTCGACGCGGTGCTCGACACCGTGGCCGGCCCGCAGTTCGGCGCGCACCTCGAGGTGCTGCGCGATGACGGTGTCCTGGTCACCTGCGGGGCGCACGCGGGCGAGATCGTTCCTCTCGACGTGGTCAAGCTGTTCCAGCACGGCTGGCGCATCGTCGGCTTCCGGATAGCGCCGCCCGACGAGCTCCGCGCGGCCGTGGACCTCATCATGAGCGGGGTGGTCAAGATCCCGGTGGACAAGACGTTCCCGATGAGCCAGGCCGCCGAGGCGCACCGCTACCTGGACCGGCAGCAGCATGTCGGGAAGGTGCTGCTCATTGCCGGGTGATCCCGTGGCGGACGCCGCCAAGGCGGTTCACGCGGCGCGCGAGACGCACGCAGCCCCGTCCGAGACGCTGAACCGGGCCCTCACCCGGCTGGGCCGGCGTGTGCGGGCCTGCGGGTAGCCCGCCCGCCCAGGCCGGCCGTCAGATGAAGTACCAGTGCTCCATGTCGAAGTTGGACAGGGGCTGCCCGATCCTGGCGGACCGGAATCCGGCGATCTTGGTGCTGTAGGCGTCGAGCGCGTCAACATATGCGGGGATGATATAGCCGCCCTCGTTGAAATCGAATGTTTGCATTTCGTAGAGTAGTTCTTGCTCCAGCGACGACCCGCTCGCGGTGGCGTTGGCCTGGTTATAGAGCTTTGTGTAGGCGGGGTTGTTGGTGTGCGTCTCGTTGAACGGCGACCCCGAAAGCATCGACTCGGCGATCTGCGCCATGTACGGGAAGTAATTGTAGTAGTCCTGGGCGAAGGGCCACGACAAGTACTGCTTACCGAAGAACGTCCCTGACGGGACGTTACTCACATTGATCTTTACACCCGCGACCTTGGCCTGCTCCGCCAGCACGGTCGCCATCGCCACCGTTCCTGTGGCGATCTGCGAGGTGGTGAGCGTCACCGTGAGGTTCTCCTGGCCGGCCTGCTTCAGCAAGAACTTGGCATGCGCGACGTCCGTGTGACGGACCAGCCTGGTGTCGAAGTCGCGGTCAAACGGGGAGAATACGTCGTAGGCCAAGGTTCCGTGGCCGTCCAGGGCGGAGTCGATGAGCTGCGCCCGGTCGACC
>Ga0137379_10004935_pt1 | contig 12586 bp, 10 predicted proteins | sample SagtaG_18_FD_104812 | JGI IMG/M metagenome (GOLD analysis project Ga0137379, IMG submission 104812) | Vadose zone soil microbial communities from Sagehorn Ranch, Mendocino, California, USA - Sage2_L_80_16 metaG | ecosystem: Environmental > Terrestrial > Soil > Vadose zone | place: USA...
CCCGCGGCGGCCAGCGCAACGAGATCTACGCCTACCCATCGGCGCAAGAGCCCGCTGAGAGCGTCATCGGCCAGCCGCCGGCGCCCGACCCGGAGATCGCCCGCCAGCGCAGGCTCCACGCCGAGCGCGAGAACGGCGCCGGGACACCCGCCACCCCAGGCGGCAAAGACCCGATCGCGATCCTTGCACCGGCAGTTCGCCGCGACGGCGCCGAGCGGTCGGCCACCGAAACCCGCGAGCAGGCGCTGTCGGACGCCGACCACCTCGGCGCGCTGCACGCCATCTGGATGGACCAGTGCCGCGCCGAGGCCTGCAGCCGGTACGTGCGCGCGGTCCGCGAGCATGCCGCGCCGGCGGACGCCGGGCAGATCCTGAAGAACACCGACCGGCTGTGGCGCACGGTCCGATCAGCCGAGCTGGCCGGGCTCGACGGCGCCGACGTCATCAGGTCCGCGATCGCCGGCCGGCCGTTCACCGGCGCCCGGTCCTGCGCGGCCGTCCTCGACGCCCGGATCCGGGAGAGAACCGGCCACCTCCCGCCCCTGGTCCGCGAGTCCCGGGCCGCCAGCCCGCCGAGGTTCGCCCACCCCGAGCTGGCCCGGTACATGAGCGAGGTAGCCGCGGCCATGGACGAGCGGCAGCGGCGGATCGGCGAGCACACCGCCCGCGAGGCCCCGCTGTGGGCCACCCAGGCACTCGGCCCCGTCCCCGGCGACTCGCAGCAGCGGGCCGGATGGGAAACCAGGGCAGGGCGGCTCGGCGCCTACCGGGAGACGTTCGGCTGGGACCATCCCGGCGAGGCGATCGGCCCCGAGCCCGCGCCCACGTCACCGGAGGCCCGCGCCGAATGGCACGCGGCGTTCGCCGTCATGGCCCGCGTCGAGGGCGTCGACGTGCGCCACCTCACCGACGGGCAGCTCCTCGCCCGCCGCCGCGCGTACGAGGCCGAGACCTCCTGGGCGCCCAAGCACGTCACCGAGGAGCTGCGCGCCGCCCGCCACCAGGAGCAGTTCAGCCGTGTCGAGACCACGCGCCACGGCTACGAGGCGGCCGCCGCCAGCCGTCGGGGCGAGCAAAGCCAGGCCCGGCTGCACGAGGACGCCGCGCGGTCGTGGACGGCGCTCGGCCGGCGCGCCGCGCTGGTGCGGGAGAAGCTCGCAGAGGCGCACGACACCCGCTGCCAATGGGAGGCTATGACCGAACCCACCCGCCGGGTCGCGCGCGCCGCGGACATCGAGCTCAAGCGCCGCGGCGTCCTCGGCCGCGACGACCTTCTCAAGTCCGCCGAGCCCGAAGGCTTCAAGTATCCGGACCGGGACAAGGCTGGCGAGGTGTGGGTGCAGCCGCGGCTGGACGGATCCGTCGAGCTGCCCCGAGAGCCCGAACCGCTGGGTCCGGCCGAGCGCGAGACACGGGCACTGGAAGTGCTCGGCCTCACCCTGGGCTGTGACCAGCCCGAGCTGCCGCTGCAGGTGCGCGAGGTCGCCGACTACAACCGCCAGCGGCAAACCCAGATAGACGAACGGCGGACCATCCGGGTCCCCGCCGAGGAGCCCGGCGAGATGGATCTCGGCGAAGCCTGGAACGTTCTGGCCGAACGGCACCGGGACGCCATCATCCAGCCGCCCAAGCCGCCAATGCCCGCAGCCGACGCGATACTGGAACGCGCAGCCGAGCGCGAGGCTGAAACCTGACACCGCAATGGTGCATCCTGGTCAGTGAACGCCGTGGAGCGAGGTGAACATGGCCGCCACCGTTACGCCACCAGGCAAGGGCACCATCGTTGCCTGCCCGGAATGCAAGGGCGTCGCCGGAAGGCGCTGCCACGAATGCCAGGGCTACGGCAGCTATGTCATGCGCGCTTGCCCGCTCTGCGGTGACCCCGGGTGGGACTACGTCAACGGCATGAACGACCGCGACGGCATGGCCTGCCGCATCAGCTGCGGCTACACCTGGACCGCCGACGACCCCGGGTGGCGAGCCCAGGTACTACCCGGTGCCCGGACCTGACTGCCATCCGGAACGCCGACGACATCACAATGCGTAATCTCGCTGGCCTACACCCAAAGCGACCCAAAGCGCCTTATGGCTCGATCTACGCGATCGTCCACCGCGCAAAACAGTGACGCGTTCAGGCCCGTATATGGATATTCTGTGCGGCCAAACCATGGCCACGACCACCTCATTTCGAGCGAACAAGAGATCGCGGATGCGCTCGGCCTGATCGCACCGGTCAATACCGTCGTGACCGGCTCGGACGCGGAGGCGGCGGCCGCTTGGCCACCTTGGGCTCGCCGACCATCTTGAAGCTCTTAGTCGCCGCCGCCATCAAGATCATGTGCTCATGGCGCAGCTGCCGCTCGTGCGCGATCCGCGCATCCTGGTTGCTGGCCGGGATCGCGGTTGGCCCGCCGATACTCGGACCAAGCGTGGCCATGCTAATCCCAAAAAAGGTCAGGACAGCCAACGTGGTGCCCATCAGCCCCACGCAGCGGTCGAGGCCAGCCCACCGCGGCCACCGCCGCCTTTGCCGCGACGGCAAGTAGGGCTGATCGTTAGGTCGTTCATATGCTGCGGAGTTCGTGTGGCGAGTTCGTTCATAGGCCATCACCGCCCACGCCAGCCCAGCGCTAACCAAGGCGCTGACGACACCACTGATGACGCCAACTGCCAACAACTCTTTGTCGCGCCGCTTCACTGGGACCTCGCCGAAGAAGGACCTAGCAACACCTAGAGCTTAGCGCCCATTCGGCATCCATGATAACGATCAGTGATGGATCCATTACCACCTGTCAGATAGCAGCGCGACGCGAACGGCCTGTCCCCGCCTGGGTGGCGCTGGCCCTAGGTATTCCGAGCCTGTGTCGCTGCGGGAGCAGCGCCCGACTCACGAGGTCAGCCAGCCTTGCGCGGTGCCTGCCGCGTCCTGGGAGCTTTTAGTACTCCACAATGCGCCCCGCGCCGATTCCCGGGCTGGCTTGATCGCCCAAATTGCCCGATGGTGTTCTGCCTCGGGCCAGGCTCTAGCTCGTCGGCGCCCCTCCGCGGTAGACGTTGGGCGCACTGAACCTTCTCGTGCAGCGCCAGCACCGAGATCGACAACGTGGCGAGCTCGAGGCCCGGGCAGGATGTGACCGCGGCAGGCGGTAATACGAGCCGCGCACCCCGAACCGGCCGTTATGCGGCGCCCCACGACCGCAGGCCGCCACTGGCAACTCGCGCCAGATTCGGCCTTCCGCGAGAATCGAACGGCTGCCATGCCGACTGGGCCATGACTCTCGGTGATAGCGCAACCGACCAGTCTGGCTTTGGCGTAAACCAAGTGCGATAGCGGCCGGAGGCTGAGCAACGGCTCTCCGATCGGCCCGGCCGCTCTTGCGCTGCAGCCGCAGGATATAGCAAGCGCGGGGTCGGTCGCTCAGGATGACTCGCGCCCAAGTCTCGCTGCCGTCGCATGAGCTACGCGAGCTTCGCAAGGTCAGTCGCCGGGCTCAAGATGTCCCGGGCCATACGAACCCCGTCAGTAGCGTCAAGCCGAGCTGCTTCCGCTGATCCGCGCCCAGAGCCACGCCGCACGCTGCCAGCCGCGCCCGGAGACCGATCAGCTGGCGTCCCTCCGCCCGCGAAGTACCACCTGGAAGAGCCTGCCTGCCCGCAGCCACCTCGGCGCCTCGCCCACTGACCACGGCAAGCGCCGCAATATCGCCGTGCCCTTCCGTAGGCTATCAACTCATCACTTCTAGCGATCTTATGCTGTAATAAGAGCTTGCAGTGCTTCAGTTCCCAACATGCGTTCAACACCGAATAGGTCAACATGCGAATCCGCCGACTCCTCCTCCTGCCCTTGATTCCGCTCGCAGCAACGCTGCTATCAGGTGCGTCCAGCGACTCGTCTCCAACGCCAGTAGGTCAGATACCATACCTATTTGTGAACAAACTAACTAATAACGACCAGACGATAGAAATTATTGCTGGAAACCTGACCGAGTATGCCGTCGATCTCTCAGGGCTAGCAATCGACGCAGCCTGTGCGCAAAAAGCGACGCTCTCCAGCATCGATAACGTCAGAGTCGATCTACTTACGCAGGGATGCGCAAAGATCATTGGCACGCCAGCCAACACCGCTGAGGCGAACGCACAAGCCTCAGCCATAGCTAACAAGGTCGGAATGTGGGCGCCTCATCGATCGCCCCGTCCGAACTCGTCCCATCGTCCCAAAGCTTCAGTCTTCGCAAGCTTCGTTCAATGGATTACCAAGCATAAGTTGATTTCAATCCCGAGCATAGGTCTGCTCCTAACCGCACTCGCTTCGCCATGGCTGCTCAGATTCGCCGGTTGGCTGATGCAGCTTTTTCTCAAGCGAAAAGTACAAATTGTAATCGCTGGAGCCGTTGCAGCGGGAAAGACCGGACTCTGGATAGCTTGGAAGGACGAGTATAGCATCGGCGCATCCGGCCAGATCTCGAATCTACCAGCAACAGCCGGCAAGCACTCGGCGCGCCTTGAACCAATAATGCTGCAGAAATGGACGTTGCACCCTACTCTCATCGATGCCGCCGGCGCCGAGCCCGAACATGTCTTGCAAGGCATACGAAGCCCCCGTGGCCCAAGAGGCGTCATAGCACGTCGACGAACAAAGCGAGTACTGCTCTGCGTCGTCGCGCCTTGCTCGGAAGAAGCCACGACCAGCGGCAATGTATTCGACGAAAGTTATGTCAGCAAGCAAGAAGGGTACATGCATCTGCCCATGGCCATATTGAGGCAGCGAGATGCGGCCTACAGACCAGATCTGGCGATTATGTTTGCAACGAAATTCGATCTGCTGTCAAGTATTTCGCCAAGAGATTCGGATGGGAAAGCTGTTACTCAGGTGGCCACAGCGTTCAGATCACATAGACAGCTCTTCGAGACAGCCTGCACCAAAGCAAACGTGCCATTTGTGTGGATAGTTGGCAGCGCAAGGCGAAGCTGGGGCCTCGATGAGTTGCGAAAAGGTCTCGCAAAGGTAATCGCCAATGCTTAGGTGGAGGTCAGCGGGATTTGCAACGATGTTGGTGTTCGGCTTCGAGCGTTCTGCACAATTGGTAATAGCCGCCGGCAGTCCGGCCAATCTGCGACAGGAAGAAATAGACGAGCTAAATCGTCATGCAACCGAAGTGACCGCAGTAGCGCAAGTCGTGCGTCATGCGGTTAGCTCGGCGTTTCGGGTCGGCAACGGGCAGGCGCTGATGTTGGGGGTTCCAGTCGCCGAGCCCGAGTGGACGTCAGGCAGGACTGGGTTGTGCGTCGTATTTGCTGTATTCGTTTCAAGACGTCGGGTAGCTTCTGCTGCAATGTTTGTTCAGATGATCGCTGCACTTGAGTTGGCGATTTCTGAGGTGTGCTCTGGCTCGTACTCTAATCCCGTGATGACAGCGACGACCTTTACGCAGCTCCTACAGCGCCACAACTTTGACGCCGCACTTGAATCTTCAAAAAGAGTAACTGAGCAACTTTCACTGCTCTTTACGTCGATCCTAAGGGCGCGGGTGCGGCGCCGTTATGGATTCAGGTTGCATCATTGGGCAACTCCGGCTGGCTGGACACTGAATAATTCTAGGTCGTCACCTTATTATGCTGTCTTGGCGCTTGCTGCGCATAATATGTCGCGCACTGGGCAGCTATGCTATTACGCTCCCTTTACAACGCATCTCGCGGAGTCGCGCTTGAACAAAGCGACTCCTGCGAACTTGCACCTGTTTCTTGAATCGGGCGTTGTGATGGGATATATGCTTCCACGTACTGATTCCCCGTATCGGGTTGTATGCGGCCTTTAAATGAGAGGAGTTGTTTCTGCGCGTCCGCAGTCAGCTAGCGAGTGCGGCACGCTCCGAACCGGCTAGGCAACTGCCGGGAGTTGTGCCTTGTTGTTGCAGACGACAGAGCCGGTGAAGATGCTGAGCGTACATGTTCGGATAGGACGAGGACGCTCATGTTGTTCTCAGCGGAGATCAACGAGCCGTGGTCCCGTTCGCTGATAAGTATCTTGACGCACGGTGAGATAGCGCGTGACGACGTGGCGTGCGTCCTCAAGGTCACGTCCATGGCGGTAACGCGCGGCGATTCCGCGAGGTCTGGTGCGTGCCTTCCGCTTGATGAGCTTGTCCCACCGCTCGGGACGGCCGAACAGCGGCGATCGCCCTGCCGCTCGACAGCGACCTATCCACACCGCTATTGGCCACAGCCCGCTGGCGCGCCTTCAGTTGCAGATCCCGCCCCGTCGTGGGCCCGCTGCCCCAGGCGCTGCCTCGGCCGGAACGACGCGCGGCTCCCGTTGTCGGCGTGGCGGTGAAGTTGGGGCCGGAACGCCTTGACGGCGGTGCGGCGGACCTGGCGCATCAGCAGCTCATACGAGCCGATCACGGCGAACGAGGGCAACGCCGGAGGACCGCGATCCACACCATGGCTGCATATGGCGTCGGTAGGTCTATGCTATAGCAGCTCAAGAACTGGGGCAGCGTTAAGGCCTCGGCAACAACGAAGCACGCGAATGAAAGGAGCGATAGGAGAGTGACGCGGGCACCGCGGCAGTAAAGCAACTGCTGGGCCGCATCGACGAGCTGGTCATCGTCGGAAATTTGGAATGGCGCGAACGCGACGCCAATTTCCGCGCCCTAGCTATCAATCACACGCTTCGGCGCCAACATGAAGCGCTAAGCGCCGCCGTCATGCTCGCAGATATGCAGCAGGGTCATCTCGCAGTGGCGTTCGTTCGGCCAGCACTTGACGAGTGGCTGTGGCTGACTTATCTATGCAAGCTCGACCTGGCCAAGGCCAACGGGCTGCTCCTAGCGATGGGCCGATATGACGCCATCCGATCACTGAGTGCCCAGCGGGATTACATCGGGGATGAGGCGATGACCGCGCAGCTCTGGTATCCGCCTGGCTTCGTCGATGTGCAGGTAGAGCAGCTGCCCAAGGTCAGGGAAGAGCTCCGGCGACTCGGACAAGTACTCGGCTGGGGCAACAGCGCCCTTCCGCCAGCTCGGTGGCTTGCCGAGCAAGTCGGTGAGGTCGCTGAATACGAGTACTTGCACGCCGCGACAAGTAGAGCTGTCCACTTCTCGGCCGGTGAGGTCCTGAGACGCGGATGGGGCACACCCGGCGGAATCCTGGTGACGGACAAGCCTGAGTTCCGTGAACATCTCGCCGATTTTGCACTTGATCGACTGTGGCGGCTGTGGGCGAGCACTCTCGTCGCCGTCGTGGACCGCCTGGATAACACTGGAGTCCATTTCGAGGAGTCAATAGACGTTATCTCCGAGACCTTGGGCAAGCTTTCGCGTTTGGGCAAGGTGCCGCTGGTCCATGCGGCAGAGTGGAACCTCGCGCCGGATGGTCCTCTGCGCATCGCCAGACCTGATGACCACGACTGATGTTTTCAGTCGGACTGGTACACCAGAGTTGAACTTGGCAATGACGCCGTCACGCCAGTGATAATGACGGGATGAGTGGAATATCGGGCGGCGGCCGACCTTGTGCCGCCGGTTGCCGCACGCGATGACAGGCAGCCATTGCTGTGCCGGGCCTGCCACCACAAGGAGGGCTAGCCTGCTTCGGCCCCTTACATACGCCCAGGGCCTTTGCATTGTCCCATTACTGACCGTTACCTCCGGCCTGTGAGCAGCCGGAACGGGCGTGCCGGGTCGCGTGCGGCGTGCCGCAGGGCGGCGGCGATGCCGGCGTGGCCGGCCAGTCGCAGGATGCTGATGACCAGGTTGCGGAGGGCGGCCATGACGTGCGGGCCGGTGCCGGTTCTGGCGGTGGAGGCGTCCTCGCCGAAGGTGACGTCGCGGACCCAGTGCAGCTGGTTCTCGATCTTCCAGTGGCCGCGGATCCAGGCGGCGAGCTGGCCGGGCCTGGCCTGGGCGGCTGGCAGCGAGGTGATCGCGTAGCTGGTCTCGGTCCGCCACCGGCGGCTGCCGGGGCGGCGGGACTTGCGGGTGACCTGGATGGCCTGGGCAGCGTGCGGGAACGCGATCCCGGCGGCGACGGTGACCGCCTTGACGATCCGGCGTTCGATCCGGCCGTGGCCCCGCCCGTCCTGCACGTGCCCGGCCGGGACCTGTTTCCAGGGCAGGGAGCGTAGCTGGCGGAGGAGGCCGGGCTGGTTGCCCTTGACGGTGACCAGGTAGTGCGCGCCGCGCTCAGCCAGCCAGGTGGCGTGCTCACGCTGGGCGTGCAATGCGTCCGCCGTGACGAGGGCCTCGCGGAGGTCGCCGGCCTGGCCGAGCAGGCTGGTGAACATGGTGATCTCGTTGGTCTTGCCGTCGACGGCGACCTGCGCGAGAACGACGCCGGTGCCGTGGTCCAGGCAGGCCAGCAGGTGCGGGGCGGCACCGTCAGCGGTACGGGCGCCGCGCACGGTCTTGCCGTCCACCGCGACCACGACCCGCGTTCCGGGCCGCCGCCGGCCCGCGAGCTGCGCGGCCACCCACGCCCCGACCGCGGCGTCCAGGGCGGCCGGATCCACCGCGGTCAGGACCCGCCAGATCGTGGCCAGATCCGGCACCGCGCCCGGCAGGCCCAGCCGGGCCCGCAGCCGCGGCGGGGCGTCTGCCGCCCACTCGGCGATCGCCTGGTACGAGCGGGCCCCGGCCAGCATCGCGCACACCGCGATGGCCAGCACCGGGACCAGCGGGTAGCGGATCCCGCGCCGGTCCCTCGGGTCGGGCACCCGCCCGAGCGCTTCCAGCAGGTCCTCAGGCGCGGTGCCCGCCAGCGGCACCCGCGTGCGCGCGAGCAGGGCAAGCTGGCCCCCGGCCAGCACGGTAGGCGAAGATGACATGGCAGGCACGGCTCCCGGCGAAGATCACGAAGTTGGCGAACCTCATGATCACTGCCGGGCCGTGCCTGCCCACGTAACCACGCGATCGCGGCGTGTCGGGCAGATCCGGGCTGCTCAGGACAGCACCAACGGACTATGCAAAGGCCGTGTACATACGCCTGTGCCGGGTAGACCCTCCGGCCGCGCCGGCAAGTCAACCGAGCCTGCGAGCGACATCTCCGAACAGAACACGCAGACAGGACGCTCAGCGGAAACTTCGCCAAGCCCCGGATCTCAGCCGGCAGCAAGACTGACTGGGCGCCGACCGAATCGCGACACCCGGACTCACGGAGTAGGTCAAGATTCCCACCCGAACTGATAATCGGGCGACTGAGTTTTATGACGGCGGCGAGTGAAGCTACACGCTACTCGGCGTTCGGCAGCGTCATGGCGAAGTCACAGGTGAGACCAGCTCACGTTCGGTGATCGCCTCCAGGTTCGGTCTGCGGGCCGCCCTGGCGCACGTGCGCGGCCTCCCCGTTCCGGGTAGCCGGATCGGGGAGATGGGCGGGGCCGGGGCCGGCGGGTAGGGTCGGCATGTGATCTCGCCTGATCGTCCAGACGAACTGCGTACCAAGGTCTTCGGGGAGCGGGTCGTTTATGACAACCCGTGGGTGCGGCTGACCCTGCTCGACATCGAGCCGCCGGACGGGCACCGCTTCGAGCATCACGTGGTGCGCTTGCAGCGGGTCGCGATCGCCGCTGTCCTGAATGACGCGGACGAGGTGATTATGCTGTGGCGGCATCGGTTCGTGGACGACTCATGGGGCTGGGAGCTGCCCGGAGGGATCGTTGGCGGCAATGAGGATGGTGCCATGGCTGCGGCGCGCGAGGTGGAGGAGGAGACCGGCTGGCGGCCCGGGCCGCTGAAGCACCTCCTTACCTTCCAGCCGATGATCGGCATGGTGGACACCCCACACGAGGTGTTCGTGGGCTACGGTGCGACCCATATCGGCGAGCCAACCGATCCGGAAGAGGCCGGTCGTGTCGCCTGGATCCCGATGAGCGCGGCACTCGGCCTGATCAACAAGGGCGAGGTGCTTGGCTCAGGATCGCTGGTCGGCCTGCTGCACCTGCTGGCCAGTCGCGCCGGGGGCCCGGCCCGGGAGCCGACTGTGCCGTAGCACTCAGCTGGTTTCAGGCATGCGGCGAGAACGCAACCGAGACAAGCCGCTCAATCCTTCGGCGCTGCCGGATCGAGCCGACCCGCAGCGCTAGCACACGCGCACGCCGGGCATGCACGGCAGCCTCCTGCCGCTCGCCTTGGATCAGCATCGCCTCGGCCAGGTCGCACCGCAAGCCAGCCTCGGCTCGGGTGAATGTGGTGTCCATTGCCGCCAGTGCTGGGAGCGAGTGCTCGACAGCGGCAGTGTCACCGAGCCGGACCAGGCAGTTGCCGCGCCAGCGGGCCAGGTGGGCCTCGCTGAGGAAGATGAACGGGAGCGCGGGGTCGCTAGTGTCGGCAGGCAGGGCGGCATCGGCCGAATCGAGCGACCGGCGGCAGCCCTGGTCATCCCTGGCTGCGGCGTGTGCCTCTGCCTCTGCGGCATGCAGCCAGGCGGTCAGCAACGGCGGACCCGCCCGGGCAGTTAGCATCCGGGCGTCGCGGACGAGCTCCACAGCGTGCTGATTATCGCCGACATCGAGCAGGGCGAAAGACTGTTCGCCCATCGCATGAGCGAGCAGGGCGTCGGACCGCGCCTCCCTGGCGGCTGATTTGGCCGTCTCGTAATGTCGCCAGGCCCGCCCGACGGTCCCCACGTCGAGCGCCTGCCACCCGGCCAGCGCTCCGGCGTCCGCTAGCATCGCGGCCAAGGGCTCGCGGATGCCGGGCCTCAGGCTGTAGGTGAGCAGGTCGGTCATCGCGGCCATCAGGGCGCGAAGCTGTTCCAGGACGGCGGGCGCGCCGAGCTGGCGGTCGAGCGCACGGATGTGCTCCACCTGCTGCCGTATGATACCGACCTCGGTGGCCGAAACCGCCTGAGCCGTGGCCAGCCTCGCGATGAGGTCGTTATCCGGGTTGTCGGCCGGGATGGGCTCGCCGACGCCGAGGTCTTCATCGGTCCGGCCGTAGACGAGCCGGTAGGCCTGGCGCCAGTCGCGGTCAGGGGCGGTCTTGCCATTCTCGTGCCGGGAGATCTGAGTCTTCAGGCTGGCGTCCGAGCCGAGCTGGACCTGAAGTAAGCCGGCCCGCTTGCGGAGTTCCCTGATCACCCGGTCTTGCGACCAGCCGAACTCCTGCCGGACCTGCTGGAGCCTAGTCGTCATCTCGGACCACTCCGGACGTGCATGAGGCAGTGCGCTCCTCCAGAATGCCCCACATTCCGCCGACGTGCGCAGCCCTGTTAACACGCGGATGTCAAGACCTGCTGGCTATCGCCGCCGGCGCCGCCACGGTGGCATGGCAGCCATGACGAACCGAACGCATGGCAGCAAGGGCACGGCCAGCGGATCCGCGGGACCGGACGGCAGCCCGACGGCGGCTCGGCGCCCCGGCCGCCGTGGGCCAGCCGGTGCCCCGGACTCTGAGCGGGCCCGGCACGACGTGGGCGGCGCGGACATGCGGGCGATCGAGCTACGGCTTATCTGGCTGGCTTCCGAGATCGCCGCTCTGGACTGTCGTCTTGCTCGAGCCGAGACATCCGCTCATCGAGACCTCGCACGGCGTCAGCAAGCTCGTCGAGGCGCCTCGTGATCACCGATGCGTCGCCGCGCGAGAGCTGCCCGCCGTTCACCTGCGCCTCAGCGGCAGCCAATCCGGCCCGCACGAACACGCCCTTGCCCTGCTGGCCGACTACCAGGCCCTCACGGCGCAGCTCGTTGAGCGCGTCGCGGATGACGGTGTTCGAAACGCCGTACAACTGCCGAAGCTGGGCCATCGACGGGAGCTGCGCGCCGACCGGCAGCGCTCCCCCAGCGATCTGCTTCCGGAGGTCCGCCGCCACCTGGAGGTACGCCGGCGTTCCCGACAGGTCTGCCATCCGCTGCACGCTCCCGTGGTCAGCCCAGCCCGGCAAAAGCGGCGGGTGCCAGCCGCCCGCCGAACATCACGTGCTTAGTACAGCACACCGACCCAGCGCGGCACGTGTCCTCCTAGCTCCCGACAACTTGACGTACTATCCGTGCTATGCGTACCATGTTGCCCGCCTGAGCGACGGAGAGCCAATGCAACGCACCCTCAACAGAACCTCACCGGCAGGCGACCTGCGTGGTCGGTGGTTGCGGCCCGTGGCCGCCGCGCAACACGGGGATGAACCGTCGGCGCCCGAGTTCCGCGCTGATATGAGGAAGCGGCTTGGCAACGCCGACGGCTGCTCCCGCGCCGGCGGACCTCGGAAGGACCGCCCGGCGCGCTGGCTGACCGCGGCGATGCTGTCCCTGGCGGTGCTGGCTGCGGCAGCGGCGATCGTGAGCTTCTCCGCGCAGTACCGGATGGTGTTCGCAGCCAAAGCGGTCGCGCCTGTCGCGGCGCTGGAGGCTGCGATCCCCGACGTCGCCGCGCTGATTTTCGCGACTCTGGGGATCGCGCTCGCGTTGCACGGCAAGCGGGCGATCCGCTCCCGAGTGCTGAACGTGGCCGCGGTCGGCACATCCGTGGCGATGAACGTGCTCGCCGCAGGGCCGGGCTGGCGGGATCTGGCGATCTGGGCGATGCCCCCGGTCGCCTACGCCCTCGCGTCCGATACCGCAATCATGGTCGTCAGGGCGTGGACCCTGGCC